>WLWG01000201.1_pt1 | contig 63277 bp, 41 predicted proteins | sample 6712871 | NCBI WGS metagenome assembly WLWG01 (sample SAMN12718693, study PRJNA515312) | sponge metagenome | isolation source: marine sponge | host: Mycale hentscheli | place: New Zealand: South Island, Marlborough, Capsize Point | collected 2003-05-01 | reverse complement strand
ATATATTTATAACTATTTTTTTTTCATTTTATTTTTTTTTAAATTAATATATTAATTATATTATAAAATGTCATTAGTATTGCTCACGAATAAAGATCAAGATGATACATTCCGTCAGGAAGAGAGTATTTATTCCGCGTTTAGTTTTAAAAACTCTCTAAGTTCTACTTACAAGATTCCACCGAATAGTCAAGTTGCACTTCAATCATGTAAGGTCAATCTGGATGGACGATTAACTATCACAGGGGCGAACTCTTGGTGGTATGATTATTTTGGTGAAGATCTTTCTGCTATTGATACTAAGGATGCGAATGGAAATGAAGTTGAAGAACCGATTGATTTATCTGTATATTATCCGAAACTTCAAGATTTAGAAGTAAAGCGTGGAAAGATACTTGAATTAACCACAGATGAGATGGCTTCAAGAATAAAGGATAAACATAAAGAATATCATCCGAATTTGATGGGCAATTTTACATGTTCGGTTAAGAGAAATAGTGGATTGGATTTTCTTGGTTATACTTTCGGATACAATCAGACACTTATTCAGAATGCTTCTAAAATGCCCACTTCTGATGAAGCATTTTTTGAAGAAGGTGTTGCGAAAGATTATAGCTATAATAATGCATCAGGAATATTTACGAGAACCGCGGGAACTCATGATCGTCCCGCTGTGGGTATATTACTTGGAACTCCTTTATCTCTGAGTAATGGTTCGATGAGAGTATCATTCAAGAATGCGAATGCTTCATCTGTTCCTTGGGGAATTGGATTAAGTAGAGATTGCCCGAATCCTTACATTGTAGAAAATGACGAGTTCCGTCCTTTTTATTTTGATAGATATTCAGATGCTTCGGAAGATTTAAATATGGAAACAGTTGAAGCTTGGTATTTTGAAGATTTCGGAGTCCATAGAAATGAAGATGGTGAATTAGTTCTTCGCCATGCTGTTTCCCATAATGGTCAAGAAATGGTTTATAAAGAAGTTAAATATTGGACTAATACTAATTCCGATCTTAATGGTACGGGAAGATATAATATTGATACGAACTCAGGCGGATATGAATGGATTGAATTTCGTGCGACGAATGAAATTATTTCAGTTTATGCGGGTCATAGTGGAAGCACTGATTTAATCACAAGTTTTGATTCTGGTGAGCCGAAGGATTCATATTTTAAACCTTGCGGACAGACTTCTTGGTGTCTTCATCCGGTTCTATTTGTTGGACGAGCAGAAGTAGATGATGGAAAAGGTGGAACAGATATAAATGAAACGAACCATCTTCATCTCAATCATTTCTCAGGATTGGATATTGCTGATTATGATTCAAGGAAGGATTCAGATTTAGTTAGAAAAGGATGGTTTGAAACTGCTTCCTTGCTTTCTAATATTGGGAACTGGAATGCGATTAATAGATGCCGAAGTGTTGATTTAAGGAAGATATTAGATCCCACAATTGACGATGCCCCATATGATTATGTCCCCACGGGACTAAATGCGAATGATAGTCTTGGGAATCAATATGCTATGATATTATCTCCGAATAGTACATATTTCCCCACATTCGGATCTGCTTGTGCTGATCTATTTGGTTTCGCTGGAAGATCTCTTGTTACAGAAGGTTCAGGAACTTTCCCAGTTATTACATTTGAAAGTGACACAGCCCCGACATTAAATTGTATGAAATCAATATTTGTTAGATTAAATGGATTTGGTCAGCAACTTCTCAATGCAAGGACGGGTAATAAATCAACAATCCTTTCTCATCTCCCGACTGCTGATTCAAGGGCAAGTGATGGAACTTCTCAGAGAATCTTTTATGAACCGAAAAATTTAATTTGGCTGGATCTCAATAATAGTTATGAAATGGTTGTTTCAGATTTCTCAGTTGATTTCGTTTATTCTAATGAACAATATGCGAAGATCCTTCAAGGTCAATCTGTTGTCATGTTATATTTCAGATCGCCGAATGATAAAATGATGGAATGATTAATCTAATAGATTAACTTACTATATTCTTTTTTCAATAATTACAATAAATTTTAGTTATTTTTTAATATTTATAAATAAAAATATATATATTAATTATAATAATGAGTAAAAAACCGCCCCCACAAGTTCTTTTTAATTTTCAAGAAGATGATATTCCTGATGCCGAAGGTACAGAACCCCCAGCATTGAAACTTGAATTGAAAGATGAACAGAATGATTCGGCAGAAGAAGATTTTGAAAGTTATGAAGATGAAATCATTAAGATAGAAGAGAAGGAGAAACCGAATGAGAAAGATATATTTGAAGACATCCCTTCGTCTCCCACACCTTCAATCCCCGAATCATTACCGACACCGCAAGTGAAACAGACGAAGAAACCTGTGAAAGAAAAGAAGAAGAGAAAGCCCATGAGTGAAGAACATAAAAAGAAACTTGCTCTCGCTCGGGAAAAGGCTATGGCGGTAAGGAAAGCGAACGCAGAAGAAAAGAAGAAAATGAAGGCATTAGATAAAGAAGAAAAAGAATTATTAAAGAAACAGAGATTCAAGAAAGTTAAGAAACTAAAAGAAGAAGTAGAAGAAGATTTAGATGAACCAGTTTATAAAATTGATAAAAAAATAATGAATCTTACTAAAAAGGATTTAGAAGAAGCCCAGCTTGAAGCGATCATGAAATATGATGCTATGAGAAAAGAAAGGAAAGCTAAAAAGAAACAAGAACAGATAATTGAAGATGGTAAGAAGAAAATGTTAAATAATATTCAGAGAGCCACAGGGATGTATTCTTATCGCGATGGATCTAATAGATTTGATGGATGTTACTAAAACCCAGATTTGTACCGCTGGTTATGAACTAGATGAAGAACATAGTGGTATGAGAAATTTAGAATAATGGCACACAGAAGCAAAGACATATTAATACCAAAAACTTGGGTAACTGATGGCACTTGCACTGTTAGCAGTAAGTATACTTCCCTACAAGACTTTTTTGATAAGTATAGAACAGCCTATGCTGAAATGTATTCTGTAAATGGAGGACAAACTTTTGAAATAAATGCTACATCTTTTACTCCGTTACAAAATACAGACCGAAGTGAGTTCTATAATATCGACTATGAAGCACCAGTAGGTACCTATGGAGATAGCTTTGTAATTAAGATACCAGGGACATATCAATTTGTTGGGGCTTTTGCAATATCAGTTAGTCAAAATAATGTAGATGTAGAGACTGGTGTATTTCATAATGATGTTGAAGTACCAGAAAGCCAAAGTATAAGGTCTTTTCAAGGTGTTAATGCATCAGGGGCATTTGCAATAACATTTTTAAAACATCTACAAGTAGGAGACAAAATAGATGTAAGGTTTAAAGGTTCAGGTACTTTTGATGTGACAGCGGAAGCAATATCATTTAATTTAGAACTTTTAAGGCCGCATGACGGAGTATAAAATAAGAAAATATGATGGAATTATGGATAGCCGTTATAGGGCTTTTGAGTGTTTTTGTAGGTGGAATTCTAGGGGTGGTAAGCTCAAACTTCGATGCCTTTAAATATATGCTACCAAAGAGGTGGAGGAAGGAGACAAACTTCGGTCAGGTAGTGTCTACAAAACTGCATCTAGACACATTAGCTAGGCTACTACAAAATAGAGCAAACATAAACAAAGCAGTTCTTGTCCACGTATCTAACGGTGGAACTGTTGTAAAGCCAGAAGGACTTCTGTATGGGACAATTATTAACCCTACAGAATTCACCCACACATTTAACAAACAAACTCTTGATAACGAGTACATACATATGGTACAAGAAATATATCAAGAGGGTAAAGCCATAAGAAGTATACAGGACTTGAATAAAAATGGATTACTTCGCCCTTTATTAATAACACAAAAAGTGTCAGAAACACATTGTTTCCATGTAAAGGAAATCCATAATAAAAACAATTTCTGTTATATCTTCTTGGCTGTTGACGTTAATATGGGTGCAACGCTTAACGATGAGGACTTAGATGCAGTCAGAAACGTCATCAGTCAGATACAGAACATATTGTAATGAATTTGGATATTAATAATATTTTACGTAATTTTAAAGAACGTGGGGGGTACCAAGTTTTAGACCTTCTACTACGTGTCTCTATTCTATTAATTTTAATAGGCATACTGTTAACTAAGGGTTGCAACTCTAAAGACAGTTACATAGACCAAGACATTATCAATAAACGTAAAAAAGTAGAGAAAGAGTTAGATGCTCTTCTTGAAATGACCGAAGATATAAAAAGCAGTCAGTCCAAAATGGACAGTCTGCAAATAAGCATTTATAACGAATTAACCAACTTTGAAAACCTACTAACTGAAAACATTTATGAAACCGATTCTACTCTTATTATTATTCGCAATACTCCCCTGGACAGCATACTCTCAGGAATCCCCGAATATAGTGGAGACAATGGAGGTCTTTAGGTTTGAAGCTGATGACACCACGTATGTGATGTTCTATGCTGATGACTATAAAAGACTTCTTGAGATAGGTAGAGAAAATGTTTTATTGAACGAAATAAAAGACTCTCTCACAATAAGCTACGATGCACTTGTAGGGAACATTGATATGTTTGTGATGGAGTACGAAACACTTTTGGAAAACCTAGACTCTCTAAAATTAATTGCTACGGACTTACAAAAGAGTTTCAAAAAATATTCAGATGTTACTGAAGACAAACTAGAGAAAGCGGTGAGAAAATGGTATCGGTGGAGGTCAGTCGGAATGACATCTTTAGGTTTTAACTTCCTACAGGTTGGAGCCTTAGTAACGACTATTAAACTATTGAAATGAGTAGCGCATTAGAGCCAGTATTAAATTTTGAAGTATTTCCTACATATGATGCTAGGGTACTTATTATTGCAGATATTTCTGACTGGAAACATCTTGTAGAGGAGTCTACCTATATAGATGTAACTTTACCTGGCTCAAAGACAGCCGTCACACATCCTTTCCCTAAAAACAAAGTAACTACCTTTAATGGTAGCAGTCTTAATTATGGGTGTAATAATGGGTGTGATGATAACTTACCTGACTTACCAGACGGGATATATTGTATAAAAATATATGCTTGTGACGGAGCTGATTTTTCTTATGAAAGACATTACCTAAGAACAGTTAAGTTAGAAGTTAAATTACAGAAAGAGCTGATGGCTCTTGATGTTGACTGTATGCCTAATTCTAGTTGTTTGAATAAATTAATGGAGGCTGAATTTATGATTCGAGGAGCTAAAGCTGATTTGCTATTTGGTAACATTAAGTCTGCTCAACGAAAATTTAAGAAAGCTTCTGACATTGTAGAAGATATTGAAAAATGCGACTGCGGTCACGATTGCGGAAATGGATACACTACAACGGCATATTAATACAGAAAACTCTATCTACGAAAAGATACAGAGACATTATCAGAAACAGTCTGATAAACTTCTGCATAGGTATATTTTTGATAAGCCTTACAATCTTGATATGAAAGAGTTTTTAATTGTCAAGACAATGGAAGCAGTGATTTGCCAAGACTTAGACTGTGACTATAAGGTTACTGACTGCATGTTAGAGAAAATGAACATATACTTAGAAAAAAATAAAAAATGAGTTGTAACAGTTATAAATACAGCGATACTTGTGGAGAGTCTATATTTGCACCTTGTGTATATGTAGAACAAACTTTTCCTGCTATTTCTTCACTATCAAGTGAGACTTGTACTGACCTAGATTCAGTAATTTCTGATTTGTATACTCTTGTAGACAAAAGCTATGTAGACATGTCTACTTACGCAAAAGGTTGCTTGGACTATTCTCCACTGGCTGATGCGGATATTAAGCCTATAAATGTGTTGAATAAACTCACTGAAGAAATTTGCGATTTAAAACCATTGGAAGGCCTGTTAAACACTGATGGAACTTTGAAAGTTATTCCTGAGTTCGATATCAGCAAGTTAGAATTATGTTGCCTAGCTCCAGACCCTTGCGGTACTACGCCTACAACTTTAGAGCAGTTGCTTCAAATTATTATAAATAAGGTTTGTCTATGCTGTGATTCTATTACGTGTCCTGCTAACCCAACATTGTTACCATAAAAAATAATAGAAAATGGCTTGTAAAAATTGTAACGAAGTAACTCCAGCATCTTGCGGAACGTGTTATTGTAACGATAGCGTATGTACTCCGTGTAAAATAAAATTAGCTGACAGATGTATCACTATCACCTCAGACTTACCTGGTATAGCTCCTAACCTTAACTGTAAGGACTTAAATACTGTACTGGACTCCCTGAGTGACAAATTAAGCGATAGCATTAATGTAATTGCATCTAATCAGTTTTTCGCAACTGATGGTACGGCTAACTTTCCAGGTCCAGGAGATGATTATAGATGGGCTGGTGAGGTAGCTACTGGGGTTAATTTGTGGGACCAAAACATTTACACAGAGGGACTAGATTCTGCCCCAACAGCATTTAGTAATGCTTCAAACCAAAGGATGGCAGGGATACCTTTACCTTTTGATGTTGCAGCAGGAGCTAAGTTAGTCCTTACAGGTACGTTTACAAATACAAATAATGTCCAAATAAACGGTAAAGTCGCAGTAGGGTTCACAGCTTGTGCATCGCCTGCTACAGCTATAACTCAATTAGTGGAAGCATCTGGTACTCCTAACTATGACATTACAACTGCACAGATAGGAACTATGTATACAACCTGCTTTAGAAAAGAATTTACTGTACCTGCAGGAGGCATAGCTAAGGGCACTAATTTACTTGTGGTAGGGTGGCAAGTGAGCCAAACGTTGACTGCTAGTGACAAACTAATTGTTAGTTGGACTCTATCTGTATAAATAAATTAAAAAACCAATGCAAAAATTTATTATAGATGAAGGTTTAGTAAATGATGTAAAAACAGTAATTCTAAATGGTAAACAAGAAGTAGCAACAGCTCAACAAATTATAACCATAATGAATAAACTACAAAACCTTTCAAAATTAGAAGACAAAGAAAAAGAATAAAATGGCTTGTAGTAATTGTAATAGTTCTAGCTGCACTTGTACTTGCAGCACCTGCAGCTCTAGTTGCAGTTCTTGTACCTGTAAGACTGGGTGCAATTGCGGTAATTTAGGATGTAGTCATCTGCTTAATGATAAATGTATACGACTTACAAATGCTCTTAGTGTTTGTGGGACAGTAACTATACCTGCAGGAACTTACTATGATTCTGCAATCAAAACAATAGTAGACACAATATGTAGTACTTCTGTTACAGGAGCAACAGGACCTGCAGGACCAGCAGGAAGCACTGGAGCGACAGGACCAGCAGGACCCACAGGACCTGCAGGCCCAACAGGGGTTACAGGAGCAATAGGCCCCGTAGGCCCAACTGGTGCAGGTATTCAAGGTCCCACAGGTTCCACAGGTCCAACAGGCCCCACAGGACCTGCTGGTGCAACAGGAGCACAAGGAGCTACAGGAGTAGCAGGACCAGCAGGACCAACAGGTCCAACAGGACCTGCAGGACCAACAGGTCCAACGGGAGCTACAGGAGCCAATAATATCGCTATTATTGATTATGCATTAGGACCATTATCCCCTACAGGTGCAGGGTTTGATTCTGTACGTACTACTAATATTTTGGTAGCATCTAATCCTATAGATTCAGATGGGGAACATTTGGAAATACTTGTAACTTTCTCTACACCCACTGCTCCTGCTAACATAGATGAATTTAGAATTGTAGTATCAGATGGTACTACTACTACAAATATTACTAGGAATAGCGCAGCGTATCTCGGTAGAATGTTTGGACTTGTCCAGCAAGGGGGAATGTTTAGAGTTATCTTACATAGAGTTAATGCTACTACTGCAGCATTAATGATGGAGTATCACTCAGCAGCTGCTGTGAATTTTCAAGATACTCCTAATAATGATTTTAATGGCTCTATGTTTATAGCTCCTAAGTCTTCATCATTTACTTTGGACTTTAGCCAGAACATTACTATTGACTACGAAATTAATGCTGCTGATTTGGCAGACACTTCTAGCCTTACACAAATATCAGTAAAACACTTTAAAGCATAATAATGGGAAGTTTTAGATATCAAAAACAATTTGAAATATTAGCCGCTGGGGGCACAAATACGGTCTTGACTACAGACCCACATAGTAGTTATGTTATAAAGTCTACTGGACACGTATCACTAGGAGCTAATAATTGGAGTGTTACCTACGCAGGTGTACTAAAAGGACAAACTATTATCACAAATTATATTGCTAATGTAGACTCTTCGGGGACAGGTACAGTGTCTATCAACGGTACTACTATTCCAGAACACTTAACTTGCATAGAAAATGGAACAGGAGCAGGACAAACAGCTGCTGATTTATATGTAGTTTCTGTATATGACGGGGCTAGTTGGACTAATACTATTTTAGTAGATAGAACGAACGACCCATTTATAACTCCTTTCCTCACTACTGCTGCTACTTTTTACACACCAGGAGTAAGTGATATAGTAGGACCATTGAGGTCAGGAAGGTTCTCTATCTCTGCACCAGGAATCACTGGTATTTCAGATGCTACTTATATTTGGCAAAGGTTAGGTAATGTAGTTACAGGAAACCTACAGTTATCTATTAGTGATAGGACGTTATTACCAATCGTAGATAGCAATGTTGATTTCACGATAGATGTCCCTGTTAGACCTTCTGCTGCAGGAATTTCAAATTTACACGGAACGGGTACTGCACAATTATTTGCTGCAGCTAACCCAAATAAATTTTATCCAGTATTTGTTCAAAATGATACAGGAGCACCGACTACTCAAATCAGGGTTCTAGCTGAGGATTTAAGCGCAGCAAGTGTGACAGGAGCTACAGGCTTAGGTTCTATTTCTGTAGAGTTTAGTTATTATATATAAAATAAAAGGGTGGTTTTGGTTGGTTTTCCACTCGCTGGGGGTTCTTAGTGAACCCCCTTTGTATTTGTAATAAATTTGTATAAACCATTATTTTTACGTATTTTTAAGAGATGACTGTAGGAGAATTCATATCAGATGTAAAAAACTCTGTTCAAGCAATTAGAAAGGATGATAGAATAAGTAATAAGTTCATCCATTCTTTAGCTAGAGACTATACGAGTTATATTTTATCTCAAAGACAATTAAGAGATGTATTTAGAGACAGCACTATCTTTACAGAGGTGACTTGTGTCGAAATGAATCAAATTCGTTCTGATAAATGTGATGTTGCAGAATTTAGAAAATGCGACAAAGTAATGAAATCAGAATGCAAACTTCCTAATATTTTTAATTCCTCTATTGGTCCTATCATTATTTCAGTTTCTAATATCACAGGAGAAACAGAATATCAGGCATTAAGGACTGCGGCTGATTATAAAAGCCAACAAAAAAGACAATTTCAAAAAGCTACTAGCTACTATTATATAGCAAACGGACATATCTATATTGTAGGTAGTACTCCAGAAAGAATTTCAATAGTAGGGCTTTTTGAAGACCAATTAGAGGCAGAGCAGTTTTCAGCTTGTTCGGAAGCTGATAGTTGTGAGTCAGCCTTGGATTACAAAATAATTATACCTAACAAGTATATATCAACAGTCAAAGACCAGGTTGTACAGTATTTAGTTAAAACTAGAAAGTCAATACCAGCTGACGAAAATTCGGACCTTGATTCGAATCAAAAGGCAGGGCTACAAGCTAAATAAACAATGAAACCAACTAAGAGAAAAGCAAGTTCTTGGGGACCTGTAAAATCCTTGTTGTCAGGTAGGTTTCATGCAAAAGTACATAAGAAGTATCCTCATCTTAAAGGTAGGTACACTGAGCAAGAGTGGTACAAGATAAGAGATGAGTTTTTTCAAACTGTGGTAGACATATTAATAGAACAAGACAACGGAGTTGTCTTAGATGGTATGGGGTATTTTGCCTTTCCAGCTTACAGCAAAAAAGCAAAGCTACCTTATGTCAACAAAACAAATTTTATAAACAAAGGACTTTTGTATTATAATCAATTCTTCGGTTACATATTTAATCGAACTTTTCTTAAAGGGCTAAGTTTTGAACTTATTAGAAAGCATAAGAAAAGATGGCAAGCAAAGTGCAAAGAAGGGGTAACATACAAGTGTCATCATAACAATATTAAAAATATAGTAGGTAATGGACAAAGGAACTTACATCCCACTAGAAAGTTTCATAGCTGATTTAAAAGCTAGTAACTACTTCAAAGACAACCCTCAAGTCGTAGATGATGCATCTATCGCTAGATGGGTGTTTATGAAGTTAAAGAACTTTGGGAGAAACATTATGGATAAGTACGAAAGAGTTATCCATGTAGATAATTATAGAGCAGAACTTCCTGAAAACTTTGCCTCTCTTTTTCTTGCTGTATTTTGCGAACCACATTTAATTAGTATGCCAGAAGATACTGAACCACTTAGAGTTCAGTCAAGACTGTATGCAGAAAAAATTAGTTGCCCAGAAGATAGCATATGTACAGAATGTCTTCCATCTTGTGAAGAAGGAAGCTGTGCAGATAGAGTTGTAGAGAACCTATACCTTAACCCTACTACAAATGTAAACGTTCTTTACCGAAACCCTGTTTATGTAAAAATAGGACACGATTTAATAAGAAGTCAATGCGAGGCTAACTGTGTAAATAGACACGTAAAAGACAGCCCCTATTCTATAAATATAAAAGGAAAGACAGTATACGCAAATTTCAAAAAAGGAGCGATATACATTCAATATTATGGTATACCAATGGACGATGATTGTCTACCAGTTATACCTATCACTCCTAATGGATACTTAGAAGAGTATCTAGAATATCACGTAAAACGTAAAATTCTGGAAGATGCAATGTTATCAGATGACACTGTAAACAAACAATACATCTACAGTTCTTATATGCAACAAGAAACTGACTTACACGCAAAAGCAAAAGCTGATACTTCTAAAATTGATATGGTTGCGCTATTTAAAGCAATGGGTAACAATAGGTTTAGAATGCATAAATACGATGTTTATCTTGGTGCGCTGAAAACTAATTACATTCAGTCAGGTGCCGTGACAGGATTTGGAACTATGCAAAACCCTAACCCATATAGATTCTAATGGCTAAACAGCAGAACAATATCGATAGACAGGTAGCTGTTTCTAAGATAGGGATGAATAAAGATAATCATCCTACTTCTCTAGATGAAAAAAGCTACGTCCATGCCCTCAATGCTAATTATGAAGGGCAAGATGGAGACCTTATTAATTTACAGAATGAGGAGAGTAACATCCTTTGTTCTAAATTTAATACAGGGTTCAAAGTCATTGGCTTCCAAAAAGACATCACAGCAGACAGGACGTATTTCTTTTTAACTAATCCCTCAACAGGGCAGTCAGAAATAGGTTATATATCAGAACTAGAGAACCAGCAATCATTTACGGACTCTCTTCGTAAGTGTGGGTGCAGCGTAGAGGCTGTACTAGCAGATGGTCTTGAGAATATAGCACAGGCTGCATCATGTCAATATTTTACTCTAATAAGTGACTACAATTGTTCTAATGGAGCAGCTGCATCAAACTGTCTTAACTTCAATATCAACTACCCAATATCTTCAGTACTAAAAGACGATAAGGGAAACAAGATACTTTATTTTACGGATGACCTTAATCCTAGAAGAAGACTAGAAATTGATTTCTTAGACCAGTATTATGTAGAAACAGAGTTCTGTAGCGATGACCCTTCTAGTCCAGACTATGACCCTAATTGTGATTGTGGGTCAGTAGATAGACCAGTATGTATAAATTGTGACAGGTTAAACGTTTTACCTAAGCATGAGCCTTTATGTATAAATGTAGATGGCACGGTAATAGGAGGTAATTTAAGGCACGGGCAGTACGCATTCTTTGTGGGATACTCAGACATCAATGGTAACATGATGACTCGGTATCTTTCAGCAACTAACACCGTATCTATTAATGACCCTAATCGATTAGTCTATGAGCAACCATCATTAGATGCTCTTACTAATTTTTCTATTAAACTTAATATTGAAAACCTCAATCCTGATTTTGAGTACTACAAAGTAGCAGTGGTCGAAACGACTTCTGTGGATGGAGCTAAGTCTTATTACTCGGTGGGAGTGTTTCCTACTTCTCAGAGCGAGGTAGTGTATAGTGGGTCTGTAAACCGAAACGAAGACAGAATATCTTCAGCAGAAATAGTCAGAGCGTTTCCTGATTACCTTAAAGCTAAGTTAGTAACGGCTACTAACAACACTTTATTGTTTGGTGACCTTGAAGCAAGACCTGACCCTAACCTTCAACCTGTGGTAAACTTCATGGGCCAGTTTGCAAAATGGAGAACTGTTATAGCTAATGAAGACTTGTATGAAAAGTCTTTTGGTAGTTCTAATTTTAGAGGTTATATGAGAGACGAGGTAGTACCTTTCGGTATTCGATTTCTTACAACCAATGGGTATGTAACCCCAGTATATCCTTTAATATCTAGAATAGCCACGGATGCAGATAACTTCTTTGACTCAACACATCAAGCAGGATACAACCCTACAGATGGTACTAATTCAGTTATACAACAAATAAAGTCTTCAGCCACCTATGGAGATGTGACTGCTACAGGAGCATGGGCTAGAGATGTATACTCTGTTTTAAGATACGGTAACGAGAACTGCGCTGACGTAGAAAGAATATTTAAATGGCAGTATTATAATACAGCATATCAGCAGGGAGGAATCATTGATGGGTGTACTGATTTAGAGCCTATTGTTATACAAAGAGATGTAAGCAAGGTATGTTCTAATATAGAAGAAACAAAAGTAGACCCTGCTATTCCTGCTATAACTTCTCTTATCCTAACTTTCCAAGAAGGCGCAGAGCTTCCTTCTTTTGGGGAAGGAGACGACTGTGTAAATGGTAGTCAACGTTATCTAAACTTTGAAGAGTACGTTCAACAAAATCAAGATGTATTTAAAGACATTGTCACTGACCCTACCTCTACAGCTAACCAAGTTAATTTAGCAAAAAGGTTTATATTTGATAATTATCAGGGTACAGGTTTATTTGCAGGAGAATACCCTTGCTGCGACCCAGGTTTTCCTGATGATTGTGGGGAGGCTAGTTTGACTAATACTGTCATTGAAGCTATTTCTGCAAACGAAGACCCTTGTGTCAATGTTAAATATTATGACTGCGATTACTACGATAGAGTAGGAATGTCTGATTTCTGTTTTCCATTTACACTAGATGACGGAGGAGACTTCAAGAGTATCAATGCAAAAGAAGAGATAGAGTTTACTAATTCTGGTGGCACCGTCACTGACATTTTAGACTTATATGAATTCTTTGTAGGTAAGAGAGGAAAGAAGGACAGGTTTGACCTTGTTTTTGAAAGACAAACTCCTATTAGTGGAGGCATAGAGCCTTTAAATGCTACGACCTTGCCAGTAGACTTTGATGAGTACGATAGTGCATTTTCTACTTACATTACTCCAGAATTTCCTGACATAGTTTATGACTCTGATGTTAATGTAATACCTATGTCCGATAACGACTTGTATCTAGACCAAGCCGTTCAATTACTAGAAAGAAACTATCTTGCTAGTTCTTTTCCAGCTACACCTGACCAGCCAGGGGGTAGAATCAAAAAACTACAATGTGTAAAGGAAAATGACATAGACTACAAAGGTATATTCATAAATGATACTACAGTAGGATTTGCCCCAAACCCCACTTACGGTACTAGGGGAAGAGTTCACACTAATGCTATGTGGTACAAGATAGATGTCACAAACAAAGATAAAGTATACTTCTCTTTGTCGAAAGCATCAGATGCAGATAAACAAAAGTCCAAAAGAGACTGCTTGTGGTATACTGAAAAAGTAAGAGTATCTTTCTTTGAAAGTTTAGGTTCTGGTTCAGTACCTTTTACCGATTTAGACCATTGTGGAGGAGAAGACGATTTTAATTCTGCTTTGATACAGATAGATACAAGTGCTGACGGAGTAGTAGAGTTAGATATAAAGGCAGCAAGAGACAGACTGTCTTCCCCATTTAACGGCAACACAATATACATAGCTGTAGATAGCCCTCTCGTAAGAGTAAAACATGACGGCAATCAGAAGAAGTCTCAATTTAGAAACAAAGGACTAGGAGGTAATCCTCACGTTAATGATGGAGGTCAATTTAAATATATTTATGCCTCTCCCACATATTGCTTTAACGTTAAAACTCAGGGCCAAGTTATTGAAGAAATAGAAGCATTTGTCGCAAACACTTCTATATCATTTGAGAAAAACTGTTTCTTCACATCAAGCTGTCCTCTTAAAACTTATGAAAATATACAGTGCGACCCTTTTGTAAGAACAGAGGGAGCCTTTTCTTATTGGGAGTCCACAGACCAGTACCCAAATAACGAATACCTATACAACAGTGCCACTAAAGACGATGGTACTGCATTATTGGTAGACTCTAACCTGATACCTGCAAGTATTCAAACAGAGTTCAGGAACACATTCACTACGGGTACTTACATGTCAGGTACGCCTTATTACAACTTAAGCTCTAATGCTAACTTCAAGTGCAAACCGATTAGACACTTTAAGTTTCCTGATTTTGCAGTATCTCCTACTTTTGGTACTGATGATGGATTGTTTTCTCAGCCAGTTCCTTTTACTGAGACAAAAATATTCCCTATAGGTTTTCATATTGACAACGAGGTTGTTAAAGCATTTTTGGATGTGGCGGTGACAAATGATTTAATTACTCAAGACTTTAGAAACTCTATAACGCACTACGAAATATTCAGAGGAGACATTAAGATAAATAAATCTATTGTAGCCAAAGGACTTATGTACGATATGTACAAAGCTCCTGAAAGAGACGATGGGAAAGTGATTAATGAAAACACGTATTTCAGTAACTTCCCTTACAATGATTTATCGGATAATAAACTCATTTTTGAAAAAGAAAACAGGAAGAACTTCTTGAAGCATCCATTTACGGATAAGTCAAATAATAGGTTTACTTTCCACTCTCCAGATACTCTGTATGAAAGAGTACCTGCACCTTTTGAACTTTATATGGAAGGTGATTTAGTAGGTAACAGTAGAGGAGCCTTTGCTCAAGTAGAGGACCACCCTGCCTTAACTGTACTTTCTCCGAAAGCATATCGTGTGGCACGATTGCTGGGAGGGGCTCAAACAACTTTAGAATTCTTAACTAACATTTCAAGTGCTCTTATAGGAGTAGCCCAAAGTATGTATGCAGGGGTAGGCTCCACAAATTATGGAGTACCTGTTGCGTGGACAGGTTTTGGACTTTATGCAGGGACAGCATTACTTAACTTAGTGCCACAAGGTAGAGATAACGTTTATCGCTGGATTTCAATTTTCCGAGGACTTGGTCCTGACATCAATTACGCTTATTACTACTCTTCTGTAGGAGACTACAATGGAGCCTATGTTCCAGGAGGAGTAGCAGGAGAAGTTCCTTATTCTGGAGACAAGTTAAGGGGTCTTAAAGAAAAATTTTATATCGATAATGGTAGGTACAGAGTAGACGAAATCTATGACGATAATCCTACTATTATAAATAACTTTAACAGAGAGTCGTCTATCTATCTAAGTACAGGAACAGAAAAAGATGGGGCAGGCAATGTAAGCTACCCATTCAACATCAAGAAAGATGCGTACATAAAGAACTATGACAACAGTAGGTTCTCTGATTCTCAAGCTAGTTGCACTAAAGGCGTAAGGTCATCTGAAATAACAGCTAATATTGCTACACCATATGTGTCCCTAAAAAGGTTTGTACCAAATCAATATAAACAAATTAATGATATTGTATGGTACTCTACAGCCTACTGTGGGAACTTAACTAAGACAAACAGTTGTGATGTAGTATTTGGTGGGGATACTTTCCTCTCTAAATTTTATCAAAAAAGAAAGTTCCCATTCTTTACTGCACCTATGATTGTAGGTACGCAATCTTTAGGTAACGTGCCTTTTGCATATTCTATTGTAAAGAATGTAGGATTCCCTAGATATTATCTTGATTATCAATTTGACCAGTCAGATGATGTTACTTTGTACGGAGACACACCTATATTAAAGTCTGACTTTGTATTTGATTGTGAATTTTCTCGTAAATTGTACATGAAATTGCCATCTAAGTTTTATCTTTACTACTATGGAATACCTGGATTTATTGTAGAATCAAGAATCAACAATAATTTTAGATACGGCCAAAACGAAAGTGATAAATTTTTCTATCCAGGAACTAAAGACTATATCCAATGGACACAAGAAAACTTTGTGTCTATCAGAGAGTCAGAAGAATTCCTGTACAATGAAACATACAGCAAAGAAAACGACCTAGTGACTTTCTCTACTTTACCTGCGACATATGACCCTGAAATTTGGAATGTCAAGTATGACCATTTCGATAGAGTGATATTCTCTTTACCAGATAATAATGAGCAGGATTTAACTGACAACTTCAGAGTATTCCTAGGAAACAATTATTATGATTTCGGTAATAAGTACGGAACATTGTTCGATATAAAAAATATAGAACAAGAGAAAGTATTAACACGATTTGATAATGGTTCTGTAATATTTAATGCTTACAACGTTATATCAGGAGATGTTGAGGATGTTGCCCTAGCTCAAGAAAGCAGAAGTCTATTTGGTAATACTAGACCTTCTGACTTTTTCAAAACTGACTTAGGATACGGAGGAACTCAAAACAGAGCGATAGTATCTTGTCAGTTTGGGCACTACTGGGCAGATGCTAAAAGAGGTAGAGTATATGGTGTTGCTCCTGGAGGTAAAAATTGGGATGAACTTTCTAACCAAGGTATGAAAAACTGGTTTAGAGAAAACTTACCTTTCCGAATTAAGAAGCAGTTTCCAAATATGCCAGATGATATGCTAGATAATGCATATGATGGAATAGGTATCACTATGACATGGGACGATAGGTTCCTAAGATTATTCTTAACTAAGCTAGATGTAAAAGTAAAAGACGAGTATTTATCAGGAGTCACTATTGAAGGATTGGATTTTTACTACGCACCTTCAAGGGGAGCAAAGAAAATTAAAATACATCCTACAGATACTACTTACTTTGAACCTTGCTCTTGGACTATATCTTACTCTCCTTCCCTAAAAGCATGGGTATCATTCCATTCTTTCAAGCCTAACTATTATGTTAACCACCAAAATTATTTCTCTTCTGGTCTTAATTACGGTAGTGAGGGTATTTGGAATCATTTACTAGGGAGTAACCAAACATTCCAAGTATATTACGGAACTTTATATCCGTTTACAATTGAAGTGCCTCTAAAGTATAACCTCATGACTAAGATGTATGAAGACATGAGTTATAGGTTAGACGTAAGAAGATACACTACTCAATACGACTCTCACTACTACGAGGATAACTTTGATACTCTCGTTCTCTACAATGATAGAGAGTCTACAGGTTTACTCAACTTAATTACACAAGAGCAAAACAGTCAAAGACAACTTGTAGAGTTGCCAAGATATAATTCAAATAGTATTGACATTATAGCTACTAATGAAAACTATACATGGTCTGTTAATTTCTTCTTTGATAACGTAAAAGAAAAACATCAGCAGCCAATATGGAAGCATGCTTGTAACAATGTGGACAAGGACTTAAACAACGATGCGTTTGATTATCGTCCTAGGTTTAAGAACCACATTAGAGGTCAATATATAATTGCACAGCTATCTCAAAAAGATGAATCAAGACTTAAATTTATCTTTGAGCATTTAATAATGGATTCACATATGTACGATGCCTACTAAAGGAAAACTAGTCAAACTTGATACTAAGAAAAAATTCTTAGATGGTGGAGGCATAGCTCGTCAACAAGACGTAGAAGCCACCCAGGAACCTACTTATTATATTTATGATTTCTCGGAATCACAAAATAGAATAAACAGGCAACCTATGACTTATAATCAGGTTGTAGAATACTACAAAGATAATCCTAACATACAAGTAAGACCATCGAACCTTAATTATGACGACAGTTTAAGAGCAAATATTTTATCTAAAATACAAGCAGGGTACGATAAAACGGACATCATCAATGCAGGCTTAGTTAGTGAACAAGGTTATAACGAACTATTACCTGAATCAGAATATCCCAGGGCACATCAAGTTTATACTATAGACAACCAAGATGCTAGAGACATAAGAGCTAGAGCTGTTACTAGTGACCTTCCTGCCGATAAAGTAGGACCTTATCTTCAAAGAGTTTATAGCAAACTAGAAGACCCTAACGTAACACTTGAGTCGCTAGTAGCTGAAGGTACAGGAGACACTAGGGGGCTTTTGAATTTAATTGAAGGAATAGAAGACTTCAATAAAATAGAAATAATAGGACCTTTAAAAGGCACAGAAGCAGATACAGAGGCATTTCGAAACGAAATGTATATAGCCCAAAGAGAAGTAACAGAGGCAGAAAATAACTATAACTCAGCAAAAGAACGTTACGACCAATACTTACAGACCGATGGAGCACAGTACCCTAATGGGCAAATATACCCTAAAGACTACAATCATCCAGATGTTGTTGCCTTTCAACAAGCTGAAGAAAATTTAAATGCATTAAAAAATAGACACAGTGGGTCTTTCAATATTTATGATAATTCTGTAAAAGAAGCTTCTTCAAACTTAATTGCAGATGTATTGGTAAATCCTACCGAAGCTAACATGAAGTCCTTAAGTGACTTAGGTTTTAATACAGAACAAGTAAGTGAAATAAGAGGAGCATATTCCACGTTTCAGGAGGAGTACAATAATTCCCTTACTGATTGGAATAGGGGACAATTAGTTACAGGGTTTGAACAAGCATTTGGAGACATTCTAAGTGAAGACCAATTAGGCCAACTTGTAAATCCTGTTGTTGACAATGCCGAGGAAATAACAACAACCTACAAACTTGATGATAACACAAAAGGAAACCTTGTAAACAGAGGAATAGCTCTTAATCCTGAACAAGAAGCAGACTACGCTAGGTTACAAGGTTTAAGGTCAACAGCAGTAACTGCCTCTCAAGATATTCAGAGTAGAGAGGACCTTTTTGCTCCTCCTACTGTGCAAGTCGATAACACTTACGTAGCTCCTGCTTATGTTCCTAGACCACAAACAGCAGGAAGGCCAACAACTGAATTTGACCCTATAACAGGTGCTATTTCTTTTAAAACGGAATATGATAATACTGCATTCGGCAACATCGATTATACTGGTACCTCAGTATTTGATGAGGCTATAAAAGAACTAGAAAACCAAGGCACACAACAATATTATAATTTAGGTTTCCTTGATAAGGACCAATTTAACAGAGCAGCTCTAGAATGGAGGTCAGCAAATATGCCAGAGTACTATGCCCAAACAACTTACAATAGTCCAATACAAGAATTAGACAGTAGAGGAAATATAACATATACGTCAAGGGGGTATACTGATATAGATGAAAGAAACAAAGCTTATTTAGAGGAGTTAGATGCACAAAAGCAGACTCAATCAATAGATGATTTATTACAAACTACAGGTGTTGCAGGCCAAGCAGCGTTTTATACAGGCATACCGATTGTTTCACAATTTGGTGCAGGATTAGCAGGATTATCTGATGTAGGCCTAGCGTTAAATGCTTACGCAGGAGGCAACCCTATTGCAGGTACAGCGTACCTTGGTGCCGCAGCCAATCCTTTTGTCAGTGGGGCTATGGTTAATAATCCAGTAACTCGTTTTGCAGCAAGCAAGTTAAACAAAATACCTTTATTTGGAAATTTATCAAGTCAGGTTGGAAAAGGAATTAATTTTGGAAAAGGTAAACTTTCCAACATATTAGACTATAAAATACCGTATGGAAGAGGGCTTAATATAAGAAATGTAGGACAAGCGGGAGAAATAGGTCTTGATGCTTTTCAGGGGGATGCAGATGCTGCTGCTCTTTCAGCAATTACATCAGGGGACCCTTCTCAATTGGTAGTTGCTGCAGGATATGGTGTTAAGGAGGGAGCGGAAGCTGAGGGAAGAGAAATGGGAGAGCAAATAACGATAGAAGACCAAAGTGATATAGAGGGGTTGGCTAATTTGTCAATACCATCTCAAACATCCGTAGCTAGTAATTTACCCACAGACCCTGACACTCCTCAAGCACAGGAAATAGACTTAGCAGGCTCCAGTTATGAGCAGTTTAAAGCAGAAAATAACCCTTACCTATTTAGTCCAGAGGCTGGAATGAACCTTGAGAATGTAGATGCAGGAAGAGCTTCTGAATTTACAAGAGGTGAGTTAGAGTCACAAGGGTATACTTTTGATGATACTGTTCCCCCAGAACCTATTTATACAGAACCTTCAGGACAATTATTATTTAGTCCTAGTCAGTTTACTAATCAAAATGTTATAAGACAACAAGATGCAGGTCAAATAGTACCTGCTAAAAGATATAGAACCACTCCTGAATATCTAGAGTCTCAGGGAGAAAAAGCTAAAAGCTTCTTGACTAATTGGTACGGCAATAGAATATTATTTAGCCCAGAGCAAGATGCTGTAGATGATTTTAACAAAGCAAGAGACTACCTAGTAGAGTCTGCACAGAATTTACCTACCCCACAAGCTTATCCTGAAAATGTGCCTGGATACAATGACTCGAACCTTTCAGGAAGATATATGTATAATCAAGGCCCACGTATCTATATTAATCCTATTCACGACAAGAATACTATATTACATGAATCGGTTCACGCTGCTCAACAGGGTTACGCAGGTCCTGTAATAAATCAGGTTAATGCATTCGCTGTATCTAGAGCTCTAATGCCACAACAAGACTTGTACAGAAGACTAGAGTCGGCAGGGTATGATATGTCTTCTTCAGAAATGAAAAACTATGTTAACTACTATCTAGGCTCAGACGGAGAAGAAGTGTCTGCTGGAATTATGACAGCTAGATACTATTATCCTGATATCTTTAAGCCAGGAGAAAAAGTAGGAGTGCAAACTATTCAGTCTTTTAAAGACAGATACATTGAAGATGTTAAGCAAAACAAAGAATTCATTCCTAACATCGAGAACTTATTTAATTTCTTTGATGACAAGGGTCTTCAGATATTGTTTAATGAGATAGTAAAAAATGAGCCTCAACAAAAAGAGCAGTCTAAAGACCTTATGGTAATGGACTTCAAAAAAGATGCTCCCCAAGCTTTTGCATCTGGAGGAACTGTAGGCAGACACCAAATGTTTTCTAATGCATGGAAAGGACTTACAGAGGCGGCAGAAGAGGCATCTGAAGCAGTAACTGACGCTTATGATTACACAACAGGTAAAGCCTCCGATTTGGGAGAATACATAACCGAGGAAGCGGTGGATTTATGGGAAAGTTCATATCCTGGTCAAGCATCTCAAGAGTTTAAAGAATTACAAACCTCGGGAGCACAACAAGATATCGGTAAAGTAATAATGAGTGACCCTTCTTTGACCTTACAAGAAGCACTAGAAAAGGCTGGATATGATAAGTCTTCTTTCTTAATGGATTATACTCAATATGCTCCTTTTGGAGAAAAATATATACCTGAAGATGCAAGAGAGTTTTCTCGCCTAAGAGACTATACGGCACTAGAACTTATGGAAGACCCCTGGTTCAAAGCTAAGTATGGAGACCAAATCGAACAAGAAGTAGGCAAACAAATTGCAGAACATGCAGGCCCAATGATTAGTGATTATGTAAAAAATATAGACTTTTCAATGCCTAATTTTTCAGGGGTATTTAGACAACAAGCAGGAGGACTTTTCCAAAATCCTATCTCTAGTGCATTAGACTCATTTAAGCAGGTAGGAAACGACATGGTTGCACAGGAACTAAACAGTGCTCTTGATAATACTGTGGAGTCTACTTATGGATATAATTTTATAGGACAAGGTTCAGGAAGAACATGCCCACCAGAAATTATATTTGATTTTATAAATAACGGAGATAGAAGTTTTTCAGACGTTTTAGTATCAAGCGATGGCGTATTTGATGTAAACTATAAAAGAAATAACCCAGTTATAGTTCCTACCGAAGATGGAGTGATTACTATGGAGGGAATCGAAATGGACTTGGTAGGAGTAAGTGATTTGGGAGAAGTTAAGTATATGCCTGCTAATTCTGGTTTATATGAGTTTGAAGGTAAAAATATTGTAGAGTATCCTTCACAAATATTTTATGGGAAAGATGGGGGACTAGCTGATTGGTTCAAAGAAGAGTGGGTAAGGATTGATACTGAAGGAAATATAACAGGACCTTGTGGTACAATGAAGAAAGGCAAAGCCACTACAAGATGTCTGCCAAAGAAAAAAGCACAGTCTTTAACAAAAGCACAAAGAGCAGCGACTGCTAGAAAAAAAGTAAGAGGCTCTAAAAAGGGAAAACAATTTGTTAAAAATACTAAGGAGGCAAAAGTCACTAAAAAAGATACAAAAAGAGGCAGCTAACCCCTCAGTAAATGTAACAAATTTGTGATTATCAAATATATGTTTTATATTTGTAGCTACGCTACAAGTATTAATGGCTAATAAAAAGTACAATAAAAAAAAGAAAGCAAACAAAGTTGCTCGCCATCAAGAACAGGTGCAAGGCTTGGGGCAAACATTTGCCACATTGCCTACATACTCTAATATTGATAAACTAAACGAAGAACCTGTTATTCGTAGAGGAATACCGACATTTTTCATGCTAGGTAACCCTTCAGGGTTAAGCAGTATGGTAAATTTAGGTCTTCAAGGGAATATCGATATGAGTGGCTTAAACATACCTGCACCAAGTGCTGATGTTCAATTAGGATATCGAGGCGACAAACTAGGTAATGTTGGATTTGGCTTTAATACAGCTAACTTAAGTCCAAGATTTAGTTACTCAAGAGGCCCTTTTAGAATGGGCGCAAGTTACATTCCAGGGCAAGGAGCTAATATTTATGAAGGCTATGGACCTGTTTCCTCTAATTTTAACACAGCTAATTTATCAGGCAGTTTAAATTATGCAATACCTGGAGGACAAGTATCAATTGCGGCAGGAAAAGACCAAGGAGTAAGAATAGGAGCAAACATTAATCCATCTATGATGAAAAAGAATAAAAGAAACGTAACACCTAAAGAATTTAAAAAGGGAGGAACAGTAAGACATCAGTCTCGAAGTGATATGGGGACATTAGGCCGATTACTTGTACCTAGCAGCTCTTCAAGTCCTGCATCAAACATTGATTTGGGGTTATATAATTATAACAGTCTTGACCCAATGCAGGGTTTGTACCCACCAGTAGATAATACCTACGTAAATCCTACTTGGAATCAGCCTTCACTCGTTAAGCCCTCAAGTGGTAATCGATTAGTTTATACTCAGTCTGAGTGGGATGCAATACAGGATGAACACCGAAGAAGGAACCCTGATATGTATTCAGAAGAAGCAACAACAGCTGCAGAAGGAGTAGGGACAGCAGCAGCAGAAGGAGTAGGGACAACAGCAGCAGAAACAACAGCAGCAGAAACAACAGAAGCTGCATCGACATCAAGTTCTTCAGGAAGCTCAAGGTCATCAGGAAGAGAAACCGTTTCAGCCTATTTCAAAAGAAACGGTATTAATTTAACAGAAATACCAGGATACGATGGTACTGCCGCAGGTAACTTAGAGCTTAGAAGAAGACACATGGCAGGAGAGGATTTATTTGCTACTGCAGAAGAAGACCAAGAGGGTTCTACAGGCATAGGAAGGGAAGTAAGTGCTAAAGAAGCTAGAGGAGATAACGACCAATTGATTACTGCGAGCGAGCAGAATGAAGTGGATGACTTATTAACAAACGAAGATGTAGAAAAAGAAGAAGACCTTACACAGAGCGAAGAAGAGGAAGTTAATTTACTTTTAAATTCTAATAACGATTACTATACCAACTGGAAAAGCATCAGAAAAAACACAGGTATTAAGCCTAAAAAACTGATGAAATGGTTTAAGAGAAACTATGGTTACGTTCCACGAAGTCTTGATGTTCAAGGGACAAGAGCAGGAGCACCTGGGTTCTTCGGAGCATTAATGGGTACGCCTACAGCTGACCCTGCAAATGCAGCGTACTACCAAGGTTTAACAGGTAAAAAAGGTTTCGGAATAGGTGCTGCTTTAGCAGGATTACAAAACATAGGCCAAGGCTTTGGAACTTTTGCTGCACAAACTGGAGCAGCTACTGACCAAGCATTACAACAAGCAGGCACAGACATGGTTAGCACTCCTAATGTTATGTTTATGCCAGAACAAAGAGCTAGAAGGTTCAGACGACTTGGAGGAGAAGAATTTACAGGCCGACCTCTTTACAATGTGTTTGATTACTCAAGAGAACAACAAGCTGCTGCAAATCAAGCTGCTGCAGAAGCAGGACAAAGTGGCTCTAGTGGTACAGCAAGTAATAGTGCAGCTGTTCCAGCAGCTCCAAGACAGACACCAGAAGCTTATTCTGGAGGACCTATCTTAGACACTACCCCTCAAACTCAAGACAGAGAATTAGACTTGTCTCAAGTACCAGCATCTGCAGGACCCAACCTTGCGGATATGTCTAGAGCAGACCTTAACGAATACGCAAGAAATCAAGGTTTCCGTAATGTAAGGGATATGGTAAGAAAGACTACTATTCCTCAAGGCGAAGGTCTCACTACACTAGATAGATACGCAAAAGATGTAAGACAAGACCAAAGAAGCGCAGGAGAAACTTTAACTCCTAAAGAGCAACTATACCTACAGAAACTTTCTGAAATGACAAGTCCAGTTCCTCCAGCGTTCCAGAGAACTGCTAACAACAATGCCAACCAAAGAACTATGAGTGGTATGATGGAAGGACAACAGAATATTTCTCCGTCACAAATCCCTTCAGTACAACAGTCAGGAGGTATGTTTGTAAGTGACTTTATGAATTCGGCAATGTCAGCAGCACAAAACTTTAATCGTTTTGCAGGAGGAGGCACTAAAAGACATCAGGGATATATTGATAAAGTTATGCAATATCTGGGAACAGGCACTCCCCTGATAAATTCAAATCGCTATAACATGGGACTCCCGACACGGAGCGAGTCAGCAGCCCCCCTAGATGAAGACGGCTATAAGATTCCTAATTATTCCCCTTTTATGAGTAATGCAGAGCTTATCAGACGAGTTGAAGAAGAAGAGAATAAAGGGCCAGACATCCAATCTTATGATGATGTTGAGCTAACCCCAGAACAAATAGAACAATTAAACAAATCGCAAGAAGCACTCCTGTTTGACCAAAACCTAGTAGGTATTCAAGATAACACTTATGTGGAACCATTTCCAACTACCTATCTGCAATTTAATACTCCTACAGAAAAACCAATATTAGGCAGAGAACAAAGAGGAGGTACTAAAAGACATCAGGAGTTTGTGGATATGAGTAATTTTAATAAACAAGGTAGCAAAGATGCCGTAAACGAAGCTGCTCTTAATGCAGCACTTGGTTTATACCCTGATGTTTCTAATGGAGGTGTTGTGAGGAATCAAGAGTCTCGTAGTAATAGAAATACTTTAAGCGAAACCCTTGAGGGTAGAGTACCTGAAACTCTACGTATAGGCGATGATATGAGTACCACAAACGCTCTTAAAAGACTTTATTATGATTATCTAGCTGGAGAGGGAGCTCAAACTGATAGAATAGTACAGGCTGGAAGGATTTTTCCGTTTGGCCCCATGTTTAATGTTACTGAGGGTATAACAGACTTAGCATATCCTTTTATGGGCGAAGAGAGTCAAGCAAAGGAGGATGAACGTAGAGCCATTCAACAAGAAGCAAGTGAGGATTTAGATGATTACAAACAGTATTTAAAAGACCAAGGAAAATACAAAACACCTTGGCAAACTGTAAAAGGTATTGTTGGTTTAGAACAAAAAGGAGGGTACAGTAGGAATCAAGGCACAAAAGGAGTTATCGGAGCTAGTTCAGGTTATGATAGAGACTTAGGAATCAACCCTCGTAGAGTTGAAGGCATCACATATGACTCCTCTACAGGTCAACCAATACTTCCTGGTACCAATCCAAATGCTATGACTGTTAATTTACCTGAAGGTATGGGCGGTACTACTTTTAATCCTTTTAGTCAGGAGTATAAAACCTTATCCCAAGAGGTTTCTGCTACTAAAGAAGCGGCTATGGACCAAGATGCTATTGATTATTTTGAAAACTTTCAACCTGGTGGAACAAAAGGAGGAGGATTCTTTTTTACAGGAGAAAACACAGGAGAAGTCAAAAAAGATGCTGATGGTAAGAGCTACGTACAAATAGAGGAAGACACAGAAAGAGGATTTAAAGCAGGGGATATTGTATACATTGAAGATGCACCTACAAGGGAGGGGTATTTGATAGATGATGATTACATGGCATCTAAAGTTAGTGGTAGAGGTGTTTACAAAATTTCAGGTGTAAATAGAGACCAAAGTGCAGGCACTGTATTTAATAGACTTCTAACAGGAGCTAAAGAAGAAGCAGGAAGAGCTGTTGATGCATTTGGTAACTATTTTGACGAATTTGGGAAAGAAGCAGGAAGAGCTGTTGATGCATTTGGTAACTATTTTGGCGAATATGGGAAAGAAGCAGGAAGAGCTGTTGATGCATTTGGTAACTATTTTGATGCATATGGGAACTTAATAAAAGAGGGAGCTGAATTGTTAGTTACACCGACAGGCCAGGTTATGGAGCAGGGACAAGTTTTCCAAGATGCGGCTGGAAACTATTTTGATGCAACTGGAAACTTAATAAAGCAAGGAGGTAGTTTATATACATATCCATATAGAGCTGCTTACAATCAGTTTGTAAAACGTAACCAAGAGGGGAAAATGAAACCCTATTCCGAGTACACAGGCTCACTTTCGAAGGAAGCTTACGAAGCAAGAGGAAAAGCTATGGGTAATCCAAATGTTAGTAGAGGTAGAGACGGTAATATGAAATCTTATGCCGAGTACGCTAAAACTACTGATAACCCAATATCTAAAGACGTATTTGAAGCAAGAGGTAGAGCTATGGGGAATCCCAATGTGATTAGAGGTAGAGAAGGGTTCACAAAGTTGCCTTTTGTGGGTAAACCTCATGCGGATTTTCAAACTGCAACAGACCCGTTAAACCCTCTAAATCAAGCTATTATAGGAGAATTAGCGAGAGAATATAATATTCAATCAAATAGGGAGTCTAATTTCCAAAATAGTCCTATCTTTAGAGGATTAGATGGAAATATGACTAATATGTACATGGGACATACTCCTGGACCTACAGCAGGTGAAATGCTGTTAACTCCGCAAGAAAATAACTATCTTTACAACCGTACAGTATAATGATTAGAAGGCACCAAGCACAAGTACAACCTGGCACAGGCACTACAGCCATACAAAATGCATCGCAGGCTTTAGAGGCTCCTCAACTGTATAGTGAGGAAGAAGTTGCAGCACAGTTAGCTGAGATGCGACAGAAATATAATATAGGTCAGGGTACTAATTTTAGTACAGGTGCGGCAGGAGGCGCAGGAGGCGCAGGAGGCGCAGGAGGCGCAGATGGTACAGGAGGTACAGGTACTGCTACAAACACTTCTCAATATCAAAGAGGCCAAACAAGGAGAATGCCTACTGTAACTGATTTGCTTGCTGGAACTTCAAGTCCTGCAGCAAGAGGATTTCAAAAGGCAGGAATAGGACTAGCACAAGGTTTAATGAATTATAATCCAGACGTACTAGCTGCTCAAGGTTTTGACCCTGAAAAGTTTAATAGACAGACGACTGGATTAGGTTATGGTACTGCTGTAGGGGGATTCTTAGAAGGCATCGGAGAAACAGTGGCATCAGGCCTTGAAGGTAAGGTAGATGCTCAAAATATAAAAGATGCCATGTACGCACAAATGGCAGCCTACGAAGAAGCAAACACACAAACTAATATGGGAAGACCACAAGACCCTTACTTAGAAGACCAGTTTATGCAGGCAGGAGGATACATAGATAGTTTTAAGAAAGGAGGGAAAAAGAAAAAGAAGAACAAGCCGAATAATCCTGCACTTTGGTCTAGAGCCATTGCTGCGGCAAAGAAAAAGTTTGATGTATATCCATCTGCCTATGCTAACGCTTGGGCAGTACAGTGGTACAAAAAGAAAGGGGGAACGTGGAGTAAGTCTCAAGACGGACAAGAAGTACAGACTGCTCCTCCATCTTTTTCAGAAGCAGCTAAAAAAGCGGCAAACCAGACTCCTCCTATAAAAATAGAAGAAGAATTATCAGGAAGACACACAACAGGTATCGCAGACCCTCTAAATTCAGGCACTCCTATAAATTCAGAACTTGAAAAAAATGAGTTTATAGAAAGACCTACAGGGGAGCCTATCACTAAAGTGGTAGGTAAGTCACATTCTCAGGGAGGGGAAATGATGAACTTAGAAGAAGGCACAAGAATACTGTCTGACAATATAAAAATAGGTAAAGAGAATAAAGAAATTCTAGAACCTATTTTGAATATCAAACTAAAGACAGACGACACTGTTGCCCAAGTTCTTGATAAATATAGAAAATCAAATGTATCAGGTCTCGAAGACCTTATGAAGGTACAAGAGAAAGCTCTTTCTGGTTTAAAAGAAAACATTGATGTAGAAGATGAACCCACCAGAAGAGTTAACGAGCAATTCTATGCTGACAAAATAATTGATTCTGAGCAAGAGCTTCAAGTAAAGAGACAAGAAGAAACAAAAGTATTTGAACTTTTATTTAGAATACAAGAGTCTCTGAAACAAAGAGACGAGATGGATGACCCTACAGTAGGCAACATCAGGAAAAGACCAAAATTAGAATACGATTATATCCCTGAAGAAGGAGCAGATATACCAGAACCTGAAGAAATGGAAACAGAAGAAGCAGGGATGGAAGAATTAGGTGTTTACCTAGAAGGGGGAGAGTATTTATCTATTTATATGGATGGCGATGATATTCTAGCAGATGAGACTATTAGAGCAGCTATACAAGAAGATGCTATGTTGCGAGGGTATAACGATTTAGATACCTATATGCAAGATAATGTAACAGGTATAGCAAGAGCAGCAGATGGAGGTATTCCAGAAAGATATAAAAAGAAAGGCTTTAGAAAAGTAGGTGTAAAGAAAAGAGCACCATCTGGAGCAAAGCATAAGTGGGAAGTTTTAGCCAAGAAAAAAGTAGGAGGTAAAACAAGATATAAAATTGTTAAGGGGGGATACAGAGGTATGCAAGACTTTAAGTCCCACAAAGACTCAAAAAGAAAAAAACGTTTTTGGGATAGAATGGGAGGAAGAAATTCTTCTAAAGCAAAAGACTCATTTTCTCCACTTTATTGGCACAAACGCTTCGGTACTTGGGAAGATGGTGGCGACTTTAAGTTCGAACCTCATATGATGTACCACCCAGAAACAGGCCAAGCAGTAGAAGCTACTACTTACGAACAACATTTAGGATTAGGTAGACAAGGTTACACTCACGAACCAAGAGGAGGTAGAAACATATATAGAAATCAAGATGCTACGGGAGTCGCTAGTGACCAAAGAAGCAGAGAAATAACTTCTCAAAGAGCACAAAGAGGATTTAGAGCTAGTGACTTAGATTACTACATCGATGACATTTTTATCGGCTTTAATGACAACAGAGACGAAGATACCACTATTTCAGCAATGACTAATGGTCGAGCTGAAAACAGAGACCAATTAAAAAGTTTAGTACTATCTGATGGTCTTTCTGCTGTAGCCTCTGATTTAGGTATAGGCCGAGAAGAAATAGCTCAACTACCTACAGATGCATTGATTTATCTTATTGACTATAAGTTAAATACAGGAAAAGATGTAAGAGACCTTATACTAAGAGCAGACCAAGACATTACTGTTACACAATTACAGTCTAAAAAGCCTAATGTACAGCTTTACGAAGACAATAAAGAAGACTTAATTAACAAGTTAAATAACTTTACCTTATCTTACGGTATACGTCCTGCCCTTGAAGATGCTTACAAAACATTACCAGGAGAATCAGGAGAGTCTTATTCTGTAAATAATCCTAACCCTAAGTATACTAACGTATATGGGGATAGAGTTAATTACATTTCTACAGCTAGGTTAAATCAAGCAGTAGAGAATAGTGACTTGACAGAGGGCACACCATCTACTACAGGTACTACACAAGGCAGAACAGAAGACGGACTGTACTATTCTGGATACTCTACGTCAGACATACAAAAAGACGACCAAGGAGAGTATATAACTACCCCTCAAGGAGACAGAATAAACATCATAACAGATGAGACAACAGGTTTGAAGTACTATGATGAGAACCTAGCTCCGCAGACATATTCATCTTCATCAGATATTGGAGCTTTTCAACCAGCTAGGTACACAAGACAGGATATGCTTCCAGAAGCTGAAGAAGAACTTAAAGCAGAGTACAATAAGTTTTTTGATGATTTAGAAACTAGACAAGCTGAGGGTAAAGATATTACAGGTACTTTTAATGTTTATGGATTTAGTTCTCCAGAACCAGTTAATGAGAACCTTTGGAGTCAATTAGGAAATGCTTCCTCTTCAGAAGAAGCAAATGATTTCTTAGCCCAACAAAGGGCTAAAACTAGTAGAGGTATTTTCGAAGAAATAGCCGCTGAAAGAGGAATAGATATTACAGGACTTAACATTGAAGAAAAAGGAATATCTGAAAGAGGGTATGCAGGAGACTTAGAGGGTTATGCAGACTATGACCCTGAGTTAAAGGGAGATGGATATTTAGGACAAAGAGGATTTGGGTTTGATTACACTGCTACTACTCCTGATAGTAGAAAAGCATACTTAGAAACTCCCCCTCCTCCTCCTCCAGAAGAGCCAGAATCAGAACCAGTTCCACAATATCAACCACAGAGAGGAGGTATGGACTTCCCTATGATTGATTATATGAGCAGACTTCCTAGACCTATAACAAATTTCATGACTACAGGTCTTAATTTGTTACCTTATAGAGAAGTTCCAGATGTTAAACTATCAGAAGAGGCTGCCTTAGTTGCAAACGCAGAGGCATTAGGTAATGCAATTGATGTTTCTACTCAAAATATTGGGGCACAAACAAATGCTGCATTAGCTCAATTAACTAGAGGTACTACTGCAGCAAATAATCAGGCTGTTGTAGAGACTAACAAAGCTAACGCACAACTAAAGCAACAGTCAGATATAGCTGAGTTAAATAGTAAAAATCAAATTGACCAGCTTAATTCAGCGGCTTTATATCAGTATGATGTTAATGCGATTACTGCAGCAGATAATCAAATTAAAAACATAATGGATTATCAAAATGCAAAACTGAAAAGACAGGACGAATTTAAAGCAGACCTTGCTAATCAGCAACTTGCATTGGTATTTGGACCAAACGTAAGAAGAGGTCCTTTTGGAGGTCTTGAAGTAGACCCGTCTTCTTATCAAGATTTATTAAGATATAATCCCAACAATTTCGCTCAGAATTACATGACTTCTGCGTATCTTTCAGCAGGAAGCGGTACCGCTGAGTCATAAAAAAAAATAGTTAAATGGCATCACCATTCTCAAGACCGATAGAATACGCTCCGTATGTCCAGCAAGTAGATAAGGAATTATTTGCTAAAGCGGTTACGTACAAGCAGGGAAAGTTTGACCTTAACAGAAGTAAGTTACAGGCCCAACTTGATGCTGCTGCACAAATCCCTTTGGATAAACAACAGGACAGAGAGTACTTTAACGAAAGAATGACTGCACTTGTAAATACTGTCAATTTACACGGTGCAGGAGACGTTAGCTCTGATACTAGAGCAGACTACCTATCAGGGTATATCGCTGAAGCTGCAGATGATAATGTAGCCACAGGGTATGCTTCTACGATGGCAAAAAGAAATTATGATGCTGAGTGGGCTAAAATATCTGAGGATGACCCCTCTAATTTTTCACAAGAGAATTACGAATACGGACTTCAAAACTATTACAAATGGCTTAATGATGGCCAAATAGGTTCTAGTGTAGATAAGTATTTTGACCCTAGAGTGGGGAAAGGAGTAGGAAGAGCCACTCCTTTTGTAAATGTTGACGAAAAAATTAGAGAGAAGTTAGCAGAGATAGACCCTACAATAAGTTTTAAGCTTTCCCCCTTTGGTAACGGTATTCAATATTTTGACGAGAAAAGGGAGGTAATAACTGATGAGCAAATCATAAATGATATTAATCTTACTCTATCAGGAGACCCTAATTTAAGGAATCAGTTACAAATTAATACATGGAGTAAATTTGGAAATGCTTCAACTGAACAATTAACTGAATTAATTCAACAAAGAAATCAGTCTAAAATTGAAAATATTGATAAGAATATCAATTCTTTACAATTACATATGGCAGAAGTGCCTCAAGCTCAAGAGGCACAGTTACAGGAAAGCATTAACGCATTAAAAGACAGAAAGAAATCATTAGAGCAATCATCTACACTAGAGGCGATAGCCCCACGATTAGCTGATGCTAATGCCCGTATACAGACTGAATACTCTCTTTATACAGAAGACTTATTTGGAGGGTACATTGAAAGATACGCAAAAGACCAAGTAGTATCAAGAACTCAGTTTACAGACCAAAAAGCTAAATCATTATTTGATTCTCAATTAAGAATGCGTGAAGCTAGAGCTAAAGCAGCTTTAGATAGGCAAAATACTATGTCTGCAGCTCAGAGAGGTCTTCTTCAAGATATGCTTTATGCTAATGCTGAAGGAAATATAGCTAAAGCGGATGCGGCTGCTGTAATGTTGAACAACTTGTATGGAGGAACAGGACTCACTCGTAACGTAACTGATTCAACTGGAGCAGTAATTGGCCAAAGACAAGCTACCACAGACGAGTTAATACAAGAACAAACCCTTACAACAGTACAAACGTATGACCAACCTTTAGATGCAGAAGCAGAGCCTGGCAGACAACTAGTAGATAACATTAACAACTCTGCTCAAGCAGTTGCTGTACTTAGACAAGACCTTTCTTCATTGACTAACTATGATATGGAGTTGACAGAGACCTGGACATCAGAACAATATTTTGAGAAAGCAAAAGACATGACCATACCTGGCGACCAAAGGGACTTACTTATGCAGGCTGGAAATGCTAAACAATCTCAAGAAGGTAACCTATCTTTAATGTCAAGTTTAAATGAGGAGGTAGCTCGCTCCATAATGACTGTTTTAGACAAAGAAGGAGTTGTGAAGTATGAGCAGTCTGGTTTATGGGATGCGGCAGGTCAAAAAATAGTTAGACAAGATGATGGGACCTTAATACTTAGGGATTATTTATCTTCTGGTGGAGGCAAGTCGGAGACAGCAGCTCTTTATAAAAAGGAAAGAGAACGCAGGAGGGAGAATACCAATGAATGGGCTAGGGAGAATATAGGAGATAATGCGGTTGTCGGAGGTATCGCTGATTTGCTATCTTGGACTTATTTCGCAGGAGGAGATACGGTAGGATTTCTATGGGGACAGACAGGGGAAAGAATTACAAACTTGGCTACTCAAGGAAACTTCAGGTATGAAAATAGCTTTAGAGAGAATGTAGTTGATAATGTAATTAAAAGCGATGAAAAAATTGATTTGCTTGATGAATATATTACTGATAATTATGGGGGACAAGTTCTTGAGGTAGAAGGTAAGAAAGTTCTCGCAGAAGACCTTGTAGAAAAAGCTAGACTTAGAGAAATAAATGATGAGTACGAAAAATTAGACAGAAGTGCTGTAGGAGCATTCTTTGACCTAGGCCCAAGTAGTATAATTTTAGAAAATGAAGCAGATGATGTTGAGAGTCTGATAAGAGACATGAATGCGGAATATGCATTGGAAGTTCCTGGAGCTGAATATCCTGTAGATGCTGATGGTAATTACACAGAAGACCCTTCTAAGATAGTAGGCTACAGTAATAAATATATTGACTTAAATGGGTTTATGACTGAGGAGTACTTAAACAATGCTAACATAATGGCAGAAGACTTAGGACTTCAAATGCCTCAGCTTAAAACAATGTCACTGAATACCCCTGCAGGAGCAAGATATGTAAGAGACTTAATGATATCTCAAGACCAATTACCAGAAGACTTGCCTGACGAATTAAGAGCTATAATGAGTAGCGAAAAAGAATTCGTTAAGTATCTGAATGCTGAAAGAAAAGAAGACGAACCTTCTTACTTATTTGAAGTTACCGATATAGGGGCATCTATAGACCAAGTACAACTAAAAGTATCTGTGGATGGAGAAGAAGAATACACAGTTCCTGCTAACTTAAGAGCAAACACAGGACTATATGATGTTGCTCAAGATGCCATGATAGCTCAAAATCAAAGAGCTAATATTAATTTAAGAAAAATTAGTAACTTTAGTCTGGCTAAAGATAAAGGATTAGCAGGAGGCGACCCTGTTTATAACTATCCTGTAGTACCTGCCTACGCTCAAGTAGGAGACTATAAACTTACTGTGGATATTTCTAATGAGTACATAGCAGATGCTTCGGTAAGAGAAAGACAGGGGGGTATGCCAGGATATCAAAAAATGACTGCAACAGAAGTAAAAATCTTTGATGCCAACACTAATGCTCTATTATCAACTGTAAATACCGTTGGAGGACAGCCTGTTACATCTTACACTGTAAGTAGTTATAATGATGAAGAAATCATGAGGAATTACGATAACGATTACGCAGTACAATTTAGTTCGAACTTCTTTAATGATTTTGGCGAGGCAATAGTCGAAGAATTTGAAACAAACCAATAATATTTATATAATATGTCTAATCCCAATGTTAAGATAGTAGCTCCACAAGATGGGGGCATTACGCAACAAGGAGGCAAAAAACAATTTGTTCCAGGGGCAAATAGTTTATACGAGTCTGCTACTAACTTTTCAAATCAAGTAGTATCTCCTGATGAGGGGCTACTAGGTCAAGCAAAAGGAGTATACATAGGAGCTAAAGACCTTTCTGGAAGAAGGCTGTACGAAAAAGACCCTAGAAGTACAGGATATGTTTCTCGATATAAGAATGGGTTTTTACCTAATTTTGATAATGAAGACCTATATGGCCAAAACCAGTCTACTTGGGAAAAGCTAGGCAACGGTCTTACAGGTATGTACACCTTAGCAGGTAACGCTTTTACTAACTACTTCTCACAGTATGGAAGAGATGCTAAAGCTGTTGTAGAACTTGCTACAGGTGGGGATGCTTTCGGGGCAGCGTGGAGGGATGCTTCTGCAGCAAATGCGGCAAAAACTTCGGCTTCGGTTGATATATATCAACCTATTTACCAGACTAAAGAAATGAGAGAGTATGAAGCTGAAAATAAAGGCTTCTTCGGGGCAGTAGGAAAATACGTACCGCTTGTGTCTCCTAATTCCTCAGCCTATTGGGCGCAGCTAATGCAAAACTTTGGTTACACATATGGTACTATTGGGGCATATGTAGCAGAGTCAGCTGCTCTAGGAGCAATAACTGCAGAGTTAGGAGGAGCAGGAGGATTTGCAAACTTAGCGGCCAAAGCACCTAAATTAGTTAATATACTTAAAGGTATATACGGCACTACTAGAGCAATGGATAAGGCTTCTGATGCAAGTAAAGCTCTCACTACTACCAGAGCTGTTGCTTCGGCATTAGATATGGGTAGAGATGTTAAGTCTCTAGAAAAAGGGATATATACAGTCGCTAGAAACACGCTAGGAGGGGCAGCTGATGATTTAGCGAGAGGCGTTACAAAAGCAGAAAAAGGGAAAGACATTGCAAAAACATTAGAAGGCGTAGAGGATTTATCTCAAGCTGCTGATTTAACTTTCTCACAAAGAGCACACAGTGCTCTTAAAAAGCTTCCTACTTACGCTCGGCAATTACACGCTGCAAATGCAGAGGCAGCATTAGAAGCTAATATGGCTTCAGCGGAGTTTGAACTTTCACAGTACGAAAAATATGGTGGAATAACTTTCACTCCAGATGACGTTCGTGAAAAAATTGCTACAAATTCTAATAAAGTAGGAAATGCTACCTTTGGTATTAACGTTCCAGTCCTTATGGCTTCCAACGTAATGACTCTGAATAATTTATTTAGAGGGGGCAGCCTTACAAGTGTTTTTAAGAGTGGGCAAGGTAAGTTCGCAAAAGAAGCCATACAAAGACAAGGTAAATTTTATACTCATAAGCAATTAGTAAAAGAAGGACTAGCTACTACAAAAGACAGGTTAATAAACTACACAAAGTATTTAGAAAGACTTAATATTCAGGAAGGTCTTGAAGAGGTTGCTCAAGGTGTAGGCTCAAGAGCTGCTCAAAATTACTATGACTTAGATAATAGCGGTAGCGGTAAATACATCAAATCATTGTCAGGAGCGATAGGCCAAGAGCTTGTTGATTCTTTTGACAGTGGGGAAGGCTATGATGAACTAGTATCAGGTATGTTTTCTGGTATGGGTATGGCTACCATTACTAGTGCTAAAAATAGAATTACAGGACAAACAGCTAGAGAACAACAACAGCAAAAAGCAGTTATTGATTCTCTTAATAATACAGTACAAAATTATTTCAATGAAACTATTGTAAATAGTCCTAAAACAAGAAATGCAGCCCAGCAGTTAAATTCTGCTATGGGTATGGTTGATGCAGGAGAGAATAATCAAGAGCTTAACGCTAAAGACCACCGACAAGATGCTAAGTTCTCTTTCTTTGCAATGGCTAGAAAAACAGGCCTCCTTAATGAGATGGCAGATGCCTTTGAGTACCAAGCTAATGAGGCAGTTACACAAGACCCTGCTATGTTACAAGAGTTAACAGGGGGAGAAACAATGGCTGAAATTTCAGCTAACTTAAAATCAGAAGGACAAAAGTACGATAAGATACTTACCAACATCGAAAAAAATACTCAAAAAACTTTTGATGGTCTCACTGAGAATATAGATAGAGCAGCTTACAGAGTGGCTCAAGAAAAAATGGCTGAAATCTATATGAATGGCGAAAACGCCTATAATAGAGCTCAAAAGATGAGAGAGTCATTGAAGGAGAGTGCAGCTCAAACTGAAAGAGGTGCTCAACTACAAGAAGTCATTGATGTCTTAAATAACCCTGGAAATTTAGCAGACTTAGGCAACAGAGTAGAATCTTCTATTGCAGATAGAATTAAAGCTAATGAGGGAGTAGAACTTAACCCAGCTGAGAGAGCACTCTTTGACAAGGAAATAGCAAGAGACAGAGAGTATTTAGCCGTTATTAAGGGCTTACAAGAAGACCTCTTAGCAGAAGATGGTAACTTTAAACAAGATGTAACAGCAGACGAGGTAGCTGCTAAGATAACTGAAAGGTTCGCAGGTTTTGCAGGAAGGTTTGCAGACACGGAGTTTGAAAAAACTTTAGCAGACTATCTTGCAATTGAAGCTGACGGTACTATGATGCTTGACTTATATAACAAGCTGACTAACGAAGAGTATTTTAGTAAGTACGCAAAAGCTTTCCAAACCAAAGCAAGAGAAAGAAGAGACCAAGACCGAAAGGAAAGAGGGACAGAAGAGACCACAGAAGAAACCACACAACAGGATGAAGAAGATAAACCTCTTTTTCAACCAGGACAAGAGGGCGATACTGACGGAGAAGGCCCTCAAGGTCCTCAACCTCCACAAGGACCTAAAAGGCCAGGAAAACCTGATGCCCCAGATGCCCCAGGTACTCAAGAGGCTCCAGGTACTCAAGAGGCACCAGAAGCCCCTGGAACTCAAGAAGCTCCAGGAACTCAAGAAGCTCCAGGAACTCAAGAAGCTCCTGAAGGGGACAAACCTAAAGCAGGTCCAGGAGGTCAAGGAGGTATTACTAAAACCCCAAAGGCATCAAAAAGAAGACCCCTTACACAAGAACAGATAGAGAGGAGGGTAAAAACTTTTAAATTTAGAGGTAGCACTAGAGCTAATATGCTCACTCACTTCTTCGACAAAGCAATAGCTAGGTTCCAAGAAGCAAGAGATACATACTTTAACAACATTATTAAAAAACAAAATCCAAACTTAAAAAAAGCGTTGGATGATGTTTACAAGAGGTTTAACAATGACGTTACTGTAGTATCTATACACCTTAACAACAGCCTATTAGAAAAAGACATAAATGGTAAGCCAGAAGGGATATTTAAAGGAGACCGACTAAATGATGCTAACCTTGGTGCTGCACTTACATTTGAATTAAACAATAAAGGTTATGCTATTGTAAAAGAGTCTAAATTTGGTAGAACTTATTTGATAACAAAAGGTAACACACAGAGTGCTAAAGACCTCTTGCAAAATAATTTTGGAATATCAGTACAAGAAGCAATAGGAGGATTTTCTCCTCTCACACAATTATCTGCAGATGGACAGACTTCTACTCTTATTTCAAGTAATTTCCCTACATACAATAAAAAGGCAGAAAGAAAAGCACTAGCTAAAATACAGCCAGGAGATGTTGTTAAATTAAGAGTAGTACCTTCTAACGAGCATAACCAAGAACTTATAAAAAATTGGGAAGATGCAGGAAGAACAGAGGAGGCAACACAGACTCTTTTAGATAATATTAATGTAGAATTAATTTCTAACGGTACCTTAGTAGGTGTATTCAGAGGAACTGATTTTGATATGCAAACTCAGGCTTCTCAGGCAGCTATAGCAGAGTTTAGAAATAAATTATTAAAAGGTTCAGATGGTAACCTAAAAACTGCTTTTGTAAATGCTATGAGTCAAGGTCTAACCTATGATGCAGGAGCAGTAAAAGTAAGACAGAAATTTACTTTATTTAACAATAACATACAAAATGGACAGCTACAATGGACTACATTAGAGGAGTACGAGAAGAGTAAAGATAAGAAAACTACTCTAAAATATTTTGTAGCAGCATCAAGTACCACTTTATTTGATAGACAAGGTAACCAGATATCTAATCCAACTGATGCACCACTAGCTCCAGGAGCGATTTATGTTCAAATTACAGATGGTACAGGAGCCTCTGTTACTTTACAGGCAGCGGACACTACAGGAAAGCGTTATGTGCTGGCTGATTTGCAAAATAATGACTCATTTAAACAACTTAAACAAGACCTTTCTCTACAAGTAAAACCTGGGATGGAAGCGTTTGTGTCTCAAAGAATAAGTGTAGATATCAACACTTTAACAACAAACGACTCAGTTACTGCAAGCACTAAACCTGCTCCTAAAAACAAGTCTAATTTAGTAAAACAACTTAATAAAGTTAAGGACGTATATGGTAGGGTAACAGCTAACACCGCTTTAGGCTTTACTGCTATTAGAAAAGCACAGATAAAAGGGAATGATGTAGTAGGAATGAATTCAGACGGGTCTCCTATTAGTATACCTTTAAAAAGTGTTAGCAAATTTACAGCTCCCGAGCCACTTACAACTCAGACACTACTAGATATTTTTAGTTCTAGTACATATGTGTATAAAAGAAGCCAAAAGGGAAAGACTGCCCCTGCACGCTCTCTATCTCCAAGAGAATTTATAGATATGTTTGGGGACATACTCCAGCCAGGCACGGTAGCGTATTTAAGAGCTTTAGAAAAAGCAAAAGTTCCTATTCATTTTTACACCTCAAACAGTACAGAAGGAGGGTACTTCCAACCTTCTTGGAGAACGGGAGGCGCAGCTAATTCTACTCTTACTTGGCAGGGAAGGAAAGCTGAATTTACTGGATACATCGGATTCAATTTAAATATGATTGAAAGGCTGTTTAAAAGTAAGAGTCCAGCAGTCAGCCGATTGAATCTAAATACACCTAGGGCCGAACAATATGGGGTAGCATATGATGTTGAAATGATAATCCAACATGAAGTCATACACGCACTTATGTTGCAGGCTACAGGAGATGCGTTTTTAAGTGTAGAAGCTGCTTCTACTGAGGCTAAAACGGCAAGAGCTACAAAATTAGGCACCAAACAACCATTAACAGGCTTAGGAAAAGCTCAAGCTGGGGTAGATTTTTGGGAAGACATCCAAGTGTGGATAGACAAAGTTGTAAATGCTCTAGATGCAAATTCTAAAAGAGATAACTTACCTAAAAATCAAATTAGAAGAGCAGATGGTACTATATGGAAGGTGCCAGAACAGCTTTATGCAGCACTTAGAGCAAAATCTAGCATTAAGACCTCAAGAGCAGGTTCAAAGCAATTAGCACAGAGGTTGTACTCTATTGAGGAAGTAATAACCTATGCTTTTACAGACCCTGATTTTGCGGAGTGGCTAGAGACTCAGGCTACAGGTCCTTTAGAAGCACAGCAAGAGAAAACTCTTTGGGATACATTTAAAGAATTGATTCGAAAGGTTGTAGGCACTTTTGGGATAAAAAACAAAACTTTACTTGATGACCTTACAGATGTATTAAATGTAAAGTTACAGAAAGGAATAGGGGCTCTAAAGATAGGAGATATAACATCCGACTCCGCAACAGCTTCCGCAACGGCTTCTCCATCGCAGATGGCATTTGATGAGAGCCAAGTAGGCCAAACTGTATCTCAGACTGAAGAGTGGATAATCAATAATGGTGTAAAAGGAGAAACTTACACTTTAGCAGACGGCACTAAGATAGAAGTAGTAGAAAACAATGACCAAAAAGTAGTCATTAAAAAAGGTCCTAACTTAGTTACTTTAGGAGTAGAACAAAAATACGACCCTAATGAAAAAGTAACTAGAGGCATAATGGGAGATATAGTCGAAAAAGATGCAAATGACATCCCCCTCACTACTAGAGAGTATATTATTAAATTAAATAATATGCACTTCTATAAGACTGTAAAAGGTCAGATGAAATCTAGTAGAACTCTGATGGCTGACAGCCAAAATAGCTTCGGTATAGGAAAAGTAAAAGACTTCTTGTCTGAAAATATAGGGGATGTAGAAGGTATGTTCACTATGATGTCTGAAACATATTTAAGAGCAGTACTTAACGGTAACCCTCCTGGTAACCTGTCTGCTCTTATAGATATGACAGAAGGTATCACTCAGCAAGAGAAAGAAGCTTTATTTGATACTTTGGGTTATGCCAATACTACAATAGTTTGGGCATACATTACTCAAGCAGATAGAGTATTTGGCTACAAGCAAATGAAAGACCTTAGAAGAATCATTCAAGGTAATTTAACTAATTACGACAGTTTAGTGGAGAGAGCTGCTAAGATTAATTTTGAGACTATGTCTGAAAGACGTAGAACATTTGAAGTGGGTATAGCCACAGATACTGTAGAAAGAGCTTTTAACGAGATGGGCTTGAGGGTAGAGGGTATCCGAAAAATGGAGGGGATGAGAGAGGCTGACTTTAAAAAAGCTATGGCTGCCTTCGGTACCTTCATAACAGCAAGAAAAGACTCCACCTACAATTTCCTAGATAGCCTAATACAATTAAGAACTGAGTTTGGAGAGTTAGGTATCACTGTAGACTTTGGGTCTTTAGTAAGAACTAGAAAAGGAGACAATTCCAATATTGTAAATCAAAATGAAGATAACTTCTTGATGGAATTTGATGATGCAGAAATGTCTGCTACAGCTATGGATGACCTTTCAGAAGGAGCAACTTTCTTCCTAGTTAAAAAAGAAAATGAAGATGGAGGGGGTATGGTAGAATTTGATGTTGCTAACATCGGAGAACTTACCGATGAAACATTAGAGACTACTAATCAAATTAATAACCTTCTTGAGTCATTTGACCTAGAAATTTCTGCTGAGTATGTGCAAGCGTACAAGCTTTCTAATAATGAAGAAATAGGAGGAATGTTGGCGAGAATAAATACTCAATATAAAAAGTCAAAAACCTTTGAAGTTACCAAAGAAATGGATTATATTTACGCTGAAAGCAGTGAGCCGATATCCTCTTTCATCAATGAAAACAAAGCTCTTGAGCAAATAGAAAAAAACCTTTGTAAGTAATGGCAAGTTGTAAGATAACAAGAACTAATGGTGTAGTAACTAGCGTTCTTGCCGATAACGGTAAGGAGTCTAATTTGTATAAGTCTATCAGTCAAGTACCTTACTTGTCTGCAGAGCAAGCTCTTGTGTACTACCAATCTTCTATAGATAAGAATGAAACTGCTTCGTATTTATCGGATGAGAATGGAGAACCTATAGTAGTTTTTGCATCTAGAACTCCTAATAATAATTTATTATTATCGGATGCTATTGTACATACAACATCTATTGACCAAGCTATCAAAGAAGACTTCCAAAATAAGGGAGTAGAAATGTCTCTAGTAAAAAAGAATAACAAAGGCATTAAAATAGAATCAACTGGTAATATAGTTAAAGATATTGCTAACTCATTTACAAAAGGGGTTAATCAATTAGTGGCACAAGCTAGAGATGGTATCTATTACATTGTAAATCGTAAATCATTTGATGTTGTAGAACTAGCTAATTTTGCTCCCAACAATAATGTTAAAAATCTTAATGGTCTCCTTAATGATTTTGTAAATGAAGGCCTCATAGAGGGCAAGAAAACTCCTTTGAGTGAGCTTATGGACAAACTGATAACAGACATCAGTGCTGCTATCTATGAGAATGGAAACAAACAGTTAGAGAAGTTAGAGGATGGAAAAATAGAACTTCAATCCGCAGCAAGGCTATACCAAACTAGTGAGTCTTCTCTACCTGATTCTAGAACTTCTACTACCATAAAAAAAGAAGCTGCCGACCAAGTGCCAGAAGGGGACTTGTTGGGTAAGTACGACCTACCAGAAGGAACTACCGTAGAATATATCAATATTCAAGAAACGGAAATCAATCAAGAAGAAGATGCAACTGTTAATTTCGATATACAGGAAAGTCCTGGAAGAGTAGCAATAGTAGCATCAATTGACCAGAACAGAATAGGTAGCCTAAGACTAGTGGAAACTGAAAACGGTTTTCAAGTAGACACTATATCTGTTAGTCCCGAATATCGTAGAAACGGAATAGGAACAGAGATGTATCGTGTGGCTGCTGAAAGTCTTGATGGAGAAATTGTTTCTGATACTGCACAGACCATTGAAGCTATGAGGTTGTGGGAAAACCTAGTATCTATGGGGGAGGCAGAACAAATAGGTGCAGGAAGGTTTAGACTAGTAAAACCAGAAACAGGAACAGGTGAAGTAAGTTTAATCGAACTATCCGATGAAGAATTAGCTAAAAATTCTTTTACTACACAAAGAGCAAACACTTTAGCCACATATAGAAAAGCTGCAAAAATGTTAGGGGACGGTACCGTACTTGATTATGGAGCAGGACTAGGTTTAGGAACAGATGCTATGAGAGATGAGTTTGGTAAGGACGTAGAGTCATTTGAGCCGAATACAGAACTGTGGGAAGGTAAAACACCTCCTACTTACACTAAGTCTCAAGACATCAATAAAAGATACGATTCTATTGTATCTTTAAATGTTCTTAATGTGGTCCCTAAAAACGTTAGAGACTTCATTGTTAGAGATATTTTAAATAAACTACAAGTAGGAGGTAAGGCATATGTGTCTGCTAGAGGGTGGAAAGGAGATATCGCATCTTCAAAATTATATAAGGACTTTGAAAAAACTGAGAAGAAAAGCCTATTAGCCAAAGCTTCTAGAAAAGACAAAGTTACAGGGGAGCCTATATTCTCTTTTCAAAAAGGCTTCGATGGTAATGAACTTTTAGAGTATATTCAAGAAATACTAGGGGATGCAGCAGTGGTAGAGAAACCTAAACAAGCTGACAAGCTGAGTAAAACAAGTGTAGTAATTACTAAAGTTTCCGAACTACCTTCCATAGACACTGAGACGGCAGAGGAAACAGGCACAATCAATGAGGGTCAGCAAATATTACAAGACGAAGTTATTGTAGGGGAAACTCAAAGAAGTATTAAAGTAATCACTAAAGATAATTTAAAGGCTTTAGAGAAGAATGCTGTACAGGACTCCGATGCTCAAATCGTTAAACTTACAACAAAAGAAGGAGGAAAGAAAAAAGATGTATTCATAGTAAAAGACCAGAATATATCTCTATCTCCTATAGTCGAAAGAAGAGATACTCAAAATGTAAACAATTTAGACTATCAAATAAGTAGACTAATTCAGCAAAATAAAATTGAAGGTAACTGTAAATTATAAAAACCAAACTAATGGCGTGTTCATTTAAATACAAAGGGATAACATATCCAAATAAAAATTTACTGAAAGCTGCGGTGCTTTCTGATATTAATTCAGGTAAATTAAAAGCTATTCCTGAACCTAATCAGTATGTTTACAAATTAACAAATAACATAAATGAAATTGCTGTACTTCAGAAAATTTCTGATATGTTCGAGTCAACTGATTTTGCATCTGTTATAGAAGATAGCAAGACAGGAGAGAGGTATGTTGTTTTAGACGAGGTCTTAATGGACCAACAGAACTCTCCTGTAAAGTCCTTTAGAGACTCGACTACTAATGAGGTTGTAGAACTTAATGTAGATAATTACTACGAAAGGTTTAAAGCAGGAGACGACTTAAGTACTACTTTCAATAAAGTCAGAGGTCTTAAGACTTCTATGAAAATTAAAATGCTTGATGAAGTAATCATAGAAGAAACACAGAGAGCCAAAAGACCTGCAACATTAGACACAAATAGTCAAGTTTTACAGAAACTAAGGGACTTTGCCACATCTATGGGTATTTCTGTAGTCAGCATGGACCAATACATTGAGCAGTACTCCAAGAAAAACGGAGTACCTCCCACTGTAGAAGCATTAGCGGACATAATGGAGCAAGTGATTGCAGTCTCAAACGACAGAAGTGTAGAACAACTTTCAGAGGAGGTAGCCCACTTTGCCGTAGAATATTTTAATGACCAAGGCATCATTGATTCTATGTTAGAGAGGATACCTGAAACTGACGTTTACAAGGCAGAGGCTGCTAAGTACAGACAGTTGTATTCAAAACAAGCATCAGGACAAGCTTTGGAAAGAATGGTGCGAAAAGAGGTCTTAGGTAAGATTCTTGCTGAAAGAATGATAAAGAACCTGAAAGAAGACTCTCCTAGAAACGCTATTACAAGAACTGCTAATCAATTTAGAGAGAGTATTTTTCAACCTTTAGGAGATGCTATCCAAAGGTTCTTTGATATGTTTAGAATAACTGATGCAAATCAGGAGTTCTTTAGAGACTTTGGTAAAGTATTAGATGATATTTCTTTAGGTGTAAGAGAAGGGAGAACTGAGGGTTTCAGTGCAGTACAGTCTAGAGAAGTATATTACGCAGCAACGGCACAAGACCAACAGATACAAGATAGTCTTACTAATTTCCTAAGACAGATGCAGCAAGTGTACAACTCTTTAAGTAAGGGTACTGCAAGAAGCTTTACTAATCAAAAGAGAGCACAGATACAAAAAATCATCGAGTCTATTGGTCAAGCTGATTATATGAGAGCGTTACACGCTTCGCTTATGTCTCTTTCACAGGATATGCAGCGAACCAATACAGCTATTAGAGATGCAAAAGCTACGATGGCTCAACGGAAGGAAGTAGGCTATGAAAATATGTTAGGACATTTGGGCAATGTTAACGCTCAAAACTTAATTACGTTTTATCAAAATATTCCTCAGTTCCTAAAAATGATAGATAACTTTTTAGAGACAATAGAGGGAGAAATAGGAAATGCTGCTGATAATAATCCTTTGGGACAAATTAGTCAGTCTGATATAGCAAGACTAAAAGAGCTTTCTAATCAGTTAAAGAGTAGTGTCCAAGAAAATATTTCTGACTTTAGAGGACTTGCCAAAGCAAAGACTAAATTAGAACTTAAAACTACTTTAGGGGCAAAAGCATCACAGGAGGATGTTAATGATGAATTAATTAAATTGTCTACAAATGTATATGAGGACCTTTCTTGGTTCAATGCTAAAGTTTACTCTTTTTACGAAAGTGCAGGGCACCCTGCTCTTAAACTTATAGCAGCTCTATACCTTAAATCAGTAGAGCTAGTTAAGCAACATACTGACCGTGTTTACGGAGATATGGTAGACCTTCAACAAAGACTAGGGCTGTCTAGAGAAGATACGGCAAAACTAATGAAGGATGGTTTTATGCTTAACCCTTGGAAGATGCGAGAGTATCTCAAAGATAAGCAAGAAGAAATTAATAAAATCAATGAGGAATATGAGAAGCAGTTAGCTACTCTAGATAAGTCAGACCCTCAGTTCTTAGTCAAAGATGCTAAAATTAGGGATTCGTGGAGAGCTGCTATGCTTGCTCACTCTCAAAAGTGGACTGAAACTAGATTCACTGCTGAGTTTTATGCAAAACTTGCAGATAGAAAAACAGGAGTCAACTACATAACTAAGAGTAGTAGACGACTGCAACAAGCACAAGATATTCTTAGAGACTATTCTGCTTCTAAAAACAAAATACTTTCTAAATACTACGACAAGACTACAGGAAAAGTAAATTATAATAACATCACTGTAGCCGATAATGCAGAGTTAAAACAAATTTATTCTGACATCAAAGCGATGCAGTCTATGTACAATTCTGATGGAACTCTAAAGGATGATTTAGAATTAGCTATAGCATTAGACATTAGAGACTATTTTAGCGCATCCGATGCTGAAATATCTCCTGAAGCTGAAGCAAGGTTCGAACAAGCCAGACAAGAAGCAGAAAGAACTTTAAGTAAAGCTGATTATAAACTATGGTTATCGACTTTTGCATATCAGTCCTATGACATTGATTATGACACTTCAGAGTTTGAGGTAGACGTAGACGACACTGAAGCAGCTTTACAAGCAGCAGGGGGCCTCCTAGACTTCAAAATAAGAGCTACTCAGAACTTGCTCCTTACTAGAGAAGTAAACGGTACTCTACAGGTTACTAAACTTGATGAGAACAGTTCCATGCAAGATATCTATGATGCTTTAAGACAGAAAAAACAAAACTTATTGAAGCCTTACCGTTCTTCTAGTATCTCTGGAGAAATAGATGGAGCAGCAGTAGACAGAAACCAGGTCGTAAGAGCTGAATTAGATATGATTGATTCATTCTTAAGAAGCTTCCAAGGTAATTGGGCAGATGGTAAAATTGATTTCGAAAGGATGGGTAACTCCTCATTCCAGAAGGAACTCAAAAGAATTAAACAACTCAACGACCCTAGAGCATTATCTAACTGGTTATATGAGAATACTATAAGAGGCAAGAAAGACCGATTTGGAAGACCCGTGCCTTCTAAGTCATACTATACATCTTTCACGCCTATTGAGAATGGGTATCTATTAGAAAGAACTCCAAAGCCTAAGTTCTTGTGGGAAATGACTTCTGTTGACCAGCAGTTTTTAAATCCTAATTTTAACGAAGAACTTGCACAAAAAGGAGCTCCTCAACCTAAGCTGAGTCAAGAAATGCAGGATAAGTATTTTGACCAAGAATATTTTGAATTATTTGGAATAGACAAAGGTGATATTTATTCTAAAAATCCTACTCGCAACAAAAACCTGTTTGAATCTAGAGAATATTTCTTAGAACTCAAAAGAGAGCTAGATAGAAAGGCAGACATTTCTAATGGATACTACCAGTTACCTCAAGTTAGACGTTATGCTAACGAGAGTGCAGTATCTGGTCCAAAACTTAAAGCTTGGTTTAAAAGAAACTTCGTAGTTGATAATTACGATGAAGACTTTGGAGAAAAGTCTAACAAAGCATTTGGAGTTAATACAAAAAGTATCCCAAGATACTTTACAAAGTTAATGGAAGACCCTGGAGAACTTACCAAAGATATAGGATATATGTACATGAGCTATGCTCAAATGGCCTATAACTATTCTGAGAAAGGTAAAATCGTCACGGATATTAACTTAATGAGAGATACGGTAGCCAATTCGCAAACCCCTGACGGAAAAGCATTGACTAATACCTTAACAAAACTCGACTCTTGGCTCGATTCATTTATGTATGGAAACAAGAGTACAGATATGGGAGAGTTTTCTGTTTTTGGTACCAAAATATCAGTTACAAAAATATTAAGAGCATTATACAAGTTTGTGTCTAACGCTAACCTTGCATTTAATATATATGTACCTGTTGTAGGTCAGATAACTTCTACGACACAGAGGAGAGTGCTTGCGGCTACCAAAAAATATTTCAGTGATGAAAGTCTTAATTGGGCTCAATTAAACGCATCTAAGACAGTTCCTAGGATGTTTTTGGAATCAGGCAAACTCGTACAGAAAAGTATCGGTGATAATTTACTTAACTTTTCAGGTATAGCGAGACAAGAGCAAATGACTAAAGGTATATTCACTAACAGAGCTAATCGTTCTGTTATGAGGGCAAATCCAGGATATCTTGCTTATGAAATGTTTAGTAAGACCAACGGAGTCGTAGCTGTAATGGCAGTATATGATAACAATCGTCTGTACAAAGATGAAGTCACAGGAAAATCCAGGTTCATCAACAGACAACAGTTCAATGTTGAGATGCAGAAAAGGAATCCTAACATGACTAAACAAGAAATAGATACAGCATGGACTGCTATGCGACCTAATTCTTTTTACAACTACCTTAAGCCTACATCTAACTCTATGGAATTAGACAGAGCTAAGATGATTAAAGATGGTGTGTTAGAACAAGATATTGACACAACGGCAGCATTTATAAATAGAACTGCCGAAAATGCACATAATATGATTGAAGGTCAAACTTCGCAAGAAGAAAGAGCTTTATTTTCTAAACATCCAATCGGAGCATTATTATATATGCACCGAGGATTCCTCCAGAGAGGTATTGAAGGAAGGTTTAAGAAAAAAGACTTCGATTATATTACAGGTACAGAGGATGAAGGTAATTACCGTACAGCAGGTAGATTATTCTCTTCCGATACATTCAAACAGGGAGGAGGATTTCGTGACCTAGCTATAATGGGTTCATATATGTTGACAGCAGGAGCAAATGCAAACGCTGTAGAAAACAACCTTGATTTGAGTGAGAATGAGAAAGCTAACCTTCGAAGAATGGGAAGAGGTATGTATACAATCACAGGCCTATTTGCCTTGTATATGTTAGCTAATTTAGCAGGGGATGATGATGAAAATGATGAAAGCTGGAGTAGTCAGTATATGGCATATATTTCCTCAAGAGCTTTTGTAGAGTCTATCTCTACGACTGCTTTAGGTGCAGGAGACTTCCTCAAAATATTAGACTCCCCTGCTGCTGGTGTGAATACTATCAAGACCTTCACAGAGCTGCCTAGCTTTATTTACGATGCAGGAGATGAAGTGACTAAAGGTCCTTATGAAGGGTTAACTAAGAACCAGGCTAAGATGATTAAGCTTACGCCTGTGAAGAATATCTATGCTCCTTTATTATCTGATGACCCAGCAGGAGCTATACGGTCTTCTAACGTATTCTTCAGACAGAATGTTATACCTTCTACGTCTGAGCTATTACTTAACGCTGTATCTGACGATAAATAAAATTTACAGTTATGAGTTGGGGAAAAGCAATGTGGAAGTTATACCTTTTTTGCTGGGCACTAATGGCAGGACTTCTAGGCACAATTACTTACGTAGCCATTAAATATTTTATATTTTAGGCATAAAAAAAGGGGAGCATTAGCTCCCCCACACTGAGTACCAGTACTTTATTATTCAGCAGCAGCTTCAGCTACTTCCTTTTCTTCAGCTTCCATAGCTAAAGTTTGCATTTTAGACTTGTACGTATCAAAGTCCATAGTCTTACCTTCTTCAAAGAATCTTCTATGAAGGGTACGATAGACAAGACCATACAAGTCAGCAATAGGACGAGCATGAGGTTGCATAAAGTGTCCGATAGGTTGGTTATCAGGACCAAATACAGGCTGAGTATTCTCGTGAAGATACTTCTCAAGTCTACCTTTTATCTGCATCATTTCAGCACCAAAAATAGTAAGCTCCGTATCAGGCGCATACATTTCATTCTCAATAGTCTCATAGTTGAAATTATCAACTGGAGGTTGTTGTGCAGCTGTAGTTTCTTGGGCCGCTGCGGCTCCCTTCTTGGTAAATTTATCCATAACTGGTTTTTAAAAACAATAATACTAAATTACAAAATATCTTCTAAACTATCATTAACTTCTTCGGACGTTTTATCCACATCTTCAGGTTCTCTCACATCAAATAGTTTTTCTACCCAAACATCTTCGAAGCTTTCCATATCTTCGATGTCTCTTGATTTAAGCATATGGTAAAAGTAATTACCTTCTGGCTTGAAGTGGTTATATTTTCCCCCTCCTTCGACAATGAACTCCATGTCTACGTATTCGTAACCATATTTGGAGAACACCATATACTTACCGACTGCTCCAACCTTATAAGGGTTGTATACAGCCATAACTAGGTCTGACAACTGAAACAGCTGGTCAGAACCATAAAAGTCTAACTGGCGAGGTGCTTCTGATGGGTGGTTTCCAACTCTATCAAGAAGGTCTCTCTTGAGTTGCATCAGAGGAACAAAGAACACATAAGGATGCATTTTCTTGAGCTTATTCATCTCTTCGAAAAGGGCATCTATCTCAGACTTCTCTCTTCCTTTCACCAGGCCAACGTGGTCGATTGTTATCATGACCTTCTTGTCTATGTTACTCTGCAAAAATGTTGCCACCTCCTCTCCGAACTGACAAGCTGTCACAGGCTCTTCAGAGTAGAAGAGACCATCTCTTCGCTCTTGTTGACATATTTCTTTGATGTCCTCTAGGTTCTTTCCTTCAGGAAGGTTAAATAATACCTCTGACATCTTCATATTTGTCTTCTGCGTTATCTTTCTAAGAAGAAGCTTATATACAGCTGACTCCCAATTGCATCGTAGTAATACAACGTCCTCAGATGTATCAAGAACGTAGTTCTCTAGCTTCTGCATCAGATACGTCTTACCATGATTAGATAGACCACCAATGGTCATTATAGTGGAAGGTAGAAACCCTCCTAATAAGTGCTTATCGAGCCACTCAAAACCTGTAGAAATAGGCTTGATTTGACCTGATTGAAATTGGGCTATACTTTTTACAGCCTCGTCTGTTTTTTGTTTAGCTGATACTATTGGCATTTTGTCTGCATTTTGTGTAGAGTCTGCTGTCTTCAATTGTAAACTTACGAGCGTAAGCATTAGCAGGTTTCCAAATAAATAAGTCTAACCTTGCTGTATATTGTGGCTCACTATTCACTAGATACTCTTCTACGGTTTCTACAATAAGGTCAAAGGTAAACAAATTTTTGGTTTCCTCAACAAACTGAGCAAAAACTTTTAATGCTTTATTTGCACTACCTACATTACGACCATAGTCTTTATACAGTTGTACTAACTTTAGGAAAGTTGCTTTTACTTCATCAGTAACACCTGCAGTACCTACGTCTCTTAAGAAAGCATTACCTTTCTTCGTTATCTTATACCAATTATCTGATTTACGATGGTCAACTAGCCCATCTTTCAGTAAGAGACTCATATACTTTTCTACATGGTCAGAGTCTATCCATAATTTATCGCAATCATTTTGCTTCACAGCAATAAGGAGGATAAATGAAGGATATGTCATTTGTGCCTTGTCAAGGACTTCAAAGTTTATGTACATAGTTTATTATATTTTGTTTTTACCTTATCTGATATAGGAGTAGGCTCCCCCTGCTCGTCTACTCTAACAAACTTAATCTTTGTAGAGAGGATAACTTTTTGTTGCCCACTATAGACATTGTGAGACCTTGCTTCCATATACAAAGTTACGGAAGTATTTCCAACTTGGTCAACACATCCATATATTTTTAACAACTGTCCCTCCTTAGCAGGGCGTTTGAATAAACACTCATCTATCTTTATAGTCAGCATTCTAGGAGAATCGCAACTTTCGGAAGCATAGGCTGCTCCTGCGGCATCCAACCAAGCTAGGAGTTTACCCCCAAATAAGTTAGCGTGGAAACCTAAGTCTGACTTCTTGATAGGATGTGTAGTTATCAAGTCCATACATCTTTTATCTGTATAAGGAGGTAAAGTTTTTTCTCTTTTAATTCTATGAGGATTATCCATCAAAGGGTCTTTCGAATTCTGTCCCATAATCAGTCTTTTTTATCGGGAAAAAGGAAATCAACTAGAGCTATCACTCCAAATACAATTACAATTATTCCCCCTATTATTAATAAATCCATTTTAAATTAATTTACATATTATAAAAGTGTTCTATATTCTTTTCTATTCTTTCTACATGAGCCGAAGGTACGTTACTATGTTCCACAGCATACTGTAAAAAGTGAATAATTTGCATAACTTCTTCTTTGTAGCCCATTCTGTAGCAATTTAAGGAGTGGATGTCTAGCATCTTCCAATTATAAACAGAATCATCAAGGAAGAGGCTTGACTTAGGATATGGACTATTAGGTAACTTTTCTGTAGCAAACTTAGTAATCATATACGACATTTGCCAACAACCCTCTTCTTGGTACAATAATGCTATCTTATAAAGGTGCTCTGCTCTTTTAGGGTCAAGTTGAGAACATAAAGACAATTTATGAATGATATCTTTATTTTCTGCTCCCATTTTCACTAAGCATTCTCCCATATAGAGCTGAGACATATACTTCTCTTCCCAATAGCCATCCATTTCAAGCCTCTTCTCGTACCATTCAATTGCTTTCTCGTATTCAAAGGCATCTTTGTAGGAATTAGCTATATAAAATACCCATCGAGGGCTAGGGTCCTTCTCTAGATAGTCTTCTAGTATGAGAGCCTTGGTCATATACTTTATTTTCAACTCAGATACGGTAGAGTTGCCCCAACTGTTTCCATCTGTATTGACTTTGATTACAATGTCCTGCCTAATTCCTGCATTACTAACAGCTCCTTTATTTAATCTAAGATAAGAGTGACAAGGGCCAACCCATTCCCAATCGTAGTTTACGTTCAAGAATGCGTTACGATTGTAGGTTGTACCTCCAAAATTAACAGTCACATCAGCTTGATTATGACCGTCTAGAAAAGACAACAGCTCCTTCTTATTTAAGTTATCTAAAATAAGTTGCTCATCCGCATCAATAATAAAACCCCAATCAGCCTTACCTTTCATAGACTGTATAGCCTTATTCCTAGCATCGCTGAAACTAAGCCACTCGTGGTCTACTATTTCACCTTCGATACCGTGGCCGTCCATCACTTCCTTGATGATTGCTTTAGTGTTGTCCTCAGACCCTGTGTCCACTATTGTGTACCAGTCGATAAAAGGAGCAACACTATCTAAGAGACGTTTGATAACCTTACTCTCGTCTCTTACAATCATATTTAAACCTATCTTCATCATAAGCTAACTAACATATCCATCATCTCCTGTTGGGGATGAATATCACACTTACCTTTGTTTGTGTTAGTGTGAGATAACACTCCCTTAATCAAACCTCTATACGCTTCTTCTTTCCATTCGAAAGCCTTAGCACCTTCCTTCTTAATCCATTTAGGAAGTCCCTCACGGATATCGATACCATCTCTCTCAGCAATGAAGTATAACCACTCACGAACTTGCTCTATCTGTGCATCTGAGAACCTGTGCCACTGACTCATACCTTTGAAAGGTTCAGCTAAAGTTACAAATTGAGAAGGGTCTGCTTTTACCCCTGCCCAAGTTTTACCTTCCTTGAGGTAACCCCAATTGCAAATTTCTAGTCCTACAGAATGCTCGTGCATATACTGAGAACCATTTCTACCGATGTGCCAAGCATATGCTCCTGATGGGAATGCCTGTACCATTCTACCATCGTAGGTGTCATCGTCCCCCTTGATAGAAGGACCTCCTAATACAAACTCAGTTGCAATACGTCCTCTACTATCTCTTCCCCAATGGTCGATACACTTGTAAGGATTATGCCAGCCTGCTGTGAAATGCAAGAATGCGTACTCCTTTGTGGTAGGACCGTTTAGATACTCTCCTGTAGGCAGATAATGAGTATCATAAGCAAACTTCGAGTCGATAGCTTTGTCTACGGTTAAATCCGTATCTAGCAGACTCATTGCTTCTAGTGTCTTAGGACCAACAAGTCCATCAACCACTAAACCTCTGACCTTTTGAAAGGTCTTTACTGCATCCTCCGTTTGAGGACCAAATATGCCATCTACATCAACAGCACCTAAAAAGGACTGAATTTCCATTACCATTCGTCCTCTACTTCCCATTCTATAAATCATGATTATAATCTTTATAAGTTATTGAAATTAGTTTATCTAAATAAACTCTTGCCTTCTCCAAATCCTCCAAGCCATTCTTCGATTTGTGGCGAGTCACATACTTGATGATATTTCCTTCGAAGAAGTCCAAGTTGTGAGCTGCGATATAATCCCACGTTTCTATATCTTTGTTGTAGAACTTCGGTCTTTTTGAATCACCCATACTACTTATTCTTTGCGACATTATACTCAGTATTGTTGTCTGCGTTAACATTCAAGAGGTCTACTAATTTCTTAGCCTCTTCTTTCGTCTCTAAATTTAGTACTACTCCCATACTATCTAACAAATATACGCTAGAAGAAGGTAATTGAGAGTGCACCTTAACTTTTTTTATAATTTTATATCCCATGAGTAATATAGTGTCTGCCTTTCTTAATTAATTCGATACTATCACTTACAAGAGTCGAATCATCTAAGTTAATAATCAACTCAGGGTCGATAGGTAATCCTAATAATCTTGTCTCCAAGTGAAGGTGAGGACCTGTAGAACGACCTGTAGACCCTACCAAACCGATAACATCTCCTGCCTCAAGAGTATCGCCTTGCTCCACAAATAAAGTTCTGTGGTGAGCATAGTAAGTCTCAAGACCATTAAAGTGTCTTATGATAACTAAGTTACCGTACCCTCCGTTATAACCCCTCTTTGAATACCTTACTACTCCAGGAAACATACTTTTCGTAGTGTCCCTGTTATTGTATGCTATGTCGATACCATCGTGGCTTCTACCCCAACGCCATCCGTATCCACTTGTCATTGTCCCATCTACAGGGTAACAATACTCGTGTTTGTGAGTAACTAAGGGCAGTCTTACAGTATCAGGGGTGTCATAATCCCTGTAATGCAATCTATCCCACGAATACGTAGAATCATACAACGTATCCCCCATAAGCACTGCTGTATCCAAATCAAACGTAGAGTCTACAATTATAGCAGTCTCTATATCGTAATAATTGTTTACAGTTTTGCTGTCTAGCGATACCCAAACCCATAGCATTAACATAGTAATCAATACTAACTTCCAATCAATAATATTTACTTTATGTTCCATAATTATTTTGCTTCATACCATGATGTGCCAATATTGGCTTCTGCCCCCATCTCCACTAATCCACTACTAAGATAGTAATTTCCTGCATCTATCATACACTTCTCCAAAATTTTACCATATTCTTCTGCTAAACTGTCTTCAACTTCAAGTACGAATTCATCGTGTGGAATATTACATATTTTTACCTTACCAAAGTGACCATTTTCCACAATGTGTTCAAAAAGTAATGAAGCTGCTCGCTTAGTTTGATGCGCTGAAGTCGCTTGAACAGGGTTGTTCAGGGACAACCTGAAATATTTACCTCTTCTCGAAAAGTATTTAGATAGCTTTGGTCTCACCTTATCGTAATGTTCAAGAGAAGGAGCATTTGTGACTTTAAATTCTTCCCCTTTTTCTTCTGCATCAGCTCTCAATTTTGCTTGTTCTTTACCTTCTTTGTATGTTGCCCAGAAGGCAGAGTCTTTTGATTCCATCCACTGATGAAGTTCGTAAAATTCATCGTACATAGGTAAATCAAGTTTAAACCCATCAGCCGATTCTATATAACCTGAATCAATAGCTTGATATAGTTTTTGTTCCCCCCATTCGTAAACTCCTGGGTGGAGTTCTCTGTAAAGTTTCTCAAGTCGCTCTCCTTCCTCTACGGGAATATTAAGACTCTTAGCTGCCGTAAAGCCTGTCCCACCATACGAGAAACAGAAACGAGGTGCTTTGGAGAATTGCCTTTTATCTTTATGGTTGTTTTTAATTTCATCGTCAGTTAATTCTTCTAATTCGGGAAATATTAATCGTGCAAAAGCGGAGTGCAAATCATTACCATTTTTTATAGAGGCAATCATTACAGCATCTCCGTGTAAGTCAGCTCCTACTACATTTTCTTGTCCCTCATAATCCGCAACAACCATTTTGTGCCCATCACTTGCCACAAAGCAGTCCCTAGTTCTTTTATTCGAAGGAAAATTAAGTATATTAACACCGCCCCGTCTAGTAGAAATCCTTGCAGTATCAAGCACAGGATTAAAATCAGTATAAATTCTACCATCTTCTATTTTATTTAAAATATTACTACCATAAGTAGACACATCATGCTCTGCTTGTTTATAACGCAACCATATTTCTACAAAAGGATGATTACTTTTTCTCAATACCTCTTTATTTAAAGTTCTCTTATCAGGATGGTCATCTGCATCACGCAGTTCTATTTCAAATGCTTCAAATACAGGAATCATTTGTAGCTGAGAAGTAAGCATAGGGATAATACGTTTTGAAGAGTCAAACATATCAATTTGGTTGTCTCTAAATTTAGGTAAATTATCGTAAATATATTCTACCACTTCTACCTTTGCTTCTTCAAGAACAAGTTTATCTTGTTCAATTTTGTCCTCCCACTTATCTAAAGACACAGGCATACCACATTGCTCCATGTATGCGAGGGCTCTTATATACCTGCAATGTAATTTAAAGGTTTCAACAGAGCTTTTTTCTTTCAGCTTTCTACCTAACTCTTTTACAAGTTCTAATACCTTATCAACGTCATTAAAAGCATACTGTATTGCTTTGTGATTAGAGAGCTGAGTCTTTGCGATATTCTTTTGCTCTGACTTATCATACTCAATACCTAACTCTCTGTCCATCACAAACCCAAATCCATGTCTTGATACACGCCCATTACCATTGTAAAGTATCTTACTCGCTATGAAAGTATCATACACGCTTTCAGGTACAAAATTATGTTTGTACAACCATCCGAGGTCGAAGGTAAGGTTATGCCCGACCAATATTTTTCCTTTAAGGTAAGGAGCTACATCTTCAAAAGTTAACTCTCCACCTAATTGTTGGAAATCAATTATATAGTTGTTTTCTCCTGTACCTATTTGTACACAGAACATATGTCCGTTTCTTGGAGCTAGAGAAGTAGTTTCCGAGTCAAATGCTATGACATCAGGGAGTACCATATCCTCTAAACTGCAGTAATTGTATTTACCTATTTTTTCAAAGAAAGGACGATTATTTGTTATGATATAATTCATTCTTCTAAATATTCTTCATCAGGGGTAAGGCACTTTCCTCTAAGAAATATCTCTTTTGCAAGCATTTCCTCCAATATCTGAATATCATATTCACTAAGGTCATACTTTTCTAAGTAGGCAGGGACAGTTCCTGTTGATAAATCCCCTGCTAGTCTGATTAAATCATCTTCGCATTGTACCTCTTCACCATCTATAAATAGACAACAGTTTTCTATATCAAATTTATTTTGCATTGTTTACTAAATTTACATTTTTTAAATATTCACATACATCCTTTTTTGCTTTCGATGCTGTGGCTGAATAAGTTTCAAATTTGCTGGATGCCATCCAGTATAAATATCTTGAGTCTTTGTTGTATACTTCTGCTATACTGTAACCTTTGTATTTACCAAACGTAAACATTAAATTACCTTTAGAAATTGATGGGTTATCTTGAACTATATTATTAACTGCTTTCGCCTTAATATCTTGTTTAGTAATGTCAAAACCATCTGATAGTATAACTGAGCTAATAAGTCTGTCTCCTGCAAACATACCCCATCCGTGCCCGATGAAGTTCTCAAATGTAAGACCTTCCACTTTACCAAACCTAAACGAATTACCTGCCAAGTCGATTATCTTACAATTCTGTTTTCCGTCTGCAATACGACAACCTCTACCTACTTGTTGGTAGTATACGGCAAGGGAAGCAGTAGGTCTACTAGATACAATAGCATCTAATTCAGGATGGTCAAACCCAACAGCAAATAAGTTACAATTGAATAAAACTTTTATCTTACCTTCTTTAAACTCTTTTACTATTCTTTCTCTCTCTTTCTTTTTAGTTTCAGCACTAGCTGATGCACTGCCCTCTACTATGTCAGCTAAAGAGTTAGCTTCCTCAACGGAAGGTACAAAAACGAGAATGGACTTTCTACCCTCTTTTCGTAACATGTTTATTTCTCTTAGAAGGTTCTCTCTTGTGTTGTTATCCACATACATTCTTTGCATGGACTCCTTAGAGAACTCTGCTCCTGAAGAGTTCATACGTAGCATAGAAGTGTCTACGTATCTATTCTCGTATAATAATTCACTCCAGAAACCCTTGTCCGTTAGTTCTTTTATCTGAGTGACATGGATGATGTTTCTCATGAACGAGTCCTTTGTTCGATTCATCATCTTGAGTATAGACCCTTCCATAGTGCTTTTTAGATATATAGGAGTGGCAGTCAGACCTATTACCTTTTTGGGCTTCAACGCCTCTACGGTAGAGTGTATGGTTCCTCTTCTTTTTGTACCTAGATGGCACTCATCAATGATAATATATTTGATATGAGAAAACAACTCCATCGAATTGGCTACGCTTTTAGGAGTAGCAAATATCACATCTCCTATTTCCTTCTTTCCAAGTGATGCACTAAAGACGGAAGCCTCCAAACCATATGAAGTATATTTAGCGTAGTTCTGCTCAAGTAGCTCTTTCGAAGGTTGTAGGCAAAGTACAGGTTGCTTCAACTCTTTTGCAAGGTTAGCAACAATAAGACTTTTACCAGCACCAGTTGGTGCTACTACAATCCCACTCTTAGCGTTCTTGTTATATATAAAGTCGAGACAATCGTCTACTGCTTGTTGTTGGTATGGTCGTAATTTGAAAGCCATTCTTCTAATTTGGTTTTTAAAATCCCCTTCTCCTCTACTAAAGATACAACTTTTTTCATTCTATCAAAACTTTTTGGGAACTCTTTTTGAAGTTTATCAAAATTATTAGTGTCCACAAGTCTATCAAAACGTGTATGTGCATCCCAAGATAAGTACACAACATTACTACTGTGGTCCTCTACTGAGCGATACTTTCGTTTAGGAAATAGGTGGGCAATGTTCAGACGAGAAGGGTCGTATATACGCTCGCCTGTTTCATAGCAAAAAGGATGTTGTCTTAAAAACTCGATGTGGGCATCGAAGAATTTATTTAACTTATCTTTCCTTTCTGTGTCTACCTTAAATGATTTCTTTATAGGAGTCTTGCGAGTCATCATAGTTTCTTCCCCCTGACTTCTCCTCTGCATCTCTCTGCAGGGAGGGCATAAGCCTTTACTTCTGACAGGTACTTTCGCACCACATTCTTTACAAGGATATAACTTACGTTCCATTATATCATATCTACACAGCCTCCTTTAGTTTCGAAGTCTGTATCTCCACATACTTGATAGAGAGTGTATTTAAGAGTAAGCTCCTCGCCTACCTTTACGTCTCTTGTAGTTCTAACGTATTTCAAATCGCCCTCTTCGACTAACACCAAGTTAGGGTCATCGCTATGGTTAATAAAGCCACCGAGAGGAGTTCTAATATAGTTATTCTGAAACCTCTCATCATGCTTGTGTGACACACCCAAGACTAGACCTTTGTCTATCGGCTTAGTTGCAAACAATCCAAGTCCATGTATGCAGGAATCTTTCACTGTAAGCCCTGTCATCAAGGGTGTATAAAAATCATTATTTCCTATCATTATTATTTATTTTAGTTGACTTCCTCTAATTAGGATAGTTACATCTTTTGATTTAGAATTAAATACATTAGAAATATGCTCTACTACTTGCTCATGGTCAAAAGTATTACACGAATATACATCAGCAGAAAAATATCCTCTTTCGGGGAATGAGTGAAATGTAAAATGGCTCTCCATAAAAATAATACCTCCTGTAATTCCAGTGTCTTTCTTATCAATCATTGATTCATCAACTTCATAGATTAATGTATCAGATAGTGGTCTGAGTCCAATCATATTGGTAACTGTTAGTAATGTATCTTTTATGAGCTCAATGTCCCATAAAGAATCATAATCACATCCGTAGGCATCTAATATCAAATGTTTACCATTTTTCATTTGTCTTTTTTATTTCCCTTACCTTTTATTTTGTATCCCAATATCAGTGCTAGTAATGCACTTATATGGAATACTGCAAAACTAATCAACCACTTCATCGCTTACGTCTTCAGTACCATACATATATCTGTCGCTGTCCTCTGTAACCCATTTCTCGTATCCCTCAGCGTTGAAAGTTTGAGTACATACTTTGTAGTCAGGTCTTGCAGGGAACTCCTTAGTAGTAAAGGAAGGCTCTATCCATCTCACCCTATTGTTAGGTTGAAGTGCTATATTACCATTATGCAAAAGTATAATGTGGTGAGACTTATGCTCGTGAGGTGTTTCACTTAACGTGAGGTCTGCATTTTCATTAGTGTCCCCTGCCCATTGTATAGTAGCAAAATACTCACCGTCATACCATTTTTTATCTTTTAAAAAAGCCGATGCAGTTACACTACCTAAATAATTAAGTTGTACTAGTGAAAAGTTCTTACTGAAAGAGTTCCAAAGACAGAGGTGGTCAAACGCCATAGCAGGAGCTTCAGTAGGGTCTATCTCCCTATCAAATACCACGAAAGCAGAGCAAGGTAACTTGTCTCTCATCACACCATTTTCTAGCAACACTTGAAATAGGGGAACTTGCCCAGGTAAACATTTAACAGAAACCATTCGACCTCTGTCAAACTCTCCGTGGTGTTCTTCCATATCGTATAAGTATTCTCTTCTTACCCACACATCAAGAGGTGGGAAACTTGTTTCTATATAAGCCATATTTGTTGATTTTAACTACTACATCCAAAGCACTCAAACTGAGAGTCTTTTGGTTTTTCTTTACTTACTCCTGCTAATTTAGCATTATTTTCAATTTTAGACTTGGTTCTAGTGTAATAAACTCCTGTTTTTAACCCTATCTTCCAAGCATACATCAATGCACTTGATATCTTAGAATACTTCGCATCCTTGTGATATACATTCATTGACTGACTTTGGTCTACATACTGATTCCTAACAGATGCTAAATCAAGTAGAGTCTTCTGTGATATCTCCCACACATCTCTGTATCGGTATCTTACATCTTCAGGTATCTCTACGATGTTTTGGATAGAACCACCATTGGCAATAATTTTATCCATCATATCCTGATTCCATAATTTCAAATCATCTAATTCGCTTACAAGATACTTGTTAATAACGGTAAACTCACCTTGACCAACTCTTCTTGTAAACAAATTACTTGTCACAGGTTCAAAACTCTCGAACACTCCAAGCAAGATAGAAGAACTTGCTGTAGGCATAAGACCTAAGAATAGAGAGTTACGAACTTTGATAGGTTCTCTCTGAGAAGGAGCTACCACTCTGCCTGTTACTTTACTTGTGTACATGATTCCTTTGCTGTAAGGACTACCTTCCCAAGCAGGATACACGCCTTCTTCTTCAGCCATCTTCTGACTTTCTTCTACAGCAGACTCATACATAGTTCCGAATATCTTGTGTTGCCATTCAACGGCTTCTTCTGATTCAAAACTAACTTTTTTCTTTGCAAAGAAGTCTGCCATCCCTGCCACACCAATAGCCAACGCTCTTTGGTCTTCTCCTGCATCCTTGCTCCAATCATCAGACCACTTGTTGTTATCAATGACTCGGTTAAGCATTCTAGTTAGAACTTTGACACTATGCTTGATAGTCTTCTCACTCTCATGCTCAGACAAGTTAACAGAGCCTAGCGTACATTGTGGTGTATAGGAGGGTTTGGATGCTTCCATAATTTCGATGCACAAATTACTTTGTTTAATTACACCGATATTTCTTTGCATATTCTTCCTGTTAGCATTGTCCTTGAAGAATACGTAAGGCCTACCTGACTCCACTTGAGACTTAATTATAGAGTCCCAAATTTTTTTAGGGGATGTTTCATACCCAATACCAAGGTCAACTGCCTTCTGATATTCTGATTCAAACTCCTCACCCCACAGGTCTTCAAGAGGTCGTAACCCATTGTCTTTCAATGCTTTAGGGCAGAATAGATGCCAAGGCTCGTCTGCTAACAATTTATCCATAAACAAATCGTTAATAGTTACAGACAAGAATAAGTCTCTTGTTCTAAGTTCTTCTTGTCCTACAGGAAGAGTGAGTTCTAAGAAGTCCATAATATCTCTGTGCCAAACCGATAGGTATAACGCACAAGAACCCGAACGAGTACCTTGCTTGTAGAAACGCATCTTAGACTGAACCATATCAGCAAAGCGTACAACCCCTCCTGCTTTTGCACTAAAAGAAGTAACATCTGATTTCTTACTCCTCAAGTTATCTATCATAAGACCGATACCTGCACCCTCCTTTGAAGCGTAAGCTATTTTAGTTAAAGTGTTTTCGATACCATCAATGCTATCTTCCTGCAAGTGAGTTAGGTTACACGATATCATCCCGTTTCTACCTTCGATACCTGCATTGGTATAGATAGGTGTGGCACAGTTGATTCGCTTAGTTTTCAACTCATCTGCAAATAACTTATATTCCTTCTTGTCTTTTGCCAAGTGTTTAGCCACTCTCTCATACATACAAGAGGGCAACTCCGATGGAGAACCATTTACCTTCTTAGAATACTTCTTCAAAAAAGTAATAGCACCAAAGAAATCGTATGTCTCATCAACAGGCTGAAGAGGCTTATCAATTAACTTAGATAATCTACTTAGCAGTAGTCTACCTCCAAGTAAACTATAGTCAGGGTGTGTAGTAACCATGTCAGCAGATGAAAAAGCAATCAGTTCATCCAAATCAGTAGTGGTCATCCCATCCTTGATAGATGGGATAACCTTTTGAAACAACTCATGGGCATTGACTTTCAACCCCTGTGAGCGATTCTTAATTCTATTTAAAATTTTATTTGGAAGAAACTGTTGACTACTTCCGTCTCTCTTGGTAATTCTCATCTTAAAACTCGTCTGTGAACATACCTTCAGTAGTAGTAGGAATATCTACTCTAGTGTACTGACCTGTTCTTTGTTCAAAGAAATTGTTTTTCGCTGACAACCC
>WLWG01000199.1_pt1 | contig 63385 bp, 91 predicted proteins | sample 6712871 | NCBI WGS metagenome assembly WLWG01 (sample SAMN12718693, study PRJNA515312) | sponge metagenome | isolation source: marine sponge | host: Mycale hentscheli | place: New Zealand: South Island, Marlborough, Capsize Point | collected 2003-05-01 | reverse complement strand
GTGCTATTCCGAATAAGTGTGCTGGTTCTTGCAGCGCCTTGAATGTCAGCCCCAGCACCTTTGGAAACAACTCGATTAAAGCCACTGGCATAATCTTGATCAACTTCAAAGCCGCCATTAGCAATCGCTATTGATCTAGCGGTTTCAATATTGCTTACAAAGAGACTTACACCGTTAGTATCAGCAGTCAGAAAATTTTCAGTGCCGCCTGGGTTGTTAAGTTCAATGGTGGTTGCGCGGGATTCCAGGGTGCCAGACGTACCGAAAATACCGAAAGTGGCATTCGCAGATTCGATAAACCCGCTAAAATTATTAAACTGAAAATTGGTGTTGTTGCCGTTCTGTCGATCCGACAGCGTGATGGTATTGTCGGCAATGGTGTAATGAGTCCCAAAGTTTCCAGTCCCGTTGGTAAACATCAGAATTTCGTTAGCGCTACTCAGATCAATTCGATCATCGTTGACCCAGAAAAGACCATTAAAGTAAAACACGTTCCCATCAGCAGGGAGAGACAGGAAGACATCTGACAGACCTCCCAACGTACTTGCGCCAATATCAGATGCAGTCAGTACTCTTTCAAAGCCTAACCCTGTGAGTGTATTGTTGACCTCAAAACCACCCGAAGCTGCAGCAGCTGTACGAGCCATGTCGATGTCATTATGGGCAAGGATAATCGCACCGTCTCGAACGAGGGTTGCCCAGTTCTTCGTGACATTAGTCCACTCGCCCCCGCTGTCTTCCAACTGTCGAATGTAGCTGTTGAGATCTACGCCACCAGAATCATTACCTGCTTCAATTCCTACGCCAGGAGTACCTGCGTTAGGGTGACCCACACGAATACGTGCACCGTCTGAGTTGGTACCTACAACTTGAAAAGTGGTAGGAAAACCTGTGCCTAAGAGTGATGAAAGTTCAAGATACTCTTCCATCAGATCAAGGAGGTGAGTTCCCCCTACGTCGGTTGGGGATTGGAATCCAAGACGAGCAGTACCGTCCGACGCTGCGTCCGCTTGGATTATGTTACGTCCTATGCCATCCGCAGTGCTTACGAGGACCGCAAGTGACATGTCTTGGGTTGGAGTTCCTGTATTCTCCGCAACCGTGATGTTAGTGCTTGCGCCTAATTGAAATATTTGGAAACCAGTGGTGTATGGCACCCCTTGCGCAGTCATGGAGAAGAAAGAGAATCCACTGACAGGATCTCCTCGAAGAGTCATCTGACCTAACGTAATGTCGCCCAGCTCCACAATTACTTCAGTGGGGTCTCCTTGCGCTACAGCCCCAAAGAAAATCCCTGAAGTGGCAGAGTACGTGCTGGGTGCGGTGCTGATAAACGCAATGTCACCGAGAGACCCTGCAGGAAGACCTCCTCCCCCACCACCTAAGTCAGCCCAGACGCCTCCACTGACACCTCGAAAGGTACCCAGGTCATCGTCGTAGCGAATCATCCCATTAACGGGTGTCGGCTCTTGAACAGTTGTGCCTGACGGAACTTTAAGTGCACCGGTACCATCCAGCGTTGCGATACCCAGAGTGTCATCGAGCAGCAGAAACTCAGTTTCAACAAAGTTACCTGATGCAAAATCACCACGGACAGTAGAGAAGTCTACGGTGGGTGGTGGAAACACATTGAACGTGATCATGTCGCCACGAACACGACGACTGACATTGACACCGTTCTCTACTGCTTGCGCTTCAAAGAATGTAGTGGCTGCGTCTAACGGAGTAATCGCATCGGGCAGATCTGAAATTCTTACATTAGCCATGCCCTAGTCCTCAGAATCAGACAGTGTTGCGCTTTCAAGGACACGAAGATTACCTCCAACAGTAACCCTAAGATCTCCATCAACCGTATCCCGAACCCCGTTTAAGAAAATGGGATTAGGCACAGGTCCACCAGCGGTCAAGTCTTCATCCGGACGGTAGAAGGGCAGTGTGATGTCTTCCGTGCGCCTTGCAGGCAATCGATAAGGATCGTAGTCATCCAGATCATTGCGGCACACCTTCAGCCCAGGTGAGTTCGGATCTGAATACAAATCCTCCAGACTAAACTTCTGCCAACAACGAGCGCACACACCTATGCCGTATGTACTGCGTCCTGTCGGATCAATGAATATGGGCATTTCTAATTCCGTCCCAATCGTTAACGCGTGTATGGCGAAATGTTTGGTCTCCAGAAGGTATCGGATCCATCCCCTTCTCCCGTCCACGCATCATTAAGATAAAAAGTGGCATCCTGATCTAGACGTCCAATCAAAGCTTCATTCACCTCTTTGATCTCACGCCCCAGCTGAGCCGCAAGATTACACACGATGGCGAGATACCAGCGATCAGGTACCTCCAACTCATCGGTCAGAGCACCTACGTCTTGCATCTGGGTTTGTCGGTACCCCGTGATTTGCGCAAAGGTGAATTGCTCTTCCGGGGAAGGCCAGATCTCTAACTCAGTGATCGTACGTTGCCGATTCCACCAGAGTTGAGTAGGTCTCCCCATAGACGTCTTGTCGGGCAGGTTTGAATAATCCGTCCGGTTCAGCGTGTGGTAAAACGGAATCGCCTGAGGTCTGTTCTGGATTGCGAATTCAGTGACATCAAGAACTGTCGTACCGGTCGCTCTCAGTCGGTAGTACTCAAACGCAACCGCATTCTGGATGTCATACCAGACCCACTCAGCAGCAGCGACAGCTTGCTCAGTTTGAGTGACCAGAGGTGTGTAGGTAATTCCGTCCAGGGATCCTTCGATCACGAAGCTCCACGGAGACCCTGCACCGACAGTGTTCACCAGCACACCCAACGTAGTTGCGGGACTTCCTGTCGTGAGCTGTAGCTGAATGTTCCCCGCAGGTAACGTCTGTGTACAGGCAGTGCTCAGGTCTCGGTCGAAAGCATTCTCTGCAACCCCCTCACTGGCAGTCGCAACACCTGCACTGTTCTCGAAGGAATTCTGAGTGCGCAGGTTAACGTCGAGTAGGCTCTCAGTGCCGATAGGCAATGGGACCGTGTATTGCCCTGCGTAGATGGGCAGGAGAAGACGCTGCAGATTCCACAGTTTGATGCCTTTGTTGACCAGAGTCTGCGTGAACAGCCATAGCATCTCCGATGCAATCTCCAGATGCTCACCCGTGATCTCTTGCTCAACCATCTTGCAACGTCGAAACGCATGATCAACGATCTGCTGATTCGTAAATATCGTTGCACCGATTGTTCCTGAGGTAGCCATCTACTTCTCCGCTCTCATCCCGGCTTTCACTCCATGTCCTGCGGGGCGATTCGCTTTGATGTGCTTATTCATGACTTCGTCGGCGACCCGGCGAGCAGTGCGCTCTACCGACCCGCCCCGCGCTTTCCCATACGTTTGCCCATCTTCGGCACGTCAGTGAATGTAGGCACCCCTTTTTTGTCCTCTCGATAGATACGATCGGTCCTTTTCGGAGGCGAATCTTGAACGCGTGCTTTAGGTCTCGGGCTACCACCACTGCGTGATTTACTTGCGGCAGACAATGCCTCGTCCACGGTGGATCTCACGCGTTCTTCCCGTGAGCGAATTGCACGAGCGGCTTTAGCAGCAGCACCACCACCCAGTGCCCCTACAGAAAGGGAGCCACCCTTAGCCTTTTTTGCCATGCGCACCTTGTGCACACCTTTGACCTTTCCACCCATCTTGAACTTAGGTTTCAGACGTTTGGTCCCACCTGCTTCAATCTCGGCTTGGTTGTTCCCTTTCTTCGCCGGTTGCACACCGTGATCCATGGAGTCCTGCGGACCTGACTTCATGAGGAACTCAGAAGACGTATTCTTCTGCTTGACCTGACCTCCTTTCGCATAGCCCATCTTGCCGCCTTCAGCGTACAACTTGTCATGCATCGACATTTTGCCGCCACCAGCTTTCTTCATATGACCACCCTTCATCGCTGCGGTCATAGTGTTCTTCGGACGACGAGAGCGAGGACCTGCTTCAGTGGTGACCCCAACAGTGCCTCCCTTTGCCTTCTTCATCATGCCGCCGCGCATCTTCACATTCTTCGGCAACGGACCAGGGTCAGCATGAATTTTGCCTCCCTTCATCATGCCCTTCTCCATGTACCCACCTTTCATGGCAGGTGTCATAGGCTTCTTCGCCGCTCGCGCTGCGTTGGCTTTGCCACTCGCGTTGTTGGACGCTTTGACTTTGCCTCCGCGCATGTAGCCTTTCACGCTCCCCTTCCCTGCTGAGCCGGTGAACCCTTGCTCAGGTGGAAAACTGAACTCACTCACGTAAGTCAGACCTACGTTCTTCTTCATAACTATCTCCTATCCATTAAGCTCATGTCGCAACAATATCGACATCGACCGTTCCGCCGTTGTTAGCCATCAAATATGCCCAGATCAGATCGGCTGCGGGTGCGCCCGCTATGTATGGCTGTCCAACACCACCGCGCAAGTGTGTTACCGCGCCCGGTGGCGTGCCCATCGCGCCGCCCGAGTATGTGATATCAATCGAATCGGTGCCCAATACTTGCGAGCCTCCATTGAAATCAGCAGCGGATGTGCCCGTGCCTGGCCCGCCAAATTGAATTGCGCTGAGCGCGTCAATGGTTTGGCCGTCGAATGTTGGTTCACTCAAAGAGCCATAGCCGCCCAGCACGTCGAATCCGTAACCGAAAAACCCATCAAAGCCGACTGTCATCACCAGCCCCGTAGGTGGAGGCGGACCACCACCCCCACCCGTTACAGATGCTTCTTCCACAGTAGGGATGGCGACCGAACTAATCGCTACGCTGTCTAATGTGACACTCATGTCAGATCCCGGCTTGGGAGACCTCGAATCGAACTGTCCCAGTCCCTGAGTTGGTAAGGACCCGAACCGCTTTCACAGGAGCTACAAGAGCCGCTTGAGCATCTGCTGTGATGTTGGTCAGATCTGCATGGTCGAACCAAGTAAAAGGGCTTGCATCCGGATCGAACACGTCGTCAAACGTAAACTGCGCATTCGCGTCTACAGTCCCAGTGATAAGCAAAGCCAGACTTACTGAGAAAGGCGAAATGTACTGGTCAAGAGGAACCGGATCCGACCCCCCTGTAACATTCGTACGTATCTGTGTGACTGTTCGCATACTTAGCCCCTCTGCTTAGCGACAAAGAAGTAATCGAAATCACCCACCAGGGGTGCCGCTTGTCCAGCGCCGATGCCGAACACAGGAGCGAGAGTGCCTACTGGGGGTACCGGGACTTCAAGAAAACCGAGAGGGTTTCCATCGATACCGTAGTAGACTCGATCAATACCATCCCAATACCACTCTGCAGTGATGATTTGATCCGCGACGAGTGTCGTAACCCCCAAAGCCTCATAGACATTGGACGGGTCTGATCGAACAGTGAAGTCCAGCAGTGCATCACCCGCGTTACCTCGGAAATAGATTCCGTTAGCCGGATCAGGGAGGGGAGGCTCGTCTGCCAGACCAATGCCTACTTGAGAAAGTAAGACCTCATCCAACGAGAACCGAGATCGACAATAGATGCCTCTGTCTGGCTGCGCTTCAACAAGAATGTTCTCACCCACTTTCTGCAGCAACTCAAAGTCAGCAGCACCTCCTGCGGTAGCCAGCTGCAGAACTCCCCCATCACCATCCGTCAGGAGTTGAGTCCCTGCACCAGCACCCGAAATCGTCCAATCGGTTGCAGTAAAGTAATCGAAATCTTCGAAATAGCTATGGTAACGAGTCGGATCAGGTTGGCGCATAGACCCAAACAAGTCTCGGGCATTTCGGTTCGTCAGTCCATTTTCGAAGTTGGTGTTGTCAATGGCAATCAAACCCATGATTACACCCTCTCTTGTGCGGCGAAGAGATAATCAATATCTGTCTCTATGGCACCAAGACTACCTTCAAGTACTGCCAGGAAAGGGACGAGAGGCGTTGCTGGGGCATTGAAAGCAGTCAAGGACACGCTGCCTTGAACAACACCGTTGATGCTGTAATAGACACTCGCCTCACCATCCCAAACAAACTCCGCACTGAAGAACTCATCGTCTACCAGCGTAGCAACATCCACATCAGTGTCTGCAGCGCCGAAAATAATGTTTCTTGCACTGAAATCTATATTGGTGTCCACGAAGCCCAGTTTGGAGAACCACGCCCCGTCAGTAGGCTCAAACGCAGCAGCAGGATCGTAGTCCGCATTGATGATCCCAAAGATAAAGTTTGCTCCGATGATCTCATTGAGACGCATCCGGACACCGTAGTAGACAGGACGACCCGCCTCCATACTCATAGGTCCGGTAGCACCTACTGCATTTCCAGCAGGGAGCAAAGCAACCGTGCCCGACGTTGGTGTATCTGTAGCAAGTTGAAGAACGCCGCCACCAACTGATAAGAGTGCTGGGAGGACTGCAGAATTCCCAACAACATCCCACACCGCACCGGGAGCGAATCCCAGAAAGTCGTCAAATATGGACGCGTAACGAGTGGGGTCAGGGTATTTTAAAGGACCGAAAATATCAGCCGCGTTGCGCGTACTGAGACCATTTTCGAGATTGGTAACCAGAGGGTCGATAAGGCCCATTGAAAGTCTCCTAAATTCGGTTTCTCCATTTCACGTCTGGAGAAGTTAAGGGGGCATTTCACGTCTGCCCCCATCCACGTCTGGAACGTAGACCCTCATTCAGGATCCTGGCGTTTCCGCCGAGTGACTACATAAACAAATCCCTCTGCTTATTCATAGTCGCAACTTACAGCCCAGGTGTACCGAACACCGCACGACCGTCAGTCCAATCCGGAATGTAGCGTTCCGTGGACTTGTATCGCATGGAGTCAGTTTCGAAGTCACCTTCCATAGACTTCTCCAGCCCTCGACGCATCATCATCTGCAGACCACGCGGAGCGTCAGTCTGTACCCACCATGCGGTGGTACTGGTGATACGACTCAGGTTGGCCTGACCCTGAGACAGAAGCCCCATGGACAGGATTGGGTTGATGTCGTTGTTTGCCGTGCCTGCACGCAGAACCGACTTCAACAGCACCTCAGCCTGGAAGACCTGACTCGGACCCGTGACAATCTTGAGAGGCGTCAGTCGAATCCGCTTACCGTTGTTGTCAACAGCATTCCGGATTTGAATCAGCATCTGCTCAAGAGACGTTTGCGACAGAGCCGCAGCAGTCGTCAGCAGGTTTGAGTACACGCCACCAGCTGCACTACCCGGTGCAATTGGGTGGTTGTTCGCATTCAGAGAAACACCGTCGCCACCCAGGAACGCACCGTTGAAGGCACGGTTCAGGATGTTGGCGCACAGAGTTTCTTTGGTTTCGATCATCGACTGAGCAAGGTGCTCAGAGTAGATCTTACCTATCCGAATGTGATCCCCGTCTTCAACCAAGACTTTGGTCAGTGCGAACGCCAGTCCGAAGACTTTGTAGACGTAGCGCTGAATGTACAGCACGCCGCCAGCATCGTACGTGACCGGGGTGCCATCAGGCATCTCGGGCGCAGCGTTGAAACCGAAGAGTACTGGCTCTTCATGGTACGAACGAGGGGTACCCGTACGCTCCGTGAAGACACCTTTCCACTCGTCGGCACGCTGATTGTAGATGCCGTCAAAAGTCTCGTTGAGGATTGGTTCAACAATTGACCGAAAGTCGGTCGATCTCATTGGAACAGCCATGAGTTACCTCCTTCGGTTAAATCGCAGGCCTAGCGGCTACGTATTGATGGTTAGACAACTGCACCTGAACAATGGTGAACGCATCACCAAAGATATTATCAGGGGCAGGGTTCACTCCGATAATTCTCACATCGGTACCTGTTGCTCCGAGGACAAGCGCTACGCTCGACAGACCTGTAACGCTGTTACCCGGATAACCATCCGGAGCAACCGCGATAGGAGAGAAGTCAAACTGCGCACCGACACTCTCAAGAAGAACAGACCCGTCCGCCTGAATCTCGTAAATCAGGTAAGGGTCTTCGGTGTAGTAGGCGACAATCTCTGTACCTACCGTGCCCGCTTCCCACTGATTTCCAACGCGACGACGTCCATCGGTGCCTGTCCATTCGACACCCATGAAGGAGCCTATTACAGGGTCTCCATCTGCGGCAGGCAGGCCTAAACTTCCGTCCACTTGGACGGCGATAGGCGAGAATTGAAAAATGTTCGTGTCATAGGCACTTGCTATCGTTCCCTGCAACTGGCGAATAATGCCCGAGGGATGAAAAGCTGGCTTAAGCCCGAACGGTGATGCAACTGAACTCATAAGTCAGTCTCCAGATCGAGTTAATGGTTATCCCGACTCACCCGTTGCATCTGCAAACGGAGGAGGTTCGGGTGCCATTCCCAATGTAGCTGTGCCGTCCTCCATCTCCAGTTCCGCCGCCCCACGAGATGCTTGTTGCATCTCTTCTTGCATAGCACGGATTTGACTGCTGAGCTTCTCTTCCTCAGAGAGGGGAGACTCATGGTGATTGATGCGCATGTACTGTTCGTACAGTTCGAGAGGAAGCTTGAAAGCCACCATCTCATTCACACCAATGCAGCCTTCCCACTCGCCACTCTTCAATGCGGAATGCTCCCAACCGGGCATGTCCGACTGGCGGACAGGCTCATAGCCGAGGCGAATTCGCGAATGAATAGGATCGCGTGGGTTTTCCGTGGTAAGCCAACAGACGTGGTAACCGGGAATCTTGGGTAGGTCAGGCAATGCTGATTGGAAAAATTGTTGGCGAAACTCAGCCACCCGTTCATCGTCTGACAGTTCTCTGTTCTGCGTCACATCTCTATCTTCCATGCGACGATCAGTTCGAACTCCCGATTGATCGGAATTCAGTCTCGTGTCTGCTTTACGTTTTGCTGGCATGATTATGCTCCCTCGTCCTCATTACGATCATAGTCGGCATACGCTTTGAGGTACTTATTGCGTAGCACGGGATCATCCCAGACTCCAGCTTCTTCCATCGCTGAGCGACGTTCTGCTGATATGTAGACCTCGTTTTTCTTCAGCGGACGTTCACGCCCACCAGTTCGAAACTGAGGTCCTTTTTGACGACGACCTCTGGGGGCACGACCAGTGTCGGCTTCTCCCGTATTGCCATCGTCATTCCCTTGATCACGTTGTGTCTCAAAATGATCAGGGAGTGCCTCTTCGGTACGAGTACGCAACTCGTCCCAGTATTCTCGGCTCCGAGGATCATAACCCTCTTGCACCAGTGCTCTATCGATCAGCAGAACTGTTTGCGAGTCCTGATCTCGACCAGAGGGATCCCACCAATCATTCTCCCGCATGAATTGTTGCGCATGCGCGACATGTCGGGGATCCAGTTGTTCAGGTTGTACCTGCGGATCTGAACGCTCTTCCGTCAGATACTCTTTCGACTCTTGGAGTCCGCGCAGGTTGTCACGAATAGCATCTCGATGATCAAGAGCTTCCGCAAGGTTTTTGCCATCGTTGTTGTCCGCTGCCGAAGCGATAACCTGATTGGCTAACTGCAGATCGGACTTAGCTTTGTTGATCTGACCTTCCAGTCCAACAAGCTCATTGTTGGTGACGCGAGCATCAACATTCTGCTCCATACGACTGAAACGTCGTTCGAGATCTTCGTTGCGGCTGCGTAGGAAATTAAGCTCACGCTCGGTGCGTTGCCTTGCATCACGCTGACGCTGTCGTCGGCTTTTGTTCTCTGCTCGACGTGCTCTGCGGGATGCGTCTGCATCTTCATCGTCTTCGTCACGACCCCCACCAAGACGGGTTTCACCTTCGTCTTCTTCCTCGTCGTTGTCATTCGAATCAACCTCTTCTTCCTGAAGAGCCTCATCCTCGACAGCCACGTATTGGGGTTCGTCGTTCTCCTCTTCGCTGCCTTGATCGACGTCATATTCGACCTGAGACATGGTCACCTCCTTCAGGTGTCAGTTATCATAGATATGCAACCACATCCATTGGGTCACAAGTAATTTCCCCAATGATGTCCAAATCGTTGAACAAAACGAAGCACGCTCTGTCAACACCCACTCGGGAAGATTCGGCACCGGGAAGATCTACGAACCATTTGTCGCCGCCGAATTTGGGCACGCGCACAAAGGTTCCCTCCCGGCACCAGTCCCCTTCGGGCCAAGATTCGAGGGTGTCACGATTCTTAAAAGCTACCGGACCAAGAGTAATGACTTTAGCCACTTGAGTGTTCCAAAACTCAGTGTCCCGGCTGTCATCTGGAACAATGATGCCGCCCTTAGTGACCGTACGAGGACTGCGAATTTGTACGAGGATACGAGAGCCGAACGGTTGCAGACCAGGGTCCACCTCCGGAAAAGCCTGCTCAACACCATCGTAGTCTATTTGCGGTCTTAGTAAGTTCTCAGCCATTAGGTCCTGTCTTCCTCTTCCCCGATTACTTCTTCAAACAATTGCTCGGCGCGACACAATCCTTGCAAGATGCCGCTTGCTTCACCGTATCCAAAGGCTGTTTTATCCTTTGGTGTCGAGAGAAAGTCGATGCATCCGGATTGCTCCCTCTTCAAGCGCTCAATGAATCGTGTAAAAACGATATTTGAGTCCGCTGGCATACTATCTCCAATTACGCTGGCGTGAAAGTGCTTTTGGGCGGGCTTTTTGCCCCTCCTCCACTCCCCGTAGAGCCAGATGAGATGTTGGTTCTCCCCAGGGTCGCGCCTTTTCCGTCTCCCCACCCACTCGGGTCGAGGTCCTTAGGCATTGGTTTTCGCAGGGAAACACCCGTTGCCAGCTGCTTGTGTTGGTTAAGATGTCCTTTTGGATATGTCTTCACGGTAGTCTCCTTGTTAGGAATATGGAGTCCTTTCGGAACTTCCACCTGAGAGTGCATTTGCTTCTCGGATCAACGTTATCACGTATCCGTGCGGGGGCGGGGGTTGGTAATACCCTCTCCGCTCCTAATACTAGTCTCTCGTTTGGTTTCTGCCTCAACGCCCGCAATCGTCATCGCTGTGGCATTATCCTCAGCGTTCATCAGCTCACGGGATGCAGTTTCCATTTGAGTACGCTCGTCTTCCGCCTGTTCCTGCGTCTGGATTTGTTCGAGTCGAGCAACGTACTCATCCGCCTCCCTCGCAGCCGTACGGGCATCATCTAAAGCCTTCTCTTTCTGCTTTGCGTCAAGCTCCATAAACTTCATTTCACTCTGGTGTTCACGGGCTTCTTGTCTGTCCACCAGGGTGAGTTGTGTCTTTTCGCGTTCCCTTGCGTCACGCAGATGATCGGATTCTCTCTCCTGCTCAATCGCCGCCATAGCGTTCGGATCGGCGGGAGGCTGAGGAGGTTCAGGCTGCATTTGCTGCAGCATCTCCTGACCCTGCTGAACGATGGGGATCAATCCCGACAAAACTTCGTTCACAGCAGGAACCACATCCTGAGATTGAAGCGCCAGATTCTTATCCAGCTGTTTTCGAACCTCAGGGTCTCTCAACCGCATCATCGCAGCCAGCTCATCATCGTCCATGCCGGAAGACGCCTGCAGCAGTTCGATGTTGTATTGCACGTAGTACAAAGCCATGTGCTCAACAATGTGCTGCATCACCATAGGGAGGTATTGCTGTGCGATGAGGGGAAACTGTCCCAGCGCAGGTGACTGCATGTAATCAAGGTGCACCTGCAGATGAGCCAGATGATCTTGATCAGGGAATGCAGCCACAGGCCTGCCCATGGTCATCGCTGCATTCTCGTTAACGGCATTCTGCTCATCCGGGGTGTCATCCGGTAGCAGAAGCTCATCTGGGTTCGGAATCTTTGTGCGTTCAAGGATGCGTTTTTCGACTGCCTTGACGTTGTAAACCTCAGGCTTCTGAGACGCACGATCCGCAATGACCTGAAGCTGAGCCATACGCTGAACATCAGAGAAGATCTGTGGATCTGCAACAGGACAAATATCGTGCGGCGGATCAAAGTCTCTTCGGAAGGCGAGCACCTCACCCACATCGTTCTTCAGCTCTTCCTCATCGAGATACATTCGATTGATACGGGAAAGAACTCTCAGCACCATGTCCATGGACTGGAAGAGCCTCAGGTGAATTGCAGAGAAGACGGTCATGCCTTCTTCGATAAGAGCCAGTGTGGTGCCTACTGGCATATCTGGAGTTTGATCGCCCAGCTTCTCAAAGGTGGTCTGCACCATGCCTCGACCAGCGTCGGTCAGAAAGCCCAGTAGCTCCATCAAGACATTCGATGGCGGATTGAACGGGATAGGCATGATGAGCTTACGAATGTCATCTCCCGTGATGCCACCCTCAATCTCAGTCACCTCTGCAACGTTCAGCTCCTTGGACTGACCACTGAAGTTAGCCCCTTTCAGACGTAGCAGTGTAGGCAGATTGTTCATGTGGGCAGAGTCGAGCAGTGCTCGAAGTGCCCCAGTAGCAGCTCCGCTCAGGGAGCCAATCATCTGACCCAGACCGATACTGTAAGCACCGCGCCAGGGAACGAAGGGGAAGTCGATCATCCAGTACAGAGGGTCTTTGGTTTCGTCGTTCTCTTCCCAGTTGCGATTGACTGCAACAACTTTCCGACTGGCACCGTCGATAGTGATCCGGTAAGGCGCATACCCTTCACCCTCTTCCAGCTCATCGCAGTAGCACATGACTTCGTATTCGTTGCGTAGCCCATCTGCGTTGTAAGGCTCGACGGTTTCTTTACCCTCCACCTTATCGGTAGCTGCCTGGGCACGACTCTGCTCTTCCGGTTGGGAGGTAGCGGTGGTTACACCCACATCCCGGTACATCTTGCTTCTGACGCGTTGTTCGAATTCGAACTCAGTGATGTGCTCAACAAAGGTGAGTCGATCTGCAGTGTAGAAATTGGAGGCAGCGTAGGGGATGTACACGTCGTCGCTGGGCCAATACGTAGGGACTGGACGCTTCTTCTGCTCGTCGTACACAAGGCGCAAATACTGAGAGCCTCCCAGGGGGAGTTGAGTCAACAGCTGCTCCAGCTCTGTCCGGAAGTCCTTCATCTGAACGAGGAACTGCCAGTTCATGTAGTCCTTGACCCGGTCTCCTTTTTGGAATCGTGCGGGGTCCGGATTCTCCCCAGGAACGTACATCTTCACAGGACCGTTAGGGGGCATCAGCTCCTTGATTGCACGAGAGGCAAAATCAACGGTAGCTTGGGTGAGCATTGGGTGTACGGCTTTTGAGGCACCCTCAAAGTCAGCACCTCCAGGGGTTTCCTTTCCGAGGCCTGTTCGCTTAATCGCCTCCTCGTAGTCTTTGTCCCGTTGCTCTCGTGATTTACGATCACGCTCGATGTCTTGAAGCAATCGGGTGGCAAGCTTCTCCAGATTGGTGTCATCCAGATCGTCTGAAATGTTTTCGTACCACTCACGGTTTGGTCGAGTAGGCACATCGCTGGAGACTTCTACAATGGCACCCCCGTCATCGGTATCAGTTACTTTGTCGGGGACGTCATCAAACTCTTCAACGGTACCTTCAACCTCTGACATCAGTGAGAATCCTTGTATTTAGGCGTTACCAAATCAGCTACGTGTTCCACCATCCTTGAGAAGGCACAGATAGAACAGCCGCCATATTCATTAACCAGTTTTGAGGGTCCGAAGATTTGCAGCGCTGCGCTGTTAATTCTGGTGAAGGATTCCCAGCAGGGATCCCCATCTCCCATCGCTAATTTCATATTCAGTGTTTCTGTGTCTGGTGAGATGAACTCACTCAGCCCACGATCTTTCAAAGCAAACATCAAATCAGCCCAGTGCAGATCGCACCATTTGATTACATTCGACTGGTATCCCTCAAGAGGTGCGTACTCAGGAACTTCAATGGTGACAGCTGAGTCTTCGTTAATCATACGGATTATCCTTCTTCCTTACTCTGCGTTGTGCAATCTCTCGTGCACGAGCAGCTTCACGCGCCTCTACGTTATCAACTACGGTGAAGGGACCGAAGAATCGATCCATGATCAATCTCAGGCCTTGAGTAGCGGTGTCCAGTAGATCATCTCGCTCAACAGAGCCGGGACCTACGTAAGAGCATACTTGAGAGACCAACGGGTCCGCCCAATCCTTAAACTGCCCAGGGTTGACATCGGATTCCACTGCCCAAACCCTCCCAGCGGCAAACATAGGCGACACATAGTGTAATCGCGTAAGTTTATCCTCATTACCCGGATTATATCCATGAGTCAAGATGTTCTCTTCTGACAGCTGCTGCCTCAAAGAGATCCCCGATGCCTTTTCCTCAATCAGAATCACGTCGGCAACGCGTCCCTGGTGCTTTGCACGCTGCCGTTTAGGCACGATTTTAGGCTTTAGGACAGGTTCGTCAGCATCACCATAGGTGTAGACCTTCTCCTTCTTGATACGCCGCACGAGATTCGGAAAGCCCAACCAGTCCTCCCAGGCGTCTAACAGCATAGCCTGCGGCAGGGGTGGCTTGTTATCACGAGGCATATCAAAAACGCCCCACACAGAGCAGGCTGTAGGGTCATTCTCCTGCCGTCGCTTATCGTAGTTGCGCTCGGTGAACGCAGGGTCCAGGGACATAACGATGAACTTGAATCTGGGCAATGGCTTTCCGGCAGACCAAGTCCTCCACTGACTGCGCTTGACGAACCCTTCCTCTTCCGGGTTCAGCACCTCGCCATGAATCTCCTGACGACCTACACGGGTGCCTTCGTACTTGGCAATGCTCTCGAAGAAGTACTCAGTCAGGTTCTCCCGGTTCTCGTAGGTGGCACCCACCACGTCAACCGTACGCTTGTCCTGCTGTAATCGACGGACAAAGGGAGTGGGCTTAGGAGTACCCGTCACACAGATGCGAGGTGTATCACCCAGTCGCAGCCCGAACATGATGTTGTCCCACGCCTCCTGAGGGTACTTCCACGATGCGATCTCATCGCACCAGATGGAGGCATGCTGAGGACCTCGTAAGCGCTCAGGGGTATCTCCTGCAAAGCCACGGATGATCGATCCGTTCTTCAAGGTGATCGAGGGCAGTGCTTGGTTTCTTTCCGCAATGAGCTGCGGCGGGATTACAGACAGAAGACCAGTAGGTCCCTCGAAGCAGGTGTACCTCACATCATCGTGAGTTGGAGAGACGCAAGCGTAGTAGCTGGGGAACATCCACGCCTGCTCACCAATCCAATTAGCTCCAGTCAACGTCTTACCAAAGCCCCGCCCTGACCGGATGAGCCAGATGAATTTCTCCATGGACACGAAGGATTCGGGGGGAAGCTGTTTGGCTCGTGCCATACGCTGCCAGCAAACTCGCCAGCGTAAGAAGTGGAGATCCTCCTCGCTGAACATCTGCAGCACTTCTGCAGTGTCTGCGGGCAACTGCTCTTTGATGTCCTCATCTAGGTCATCGTAATTGAACTCGTACTCGAACGAAGGAGGTTGGTGTACGAGTCCAAAGTTGAGCGATATTACCTGTCCCATGGAATTCCTAGCCAGAGGGCAAAATCAGTCCATGCAAGCAGACACACGATGGCAAACAGTACAGGGATTACAATGTCGTACCACCGTATGCGTCCTGGGCTGCGGTCTCCTTTTCGACTCCGCGCCCTTCTCAATCGATTAGCCATCACTCACTGTAACAGTACAGGTGACGTCTACTGAAGATCCTTCGCACTCCAAGGTCAGTGTGGTGTCGATCAACGTAGGTGGTGCCGGTGGTCGATTGTCAATCACAGTGACTTCGATGACCTTCACGACTTCGTTCGAATACTCGCTTTCATTGCCATCCTCATCAATCGCAGTCATAGAGAAATGCCACTCCGTCTGCCCCTCCGAATCCAAGGGGAACGCAAACGACCGATTCGTACTATCCGGATCATCAACGTCCAGGGTCATCGAATAGTTTCGCGAAGAAGTCCCCCAGTAGATTTTGTAGCGGGCCAGATCTGTGAGAGGAGTTCCATCCACATTCGTGGTGGGAGCCTCCCAGCGAAGACTGACAGATCCCGTGATTTCGAAGAGAGGTGCTTCTTGGGCTGAGAGCGGGAGAGAGAGTAGCAGTAACAATAATCCATTAAAGTAACGCATGATTCACATCCTTTGTTATCAGAAGCGCTCGCGAGGGTAGGACAAAAAAAAGAGGCTCGCAAGGAGCCTCTGAAGAGGACACACCTTCGCACTGGGGAAGGGGCACCCGGAGGATACCTAATACTTTGACCAATCTCTAGGATTCACATGATCCCATTCGATCCCCATCGTGATCAAAGTCAAAACCGCACAAGTCCATCCTCCTGTCTCCGGAAATACAAAGATCCAGATCAGGAGGAGTTCGATAGACCATCGAATGAAATGACCTATGCGGCGGTATCGAGAGTGGGACAAGTATTCTTCCATGCCTCAAAGCTCACGTTGTGTTTTGCTGGTCCATACTTTTCGACCATGCGGCGAACAGCTCCCCAATCCGGCTCCGTACGTCGAGACGGCTCAAGTCGATCAAGTGGTCTACCCCGGAGGTATCCGTAAGCCAGTAGGCTACTACGAGCCTCTCTTCGGACAACGTCCAGCCTGTGGGCACGTAACCGCGCACGAATCGGATCGTCTCCTTTCCGTCGTCGCTCCTCACGTCGAATAATTCGGGATTCAGCAGCAAGGGATTTCACCTTTACTTTCAAAAAAATACTCATTTATGTAACTCCAAATTTCTACTAAAAAGTTTGTGTATGCCAGAACGGCATTTGAAGTTACACGAGGCGGATCTCTACAGAATTCACGTCATGAATTATCCCTCACGTACTTGATGAAGTCACCGTCTGGATCTGACAAAGAGTTACACGTAACACACATCCAACCCGGTAACAGTTTGCCACGCCAATAAAATCTATCCGGTTGCTCCTGCAGCTCTCCCCCACATTTGGAGCAGAGGTGAGTGGACCCAGTGGAGGGAGTCGAACCCTCTCCGGTGCGATTTGAAATCCGCCCGCTCTCCACAGAGCTACACCGGGACATGGCTAATCTTTCTTCTCAATCGATCTGATCATTCCTGGGGGAATCCAATACTTCCCTCGTGATTCCGGAACCAGACTGTGTTGCCTGTCGATCCAGAACCCTTGTCGAAGCTCTTCAAAATTCCACTGAGACTCCAGAGGTGTCTCAACCCGTCGAGGCATCCGATTGAACTCATAGATGATGATGAAATCACCGGTCATTTTGGAGAGCCTTCACATGGTCCAGAAGACTCTGAATGCCGTGCACGTAAGTATCAAAACCCCACTGAAGGTGTTCGTCGCACACGTAGTGGTCATCGATCCCTAAGATGGGTTCGAACAAACACTCCGGGTACTCACACTGTTCAGGGGGTTGATTCATCGCTGATGCTCCCACTCAAACTGACGCTGGGATTGTCTTGATACCCTTGAGCGTTGGTCACACCGTTGGCGTTTCCGTATAGATCAAAAGCCAGCTTGCGAGTGTCAGGACACTTAAAGATTGTACCCATCATCATGTGCATGTCAGCACGCGCCTTGTCGGCATATTCTTCACGAGTAGTGAGCTTGTAGCAGCGCAGCTCCAACTCGTGTTCCTTGTCGGTGATCGCTTCCTGCCTGGATTGCAGTTCCGTTTCGAGATCTTCAAACCGCTTGAGTCTGTCGAGCTTTTTCTCCAGCTCTCGACTCCACGCTTCGAGTTTGATGTTGTTTTCTTCGATCAACTCGCAATCCGCGAGTCGTTGTTTCAGGCGAACGCCTATTTGATTCGGTAGGTCCGCATCGATTGCGGCAGCAATATCTTCTTCGAGAGCCATGTCCCCTCCTTCAGGTGACAGTGTAAGAAGAGGGTTTAATCCTTGAAACCCTCATGTGTGAGTAGGGGAGCCGCTGACAGAGGTCGTAACAACCAACCCACACAAGCGTAAACCTAGCGATTGTTGATCACTGCGTCAAGAGACACTTCCCTAATTTTTTGGGCTTTGACTCTCACATCGTTAAAAACCCAGGCTCGCCAGTCGTGAGAACGCCCAGGTCCGACATCTCTGAGTTCAGGAATGCCTCCGTGGCGAGTGCCCACCGCTTTCAGCTCTTCTCGCATGAATTTTGCGAGCATCTGACGATTAACACCTTCCGCGTGCGCCCAGCTAACAACGTCATCGGGGATCTCTACAGTAAATCTCACAGCCTCTCCAATTTACCTTCTCAGTTGGTGGATCATACGCAAAGTCGTTTCCATGCGCTCGATCTCCTGAGTCAGGTAATCTATCACCGGATTTATAGGGTCATCCGAATGACGCGGGGATGCTATGTTCAGCAGCTCTCGATCTCTGGGAGGCTCTTCCATGATTTCGGGCACCGCTACCGGTTGCTCTCTGTTCGACTGGTATTCGGGCCTTAGGGGTCTAGCCTCGCCCACAGCCTCGACGTGGATACGCACCTGCTGCTCAATCCCCTCAGGGAGTTGGAAGTTGGTGACGATTTCCCACTCATTGCAAAAGCTTTGCACATGCCGGTTCATCATCCAGATCGAATAGCCATCCATACCCTTTGCCAGCGTGACTCTCCGTCCCTCCCCGCGCCTTCGGGCAGAATCTCCTCGAACTGCCTGCCCCACACCCGCCATCGCAGGCTCAGCTACTTCTTCTGCCTGTACTTCCGGCGTCTCTTCTCGTGTGCTCATGTCAAATACTCCAAAAATCCGTCTCTCAATAAACGACTGGCTAATTTGTCGTGTTGCTTCAGTTTCACCAGCTCCTGCATCAGGTCGTCTTTCGATACGGTTCCAATGCCATGTGTCGCTTCCATCTTCTCGAAAACTTCCAAGCCTAATGCCAGGGAGGTCCCTGCCTTGGGGACGACTCCAGTCATAGATACTTTCGTACTGGATGGTGTGCGTTTGAAGCGAGTTTTCTTCTCTTTCCGTTTCGGAGTCCGCTTCGATGACTTCGGTACGGAACCAGCCTTGTCCGGTTTGTAATGCGTCTCGTATGAACTGCCAGTCGGCAGGCGTAGTTGGGCTAGCAATGGTCCCAGCTCCTCATCAGGTACATTTGAAATCGTGATTGTGAAACTCATTTGGAATCCTTATTGGCATTTTTCTTCCTCGCACGATCCAAATCGTCTCGGCGCACCGGATGATGTTTGGGGTTCTCGGTGATGAAGTCCATTCGACTCTGCAAGCGCACGTAGCGTTGCATCATCTTTTTCTTCTCTGCTGCAGGACGTCCACGCCAACGGGCGAGACCTGAGTAACAGGCACTGCAAACCCCTAAGTGGTGGTAGCGGACTTCTTCGTCGCAATCAGGTATGCAACAGATCTCTTTGCCGTATGGCATCTTCTTTCTCCAGCTCTTTCAGCCACGCCATCACTCGCTGACCTCGTTCGATCCTCGCCATGTGATTCGCAGCCTGCTCAAGGGTAAGATTCTCACCCCGTCTGGCGTAATCGCGCTCGTCCTTGCGCAATTTCATTCGCACGCACATCTTTGCGTGCCCCAAAAGTACTTTCATCCCCTCATCTGCCATTTGAAATATCCTTCAAAAAACTCACGGCAGATTTCAGCTCGTTGCGCATATCCACAGGCAGATCCACAAACTCGTCTACTGTCAGAGGGTGCGATATCAGATTTTCATCAAACTTCAGCATCGTATAGCAGTATGCGCACACACTGAGATCTCCTGTTGTTGGTTGAGCGGTATCGTCCGTGATACCACTCGCACCATCGAGGTTCTTACCGCAACTGGGGCATGGATTTTCCCGTTTCAGCTTAAACCTCATGGGGTCCACTCAAAGTCAGTGAAACCTCCCCGAATCAACGCCTCCTTGATCCCTGGCGACTGATTTACGATACCCGTAACGAGCTGGTCAACGTTGCTGTTGCAATGATCCTTGTAAGCAACCCACAGCTTCGATCCCGTAAGCTGCTGTTTTTCAATTTCAGCAATTATCTCTTTCACCTGCTCCTTTGGAACGTTCGTAACCACTCTACTAAGCACCGTGATCGCTCCGGGGTTTCCCTCAGACATCGTGATCAGCTGGGCCGCAATGGCATCTACTTCTTCTTTTCTCATGTCTCATATCTCATTTTTAAAGCACGCACATCTGGCGACACTCCTACCAGTTCCCTCCTATCGTATCGGCTTCGCCAAAAGTACAAGGACCACACATGCCTGTTGCAGGCACGATAGGTTTCTGTCCGCACACGTCGCAGCCCCGCGTCCAATCAGGAGTGGTATCGATATCTGCGGTGGATTCGGATGAATGCGCATCACGCGCATGATGGTCTCGACCCTGTGCCGTCTTGAAACGTTTCGAGCACTGGTCGCATTGAAAAGGTTTGTTCATGAGCTTTCCCCTGCCAGCGTGCACGTATGCTCCGTCAGGCGTGACGCAGATTCAACAATCTGCCGTCGTTGGGGTTTCGGGCTGTGGAACCAGCCGCGCTGCTCCGTATAGTCAGTCATACACATCCAATGGTCATGGCTCCTTACGGAGCGTTGGTGTCTTCAGTCTACCTGTACAGCGTTTCTCCTTGCTCTACCGCAACACGCTGACAAACCACACCTGCCACGTTGGAGAAAGGACTGCAATTTCCAACGCCTCCTGATCGCCACTGCATTGCTAGACATGAGAAGACCCAACAACGAATGAGTGGACTGGATCGGAGATCCTCAACTCAAGACGGAATTGAGCCTACCACCTCTGCGGTAGCGTGTAAACCTTTGGTCAAGGAACCAAAGCACGAAGAACAGGAATTAACTCGGGCATCGCTGAGATGAGAATACCGACTGAAATGAATCCTATCATTTTCACAGTATCCAATCTTTCCAGCCTCTCAACACGACGCTCCAGTCGTTCCCGTAGTTCTCGTTCATGCTTTAGTGCTTGTTCCAGTACCTCCCACTCCATGGATAATCCTGATCACATTGTTTTTGTTGTTAGTGCTACCAGGGAATCCCGACAGTATTTCATCAACACTTTCATGACGCAGTCGCAACAGAAGTCCTATCTGTATCCAGACCGTTACATCCAGAATATCAATAGATGCCATTTTGTACTGGTCAAGCCCGAAAGCGTTACCCAGTGCATTGAGTGGAAAGATCAGAAGGAAGACAGCCTGCGTCAGTCGAATCGAACGCCACACAAAGAGATACATTCCCAGTGCGGCGACGATTGCCGGGATACCGTATAGCCAGAAATTTGCGCTGGAGTCAGCTCCCAGATTAAAGCCGACTGACACTGCTACGAAAGGCATAAAGACACACCACCACGCGCTCTGGACACAGATGCAGACGTGGTGGGATCTCACATAGAAAAACGAAAGTAGCAAGCCGGTCAACGTAATGAGACCGGCAGCGGTCACTTCCCTTCACCCTCGCTATTCGCGACCATCTCCTCCAGGGTAGCTTTGATGTTATCAGGGAGCACATTGTACGCTCGTGCAAGCGGTCCTGTGTCCATTGCGTAGTATTCAGCGAACGCAGCAGCGGTGTGTCCTTGAGCATGTAGCTCCCGTGCACGCACTGAACGATGAATCGCCTGACAGCCCAGCTTGAGCAAGCGGCGAGTTTCGTCTTCCGTGAGTTGAAGTTCCATTAGTCGAAAGTCTCCTTAACAAAATTGTCAGTAAGTGAGGACTGCAATTATGGACAGGATATTTGGGCGAGGCAATACCTTATTTTCGACCAGAAAGCAAGGCAGCTTCTAGTCTTCGGGCAGGTTGTCCCGTACGTGGATCATACACTGTGGGCTGGCTTTCATTTCGGTGCATTCACACCGGATTCCTTTGCGCTCCAGCAGTTTGACGAGGTGCTCAACGTGCTCCTCTGTGCGCTGGCTGTAGATCACCACGAAGCGTTTCATCTCCTCGACCTCCGCACGGGTATCGATGGGCATCCGCTCGAAGTACTCTGCGTTGATCAGCACAGGCAAATCCTCATGTTGATTCCAGTCTTCGCTCATGGGTTACCTCTATGGGAAGAGGGGGCGTTGCCGCCACCCTCCTGTGGGTTTCGAAATCACGCCACTCTATGGTTGGTCCTCTGCCAACGTCAATTCGAGTGGGAGGTCATAGTAATGCCACACCTGACTGTTCATGGGGTAGCTAAAGAAACTCTGACTAACGGAGTTGGTGCAGTCCCCATCACTCATCCTTGATTTCCGATTTACGTGAGCACCACTACTGCTCGTCGTGAACTCCACGAAGACAAGTTGCGTATCCGTCAACCACCCCGCTGCTTTTTGTGGCTGAGTAGAATGGTGATACTGAGATCGTGGTGTACCTGTGCAATCGGGATCTGACCAGTAGATAGATCCTTGCTGTTCCGGTTTTGCCTGCGTCAGTTCTTCCCCAGCTTTGAGTACCCATAAAGTCACCCAATCCGTATGCACGGAATCGATCCAGTTGTCTGCCTTGCAAGTGAAGTAATCTGCTGTAACGTGACTGCTGCAGTCATCGAAGTCATCGAGAATGAGCGTGCCATTCGCATCTCGCAATTCGTCGTAGCGGATAAGACCTTCATACACGCGCCACTTACGCTCGAACGCATCGAAGTCTTCCTGGCTTACACCATCAGAGGGCGCAGCTTCCAGCGTCGTAATCCTGGCGTGCAGCTCATTCACGAACACGGTGATCGTGCAGTTGAAGGTGCTCAGGAAGTTGCCGTTCGGCACGCAAGCGGCCTCTTTGTTTGCCATCCACTCTTCGGCGGTATTGCCAAAGTTCGCCCAGGCAAATGGAGTAGCTAAGATGATTGCGGCAATTATGATTAACTTTTTCATTATCGTTTATTTCCTTGTTATTCAAAAAGTAAAAACTTCATCCTGATATTGCCCGAATACATCGGGCGGCGTGATCGTTATCGTCAGGCCGGTTTGAACTGTGCCAGCTGCGACATAACCAAACTGATAGGTGTCATCATCAGGCACAGCACCAACGATGCCCGCTGTTGGTGTCCATGTGCCGTATTCGTTCTGAATATCACCCATGAATTGATAGAGCACGTAATTTTCAACATCAGTTTCGGTTTTAAGCCCTTGCGCGAGTTCAATTCGCATTATCCGAAGCTCGGCTTCAATCCGGTTCAACAACCAAGTGCGACCTTCGAAATAATCCACGATGAAACGACCGTCAAAAGACTCCATCTTCACAATTTCAGATGCAGCGCTAAGGTTTCCGTAAGCTGGGCGAGTGATCGTGATTTCAAGATCGCGGGTTGAGTGATAGCCGGTAAGAGTTATTCCGACGAGACCATTTGCATCGTCAGGTTGCCAGTTATAAGCGCCTGCGCCTATCGCAGCGACTTGATAGGTTGGCTGGTTTTTTGAAATTTCTCCTGCCCATGCGTCGAAATCGGCATAGCGAGAGTCCCAATCAGCATTTTGCGCCAAGCCTTGTGTGGCTTGCAGAACCTTCCACACTTCCCTGATTGCTGATTGGTAATTCTGCTCGATGTACACCTCTTTCTGCGCCTCCACTAATGGCGTGATGTCGGCGACACCATCAGCACCAGCTGGCCCGGTCAAACCTTGCGGCCCGATATCACCTTGCAGCCCAGGTGGTCCCATCGGTCCCGGTGCACCGTCGATACCGTCGATACCATCAATGCCGTTTGTACCGGGAGCGCCATCGATACCATTTGTACCGGACGGCCCCTGCGGACCTTCGATGCCTCCAACCGCTTCGATATCATCAATGCGATTTTCCTGAGAAATGCTGCGCGTTTCCAGTTGGCTCGCTCGCCTTTCGGAATCTAAGATCAGGCGCGTTTTGCTGCAGGGCAGACTATCAACATTCAGGCATGTGCCTTCATCTTGAAATTCGACGCGTTCGATGTCGGCAGTTTCTGCAGCGAAGGCAGACGTGGAGAGGAGGCATAAGAATGCCATGGAGAGGAATTTCATATTTCTTGTCCGTTATTTGATTGAGGTGTATCGGGATTTCCCGACACGCTCGCAATTTACACCAATACCGGTACCGTGTAAACCCCCAGATGCCCAGCAAGGTGGCGTAATAATATTTCCGAGGTAACGCTCCCGTGCAAGAGGCCTATAAGAGGGTCGCAGAAATAATTTTCATGGGGGAAGCGCGATAGTAAAGAATCTTGCCTATCTTTGTAAAGGGGTGCCACCCTTTTGTAAGTACTTTGTAAGTGAATTGTAAGTGTCAAGATCCGGCCCTAGTTGTAAGCGCTTTGTAAATGAATACAATTCACTTACACTTGAGCGCTTGCGTTGAGCGTGAGAGTGTGCTAGTTCGGGGAGTGCGTGCGTTGGCTTGTTAGTTTACAGGCAAAGCAAAGCCCCGCATTGCGCGAGGCGTTACCGTTGATTACCTTGTTAGTGTTTGCGGGTTACGTTACCAGCTGCGTCCATCGTATCGCCAGCGTGAAGGTGGATGCACTTGGCAATATCTCGCACGTCATTCTCCACCCATCCCTCAGGCAGACGACGATACCGTGCGCCCGCTTTCAATGCCCAGGTTGCCGAGCGGTATTCCTTTACGCATGTTCGCCCGGTTCCAAAGTGTGCAAACGTGCGCCATTGGTTGTCATTGCAGAGACGTGCGCCAGTGAAGGGACAGACCACGATAACCATCACGCTACCTCCTTCAGCGATACCAGCTTGAGCATCACGCGCCCATGTGCCGGGTATGCTATGCACTTGATATTGCGGTCCCAACATGCGCGGCAATCGCCACACTTGCCGTCTCGCTGGTACGCGCCACACATCACCATATCGTCGTCGATCTGATCGACACTGCCCACGATGGTGGACGTGGTCGCGAGGCGCTTATCGTAGTCGCCCTGGATGCTGTCACTACTGCGCCGTACCACCACATTGGAAAGCTTCGACATCTGCGCCAGTACCGTGCGGAACTTGGGGAACTTGTGCATACGCGTAGGCAACCAGTGCTGGACGTGCGGCGTTGCCTGCATCACTGCCAGGATTTTACGCGCCAGCGGTAACCATGCAACATCACCAGAATCAAACCAGCGGAAGTGAGTCTCGAAACGTAAGGCTTTCACCATGTCGGCAACCCATGCATCACGTTTCCAATCTTGCGCATTGTGCAGACGGGGAGCGCGTACATTAGGAAAGCGGTAGTTGCCACCAGCTGCGTAGCATCCCGCGCACGCGTCTACCAGTTCGCCTTTAGCGGGTCCGGTCTGGACCAGAGACGCGGGACAATGCGTGCGTGCTTCGAGTGACCATGACGGGCAAGGCATTTTGCCAGCGTTTGAAAGTTTAATGCTCATGGCTACACCTCCTCCTGAATTGCGTCTAATGCTTCGACTGCCCAGTGCGCGGGGATGAGTCCGTATCTGTACTGGTTCATGATCTGACCGATCTGGTCAAGAGAGGTCCAGCGCTCGCAACGCGTGCGTGCCTCGTGGAATGCGGTAGTGACTTGTTCTTTTGTAATCATCGGAAGCTCCGGTTTGTGTTTCACTTTCTGTGAAGGTGAAACCATTATAGCACACTTTCCACGGGAGCGCAACCCTTGCTTACAAACCACTTACATATAGGAATACGGGGAACTTGCCATGTGTCCCGACGTGGTGGCAGGCACCACCACATCCCAATCATCCCAATTAATCCAATCAACCCCAATACCCTGGAATTACTCGGAAACGCTTCTCTTGTAGTTGTAACCCCTAACAACCACTTGGCGAGCCACACTCCCCTGTTTATGGGCACTTGCATAGCGGTTGTCAGTTGCAGCAGTTGCATAGAGAGGAGGAGGGAGTACACATGTAGAGAGAGAGAGGAGAGAGAGAGAGAGAGACTCACTCGAAAACCAACAACCGACAACCACCTAACCACATTCCTTTTACATATCAATAACTTAACCCCTCGCGCAGCGGTTGCAATCCCGGTTGCAGCCCCCATCCATTCTGCAACCACCTCGCCCGCAAACCCGTGTATACTTTGCTCCCGTGAAATCATATGAATTCGACATACTCCGCAATCTCGCCGTGAATGGTGCCCAGTACATGCGCTCGCGTGTAAGTTTGCAGCGCTGCCTGGACCGAGGACACGTCGCACGCATTGACGATGACCTTTATGCCATCACCAAAAAAGGCCGCGCTGCTATGCTTCGCGACCCTAGATGGCGAGACTTGAAAGATGGTCTTTACCCCACCAGATCCAGAGGCAGATAGACCAGCGTCTCCAGCGCTCGCGTCACTGCCACATAGATCAGGTTGTTCTCCTGCTCCACTTGCCAGTCCCGCTTTGCCCATCGTGACGGCATGAGATGCGGTTCCAGCAGGAATACACGGGGCGCTTCCATACCCTTCGCCTTGTGGACAGTTGCCAGCGTGACCCCTTTCGCCTTGTCGCTGAAGATCAGATTGATCCCCGCAATCAACTCGCCTACCGTATCCTTTCCAGCGCTCAACACCCGGATGCAATCCAGCTTGTCCTGCACTGCCGCAACCTTGCTTTCATCATCTTTGACTTTCGCAATCATGCGGTCGCCCCACTTCACCAGACGCGGCTGCAGTTCATCCAACGTCATCGTCGCATGGTGCTTTCCACCCGCTTTCCGAATCACATTGATCAGGCCTTGTCCGATCTCCCTGCCCATGACGCGGACGGGTCGATCTGCCGCAATGCAACGGTAAGCCAGTTCGATCAGGGGAGCCGTATTCCGGCAGACCACCAGATCCGAATCACTGAAGGATTCCACCTGCCATTCCTTCGGATGCAACACCTCACCATCTTCGGCGGTATCACTGCACTCGATGTGCGGCACGATGCTTTGCGCAATCTCCACCACCGAACGCGGACACCTGTACGTGATCGACAACGGCAACGTCTCCGCTTTGAACACTCGCCCGATGTTTGCCAGGGAGTTAGAGTCCGCACCTCGAAACCCATAGATGGCTTGACGCGAATCACCCACTGCAATCAACCTGCCGCCACGCTTGAGGAACTTTCTCAGCAGCACCCGTTGAACGTGGGAAACGTCCTGAGCCTCATCGATGATCACCCAGTCATAACCCCAGGCTGACATGTCCAGCGCAACCGGCAGATACAACTGATCGTCGAAGTCTAAAACCGTGGTCTGTTGCAGGCCTTCGGCCAGGATCCTATCTGCCCAGTCGAGAAACAGATTGACGCCGCCTTCCAGACCATTCGGATCAATGTCATACCGATCCATCAGAGTGATCCAGCGCTCCCGTGTAGCCTCATACGTGCCAGACGGTACCGGCATGCCTGACGGGATCAACCCGTGCGACTTGGCTTTGCCGATCAGGTTCATCAGCTCGCCTATGCAATCCTCCGCTTCCTGCGGCAGATGCTTACGGATCAGGTCACGCGTTTTGTTGCGGTCCACCTTGAGCTGGTTTCGATCCAGCCCGTAGCGGCACGCTGCAAACCCAAGGGCATTAAGTGTTTTCGATTCCACATGGTCTGGCAGTTTGTTACCCAGCTCGGTGGCAATCGATTTGTTGAAAGCCAGGAACACTGCCTTGTGATCAGCTGGGATCAGGTCTGCAGCCTGGACGATGGTGGTCGTTTTGCCGCTACCCGCTACCGCTTCCACGATGAGTGCGCCCGGTTGATCGATGTGCGCAGATACCCAGTCGTAAATGGCTTGCTGGAATTTGCTAGGTTGAAAGCTCATGCTTGATTCTCCGATACGTTTGAATAATCCCATCCTGCTCCGGTCGCGTCGTTGTACAACGTCACACCTTCGAGATGTTCTTTGTCTGCCCTGCCGTCACTGGTCCAGCGGAACCCGTCGCAGTAGATCGTTGCCGCCTGCAGGACCGCTACCACAACCGGGTCGTAATCACGATGTTCTGTCTTGCAGAATCCCTCACTGGGATTGCGCTCAATCATGAACGTCTCATAACCCTCTTCACCGTAGCCATTGAATCGGATCTCCTCATCATTGATGACCGGGATGCGGTTGATGTCAGAGTCCTCAGAGAGGGCAATGCCGCGAACGTCGGTAGCATGTGTCAGGATCCGGCGCGTGGTGGCTTGCAGCATCTCCCACTCGCAATCGGCTACCTGTTTGGTTTGCTGCCAGTAATGTGTGTAACCCATGATCATATTCTCCTCAGGGGCCGAAGCGCTTACGCGCCCGCCCGGTTGAAACATTGGTTGGTGCTGCAGGTGCAGCCAGTGCGTCCCAGTACCTTCTCTTCGCTGAAGCGGTGCTGGCTCATGCCACCGTGACCCGTCCACCCACCGCACCGTCCGCATGCTGCTGCAGGGATGTTGGTGAGGTCGTTGCCCAGTTCGTTGGCTGACTCGAAAGCCAGACCTTCAAAGGCCCAGGTGGTAGCGACGTTGAGTTGGTAAGGGGTGATGCCGCGTGCGGCTACCTGACGGTAGAAGGAGATGATGGTTTCTGAAATTCCGTAGTACATGTTAGCTCCGTTATGTGGGAGTCGGTTTCCGACTCAGTGAAGCTATTATCTCATACACGGCAGCGTTTGTCAAGTAATCCGTTGTAAGTGAAATGTAAGCGAAGTCCCTGTCGCTCGTGGGTGGGTTTACAGTCCCGCAGATAAGAGGACCATCATATCGGCTGAGAGGCAGACCCACAGTGTGAAGACTGCTGCCCAGATAACCATCGCAACGATTCTCAGTTTAGTGTGTGACATTTTCATACTCCTCAAACAATCACGTTTACAGATACAGACTTCTCATCACGCACCCGCTCAATCGCGGTGGTGAAGAGTGCCTGCAATACAGGGTCCTGTTGCGCCTGCAGGTGACGCTCCAGGGTGCTTCGATCCTTCGCATAGATGCGCTCAGTGAGCTGGCGCTTACGCTCGCGCAGAGTCTTCATCTGATCGTCTATGCTCGTGATCTCAGCCTCCATAGCTTGGACGCGTTCCACGTCCTCCTGCACCATGTTCTCCTCAAGCCATTCGGTCTTGACTCGCAGGTTCACAACAAGGTCACCCACGTACTTGATCAATCGCTCTGCAGTCCGATCCGCGTACTCTGACCACTTGTCATTGTATGCATTGACCCAGTCAGCCATGGCAGTCGCAGACTCAACCGCTCGGCGTGCCCGCGTATGCATAGCGTCCAGCTCGATCTGCCTGGACTCAGCCTTGCGGGATTTGCCGCGCATCTCCTGGCGATCCTCCATGCCACCGTACTGCCACTCGGCATACACACCGTCGAACCCAGGCACCTCCGGAGTGTTGCTGTTGCCCATGCTGGATCTCTCCAGCCATCTGCGCTTAGGATGCTTGCCACTGTAATCGGTGCCATCCTTCCAAAGCTCACGCAGTTCATGCAGTAGCGTTGCCTCAACATCCATGGTGGGATTCACTAAGCGAGATGCTACGACGTTGCGTCTGCCATCAGTCCCGAAGGTATACTCAGCCTCCAGGGGTCCGCTCATATGGATGGGTCCAAACTCAAAGTCGTTTGCAACGAAAGGTTTGAGCACTCGCACCATCACGGGTCCGTTGGGGAATGGTTGGTATGTTTCAATGAAAGTATTCACGCTTGCTTCTCCTGTTGAACTATCCGGTCAGGTGCTTCGTACCCTTGCACCGTTGCCTGTACACACCGCACAAAGTATTGCGGATCCTGATTCCATCCTTCGACATCGTGCTCGATAGGATCGCCACTCTCAGCCAGCCATGTCATGGCATCATCCACCATGCCTTGCGCTACACTCACGGCAGCGTCGAAGGCGCACTCAGTCACCTGGGCATCTTGGATGAAGCTAGCAGTCTCTGAGTTGACCACTGCGTGCAATCGCATGTTCTCTCCATCCTCTGCCACTTCATAGTCGAAGCAGTGGAAGTCATCCGCGTTGCCTATGACAAAGGTCAGGTAACCGTAGGGATCTGTCTTCCGTTCAAAATTCATGATTGCTGATCCTTCTCGATTTGACTCTCTATCTGAGCCGCCAGTTTATAAATCAGATTCCCCTTCCAGGGATTCAGTCCCAGTTCCTGCAGTGCGGGCAGTAACGCTTCATTGATAGTGTTGCGTCGTACTATCTTGGCTTCGCACTCTCCATGAGGTGCGCCATCGTAGCCGCACCATTCGCAATGTTGAGTCTCTGCACTCATCGTACTTTGCTCCTTAACTCGCGCTCTTTTATCGGGGTGACGTGGAACACTCGCAGTGCGTGGCAGTACTCGCCATAGCTGTCACTCGATCCAAACCCCTCTCCTTCCGGCCAACTCTCAAGGTGGCAGCAGATCCAGTACAGTTCATCGGCTACCTGATCGTTGTAGATGTCGAGGTCCAGCTGGCGTGCGATTCGCGCCATGATGCTGAGGGTGAGGTCGGTGGTGTGCCACCCGTTGTCGTCGTACTTGCTCCAGCGGTGCCCATGCGCTCTGCGCGTCTGCGGGTCGTTGGCGAAGTCTCTGAGGGTGTTAGCTGCTGTCAGTATCGTCATTGTCTTGCTCCGGTTTGGGGGAGTTCGGGCGCTGCCACTCGGTGGAACTTACGCGCCCTCGCTCAGGTTAGATCAGTTCGTTCAGGCTGCTGCGCTTTGCCATGCCTATCGGATCGATGTCTCTGAATCCGACGTTGGCAACGAGGTGCAGGTGCCCGTCATCGTCCTCAATGATGTCACCTACTGACGTGCTGCGGTTGCCCACTCGCATCGCAGTGACATCGTCATTCTGATCCCAGGCTGCAGCGAGGTGCTGAGTCTTGGTCCAGGCATCTTCGAGGTCGAAGGTGTCAACGTGTGCAACGTAGGTGTACTCGCCTACCAACCATGCCAGTGCCACTTGAGCCTTGTCTCCGCTGCAGGTGATGTCGGCGTAGCGGGTGAAGCGAGGTTGCGAACTCCAGCCACCGTTGGGACCGTTGAGTTCATCGCGGGCCGCTTTGGTGTCGAGGATGTTGAGGTGGAATACTTTCATCGGGTTAGCTCCGTTATTTGTGAAGGTCGTTACTCGACCATGAATCTATTGTCTCACATTAGCGCTACCGTGTAAAGTAAAAGTTTGTAAGAGTTGTAAGTAGAATGTAAATGGACCTCTCAAAAAAAGACCCGCTCGAAAGCGGGCCAAAGGTCACACCCGGAGCTAACAGGTGATCTTAGATATCGCAGTTACCCAGGTTCTCGTGCATCTCATCCTTAGCGCAGGATCCCCAGTCGTCTTGCTCCTCTATCAGTCGGTCTGCATAGCCAGGGGAATCTTGTTCCACGCCCGCCATGTTGAATTCTAAGTCCATTCCCTCCAGCTCGTTCTGTGCACTCTCGCAGGCATCGATACGCTCCTGCAATAGCTCACCCGTGGGACTGTCTCGCAGGGAGTCGGGCATGTTCTCCAGACTCTCCTCGCAGGTCTCTCTGAGCGTTTCCAGCTCGGGCACGATGGTATCCCTCAGGTCTGTCGGATCGAAGAAGTTCCCCGTGGCAGGATCCCTCACTGCGTAGTCCTCCACCTGCTCCATCAGGGAGCGTATGCCGCTGAGGTACTCGGACTGGGTGAGCTGGCTCGGGCGCGGTCGCGTGGTGCTGTAGTGCTTGCCACCGTGGCGAAACTTCCACCAGTAATAAGGCTCACCGGCTTTGACTACCGGGTTATCTTTTCGGGCTGACTTGACATAGGTTACGCGTGGCATCTTTTTTCTCCTGGGCTGACTTGACAACCCTTGACGGCACGTCCATGTGCCTGGGTTGGTTGAGTTGATTACGCAGCGAGTGCGTAGTCGGTGGCTTGATCCAGCAGTCCCTGGAGCTGAATGGTGCGTCGGGGCAGTGATGCCATGCCTACACCCTTGAGCGCTTCAGTGGCAGCGTTGTGCAGGGTCCAGACCGTGCGCTTGCCTTCCACCAGATGCTCGTCGTGAGACGGCTCGTAGTACTCGTTGACCACCTTCTCCACCCGCTGGGTGTTGATGATGCCCGTGCGCAGCATCTGGATGATGGTGTGGTTCACCACGCTGTCCTTCAGCGTTGCCTCGTGGTAGCGGTCGTAGCGTACCTCCTGCTGCTCATGCACTCCCTTGATCTGTGCCACGGCACCGTGGATCAGGTCGGGCAGGTCGCGCAGGATGTTGGTCGTCTGCTTGCGACCGAACTGGATCTCACCTGAGAAGCAGAGGTTGTCGCAGACAAACACCTGATCACCGATCACCAGCGAGCGTGCCAGGGACTTGTCGTGCGAGCCTCGAAAGCCGCAGACGGTAGCCCAGTCGTTCTGCTTCATGGTCAGGCCTTTCACCTCAGCCATGCCGAAGAACTGCCCGTGCTCACGATTGGTGGCGAAAGCCGTATCACCAAACTTGAGTCCCACTCGGTCGAAGGAGTCTTCGATCATATCCACGTAAGCGTCATACGCTACAGGGAAGTGAGTACCGGTAGGTGCCGGGGTAGGTACTGTGCGCAGCTCTTCACGAGTGAGGTGTTCGCCGCCGCAATGGATTACAAAATTTAACATCTGTCTTAGCTCCGTAATTTAATGGGTGTCCCGACTTCAGGTCTTACCTGCTTCCGCCGCTGCCCGTTGTTTAACCGACTCGGGACCACATCGCTATGGTTCCCATTAGACCACACTAACGCTCTCGTGTAAAGTAAAAGATTGTAAGGATTGTAAGTAGTTTGTAAATCGAGGGCGGGGGTCACCGGGACGTCTCCCGGCTCCCCACTTTGATTGTCGAGCAGTCTGCTTTAGCCCGCCTCCTTCAATCGGACTCTTCGCCTGCTATGTGACAACCTCATCCCCCAGGGACTTACTCTTGAATCCTCCAGGCACTCGTCACCATCTTGCGGTGCCCCCAGTAATCCTTGATCGATGCTATGCCTCGCTGGTCAACCACCGCTCCCTTCAGGACAACTTGGAAGTGTCCACCGGTACGCACGAGGTACATCTGCGACTTCACTGCGTGCTGGTCCACCCAGGTTGCCAGGGTAGTGTAGGGAGGCATCTCCTCAACCCAACGGACCTTGAATGCTGTCAGTGCCTTGCGCAGATCATTGTGATTGGTTCTTCCACGCCACTGGTGACCTACCCCTTTCTGCTCTTTCATCATCTCCCAGACTTTCGTGAAGGGTGCGTTAGCACACACTGCGACTGCGAGCACACCACAACACGGGGTGCTACTGATGCGCTTTGATTCTTCTTCGTTTCTGATCGTAAAGAATGATCGACCGTTATCCATTACATCACCTGCTGTGCTTGCTGAAGCATCGTGTCCCAAATAAAAAAGGTCCACGCGATTATGATCAGGATCCAGATGATCCGATCTCTCTTGTTTGATTTGCATTGGGGATGGTCCTTCATCGGATTACACTCCTTGCCCTTGCAGGTCGATCTCCATCTGCTTGAGGTCCAACCCATCAATCTCGTACACCTCTCCGCACGCAATGAGTGCAGATGCCAGACGTGGAATGACATACTCGGTCAGAGTCCACCCGTGGTCATCAATACCCACTATCACGGTGCCGCTGTTGTCCAGGGTGCGACCGATTACCTTGTAGTTAGAAGGCAGGTAATCAGCTACCGTCTTGGATTTGCCGGTCTGTGCAATGGCGATTCTCATGTCAGGTTTAACTCCTCTGCCAGGGTGAGCAAGCGGTCTATGTCATGATCTACCCAGTCGTTAAGCACGTATCGTCCGTCATAGTGCAGCTTGCAGTGTGTGAGCATGATGCTCTTCGCTTCCTCTTTCGTAGCCACGCTGTGGAACGGAAGGGCAGCTCTGTGCCGAGGCTCATCCTTCGCACGGAAGGACATTTCGCCATCGGCTCAGAGACACACCAGAATTGGTTGATCCAGATTCACTCCACCTCCCCGGTTCTGGCGTTTACGCTTACGCGGATGTGTGCCTTCTTGGTCACACGCTGGTTAGCAGGGTGCTCAACCATGCGCTCAGTAGCGCCCAGGTTGATCGCGATCTTTTCCCAGTCGGTCCCAGTGGACTCGGGGATATCGCTCAGCACTGCTCGGAAGAGATCACCCTCGATCTCAGACACGCCTGCCGCTTTCAGTTGCTTCGTGATTGCGTCATTCCGCTTCTTCAGTTCGGCAGCTTCGGCTTTGATCTGCCCCAGTTCATCAGCGAGATTTTCCAGGGTGGGTGCTTCTTCCAATTGCTTGTCGAGAATCTTAGTTACTTTACTCATGTCGTAGCTCCAGTGAATGAGTGACTATTGTAACACAGATACGCTACCGTGTAAAGTAAAAGATTGTAAGCAATTTGTAATCCTAGTAACAGAGTCGAGTACCGTCCTCACGCACCGTCACACCGCACCACATGTCCACATCAATCTCGGGTTCTTCAGCCGGTTCCAGTTCCGTGTCGGGCGGATCGAGTTGCGTGTGTCCGTAATCGTGCGCCACTGTTCTCGGCTCGCATTCGGGAGGTATCGGTTCTTTCTCGCACCAGTCATTCCAGAACTCTGAATCGACGGGTTGCACGATCACTTGCGGAGTGTGAGGCCTATATTCGATATCCATATTCGGCACCGGACCAACACCGTGCTCAGGTTGTTCGGGTGGGATTGGTGGGGAGTATCTCAACAGGAATCCAAGACCCAGCAACATCAACAGCGTAACGATCAGTGCACCCGCCATACTTCCTGTCTTTTTCATAGCCGCTCCTGTGCACGTTGTTCATCCAACATCAGATCCCAGTCTCTGGTGTGCCGCTCGCTCGCGGTTAAATTCGCAGCAAACTCACCAACAACATTTGCGATCCACGAGGGATCTTTGAAGAGTTCTTCAGCCTGGATGCGAGCATCTCTGCTTACGTTTATGGAATCGGTAGCCATCTTCCACAGCAACCATTTCCCCAGGGTGTTCCATTGCGTCAGTTGTTCTGCAGTCGTCAGGGTCTCAGTCATAAGATATCTCCAAGCAGGTGATCTCATCGATGTAGGTATCAATTATGATACCGTCTTCTCCGAGGTAAGCGGTCGTGACTATGGGCAAGTCACGTAGCTCATGGCATTCAGCCAATGTCTCTTGCTCAATCGCTACGTGCTGCTCAACGTCTCCCGTTATTAGAATGATGACCAGAAAGTATTTCATTGTCTGTCATCGTCTGGGTACGGGATTACACCAAGGCGCATCAATCCCGAAGTGAAGTCATGGATACCTTCCTTCTGCGAGTAGTAATCGCGGATGAAAGATTGGCTGATGGACAGTGCCAGATGTTCCATCTTATTTTCTGTCAACCACTGACACAAATCCTTGACGTAGTTCGCTTTGTCACTACCCCAGAAGTCTTCAGCCCTTAATGCTTGCTCAACATCGCGGACTTGGATGAAGCTCATGCCTTTCTCTGCGAGTACGACTGCTATTCTCTTAGCCGCTGCATCCGTCATTTTATATTTAGCTCTACTCATGCCGTCTTCTCCTGATTGCTGAATGCAATGTTGCTGTTGTCATCGATCACGCGCCAGTACCTCACGGCAGTCCAACGCATGAACAGATCCTTAGCGTAGTCGTGCGCCTCGTTCGCATCATCGAACCGGATTCTATTGGATGCCCACGAGTCAGGCGGATCACCTGCTGTGTTCACTTCGACTCGATACTCTTTCTTCATGACAGCTTCTCCTTACTCAAGTCGAGGCATTCCAGCTCAGCGCGTAGTGGGACCAGCTTGTTCTCATCCACCCATGCAGACCATCGGTTGTGCACTCTGCGTTTGCGTATGAGGATTCGTAGTTGCTCTTCTGCAGTAGCGACATCCATCTCTTCATCACTGGCGAGACGGTTGATGAGGTCCCGCGCAAAATAAGTCCTTTCATATTGGGTACCGTCAGGGTTACCACTACGCGTGTAAGACTTTTTCAGAATCGCATTGATGCGCCCAATTTCTTTTCGTATCTCTTCAGCGCGAATCTCATCTGAACTGACGGGGTGACAGAATTTCTGAATAGCCAGAATCAGGTTGGGAATCTTGGTGAAGTCTCGATGACCGGTTGATCCATACCGACTACGCGAAGGGATCCGACTACTGGTGAGACGTATTCTCAAGTCTTTCTTACTCCAGCTGCGACGACGATGCTCAAAGCTAACAGAACCCAGCTCCTCACCTTCCGGAGTAACAAGCGTACGGTACCTACTATAATCATCACCGATATATCCGCTCCGTTTGTCACGGGGAGGTGCAAACTGTATGCCGAAAGGTGCGATACCTGTAGCTATGTCGTGGAAGATTGACTCTCTCACTTCCTGTTGTTTTCTCGCTTCTTTTGCTCGCCAGTCTTCAGTGGTCATGTCTGATTTGCTCCTTTGCAACGCGACGTTCCTTGCTACGGGTACGACGACGATTCTTTTTGTTCTCCTTTCTGGAGAGGCTCATCTTGTAGGGTTCAGCACCGTACTTCATTTTGTGGTCTCCGTTAACTTTAGCTATTAAAACACATTAGCGCTCTCGTGTAAAGTAAGGAATTGTAAGTCCCCGCTCGTTAGAGCGCGAACAATTACATAGAGGTGTGGAGGGCGCTACTCTTTAGCGTAGTAGCAGGTGTTGTCTTCTTCTTCGGTAGACCCGATCAGATCAATGTCGTGTAGCTCAATAATGATTTCATTGAACCTGCGCCCTTGGATGCTGCGCGTTGCACGCTTGAGAACTGACAGAGGCATCAGTCCTTTCTGCATCAGCTTCTGTTGCTTTACCTTGCCCTTCGCGAGGTGCAGATACTCATGCGGGTGTGCGATAACTTTCTGTACCTTGAACGATTCCTTCTCGTTGATGGTGTCACCACCCGTTACGCGGATCTTGTCTTCCCAGCAACTGTTGCTCCATGTGACGATCTGCATTGCCCAGGTCGCTATGTCAGCATCAATCACAGGCCTGTGCGGATCAATACCTATAGCAGCTAAACCTGCAAGTATCAGTGCATTCTGGTTGGAGCGTGCCCAGGTGTATTCCCTGCGTGCTGTTCGACGTCTCGCGATTTCTTCGTACTCTTTGAACCGGGTATACGTTCTCTGATCCTCAAATGTGATCGTTGTTTTCTGTTCCTTGTCACGCATCAATCGAGCATGCTTCAGGATGGATGAAGGGAACAGATCCACTCGGTCTTCGTTCAGTGGAGGCAGCGTAGGTCCCGTGTCGAAAAGCAGTATGCGGTTAACGAAGCCAGTCTCCTGCGCAGTGTTTCCCACCGCTTCCATCAGCGTCTCTGGTTGTGCCGTAGCGAGCAAAGTGAAGAAGGGATTGACGAGTTCTGGGATTGGATTCTTTCGACCGGGAGTAGCAGGGAGGATGGTGTTTGCAGCCCCATAAAGAGACAGGATGTGTGTGATTGTCTGGAAGTCAGGTCCGTTGATGTTCTTTGCCGCAGCCAGATTCCGTGCCGCTTCATCCCAGGTCAGGCAAAGCATGTTGGGAGGTTCAGATAAGACATCGAGCATCGCGTAGTACGATTGAATGCCACGCACTATGAACTCATCCAGCTTGAGCTTGTTCGAAAACTCAGAGACTGCACGCAACGCAGAATCCTTTCCCGATCCAGTGGTTCCTGTGATCATCAGATAGGGCTGCAATGGTGTATCCCACACATCGACAACGTAGTTATTGCAGCTGGCTAATGCAGTTGCCGTGATCGCGGATGCCAATCCATACACTGGCTGTTTGATATAGGCTCTTTTGTTTGCCCACTTAGCAATGTCACCAATCAGACCGGGAATCTCCAACCACTCTGGATCAAACTTGAGCTTGTCTTTCTGCTCTTTCCTCGATGTGACGTGAACTGGTTCTTCCAGCATCATCGCTTCACGAGTACCCGTCTGTAGCCATCGACGCAGACCCATGATGGTGTCCATTGGCATGAACTCTTCAAGAGACGTCAGTCCCTTTATGCGCTCTCCCTCGTGGTACTTCTTGATGCTATTGATCACAGTACCCAGACGATCCTTCACCTCATCCATGCCATCGTCTAAGACCACACTGAGGAATGCCCGCATCACTCGACGTATTTTTTTCTCATTCCATCCTGCGTGACAGAGGCTACCCGTACACATGTGGACGTAGTCATGGCGACTGCCTTTGTCGGGATAGTGATGCGTGAAGACTGCAGCTATAGCAATCTCATCACCGAACCGTTCAAGGTCCAGCTTGCGCAGTGTGTGATATTCAATATCATCGTGGATGAAGTAACGTCCGCCATCTGGGTGATGGGAAGGTGGTATAACTGACTGCGCTCCTGTGGATCTGATCTCTACCAGCGTGCCCAGTTTCTTGGTCTGCCACTTCTTGGTCTCCGCACCGACACACTTAAACACGTAGTGGGAGTACTCTTTACCGCTCCTGCCATACGTGAATGTCTCGGGGAGGAGAAACTCAGCAACATCGCAAGCTTCATCCGTATCCAGATCCAGATCGACAGCCCAGTTGGAAGGCTCACCCCACAACGCTCCGATGTTGTCTCCGGGTTTGAACTTCTTTTCGAGTGCAGCACCCACCAGTCGAAGGTGAGTCCAGTTGTGATCTTTAGGTCTTTTCGATTTGCTCCGTAGCGGTACAGTGTGGACTCCTCGCTCCAACCAATCCTCTGCGGTTTGCGTTGGGTTGAATCCTGTCTTATTCTGCGTCATTCCTTTCCCTTAGGATGGGTGTGGAAGCCGGGGTAGAGCGGTATGTCTTTCGCCAGTCTGCCGCTCTTACTTCATCACCTTAGAGTGTTTATTAGTGGTTAGAACTCGATATCCTAACCTCTGAACAGGACGCTGAAAATGATTTTCTACGTTAATACCTTGTGAGTGGTCTCAATCCTAACTGCACTGAGTGCCCGTTACACGAGACCGCTCATACAGTTTGCCTCCCCGGAGACGGTCCCGAACTCCCAGATGACGTTCAAGTCCTTATAGTCAATGGCATGCCGAATGCTTTGGAGGATCGACGAGGGCAGGCTGGACTAGGTGAGACCGGTGCTATTCTGAAAGGCGAGCTGCACAAGAATGATCTCACCGACAAGACACACATCACGCATTTGGTCAAGTGTGCAACACCTCAAAATCGTGCCCCCACTGCCAAAGAAATCAAGGCCTGCAAACCCTACCTCGAAGCGGAAATAGAGCAGCTCAAACCGGAGTACGTAGTTTCCGTAGGTGTTGTCTCCACCAAGACGCTGTTCCGTGGCAAGGCAAAGATCAACCAGTTCCATGGGGAGATCATTGAGAGCGATAAAGTGGACTACGTGGGGATGCCTCTCTTCGACCCAGGCTACACCCTCAGGGATCCATCCAAGCTACCGGGACTGAAGGAAGACCTCGCACGTCTGGCACGCCTCATCAGCGGAGGATTGCGCAATCACACCGTCGAGTGGAATGTCGTTCGCAAGGGCAATCTCAGTCAGTTCATAAAAGAATTCGAGGCAGCTGATGAATTCGCCTTCGACTGTGAAACCTCTGGACTCTTCCCATTCAACCCTGACGGCTATGTGACTGCTGTTGCGGTAGCTCTCGAACAACGGACGTGGGTCATCCCCGGTTACATGCACCCGGATTATCAACAATATTCCCACAGTCCTTTTGCCCACGGGGATGCACTCAGGTCATTGATGCAACTCCTTTTTTTCATCGCAGACAGAGACAAGAAACGCACCTACGCGCAGAACGGAAAGTTCGACAACAAGTGGATGCGTTGCCAGTTTGGAGGCTCATTCCGTTTGAGCTTCGACATCATGTTAGCTCACCATCTGATCGATGAGAACGTCGCACACGACTTGACTTCTTTGTGCCGAGAGTATCTGGATGAGCCTGAGTACGACATCCCGTTGAGCGAGAAAATAGGCAAGTCAAAAAAGCCGATGCTCAACTACAAGTACTGTGCCCAGGATGCCACGTATACGCTCCGGTTAGGTCACATCTTCGAAGACAAACTCAGGGCCGAACCTGATCTGCATAGACTCTTCTGGAAGCTCACGATGCCAGGGGCAAGAGCCATGGAAGATGCAGAGATGGAGGGACTGTACTTCGATTCCGTGGCACGCAAAGAAGTAGGTCTCGAACTGTTGTCCAGGCGCATCACGGTACGGGAGGAGTTGAATGATCTGGCTGGCATTCCAGTCAATTGGAACAGTCCGCAACAAATAGCAAAACTCCTATATGAAGATCTCCAATTACCTTGCAAAATTTTTACCAAAAAAGACGCGCCTTCCACTTCTGAGCAAGCTCTCCTGCACCTCAAAGGCAAACATGAGGTGGTGGATAAATTACTCGCATTCCGCGAAGCCGATAAACTTTTCAACACCTACATCAAAGGGTGGGAACAGTACCGGGTAGGTGATCGATACTACTTCGACTACAAGTTACACGGCACCGTAACTGGACGTTTCAGCTCACCTCTCCATCCCATTCCACGGGACGGTATGATCCGCAACCTGTTTACCGCTCCCCCAGGCTGGACCTTTGTAGCCATGGACCTCGCCACAGCAGAGATGCGTATTGCTGCGCACCTGTCTAAAGACCCTGAAATGTCTGAAGTTTTTCGGAGAGGAGAAGACATTCACTGGCGCACCATGGTCGAAACATTAGCAGTCGGTACGCATGGTGACTTCGCTCAGAAGGTGCAGCCCACAGCTCAGGGGGTAGCTTTAACTGACCCACCAAGACAAATGATTTACTCGGATGCATTGGAGGTGATACGATTCGCGGGAGCGAAGGCGTGTACTTCTGTAGACAAGGATTGGTACGAAGGACGCACTCGTGCAAAGGCGATCAATTTTGGTTACATCTACGGCATGCGAGAGAACAAGTTCATCGAGCAGGCTGAAAAAGATTATGGGTGGAAACCAACAGTGCAGGAGGCGAAGTCAGGACGCAAAGCGTACTTCTCTTTGTACTCCAGATTGGAAGATTGGCACTATCGAACGAAAAAACTTGCACGATTAAATGGACATGTGCGGGTGTTAACAGGCAGACTTCGCCGCCTGCCCGGTATACAAGCCAAGGACAGAATGGTGCGCTCTGAAGCAGAGAGGCAGGCAGTTAACTCCGGTGTACAAGGGTTCATCGGGGATTACAAAGCAATGGTCCTCGTCGAAATTCATCAAGCGTTCCCGCGTAATAAGTGCCGTCTCGTAGGCGAGCACCACGACGCAGTGTTGACGGTGGTGAAGAACGAACACCTCGATGAAGTAGTGCCGCAGATGTTGGATATGGCACAGAGACCGAAGTTGATGGACACATTCAAAATTACACTCGATGTTCCCATGGAAGGCGAAGCTGAGTTAGGAAGCTGGGGAAAAGGAAAGAAGTATGCACTCGACAGTTAGTCATACCGAAGTAGATACCTACCGCAGGTGTCAGAAGAGGTGGGAGTACAGATACAAGCTGAGGCTGAAACGAATCCGTAAGGGCATGCGCTTGTTCAAAGGCGAGATGCTGCATGAGATGCTCAACGCTCACATCAAAATGAGAATGAGCAAAGGCAAGTACGCAGGGGGAGACGCCTGGGATGTACTGGCTGGTTACGAAGAGGAGTATGCCACCTACTTCGAAGAGGAGCGCGAAGAATACGGAGTCGATCTGATCAAAGATTGCGGATCCATCTTCGAGGGTTACCTACGCAAGTGGCGCAGAGACCCACTGACGTACGAAGCCAGTGAAGAGAATGTGTACTTCGATCTGCCAGGGAAAATGCCACGCTTCACAGGTTTCATCGACAAGATTGCAGTCGATAGTGAAGGGCGACGTTGGTTGATGGACCACAAGTTCGTTGAACGTATCCCTACTGCAGAAGACAGGTTCAGTGAACTCCAGCTGCTGCTCTATGTGTGGGCATGGAACAAAACTCATCCAGACCAGCAGATTGATGGAGTATGTTGGGATTACGCTCGTTCAAAAGCACCACGGGTACCAGATATTCTCAAGAAGGGGGGACTATCGAAAGCTAAAAACATAGACACCGACGTCTACACCTACACCAAAGCCATCGCAGACAACAACCTCAATCCCAACGACTACGCTGACATGCTTGAGCATCTGGACGGCAAAGAAGACACCTTCTACGAACGCGTATTCCTGCCTCGACCCAGTCCCGCCATGGTCGATGAGGTGACTGAAGATTTCCTGCAGTCCACCGCTGAAATTCAAATCAAAAAAGGCAAAGGGCAAAACGCTCGATGCACACGCAGCATGAATTCATTCAATTGCAATGGCTGCGAGTTCCGCCCTGTGTGCGAGGCTGAGGTTCGTCAACTCGACTCCAGTTTCATCATCAAAGCGGACTACAAACAACGGGGTGTAGGTGAGTGAGCAGGACGGGTGGTTCGATTACAACGATCACAGGAGAACAGCAATGGCTGTGAGAAAAAAGAAGACAGCAGCAAAGAAGAAGGTGTCGAAACCCACCAGCGTGCTCGACAAGATTCAGCCGGTGAGCGAACTGGACACCAATCTTGTGATGCTTGTTTACGGGCGCAGCGGAACGGGGAAGACAGCCTTTGGAGCTACGTTCCCCAAACCGATCCTCTTCATCGATACGAACGAGCGCGGTACAGAGACAATCAAGCAGGAATCCGATGTAGACGTCATTCGCATCGAGGACTGGACTGAGCTGGAGGATCTGTACTGGGCATTGGTTGAGGGTGAGACCCCGGTGGAGTATGCCTCCATCGTGATCGATCAGATCACCAACCTGCAGGACTTAGGTATGGCTGAGGTCCGACGCAAGTCTCGCAAAGGAAGAGATGAGCTATTCACCCAGAAGAACTGGGGGCAGCTCAGCGGCATGCTCAAGCAAGCGGTCAGTGACTGGCGTGAGTTAGCTGACAGATACCATATTCTTTTCATCGCACACGAGCGTGTGTTCGATGGAGGAGATGATGAAGACGAAGCCATCGAGCCTAGCATCGGTGCGCGGGTGATGCCTAGCGTGGGCAGCTTCATCGACGGGGCAGTAGATGCCATCGGATCAACCTACATCTCTGAGCGGTGGGAGGATCCAGACAAAAAGGGTGAAGACATGGTACGTCATGTGGATTACTGCATGCGTCTAGGTCCTCACGCATTCTACTCAACGAAAATACGCAGACCTGTAAGTGCAGGCCCAATCCCTGATCACATTGTCGATGCTTCGTACCCGAAAATTCAGGCACTGATCTCAGGGAAATCAACTAATAGAAAGACGAGGAGAAAGGCTAATGCCTCCTAGAAAACCAGCCGCTAAAAAAGCGCCTGCAAAGAAAGCACCTGCTAAGCGTACACCTGCTAAAAAGGCAGCTACACGCGGGCGTGGTCGTGCGAAGAAGAACGTTGTCTCGGTGGACTTTGATGGAGTAGATGCTGGTGGATCGATGCCCACCCCTGATGGCATTTACACTGCTGAAGTGAAGAGTGCGGAGCAGGAAGTAAGCTCCAATGGCAACGACATGATTGTTGTTCGATACAAGACCAACATCGGGTCTACTGTGTTCGACCGCTTCATGCTGATGCCTCAATCGCTGTGGGTACTCCGTACAGCTCTGAACTGCATGGGCTACGACACTCCGGATGGTCCGTTCGACATCGACATCGATGATCTGGTGGGTCAGGAGCTGGGTCTGGAGATCCAGAACGAAGAGTACGAAGAGCGTGATCAACCTCGCGTCACCGGTTACCTCTCCATGGAAGTTGCAGAGGGTCAGGTAGCTGCCTCCAGCACCACCTCGGATGAAGAAGAGGAAGAGGACGACGAAGAGGAAGAGGAGACTCCCCCACCTAAGCGTCGTGGTCGTAAGGCTGCTTCCGAAGAGGAAGAGGAGGATGAAGACGATGAGGACGAGGAAGAAGATGATGAAGAGGAGGATGAAGCTCCACCTCCGAAGCGTCGGTCCAAGAAAGCCGCACCCAAGAAAAAGGGTGGTGCCCTCCGTGCAGGTGCTCGCGTCACGTTCGAAGACGAGGGTGAAGAGTATGGCGGCGTAATCGAAGCTATCGATGACGGTGTCGCTACTGTGCTCGACGATGAAGAGGGTGAGTGGGAAATTCCCTTAGAGGAATTGACTAAGGCGTGATCCTCACTGAGCTACGGGAATACCAGAGGGAGGCTCGTGATGCTGCAATCCAACATCGCGGGTTTGCCCTTTTCCCAGAACAGCGCACAGGGAAGTGCCTGATCTCTCTGGCTGTGGTAGATCACCACAAGCCTGATGTCCTTCTCATCATCGCACCAAAGAAAGCGGTCCTCACCTGGGAGACCGAGATAGATCTGCATCTCGACATCGATTGGGATTGCGAGGTCTACATCCTCACCTACCAAGAACCCGTCAAGAACAAAAAGCTCAAGCAGCAGTGGTATCGCTACTCCAAGGAGTTGGTGGAGCACGGGGGTACGTTCATGGTCATCGCTGACGAAGCACACATGATCAAAAAGCCCGGTACCGCGCAGAGCACCTTCGTCAGAACCATGGGGAAGAGAGGTACATGGAACCTCGCGCTCACTGGCACGCCCATAGACAAAGGCTACGAGCAGTTCTGGGCAGTGTTCGACTTCATCAACAAGGGTGAGATCTTTGGAACCTACGGCAGCTTCAAGGACCGCTACTGCGTGTACGAACAACGGAGGGGTCACGTTAAGAAGTGGACTGAACTTGTTGGCTACCAGAACACAGAAGAAATCGATGCAGTCATCGCGGCGTATACATATCGCGTCACATTCAATCAAGCACGCAAGGCAATGGGGAAGAAACCCGTGCGCATCCACAGAAAGAGAGCCATGTTCCCTCTCACAGAGAAGAGCCAGGAACTGTACGACGAGTTTACAGCGGAGTTAGAAGTCACCATTGATGATCTTGAATCAGGTGACCAAGTCACAGTGGAAGCAGATCTACCAATCACACTGATACAAAAGTTGCAGCAGATATGCGGTGGATTCCTACTACACCAAGTTCGCATACCCGGTAAAACCAAACGGAAACGAATGGTCATCAAAACCGGAGAAGAAAAGATCGACAGGTTGATGCAGATCTGCTCAGGGGTTCCTGACGAAAAAATCATCGTGTGCTGCCGATACAAGCATGAGATTGCAGCCATCCGAGAACAGTTCGATGACTTCGGTTGGTCTTACAAAATTGTAGACGGGAGCAACGAATGGGACGGTGTGTTCGACACCGACTTCGTGATCATGCAGGTGCGCAGTGGCATTGGCTTCGACCTGAGTGAGGCAGCGACCATCGTGTTTTTCAGCTGGGACCATAGCTACATCACCTTTGAGCAATCTCGTTTCCGTGTGATGAACATGGAGACCAGCACCAAGGTGAAGTACATCTTCCTGATCGCAGAAGGCACCATTGAGGAGGACTATTATGAAGCGGTATCTAGGAAAAAAGATTTCGCGCAGCTCGTGCTCGACCGCAGGGGTACGCAGCGTGAGGCACCAGATGATGATCATCAGGAAAGAGTTCAAAAAGCCCGTAAAAGACTCAAGCGAACGGAGGTTGAGCTTTGAAGATGAGAGAGAATTGGATGGTTAGTGATGAATGAATCAAATCTCTGGGAATGGCTACGTGACATTGCGCTCCCTGAGGGTCAGTACGACCGAATAGAATCCCCTGACACTGCATCCGGATACCCTGATGTAACATTCCAGCTGGGTTACACGTTATCCGGTACCATCGAACTGAAGTACTCCGAGTTGAAGAAGATACCATTCCCCAATGAAGACAAGGGACTGCATAAATCTCAGCGACGGTGGTTCAGGAGAAATTTGTCATACGGAGGTAACTGTTGGATTATTGCAGAGGTGCCCCCGTCCATCTATGTCATGCACGGAAGTGTCTACAGAGAATTTAATGGGGCTACGCGAGAAGATCTTTTTGAGCTGAGTGTTGCAACCCTTAATAGGGAATCTCCAGAAAGTGCTCCAAAAATTTTGCACAATCTACTCACTACGTACAGGCCTGACAAATGACTGAACGCAGCTGCATCTATTACGACCCTCGAAATAAACCCTGTTGCACAGAGTGCGGTAGCGATCTCACGCTATGTACCTGTGCTAACCCAGATGAAGCAGCGCACCAGCGGCTGACCTCAAGAGATGGGGTCATTGTCTCCCTGATCATGGGTGAGCTGCAGGCTGTTCGTGCTCAATCTCCTGGGCAACAACACCACCTAGCTAACCTAACCAAAGAAGCTGGAGAACTGGCACACTCAATGATCCAACATGACCTGGGGCAAAGTGGCAGTCCTCAGGAGGTGTTGCGTGATGCGATACAGGTAGCCACCATAGCCATCAGGATCGCCACTGAAGGTGATGACAATTTCTTGTACGAATTCCCTGCGGTAGAAGATGATCTCCCCAGCGGTCCTGTTGGGAGACAATACGACTAATGGAGGCTAGGGATGCTAGTTCTGACACGGAGAATAGGAGAGACAATCGTATTAGGCGACGGTGAAGTTCGAATCACGGTCCTCGCTGTCAATGGGGGTCAAGTGAAGCTTGGTGTGAAAGCAGACGAGTCCATATCTATCCACAGAGAAGAGATCTATCAGCGCATCGAACAAGGTGAAGCGTTTGATAAGCCCTCACAATCCCCCTAAATATATACCAGTTACGAATCGTTAAAATTATGGTAGCATTCCTCGGTAGCGTACGAGCGGAAAAGCTTGTAACAACCCAGGAGGGACCTAGCCATGGTAGATTGGTGGTGGATACTAATTGGACTCACGATAGGTGGAATGGGGGGTATGCTCGTACTCTCCCTTCTCGTAGCGTCGGCAAAAGGAGATGAGCAGATTGAGCGAACAAAGCAATGTCACTGCAGCAGTGAAGACCTCAGTAGGCGTATCGGAGACCGACATCATCCTCATGTGGGATGAACCTGTTGATGTAGTAGCTTACAATCCGGACGCAGCTGAGGAATTGGCAAACACAATCCTCGTCTTGGTCAAAAAGATGCGGGAAGGTGTTGCCAGTCCTTAGCATTTACACGCTAGCGCGTGTGTGTATAATAGACACAAGTTAATTGTTGGAGAACACTATGCCCGCCATACGGAAAGGGGGAAAGAAGAAGACTACCCCTCAAGTAAAGGCCGCATCGGATAGCGTAGGAGCGCAAATGTCTATGATGCGGAAACGTACTCAGAAGGTGTGTGAAAACCCCGAGTGCGACAAGAGGTTCAAAGGACTAACCATCACGAGCTATTGTTCTGATGAGTGTCGGTTCAGGGCTGCGTACCTGCGCCGAAGAGTGGCAACCTAAAACTAAAGATAAGGAAGAAAATGTTTCTGAAACAACATCGAAAAGCTGTGCTGGAACTGGAAGGTCGTAAGCTTACAGGCAACTTCAATGTGAGTCTGACCAATGCAGGTGACCGTGAAACGATCACAGAGTTCATCAACGAGATGCGTAAACAACTCAGAGAGTTCGCACCTTCGAATGCGAAGAACAAACCTGCCGCGAAGAATCGCGCAATCAAACAGTCCCGTAACGCTAAGACCAAAGCCAAGGTCCGGAAACTAAAACCGAAGGCAAAGGCCAGTTAACGATGGCTGTTATGGTTGATCTGGAAGGCACGCTGAGCGATCACTCAGATCGTTTGGCTGTCCTTCAGAGAGATACTGCTGCAGAGGTACGTAACCGAGATGCCTGGAAGACATACTACAAAGGTTTGCCGGATGACGAACCACGCCCAGAGGTAGTTGATCTGGTCCTCGCCTGGGTACGATCAGACATCAGACCTATCGTCTACTCAACGCGATTCATCAACAAATACAATCACGAAGAGCAATGGCTTCGGATGCACGACCTTTGGGACCATGTCGATCTGGTGCAACGCCAACCGGACCAGACGAAAATCAAAGGACCTGATCTAGTTGCCCAATGGGCGCAACGATTCAAAGCCACGGTCTTGGTAGATGATCGTGATGAAGTTCAGGATGCATGCAGAGGACTTGTACCGGGACTGATTGTCTTCGGACCTAAAGATCTGCCACCACCACCGGAGGCAGCATGAAACCCCACTGCACAAACGAATATTTATACCACCGCTGGAGCTATGACTTTACGTGCTCGCGGTGTGGTCTCAGTATTGATTCGTCCGAGACCCCGGAAAAGCAGCACGACGAGATATCGGACCCCTCCCGGTTTGAGTCTGCATCGCTCTCGACAGTCCGCCCTGCTGATCACGCATCCCTACACGGTTGCCGCCGGGTGTCGTCCGCCCCATAGATTGCATTTTCTGTAGCATGCCGCGCATAGGCATTGCTCTGTTCCCCGGCATCATTGCATCCTGCTGAGCCATCCCTGGAGCTTGCTGAGGCATCTGACGTTGAGGAGGCATCATCTGACGTCCAGGCATAGCTCCCATTCTCATCTGTTGTCCTCTACCCGCTGCGCCCCGGTTCATCATGCGCGACTTCTGACGCATCTTCTGACGCATCATTCGGTTGCCCCCTCGCATACCCATACCGCTTTGCATGCCTCTACCACCTCGCATGTTCATGCGCATGCCACCCCGTGCAGGTGCCCCCCTGCGCATCATCATCCCTGGTCGTCCACCTGCTGCAGCTTGCGCTAGTCCTCCTGATGCCATCATCTCAACCATGCCTCCTCTCGCGCTTCCCAGGATGTCTTCTATCTTTGATTTGTGTTTACGCAACTGAGATCTGTATCGATTGTCATCTCTGAGAGCAGAACGTTCCGGGTATATCGATCCCGACGATATGGGATCACTCCCATCACTACCTTGCCGTTGAAAGTCCCAGCGTTCGTATTCCTGCCTTGCTGGATCAGTCCGAGAAAGATGTGCGTAAGGATCCTCACGCATTTCTGCTTGAGAGGTGCGATCATATTCAGTCGCAGTCGGATCGATGATGCCGTACTTCTCGTAGATCTCAGCAGCAATAGAATCCGGAGCGAAATCAGTTCCTTCCCGCTGACTGGGTTGCGGAATGTGATACCCCGGAGTCTCTACTACGCCCACATTAGGGTTTTCATTCTGAAGACGTTCCATCATCGCCTGCCAATCAAAACCCGATAAACCACCCAGACCGATGGCAGGTGCTCCACCCATGGCAAATCCTTGTCGTTTATCCGCCGCAGCAAAATCTTTACCCACGCTCTGAGGCACTCCTGCTTTCTTTGCGAACTTAGGATTGTGTGCAACTGCTTGCATGAACCTACGTTGCTTTGCACTCTTCGATGGCATCTAACACCCCCAGCGTCTACGCGCTGCCTTTCCTCTCTCGCCTGTCCAGCTGCGAGAACGTGCACAGAAGGATTTGTGTCGAGGGTTGCTCTTATCCTTCGTGGGAGCCTTCAGCTTGCTCCCTGTGCGTCTATTGATCGAAGCCCGACCTTTAGCAGTCAGACCAGCCCCCTGCTTGACGGATTGTTTGTAACCACCTTTCACCGTCATGCCTTTCATCGAACCTTTGGCTCGTGATTTGCCACCCTGAGCATAGCCACCCATGGCTGCGTGAGCTGCTGCTTCTAGTGCCCCTCTCATGGTTATCCCTGGATCTGTAGATCCACGTCAGGTGCAACAGCAGTGACGTTGAGTCTTACCTGACAGTTAGCCGGAAGCCCGTTGGCTACAACAGGCGCAAGGATACCCACAATAGGCGCAGGCCCAGTCAGTAGAGCAACTGGAATGTTCACCCAGTTACCGGCGATACGCATCTGCGGATCCGCTGCAAAAGTACCCGTGGTAGCCAGTGCCTGGAACAGTGCGTTGCCATTCTCAGCGCAGACAGAATCCGTCGAGCTGGGGATGCCAACTACCTTCTGGTTCAATTCGTTATCTGACATTACGTTCTCCTTTCGTTTTCGATTTCGCCGGTTCTACCGTCGATAGTTACGTGATCTGGTTTCGGTTGAACGAGTGCTAGAATGGATGAGATGACCTCCAGCTTGGTCTCGTCTCGTATGCCTATAGGCGCGTTGTCATCCACACCACCGTTGACACCCACTTGCTGACGATCTTTCCAGTGTTCACGCTGCCGGTTGGTGAGCCAGAGTTTCGCCGCAGCCATATCAGGCTTGTAGTGTTTGACAGTGTCCGCTCGAATGATGTCGCCATCCCACTGGAAGATCTTCTCTTCCTCATGGGTATACCCGACAGCACTTTGGTACACAGCAGAGAGCACAGCGGCATCTGCATCGGTGTAGCCCTGCTCAACAGCATTTTTGAAGGTGGGGAACTGCCGCTTCCATTCCTGTATTTGCCTGGGATGAATATCAAACACTTCCGACATTTCCTTTTCGGAAATACCACGCATAGCAATAGCACGCACCTGATCCAAATGGTCAGGCAAGAACAGTCGTTGTCCCTCTGCAAGCAGTGCGCCGGATGTATTCCGCACTCTTTTGCGTTTACGGACTTTCGTCATTCCTCGTCTTCTCCAATCCCTGTGACTGACTTCAGATACTCCATGCTCTGATCATAGAGGGGTCCAGTGAACTCCCCTATACTTTCCACAATCTGAGTGCCTCCTTTCCCTGTGCCCCCGATGAACTTCTCAAACATGGTAGGTTCAACCTCAGCACCAAAGGGATCTCTGTCCTCTCCGATTGCCTGTTGACCCATTGCAAGAAGCATAGGTCTCAACTCACCCATGATGGCACGAGCTTCCACCGACGCTGGCTCAGCAGCGTACAGCTTGAGCAGGAGGTCTCTCGCTGCATCACTTTCATGGGCGCGTGCACCCGCAACGATTGCCTGAGTGGGAGGTAACAAAGCTGCGATCATTCCTGTGATCATACGCTTGCCACCACCACTCGAAGCACCTGCAGCCAGCATACCCATGGACTCAAAGGCCTTTGCTGACTTAGCAGTCACACGCAAATATTCTTTCGCACCGTTTACCAGTTTGCGATCTGCATCTGTCCAGTACTTCGAAGTCCCTTTTGTGATCGCAGGGTCTTTATCCAGTGCACGAATCATCGTGTCTATATTCACGGTAGAGATGTCATCAGGATCACCACCTGCTCGTCGAATAGCATTGGCGAAGGTACGCTTCCTGATCATGTCTCTGCCAGTGGCGTCTGTTCTGCGAAGAAACGTATCGATATCTTTGTTGCGCCCCTGATCAAGTAACCGATCCACAATGCCAGGGTGAATCTCACCGGTCTTGAGCGCTTCACGTAATGCTTTGTCTTCGACCCCTTTCAGCTCTTTGATGCCCAGCTGTCGAGCGAGGTCCCACTGGTTAAAAGCTTTCGTATCTGTGCTAGTTGCAAAACGTTTCATGTCCTTCGCGAGTGCATCCGCTACGATGCGTTTCATCTCTGCTTTTGGTCCTGTAGCTGAAGCACCCTCCTCAAGGCTACGCAGAAAAGTATCTGCATCTTTGAACGTAAAGTTTTCTAGCCCATCAAAATCCTGAGCAACAGAATTCAACCAGTTAGAGACACCACGTCTTTGATCTGGCTCCAGCTTCGAGGCGAACTCCAACTGATCTTCAATGGTGTTCAACATGCTTCTTGGAACAACGTTACCTTGCCCCCTAAAAGCGTCAAAAGCCTCAGTGCGCAGTCGGTTACTCTCTGCGAATTGTCGAGCACTTTGATTGCGAAAGTTGTTCGCGATGTACTTGCCGTAGTCAGTGTCACCTGAGATGCCGAAGTGAGCGAACAATGACTCCAGGGTGTCTGTTCGTTCCTGAGACTGTCTCAGCTTCATGCCGCTGGTACCGATTAGAGGAATCCGTTCCGCTGCCTTCAGGAAAATTCGTCGAGGAGCCTTGATGGTTTCCATCAGCACGTCGGACGTTGCAATCTTCCGCCCAGTGTCGCGTGCGTAGTCAATGGCTTTCTGGATACCGTCGTCGATCACCACATTGTCTTTTGCAATGTCGTAGACCCGTCTGCCCATATTAGCCACGGGAGTCGCTACCAATTCAGGGACGGGTGCTGTGACTGCAGTGAATGCCACCTCACCAGGGTCCATCCTCCCACCAGCCATTTCCTGCAGCTTTTGAGAGCCGTATTCAGTTGCTCCTTCGCCTGCGATCGCTCGCCCTGCAGCAGCTCTGGTAGCGGCTTTTGTTGCCTGTTGCTTAGCCTCTCCAACTAGACCCTGCTGCACGCCACGCAAGGGTGCCATGGCAAATTTGCCTGCTGGTGCGTATTGCCCTATGAGTCCTATTGCCTGAAAGACATCCATCGGACTGAACCCAGGCTTGTTGATTGCGAAGGTTGCACCTGTGTTTTTGTTGATGGCAACGGGGACACCATCTGGAGACAGTTGAACGTCCACGTCTTCAGGAAACCGATTGACCAGAATGTCTGCCAGTTCCATCGGATCCGTGGTGACCATGTTGAGTCCGACCTGACTAACATTCTCACCAATGGTATCCAGCATGCCGCGTTCACGACCTTCCAACAGTGCGCCTACATCTGTCAGCTCACCCATCTCACCCACTCGTTCAGGAGTGAACTCAGGGTTTATCGCGTACTGGGACAGTCCTGACGCAGCCAGCTCTGGATCCACGTCTTCGTCCTGAACGTCTTCGAGTCCTGCCAGTAACGTAGGATCAATTTCATCCAACTGGCTCAGTAAGTTGAGATCCAGATCTTCGTCTTCTGGGAATGTAGGTTCAGCCATGACTCCCCCTTATGGAACTCTCTTCTGTGTACCATCCGGCAATTGAATCGTGTCTCCAGATCGAAGGTCATACGCTTCTCGATCTCTCAGCATTGCATTAACCTCTGCATTGGTCTGAGGTGTATGAACCATCGGTGGTCTACTTTGGATCTCAACCACGTCTTCCTGATCAAAAGGAATGTACGGACGGAACTGCAATCCAAGCTGCTCACCACGAGTACGCATCTCTTCACTAAGTCCGTAGTCAACAAGAGGCATGTTTGCCGCTGATTGTTGCCGTGCGCTGCCTTGACCTGCAAGCGTCTTCGTCGCCATCACAGTGTCTTCCAGTTTCTGAGCCAGCTGCTGCAGGACACTTTCGTTCACCGCAGTAGATCGAGTAGCTCCCGCTGCCAGTTCATTCTTTGCAGTCATCAACTCTTTCTCATTGATCTGTGTGCCGAATGAATCCAAAGCAGCAAACAGCTGGTCACCCATGAGTGCCATCAACTGACCACGATCTCTAACATCCTCTGCTTCACTACCAAAGAATTCCCGAATCTGCTGGATGTAGTTTTGGATACCCCCAGTACCACCTTCCTTCCTGATCTTCTTGATCAGATCCAGACCCCAATACGTAGTGGCAAGACGTTCTTTGGCTACGCGGGCTTTATCAATCTGCGCATCAATGTCTGTAGGATCCAACTTGCCCAGAGTGACAGATTGAGAGATGAGACCACGGATAACTGGGTCCAGGCTGTCGGGCATCCGCGCAGTGCCGCCTCCATATTCTTCAGGTAGCTCCAGTATGCGCATGCCTCCCTCCGCATCAGGGTCCACTTGCGCTCTGACCAGAATCTCCTCGTTAGGATTATTGGGGTCTTGAATGTATGTGTTGAAACTGGTCTTCGATCTGGATGAACGACGTCCACGCTCCTCTTCACCCAAGATGTCAATCTCACGCTCAGCGTAATCTTCTTCCGCCCTGCCCATCTGAGCTTCCAGCTCCGCTAATCTGTCTGCGCGGTTACCTTCGAACGCTTGCTCTGCCTGGACTACAGGTTGGAGGTTGCCTGCTACTGCACCCAGAGACTCACCGAAACCACCCGTGCGAGTGGGGGATAGAAAACCTTGAGCAGCGGCTAACCATTTCTGTGTCTTATCGAATTTCTGTGCAGCTATTTGGTCATAGCCTCGTTGCAAACGTTCCAGTGCTTTGTCACGAGACATTTTGGATGTTTCACGAGCAAGCTCCCCGTAGGACCTGGGTTGTTTTGCTTCCTCGATAATTTCAGCTCCAGTAGTCACTGCGGCATCAAGAGGATCTTCCTCATCTACACCAGCCACTGCTGCCAGCCCACCTGCTTGTAGTCCACCACCTCTCGTAGCCATCAGTCACTGTCTCCTATGCGTACACCACCTCGTGCACGACTGCGCATATCGCATTTGTCATACAGCTGTTGAGCAGCAGTGGCAAACCCCTTGTTCTCTCGGTTTCGTCCAATCAGGGATCCCATCCAGCCTTTGACTTTCTGCCACCCCGATTTCGCTGCTGCCGCTAAACCTCCTAACGCGAAAGGCTCAGCGGTTACCGCTTTCCCACCATGGCGAGACCCCCGTCCATGCCGTCATCTACGTACTCACCCGTATCATGATCTATGTAGCCACCTCGCGCTCTACCGGAGAGGCCTTTGTAAGTCGCGTAGGCACCTGCGATCTGAGACAGCCCTGAGGGTTGGTAAGTGCTTGCAGGACCATAGTCTCTGCTTTGGGTTTGTCGGCTGTAAGGCAAGCCTCGAATGATGTCACTCATGAAACCCAGGCGTTCGAAAGGTAGATCACGTTGCTCTCGGAAATCACCGTACGCAGTGTCCAGTCCTTTCTGAGCCAGATCCCGCTCCTGTCTGCCAATCGATTCCAGTGCACCTGCATCGGTGTAACCCAATCGAGATGCCAGCTCACCAAGATCACCAGCTCGTCCTGCGGCATCAAGGAAACCTTGACCCTGTTGGTATCCTAAACGTCCACCTGCTTCTTCCAGTCCGCCTCGAATCTCACCAGCCTGAATATCTCGTCCACGGTCTGCGCCGAACAGTTCGCCCGCTTGTCCATAGGCACCGGATAGTGCTGCCAGATTCTGTTCATTGAGATTTTCAGTGATGCCCCGCACACCTCTGACACCGATGTCCTCCATGGAGCCGGTACCACCACGGGATCCCAATTGGCCTGCTCCTGCAAAACTACGCTGCAGTCCAGGGAGGAACTCCTCAGTCAGCTGACGTCCTGCGAGAGACGCATTACGGTCGAGCACATTTTGGATGTAGGGATCCATGTAGCGACCAACAGCATCAGGGAATTCCTCAGTGCCTCGGTTAAGATCACCCTCTGCGGCACCTAGCGGATCGTATTCCTCACCGAAAGCATCGAGTGCGCCTCTGACCCCTCCTGCGCCAGACTCCAAGTAAGGCTGGTACGAACCCACGTTCTCTTCTGCAAGTCCAAAAGCCTCTTGCTCTGTGGGAGAGAATCCAGCAACGCGGGGTCCGCCATAAGGGATGTAAGGTTCCGCTGCTGCAGCGTTCGCTTTTGCAATCAATCCCTGTGTGTAATCAGACATCCACTTCGGAATGTTTTCGATGGTCTCACCGTACGTCGTCGTGGACTTCGGTGGTTTACCTTCGAACAGAAAATCCGTGATGCTCGCCATTAGATGTTTCCTCCTGCAGCCCGAGTCGGAGGTACGGGACTGGGTCCTGCAACGTTACCTCCATGCTCGTACTTCGCGGTCCTTTTGAGCTTCCGGACGTTGCGCATGTAATTGGTTGGCTTCTTCGCCTTGTGGGTGAACTCACCCTTCTTCAGCTTTCCAGCCTTGTGTTTGCGGATCTCTTTGCGCATCTCATCGAGACGTCTGGCACCTGCATTCCCAGATCCGTCACCCAGAAGTGCTACTGTCTCAGCATCGATCACGTACTCACCATCAGAGAGCATTGCCGGGATGTCATCTGATCGACCAGTCCCAGGACCGCTGACTTGATGACCACCCTCTCGGTTCACCATAGGAGCAGCGTGAGCAACGTCCTCATTTTGCATCCAATAGTCTCCGTCAGAGGGCATGTACCCCCCTTGAGCTACGAACTCAGTGCTTCCGGTGCGTGTGCGCCCAAAGGACTCCTCTTCCTCTCGACCACGAGCTTGGTTCTGGAGAGCCTGGACAATGGCCCCTAACCCCTGTGCGGGCGGCTGAGCCGGTTGTGGTCCACCTCCGAAAGGTCTGGGATCCAGAAACAGATGTTGCCCAGACTGAGGTGCACCTGCCTGACCATATGTAAAGTAGTCTGACTCATTGGGCAGACCTTGGAACTCCCGGTTCATGGCGTATACAGGCAGATCCTCGTTGAAGTTGCTGTCGCCTTGCCGTCCATACCACTCAGGAGGACCCTCCTCTGGCGCTCCACGAGCCGCTGACAGCGCTCCCAAGGCCGCGACACCCGCAGGGACCGCATACTTCTGCGCCAGCTGAGGGAGCGTTAGGCTCGGCTCTGCAGCCTCCACAGGGCTTGTGACGGGGGTTGCCGTCCTCTCCACCCTTCCCGTGGCATCAGGGGCAACGTCGCCCTCCAGAAGCTCCTCCGGGGTCGCAGGACGGTCTGAAGTGGGTGACATGGCAGGTGCCGCACCCCCTTCCAGAGGATCTCCTGCAGGGGCAGACACCTCGCGACCAGCGAAGATCTGATCCTCAGGCACATCACGCTGCAACCCCAGGGAACCTCGAACGTCTCTGCCCAGTTCGTCCTGCATGCCGCGTGTAGCCGCACCCAGTCCGCCAGTGATCGCTCCACTGGTAAAGTCTCCACCGGTCAGTTGTTCACCACCTCCACGGATCACAGCGCTGCCCACAACGTCTGCAGTCTTCCCAGACAAGCCCAGAGCCTCACCAGCCGCTTTACCGTAAGCACCTGCCGCGCTACCCAGACCACCAGAGACCGCTCCTCGAATGGCTCCTTCTTTGCCTCCAGTGGCAGCACCGAGTCCACCTTGGACCAGAGCGTTACCGGCTATGGATGCAGCAGTGCCACTCAAGCCCAGTTTCAAACCAATGGCTGTACCAATCCCAGGTGCGAAAATGGAGAGTGCAATAGGAGCAACGATCCGAAAGACCTTCGACTTGAAGACCTTCTTCACACCCTTTTTGACCTTCTTCCACACCTTGCTCAGGAAACCGTACTCACCGATGCCGGTGTTCGGATTGATGTCCGGAGCACCCCACATGGCTTCGATCACTTCGGCCTCTTCAGGAGTCATGTGCAGCATCACTGAATCATCACCGCGCCCAGCTCGTCGAGTCTTCTCCGCAGCTGCTTTGGTGGATCCACCTTTCGCTAATCCAGGGATGTCTCCATTGCCTCCAGGCTGGACATACTTTCGATCCCAGTCCTTGTACTCTTTCGAACCCTTCGAATAAGGATTGGCACTAGCGTAGCCACCCATCTGGTAGAGCCGGATCTTTTTGGCTTTCTTCTTCGGGATGCCTTGCGCCTTCATCAACTCTTCAGCGGCGTAGCTTGTGAGCAACTCCATGCCGCCGGGTATAGATTCGATCTGCTTCGACGCTTCGATGATGTCTTTACCACCACCAGCCTCTGCGAGCATCGCTGATAGTCCGCCTTGTGGAATCATGTTTGGCATAGTTCTATCCCGAGAAATTCTGTGTGGCGAAGAGGCGTTCAGCCCACTCCTGCCATGTATCAAATTCATATGGATTCGGAGAATCTTGACCTAACGGATCCTGACCACCGGTTACACACATAGCCCACTCTCGCCACTCATCCGGATCACCTAAAACAGGCTGAGCGATCAGGAACTGTGGCACGTCTGCTTGAATCAGGTAGCTCATCCGGTCAGCCCAACCAGCAAAGTCATCGCCAAATCCGTGTGGGTTAATAATCATGACTCTACTCTTCCATCCGAAGGCTCAATGTGAGCGTAAGCTTCACCCAGCTCATAATCCCCACCGGTTACGTTGGATTCGAACTTGAAGCTCATCAGTCGTTTCACAGTTTTAAACTTCAGCGTCTCTTCTGTGCTCTCGGTAGGGACATCTGGGAACACAACAGGAATATCTTCAGTAATTGGTGCTTTGGCATTAGCCCTGCCCCTGATCGTGCAAGCCATATCTCCATTCTGAACAAAATCAGGTTCCACACGAGCACATCGAACAGACTGCACACTTTGCCCAGTGGAGAGCAGGTTGAATTCTGCCGTCTCAAAGAAAGATCTGACAGCTCGAACCTGAGATGTACGAATTCTATCGGTTGCGGTCTCGTGCTGCCAAAGCGTTCGCCCATTAATCGTAACGTCATTGTCCACCATGAAAGGACGACGGTAGACATTTGCGTTTACACCTGCGGTACGTCCTTGGTTTGCAGTAGCCCCACTATCCGCAGCAGGTAGCACAGTGTCGTACCAGAAGTTGCCACGCACATTGTAGATGACTGCGTGTGTGCACTCAGTTGAGGTGCCTCGTGGGTAGCACCACCAGATCTCACCATAACGTGGGACATTCATCGCAAAGACTTTGTTGCGATGCGTGTAGTTCAGGTTATCGAAGAGCCAGTTGTCGTTCATCGTATTGGGGATCTCACGAACAACACCATTGAACATGTACCAGCGATCAATTCCAGGCCAGTAGAAAACACCGTCGTACTCAGTGACGCCTTGAGAACTCAGGATTGAGATAGAGTCATCCAGAATGTCAAAAGCAAAATCCGGAAGGACGGCTGGATCCGTCGAACCTGTAGCGGTGCCTCGAATCAAAGAGTCCAAGGACCAGAGCAAAACTGCAGGACCATTACCTGCGCCTCTAACTGCTTTACCAATCACAATTTTCTGCGTACCGATGTTGAACTCTATCGGAGCAGAACTCAGGTCGTTAAGCTGTGACTGCCTGATGAGACCATCGTTGCCGTATCCAAACAAATATTGTCCCGTCGTGACAACACCCCCACTGAGAGGGTTCGTATTCCAGGCTGCATCGAACCCCACTGTTGTGAAAGGTGCGACACCTACGATTGATTCAAGATACACATTCCCACCGATGGAGTTATCGATATTGAGCGCATTCGGCGCTGCGTGTGCCACGAGCACTTGATTAGTTGTGCCTGTGGTATCGGCAAAGACAGCAAACTGCCAGAGGTTATCGATGTTGGCTGCAAAGCCTGCGGGAGTTCGATCAGTGAATAGACTCAAGGTACCGTTCGTTACCTGATACTGTCCCAGCGTATTAGGATGCCCTATGTGCAGGTATTGAATGTCATCCTGAGAGAACTGAGTCATCCCTCTCGCAATCTCAGGCACGGTGTCCGTCACCTGCTGGTAGCCACCAATCTTCTTTGGTAGCCCACGCTGGAATCGACACCACTCACCGTCAACGTATGCTCTTGCAGCCAGACGAGTCCCATCTCGCTGGATGCCGGGTTGAGAAACTAAAGGTGCAGGTTGTACAGCCATTAACTAACCCTTGTTACTCGTGCCCAGGTAGGAGCATCCACGAAAGATAGGTTTAAATCTGCGGAAAGTTGTCGTGCTTGAAATTCAATATCACCATCTGCAGTCGGCTCAAACAAAAGCTGGATCAACTGACCAGAAGAGCCAGGAGGACCCGCCGCCACATTAGAGTAGGTGTGATCAGTGTTGAATCCTGAGATTGCAACTTGGGTACCCGTTACGACGATGTTTGGACCCCCTCCAGAGAACGCTAAGGCCTGTGTATTGCCATTCCAAAAACCGTTAGGGAAGGCTATGTTCAATTCCTGCCCGCCACTAGTGGTTTGTGCAAAAGTCCACGCTTCAAGCAGATACCGCTCGCCATCAAGCACAGCGAAAGTGAAGTAGGTCTGAAACGTCGAATTATTCGTAAAGGCAAAACCACCGTTTGCAGCGACACCATCTGTGACCGGCACGTTGGGGTTTATAAGCCCCGAAAAATTCGTCAGCTTCAGAGGAGTCACTATGCGAGCGTCATCAGTCCCTGCATCTGTCTCAGCCTGTGTCGCAATCTCTGCAACCCCTGTAGCTATTTCCGTAGCTATACCAACAACGAGAGTACGATCAGCAGATAAATCACCCCCTCCAGAAAGAGGGGCAGTCGTGTTAATCAGTCGAGAGTTGGGAGGCACGTCCAGATTGGTACGCGCATCTGCTGCGTTCGTAGCACCGGTACCTCCCTGCCCTATAGTGACTGGGAATGACACAGCAGACTGACTGACTGCGTTAATCACATCGGTGCCATCACAGTACAGGATGATCGAATTACCCTGACTGACTATCTGACCCGAACCTGCGAGCGTACTCACCTCCAAAGTGAAAGCACCGGTAGTCTGATTATCCACCCAGTATTGCTGTGTAGTGTTGGGCACCACGATTCGCCGGTTACCCGTTAATGCACCTGTGAACCTGTAAGAAATTCTGTTGAGGTTCGCTCCGCTCAACACAAAGTCTCCGGAACCCGGTACCGTGATCTCTACGAAATCGAACGCGATGGTCGAGCCAGTGCTGAGACCTACCGTGAAGAAGTTGGCACCGTCAGTGAATATGAAGCAGCTGTCATTGGGATCAAGGTTGAGGCTGGCACCACCATCAATATTCCCAGAGGGAGGTAAGACGTTGAGCGTACCGGTCCCTGAGTTTCTCAGCATGAAGAACCAGTCGTTACCTACCCCTGCAGGTGAGGGCAAGTTACAGGTACCTGCACCTCCCGTATAAATCAAACAGTTCGCTCGGTCACCATCGACTACCGTAAATGGAGTCGCTGCCTCTATCGTTGAATCTATTTTCTGATTCAGCGTAGTGCTGATTGCTTTGATACCTGCACCTGCAAGGGCACCTGCATTAGACACAGATACTGTTGCGCCAAGCTGGAAGGTAGTCCATGTGCCTGCAACGGTGGTGTTATCCGTCAGTACAACAATCCACTGCTCACCCGGAGCAATCGTGATGATCGTGCCGCCATCGTTGTCTTGAACTGTGAACGCATTCGAACCAATGTTGTTGAACGTTGCTTTGTTACCTGTGCCTGTAGCACTTGCACTGGGCATGTTTACGTTCAAAGAGACCGCAGTGGCATCCAGATCCATGAAGTCAGCGACTACATTGAGACCACCTATCTGCTGCTCACGCGCCCATTGCAGCGTGATGTCTTCCGCGAAGGTAATCTCGATGTAGCTCAGCAAAGAAGGAAATATGTTTTCCCCTCCGAACACGTCGGTGTAGCTCATCAGACGTTCTCCCTCGTCACGTTTCTATCCACAATGCGTTTCACATCTTGAGCTTCGAGGATTGCGACATCCCGGTCATAGATTGCTTGCCACACCGGTATGCGTTCATCGTTCTTTAAAAAAGGAGTCGCCTGCAGGAGCGAACCATGAAGCAGGGCATTCGGGGCAAAATCCGTTGTCCAGTTCGTTTGGTTCGTATTATCCAAAAGCGCAGGCAGCTCCCAAAAATTAACTTCAATCGGATACGCTTCGGATGCTGAAGGAGCAATCAACCAATTGAAGTAGTCATAATCTGCATAGAACTTAGGCTGTTCCGTCAATTCCTCATCGGGCCAGAAAGTTCTGCAATATTCGTAAGATCGAGGGAATACCTGGGTGCGTCTTTGATCCACACCCACCCCAATATTGATTGAGATGGTATCCCTCCATCGGTCAGGCTTCGGCACCACTGATTGGCCTACGGTCAACGTGTCAGTGGCAACACGGACGAATCCCAGCAACTTGATTGAATTTGCAAGCTGTCGCTCTGCGAGATTGATCAACCTGGGAAGCTGTTCAAACACAGTAGGATCGACTGACGTACCCCGCTCCAGATAATCTCTCAGATCTGTCTGCAACGAATTGAAAGTCATTGAGGTAGGCATCAGTTACTCCTTACACGGGGACGGCGGTATTTTCGTCGTCTCCATCTCCTTCGGATCCCTCTGACGTCGGCGTCTCTTCTCCAGTCTCAGCAGGCGTGTCGAGCGACGTCGGTGCCGCTTCCCCCTCTCCTTCTCCAAGAAGTTCCTCCTTCACAGCCTGCATACGAGCATGTGCGTCATCTGACCGTGATCGTAAGATGTCCCACTCAGCTCTGTTAGGTTGCCTCTTACTGGCGACCAGAGCTGCAACAGTTGCTGTAAATTCCTTCAAGTCATCATAGGCATCATCCCCGTGAGCCAGGATGGCTGTGAGAGTGCCCAGAATCTCAGAGGCTTGTGCGGTCTTTACGGTACCTGCACCATTTAGAGCAGGATTGGAAAGCAGCAAACGAATGCTACTAAGTGCCGCAATGGCTAATGTTACTGAATCCATTAAGTATCAACTCCTTTCACATTTCGAATAAGGTCATTGAGCGTCGGCATAAACCGAGTTACCCAGCTGTTCAGATTGTTGGATGCAATCAACAGCTTCTCCTCAGTAGTGCGTCCTGCCATGAACTCTGCCTGAGCCACCAGAAAATCGGCATAGGCATCCAGCAGATTGTCCGCCACAGGCTTTGCCCGTTCGTCTGCATTGATAATGCTCAGCTTTGCGCTTCGTGAGACGTTGGGATCCTCAACCAGATCCGCTGCCTTCTCCTGAAAGATGACAAAGGTCCCGTAGGCCGCATAAGCCCGTTGCGCATTCGTTTCTGCGGCTCCCATGGGGTTGATTGCCTGACATGCAGACAGCAACGCCACATTGAGTAACAGTAGAAACCACGAAATCTGTGGCTTGTTGGTTATCATCGAGATCCATCTCCTCTATGCGTCATTTTTCCGATAACCCTTCGAGTGCTCAGCGCCTGATAATCTTTCAGGAACTGCACAGATGCGCCAACAACCATTCCTATCCATGCTGCTTGACTAACCATTCCCAGGGTCATTTCCGTGTCGTTCATGAACAAAGCCAGGAGTGCGTTACCAAAGCTGATAAGCGCAGCAATTGCGGCTCCTGAAACTGTTTCCATATTCATTGGTTTTCCCTCCACCAATCTTTAACGTCAAAGCACGGGCAGTCTTTAACCCACTCGTGCCGTTCTACTACACCGTCTCCATCAACATCAGGAGAGAGGTCTCGGTGACCCAGCACTTCCGCATCCGGATATGCTTTCTCCAGTACAATTAACAAATCAAACAAAGATTTGAGTTGCGCACTGGAGAAGTTATCTTCAGGGTCTCCTTCCTCATCGATGCCACCAATCAGACAAACCCCGACAGATTGAAAGTTGTGCCCTTTAACATGCGCACCCGCATCATCGAAAGGTCTACCAAATTCAATCTTGCCGTTTCGACGTATCACTGCGTGGTACCCGATACCTTTCCAACCACGATTCAGATGCCACTGATTGATTTCATCGGCACCTATGTCCATGGTCTCTTTGGTAGCTGAGCAATGCACAACGATGTATCGAGTCTGTCTACGCATCAGCTTTCTGGGTCCTCCCCATCAGAATCAGACTCCGGAGGAGGTGTAGCGTTAACCACAACTAACTCACCCCGTGCAATAGCACCCAGCATGCCTTCCAACATAGCTAAAGCACCTGACTTAGCGAGTTCCAACGGAACCATCAAATCCGGTTGCATTAACAGCTTTTGCCCTGCTGCTGCAGCCATCTGAATTTGGGCGGGTGAAACTGATTGATTTGTCATTTCTAGTTCTCTCTTGGTTATAGATCCATCTTAACCACCTTCACGAACGAAGCTTCGTCCAAGAGGGTGTCATCCACAGAGTTGGTACCTTGTGCCCATTGCAAGTCCATAGCGGTCCCTGCGACGTAAAGAGCAGAAGTAACTACAACGAACGACATGTACACGCTCTCCGTGATGGCAATGTCACTGAACGTTGCTTTGCTGCCTAACTGAACCTGCTGGTACGCTAAGAAATTGCTCGAAGTATTATCCTGCTGATGAGAATTCACTCGTCCTTCAAGTGTAGTGACATTGGCAATCTGACCATTAAAATCCCACTCCCAACGGAAACCAGCACTTGACGCTCCATTACCTCTGAAGCGCAATACGCACTCAACATGATAGGTAGAGTCGGGTTCTAGCT
>WLWG01000197.1_pt1 | contig 63444 bp, 81 predicted proteins | sample 6712871 | NCBI WGS metagenome assembly WLWG01 (sample SAMN12718693, study PRJNA515312) | sponge metagenome | isolation source: marine sponge | host: Mycale hentscheli | place: New Zealand: South Island, Marlborough, Capsize Point | collected 2003-05-01 | reverse complement strand
TCTCTTATGCTGGGGTGCGTTGCAACTGTATCAACTTAAAGCGGACACCGCGGTAATTACCTACAGGGTTGGTGCAAACTATGACATGATCAAACCAATGTGGCAGGATTTTTTAGTACGGAGTGCAGAATACGATGAGCATAAGCAGAACATCAATGCCGTTCCAGATCTCCACGCCACCAGAGAGGAAAAATGATATGAGTCTATACGAGAATATACACAACCGCCGAAAAAGCGGAAAGCCTATGCGTAAAAAAGGTGACAAGGGTGCGCCTAGTAACCAAGACTTTGTCAATGCAGCGAAGACCGCGAAAAAAGCAAAGGGTGGTATGATAAACAAAGGTTACAAGAATGGTGGTTGTGTGATGGCTGGTCGTGGTGTTCGCAACACTCAAATGGTGTAGATAATGACAACTTCAGGATCAAGAAATTTTAACCTCGATGTCGGTGAGATAATCGAGGAGGCGTATGAGCGGTGCGGACTAGAGGTTCGCACTGGGTATGATGCGCGGACAGCGCGTCGGTCCTTGAACCTGATGTTTGCGGACTGGGCGAACAGAGGTTTAAACCTCTGGACCGTGGCGCAAGGAACGACCAACTTGGTGCAGGGCACATCCACCTACACGTTGACGGCGGATGTCGTTGGCATGTTGGAGATGGTCTTACGCAGGGATGGGACGGATTACGAGGTTGAGCGTATTAGTCGCGGCGATTATCTTACGTTTCCTAACAAGACTGATCAAGGCCGTCCGTCACAGTTTTACTTCAATAGGCAGATCGACCCCATTATAACTTTGTGGCAAACACCTGAAAACTCTACGGATCAGTTGATCTACTATTATGTTCAAAGGATCGAGGATGCAGATGCGTTGGTCAACACTACTGATATGCCTTTCCGTTTTTATCCTTGTATGGTTGCTGGTTTATCCTACTACCTTTCTATGAAACGTGCTCCGGAACGGATACAGATATTAAAAGCGGTGTATGAAGAAGAGTTTCAACGTGCCGCGGAAGAAGACGAGGACCGAGTTCCGTTGAAGTTACAACCTAGTGCTAGGTATTTGAGGGTCTGATGTCATTTGCTTCTAACAAAAATGCTTGGGGTATTTCGGACAGGTCCGGGTTTCGTTATCGTTTGCGGGACATGAAGCAGGAGTGGACGGGCGCGTTGGTTGGGCCAGAGGAGTTCGAGCCGAAGCACCCGCAACTATATCCTCCGAGAGTTGGCCCTGATCCGCAAGCCTTGCGCAACCCGAGACCGGAAAGTGATCTGGCGGAACAACGCGCTCTACAGTGGGGATGGAATCCGGTGGGGTTTAACTACCAAGAAGGCTTGTCTCCGCCCAACAACTTAGTAGCTGTGGGTTCGGTAGGCACAGTGGAGATCAACACATGACGATGACATATGGGCAGCTAAAGCAGGCTATTAAAGATTATACTGAGTATGAAGAAACAGGGTATGTAACGAACATACCGTTGTTTATTCGTCTGTCTGAGGAGCGAATACTTAAAAGTGTACAGTTAAGTTTGTTCCGGAAAAACGCTACTGCCACAACTAACTCGGGGAGTGCCGCTGCTCAATACATTAAAGTGCCAGCGGACTTTCTTGCGCCGTTTTCGTTAAGTATGACCGGATCGAACGGCGACAAGTTTTTTGTAGAGTTTAAAGATCCGAGCTTTGTGCAGACGTACACCCCGGATCCCACGACTACGGGGGAGCCGAAGTATTATTGCCAGTTTGATGTTGATAACTTTTTGATGGCCCCTACGCCTAACGCGGCGTATACGGCGGAGCTTCATTATTTTTATCGGCCTCAAAGTATAACTGCGGGTACAGACAACGACTCAACTTGGTTGAGCGAAAACGCTGAAATGGCTTTGCTGTATGGCGCATTAATAGAGGCGTACATTTACATGAAGGGTGAGCCCGACGTTATGCAGATGTATACGCAGAGGTTTCAAGAATCGATACTGGGTATTAAACTTTTGGGTGAGGCCAAGGAAACTACGGACGAATATCGCACTGGTAAAGTTATAAGGGCGAAACAATGACACTAGCAGCATTTGACTTACCCCGCAAAGACGCGGTAGTATCGGTACGAACAACAAGCAATCGTGGGTTTAACCCAGACGAGCTTGCAGAGCAATGTGTAGAAAAGATTATTTCGATATCTGATTCTGCCCATCCAGCGATCCAAGAACAAGCAAAGGCTTTCTCCCGTCATGTGGAAACAGTCATTGCGTACTACCTGAGACAAGCTATTCACAGCGATAGGACAACTGTGTATAATGCGATTAAAGATGCTGGCAACCCTGAACTGGCAGAATTGATAAGGAGACTTTAAATGGCCTTTAGTGGAAACTACATGTGTACGTCTTTCAAGAAAGAATTGATGACCGCTACGCACAACTTTACGAACGGAACGGGCGACACATTTAAGCTCGCTTTGTATGACAACAACGCTTCGTTTAACGCAGCTACAACTGCTTACACAAGCTCAAACGAGGTTAGTAACTCAGGCACATATAGCGCGGGTGGCGGAACGTTGGTGAACGTAACGCCCACATCGTCGGGCACTACGGCGTTGACAGACTTCTCTGATCTTACGTTTACGTCAGCTACGATTACGGCGCGTGGTGCTTTGATATATAATACGACTGCGGGAGCAGGCTCTGGAACAACTAACTCCGTCGTGATTTTGGACTTCGGTTCGGATAAATCCTCTTCAGCGGGTGATTTTCAGATTGTTTTCCCAACGGCGGATGCGAGCAACGCAATTATCCGCATAGCATAAGCGAGTGCGACTATGGCTGTTTTAAAGAACAGGGCAAAAATGTCCACCAGCACCACGGGTGCTGGTACTATAACTCTGGGCTCTGCTCTTACAGGCTACCAAAGTTTCGCGGATGCCGGGGTCAGTAATGGGCAACAAGTCCGGTACACGATTCAAGACGGCGTAAACTGGGAACTGGGTCTTGGGACTTACACTGCTAGTGGGACCACGCTTTCCCGAACTCCTAGCGAAAGCTCAAGTGGCGGTTCCGCCATTTCGTTAAGTGGGAACGCAGAAGTCTTTATTACAGCCGCCGCCGAAGACATTTTAAGCGATGTTGTAGACGACACCACACCTCAACTTGGCGGCAATCTCGACGTCCAGACCCGAGAGATAACTACGAGTACCAGCAATGGTAATATAAAAATAACGCCTAATGGTTCGGGAGTTGTTGAGGTAAAGGGCGCTGGCGGCAACGACGGTACATTACAGTTAAACTGTTCAGCTAACTCTCACGGTGTAAAGATTAAGTCACCGCCACATTCTGCGGGGGCGTCATACACACTTACATTGCCAAATAATGATGGAGATGCATCAGAGTTTCTACAGACTAATGGCTCTGGAGTTCTGACTTGGGCAGCGGCTGGTGCGGATCTTTATACCGCTAACCCTGATTCTCCAACAGCGAACACAGTCGCAGGTTCAAACGCTGTTGGTATTGGTGACAACGTTACCGCGTCGGGACAAAACTCGTTGGCTACTGGAAAAACCACCACCGCTTCCGGGTTGTATTCTTTTGCTGGGGGTCTTTCCACAACGGCATCAGGTGATTATGGATTTGCTTGGGGTCAAAGCTCTATAGCTAGCGGTGATAACGCCGTAGCTATTCATGGTCAGGCGTCGGGCGAAAGATCAGTTGCAATAGGTGATAGCGCCCAAGCCGTAAGTTCTGGTTCAGTCGCAATCGGAGATTCTCGGGCATCAGGTATTGACAGTTTTGCAGCAGGTATTGGTAATAACAGTAGCAGCTACGGCACAACTCAAAGTCAATCTGTAGCTATTGGTCGCTTTGCCTTGGCTTCAGGCACTCAATCTATGGCTCTTAACCAAGCTACTGCTTCTGGCAATTATTCTGTTGCAGCGGGTATTAGTGCTGCATCTTCGGGTAGTTATAGTTTAGCTTTAGGGCGCACAACCGCCGCTTCTGCCCTTATGTCTACTGCTATAGGCGGTACATCGGGTGGCGCTGGAGCGGTGTCAGCAGGGAGCGGTGCTGTAGCTTTAGGCGGAGCCTACGCCTCTGGCGCAGACAGTTTTGCAGCAGCTATAGCTAACAACACATCTAGTTATGGTGCAACTGGTCAAGAAAGTGTTGCAATAGGCAAGCAAGCAAAAGCCACAAATCAAGGTGCTTTAGCTTTTGGTGATACGACAACTTCAACAGGTCAATTTGCTCTTGCGCTTGGCTACCAATCTACGGCGGCAGGTACTCAATCTGTAGCAATTGGTAGAGCCAACCAAACTAGCGGCAACTTTGCTTTATCTTTAGGTTACAATTCAACTGCGTCAGCATCCAATTCAGTTGCAATCGGAGACACCAACACAGCTAGTCATGCAAATGCAATTACAATTGGTGACAGTGTACAATCAACAGCTATAAACGAAGTAAGCATTGGTGGTACGGCAGACACTGTTCGGATATCCGAAAGTTACACCCTGCCCACCTCAGACGGTACTAACGGTCAGGTGCTTACCAGTAACGGCTCTGGTGCGGTAACCTTCGCAGATGCTGGTGGTTCTCTAACTGTTTTAAGTAAAACAGACAACTATACAATCGTCACTGGTGACAACGGTAAGCTAATAGTTCTTACGTCGGGTGCGGCTAAAATATTTACATTACCTTCTGCAAGTAGTGCAGGTTCTGGTTGGTACGTTAAAATACAAAACCAATCTGGTAATTCTATGACCGTTAGTAGAGCAGGGTCAGATACTTTAAATAATGGAGCTTCTTCTTTTGTCCTTAGTAACGGCGGTGCAATAGAACTTGTTTCGGATGGTTCCTCGCTGTTTTATTTAAGGGATAAATCTCTTTATCTTTTTGCAGAGCATAACAGAAACAATGGTAGTTTTGCACCTACAGCAACAGGTCTTAGTTCTATTGCTATAGGTCGAAGTGCTAGTGCGACAGGACAAACAAGTTTAGCTTTAGGTACATCCAGTGGTTTTGCTGGTGCAGTAGCGGCAGGATCTAGTTCATTAGCTCTTGGAGGGTCTTACTCCTCTGGTACAGGCAGCTTTGCGGCATCTATAGAAAACAACACATCCAGCTACGGCGCACTTGGTGCTAATACTATTGCTATGGGTCAAAGAGCAAAAGCATCTGACGGTGTATCTATTGCTATAGGCCAAGACGTAACTTCTGCAAACGGTAGTGTTGCAATTGGATTAGATAATACAGCTTCTGCTACAGCCTCTGCTGCTTTTGGGAATAACGCAAATGCTGTAGGTGTAAGAGCAGTAGCACTTACGTATTCTAATGCAGGTGGAACAGACAGTTTTGCGGCGGCTATAGGCCAAAGTGGAAATAGTCGTGGCGCACAAGGCGCACAGTCGGTAGCTATTGGTAACAATGCTTTTGTTGAAGCAACAGGAGCTATAGGTTTAGGTTATTATGCTACCATTGGCTCAAGTGGCACAAGGGCTGTGGCGTTAGGTCATTCTTACGCAAATGGCAATGACAGTTTTGCAGCAGTTATAGATAACAATACATCGTCTTATGGTGCTGCTTCAAATTATGCTATTGCTCTCGGGCAAAACGCCAAAGCATCTAGCACAGAAACAATTGCTATGGGGGTTGCTTCGCAAGCAACAGCTAATGCAGCAGTTGCAATTGGTGGTGGGTATTCAGAAGCCACCGCACAACGAGGTATGGCTTTAGGAAGTTATGCTAAAGCAGCTACTATAGGTAAATTTGCGTTTAGCAACCAACGTTTTGCTGCGGCGGGTGATTCACAAGGAGGCTTGTTTATCCTTCGTGCAGACACCACAGATGCCACTGCTACTGTACTTACAACAAACAACAGCACAGCAGCATCAACTAACCAAATTGTAGCAGCAAGTGATACTTGCATTACCTTTGACGGTACTATCACTGCAATGCAAAACGGCGCACAAGCCTATGCCTCATGGAGAATAGAAGGCTTGTTAGTGAATGATGGTGGTACAACCACACTTGCTAACAGTGCAACTACAGTAATCCAGAACTTATCTAGCTGGGGCATGGCTCTCTCAGCAAACAATACGAACAACGCCCTAGCAATAACTTGTACGGGTGAAGCAAGCCACAACATACGATGGGTGGCAAACATCAGAACCACAGAAGTAACTTACGCCTAAAGGAGATACCAAATGGCTATTCAACATAACATCGAACAAGGTGCCTCCCAATACGGCATCGCATTTAACGACGCATACTACCGTATTGTTACAGCGGCTGTCAGCCGTCAACGTGGAACTGACCCAAAGTTTTCGGTTATGATCGACTTGTCAGCATATGCTACAAGCACACCTACAGATGACACTCGTGAAGTAGACTTCAAGCGCTACAGTGCAAACCTCACAGATGTAGAAGCAAAATCAGGTTCTACTTTTCTTGATAAGTGCTATGCTTGGGTCATGGACCAAGACGATATGGACGGATCAACGGCGGTATAAACTATGGCATTAACCATCAATCATCAAACAAACGACATCTCTGCAACTAGCGGGTCCATGACGATTGATGGCGGCTCCGTTGGTGCAGCCAGTGGTGTTTTTTACGAAAACAACACGAACGTAACGGCAAATTACACTATATCGTCTAATAAAAACGCTATGTCGGCGGGTCCGATTACGATTGACAGTGGTGTAACTGTAACGGTTCCTTCGGGTTCAGCTTGGACGGTGGTAGCATGACACTAAAAGTAGACACAATAACCAACCTAGCAGGTACAGGCGCACCGAACATTCCTGACGGGGTATCTATAGCAGGCACCGCGTTAGCTTCTACTTCGACAATGCAGTACGCGGCTTCCGGTTCAGAGCCGTCTTCTCCAGAAAATGGTGAGCTTTGGTTTGATACGTCAAGCAACGAGTTTAAAATGTACGTTAACGGAGCTTGGTACACGGTTACCGTTACGGCACCCCCTGCTTGGTATGGAACTCGCTCTCTTGTAGGAGGTGGATTTCAAGTCACTAACCAAATACAATATTTTGCTAACGCAAGTAACACAAACGCGCAAGACTTTGGAGACCTATTAACATCTAGGTACGGACTTGCCGCAGCGTCTAATGGAACACGCGGTCTATTTGCTGGTGGGGGAACGCCTTACATAAACGTAATAGAATATGTCACTATAGCGAACACAGGTAATTCGGTAGACTTTGGAGATTTAACCCGAGTAAGATTTTATTTCACAGGTTGCGGTAACGGAACATACGCTTTTTTCATAGGCGGCGTTAACGCATCCAACGGCATTGATTATGTAACAGTGTCAACAGCCGCAAATGCAGGAGACTGGGGCGATCTTATTTCAGGACCAGCCTACAGTGGTCAATGGTCAGCGGCAAATGAATCTCGACTTTTGATTGGAAGTGACAGTCAGCAAAATAATCGAATACAATATGTTTCTTCAACAACTCCGGGGAACGCGCAAGATTTTGGAGACATGGTTAGTAACGCTTCTTTTGCCGCTGCCGTAAATGACACCACAAGAGCGGTTTACGGAGGTAGTCATGACCCCAGTTCTAACCATATGGGGTATGTAACAATAGCAACAACTGGCAACGCTACTGATTTTGGTGACTTAACTTCTGCGAAAGGCCGTTGCGCTGTTTCGGCAAGTTCCACTAGAGGATTTTGGTGTGGGGGTGGCGGTTCTGGACTTAACACCATTGATGTCGCTACAGTCCAAACCCCTGCCAACGCTACTGATTTTGGTGACTTAACCGGTACAATTACTTATGCCGCGGGAACGGCGGGGAGCTAAACGATGAGTACTTTCAACGTTGGTAATATAGAAAACAGGTCCGGTGGAACACCAGATTTTAGCCAAGGTCTTACCGTTGGCGGCACGAATATTACCAGTTTGGTGACGATGACCGAATATCACACAGGCGCTAGTGCGCCTTCGTCTCCCGCAAACGGCGCGGTTTGGTATGATGGGACGGTTATAAAACAATACATTAACGATGGTTGGTACACACTTAGTGCGGCTTTGCCCCCTGCTAATTCAGGTAATAGAGGTGTCTTTGGGGCAGGGAATTTATTACCAAGTTATGCCGCTTCAAACGTAATGGATTATATTACTATATCTACGACAGGTAACGCTACAGATTTTGGAGACATGGTTGCAAACAACAGTATTTATGGGGGATGCTCTAATGGCTCTAGGGGTTTATTTGGAGGTGGTTATCCTAGTGGCAATACTAACAGGATAGATTACATCACCATAGCCACGACAGGTAATGCTCAAGATTTTGGTGATCTTACAGTCGCAAGGCGATCACTTGCCGCACTTTCAGATGGCACGAAGGGGGTTTTTACTGGTGGTTTTGTGAGCGGTGATACTAATACTCTAGACTACGTTACGGTAGCTACAACGGGGAACGCTATTGATTTTGGTGATCTAACGGTTGCTGGAACTCAAGGTGGATGCTGTGCCGACTTTGTTCGGGGTGTAATTCGGCAACAATATTCAGCAACTAATGCGTACAGTTATATTACGGTAGCTACTACGGGCAATGCTACTGTTTTTGGTAACTCTACGCTATTTTGTAGCCAAGGGAACATGGGTTGCGCAGATGCGACTAGGGGTGTTTTTGCGGTATACAACGACATTATAGAGTACATTACAATTCAAACCGCTGGGAACGCTACGGACTTTGGTGATCTTGTAATAAGTGGTACAAGTAATATGGCGGCTGTTGCCAATGACACAAGGGGTGTTTGGGCCGGAGGTCAACAGGCGCTAAATGCGATACAATATGTGACAATTCAAACTACTGGAAACGCTACGGACTTTGGCGATTTATCGTTGGCAAGATATGGTCTTGCTGGAGCATCTGGAGAATAAACTATGAGTACGCTAAAAGTAGACTCCATTAAGAACAACGGTAGCGCCGTTAATTTTACAACCAACATCCAAGTGGGAGATGGTCTTGTTAAACGTGATTACTACGAACAAGCGTCTGAACCTTCGGGGGCACCGAACGCGGCTGTTTGGTACGATACTGCGGATGAACAGTTAAAGTTAAAGGTTAACGACAAGTGGTACAATGTTACGGCGGAGGCACCTTTAACGTGGGTTGGGTCTAGGGGGGTTTTCACTGGAGTTAACACAACCGGAAACGCGGCTTCGAATGTAATAGAATATATAACCATTGCCTCTCCCGGAAACGCGGCAGACTTTGGTGATCTTACAGTAGCAACGAAAACGGTGGGGGCCTGTTCTAATATAACTAGAGGCGTGTTTGGTGGCGGAAGTCCAACTAGCGGAACTACAAACAGAATAGAATATGTAACTATAGGTACGTTAGGAAACTCTACTGACTTTGGAGACCTAACAGTAGCCAGACAAAAAGTGTCAGGTTCTGGAGATGGTTCAAGAGGACTTTTTGGTGGCGGTGCGTCTAATGTCATAGACTATATCACTATCGCTACCACAGGTAATGCTATTGATTTTGGAGACCTTACTAATTCTCCAGACACTCCGGGAACAGTTAATGATGCGACTAGAGGTGTGTTTGCTGGCGGTTATTCTGGTGGTTCTACACAAAATGTAATCCAGTATGTGACTGTGCAAACCACTGGAAATGCAACGGACTTTGGAGACTTGTCTTCCGCAAGACCATCTCCCGGAGGAGCAAGCGATGCGACTAGAGGCGTGTTTGGTGGTGGTTGGGATGCAGCCTTTAGTAACTCCGTGAATATTATTGAATACATCACGATTCAAACTACGGGAAATGCTACAGACTTTGGTGATTTAACGGCTGCTAGAGCAGGTGCGGCTGCTGCTTCAGATGGAACGTATGCTGTGTTTTCGGGCGGGTATACGACAACGTTTTCAAATACTATCGACTATGTCACAATTCAAACCGCTGGAAACGCTACGGACTTTGGTGATGCTACTATTGTAAGCAGCGCTAAAGCGGGATGTTCGGGAGAATAATATGAAAAGAGAACTAACAACAACGGATGAAGTAACGTTTAGCTTGCCAGCAGTGTCTGCGGATAAAATTAACGCGGCTGCGGTAGCTAAAGTAAACAAACATTTGCCTGAGTTAGAGCAAAAAACTCGTGCGTTTGATCGTAATAACAGCCAACATACGTTGTCGCTGATGACGCTTACAATGCTCAACGGGCAGTCGCCTATGCGTATGATGCGTCAGATTATGGCGGAAGTGGAAAAACGTAAATCAGCTTTGGCAGAAGCACAGGTAAATCACGCTAAGACCACCCAAGAAATAGAAGAATTAGCGGTAAAAGATGACCCCGTGTCTATGGCAGAGCATCGGCAAAAACGTTTTAATCTAGATATGTTAGAGTCAAAAATAAACGGCTCGTTCAAGGATATTGCTACGTTGATTGACGCTTATGAAAACATCAAAGCAAAACATGGTATTGATGATTGGGACGAAGAGACGTTTGAAAAAGAAGAAAAACGTCATCATGTTCGCCGTGGCTTTGAACTTATGTATCGTAATCTGCTTGATGGTGGTCGAGCCAATACAGCTACAATTGAATACCTACAGCAGTATGGTGTTCATCCACAGGTATCTTTGACTGAAGTAACTGGATACATTCAACACACCACTAAACAGATTAGTGAAGGCACAATACCGCACGCTAATGACCTTGAAGTTTTTTTAGATCATATGGCGGACAAATATTGTGCTTGTGTAGACATGACAGCGGAACGCTTGTTTGGTAAAGCTGACTTTATGAACACGGAGTATATGCTCCGATTGGAGGTAAAAGATGATTCTTGAATATATGTTAGTCCGTGAAGCAGGTGCCAAACGTGCGCCGTCATGGGTAGAAGACGGTGGGTACTTTCTAAACCCCGACAATAACACAATGGTTGGGTGGTCCCCAGACCTTGCGGATCGAGACTATTATGTTCCTGATAGTGTCACGGAACTTACCCGCGCGCAGTTAAAGACTAGAGTTCGTGGTATTGATTCTAATTATCCAATGTTAGATGCAGAAGGCAACGAGTTGTCTGACTCTGCTATTGACACGCTTGTAGACGCATGGTGTGACTCCTACGGAGAGCCGTAAACTATGCTTGGATTCTCCCCACTAACGACGGCTCCGTTAGCGGCGGAGGATTCTACTACCTTTATCGCGGTTACTGGCGTCCAAGGGGTTGGCACGGTAGGCGCGGTTTCGTTAGTTGTTACCGACCAACGTGTAGATGTCACGGGCGTTGGGGCTACGGGCGGTGTCGGCTCAGTAACCATAGAAGGCGCAGCGCAAGTTCCGGTCACGGGTCTTGAGGCAACAACCGCCGTAAACGGTGTTACGGTTAAGACAGGGCATAGCATTCCTGTTTCAGGGGTGTCGGCAACAGGGCAAGTTGGCTCTGTTACCTTGGTTACAGATCAAGTCATCTCTGTTGTCGGGATTGCCGCTACGGGCGGTGTCGGCTCGGTAACCATAGAAGGCGCAGCGTCTGTACCTGTTACGGGGCTCGAAGCCACAGGTAACGTTGGCGGCGTCACAGTCAAAACAGACCAGATACTTCCGGTCGTGGGCATAGCGGGAACAGGGGCGGTTGGTTCACCAACTATCCGGATCAACAGCGTTATTCCTATTGGCGCGGTGGCCCCTGCACAGGGCGAGGTCGGGGATCCAACAATCAAGGGCAACGCCGCAGTTTCCGTTACAGGAGTTGCGGGTAGCGGTCGAACTGGAAACGTGCTAGTTTGGGGCAGAATTATACCAGATGACAATACGATCTGGACAGAAATCATAGCTGCATAGGAAAGTAGATGCCTAGTACATACGCAGATAACAGTGGTATAGAGCTTATTCGTAACGGCGAAAAGTCGGGTACATGGGGCACGATCACTAACACAAACTTGAACATCATAGACCGTTTGACTAACGGCGTTGGTACTATTTCTCTTGCGGGTACTACGCATACATTAAGCACAAACGATGGATCTCTGTCCCCGGGTCAGTACAAAGTGCTTGTTTTGGCGGGGTCACCTTCTGGTACTAACACCATCACTATTGATCCTAACACTGGTCAGCATGTTTACTTTGTTTACAATAACTCTGGGCAGTCTGCGGTGTTTTCGCAAGGCTCTGGTAGTAATGTCACCGTTCCAAATGGTCAGTCCAAAATTATCTACGCTGACGGCGCAGGAACAGGGGCCGCGGTCAGTGACCTTACAACCAACTTTGCGATGGGCAATGTGTCCATAACCGGGGGCAGTGTAACTGGGATCACGGATCTTGCAATTGCAGACGGAGGCACTGGCGCAGGGACAGCCGCTGCGGCACGGACAAATCTTGGCGTGGTGATTGGCACAGATGTTCTGGCGTATGATGCAAACTTGCAAGCGTTTGTGGCGGCATTTACCCTACCTACCAGCGACGGGTCCGCGAATGAAACTCTGGTGACGAATGGGTCAGGCACCCTGTCGTTTTCAGAAAGAGCAACAACAGGCAAGGCCGTAGCCTTCAGCCTTATTTTTGGTTAGGAGATAGAACATGACCGCGCCGAACATTGTAAACATCACATCGATGCTGGGAAAGACGGACACTACCAGTCTTACCACAACAAGTGCTACCTCGGTTTTAGAAAACGCTGTCGGCTCGAACAAAGTGTTACGGGTCACGTTGGTCCGCGCTGTGAACATTGACGGAAGTAACGCTGCGGATGTCACTATTTCTTACTACACGCAGGATAACTTAGGTGGTACAGCCATGGAGTTAGTGCAGGCGAAAAATGTTACTGCCAATACTTTCTTTGACGTTGTCACGAAAGATACGCCCATTTATTTAGAGGAAGACAAGTCTTTGGGTGCCACAGCTAGTGCAGCAAATGATCTAAAAATTATCGTAACTTACGAAGAGATTACATGATAAATGGCGCTCTCAAAACTACAGTTTCGACCCGGCGTAAACCGCGAGGTAACGTCGTACACTAATGAAGGAGGCTGGTTCGACATTGATCATGTTCGATTCCAAAAAGGCTTTCCGGAAAAGATTGGTGGTTGGCAGAAGAGTTCCAGCAACTCTTTCCTCGGAACATGTCGTGCGCTTCATCCGTGGGTTTCTCTTGATCGAGACAGATACATTGGCGTTGGTACGCACCTCAAGTATTACATAGACGAGGGCGGGTTTTACAACGACATAACTCCGATTAGGCTGACTACAGCCGCAGGGGATGTTACGTTTGCTGCAACCAATGGGTCGTACACAATTACAGTAACGGACGCTTCGCATGGTGCAGTCGTAAATGACTTTGTTACGTTCTCTGGAGCAGCGTCGTTAGGCGGAAACATTACCGCCGCCGTGTTAAACCAAGAGTACCAAATCACAGAGATTGTGGACAACAACTCGTATAAGATTGACGCCCGTGCTGCCAACACCCCAATCTATGACATTACAGTAGACGGTCAACTCACACCTACATACGTTACTGCGAATGGTTCTGACTCTGGCAACGGAGGCGGATCGGTAGTAGGCGCGTACCAGATCAACACGGGTCTGGACATCACCGTGTCTGGCGCGGGTTGGGGTGCAGGGACATGGAGCCGTGGCACATGGGGCTCGGCCTCTACAGACCCAATCGTATCAAACACAATCCGTCTTTGGTCGCACGACAACTTTGGTGAAGACTTGTTGATCAACGTGCGCGACGGTGGCATATACTACTGGGATCAAACAGGAACCGTAAACACACGGGCCGTGGACATCACCACGTTGGCTGGTGGACAGAGCGTACCGACAGTTGCAAAGCAGGTCATGGTTTCGGATCGAGACAGGCACGTTCTGGCGTTTGGCTGTGACACGGAAGCTAACCCCGGGGTGCAGGATCCTTTGGCTATACGGTTCTCGGACCAAGAATCTTTGACTGACTGGCAGACAACAAGTACAAATACGGCTGGCGAACTGCGATTGGGTTCGGGTTCAGAGATAGTTACTGCCGTAGAAACACGGCAACAGGTTCTAGTTTTTACGGACACTACCCTGTACGCCATGCAGTTCCTTGGACCACCATTCACGTTTGGTGTAACTGCGTTATCAGAGAACATCACGATTGCTGGGCCAAATGCTGCCATTGCGGTGGACGATACTGTGTTTTGGATGGGTCGCTCTGAGTTTTACATTTACTCTGGTGCGGTGCAGCGCCTGCCATGCACAGTTCGGGACTTTGTGTTCAGCGACATTAACGAAGGCGAGCTAGAAAAGATCACGGTGGGTTTGAACACCGAGCACTCTGAGCTTTGGTGGTTCTACCCAAGCCTAAACAGCGGGGAAGTGGACCGCTATGTGGTGTACAACTACACCGAACAGGTTTGGTATTACGGCTCGTTTGCTCGCACAGCGTGGATAGACCGTGGGATCTTTGACTTTCCGTTTGCTGCCAACACAGACGGCTACATCTACGAGCATGAGATTGGCTTTGACGACGGGACCACGGACCCCGAAACTCCTATTGTAGCATATATACAGTCTAGCCCCATGGATATTGGGGACGGTGAGCAGTTCATGCTGCTCCGCAAGATGATACCTGACGTGGACTTTAAGTCTTCGACAGCGGTTATACCCGACGTAAACATAACGTTGGATGTAAAGAACGCCCCTGATGGGACGTATTCGGTTAGCCAGACAGATGCGTTTGTCAAAACCCAGTCCGTTCCTGTGGACTCTCGAACAGAGCAACTTTACTTCCGCCTTCGTGGTCGGCAAATGCGGTTCAAGATCCAGTCAAACGACACGGGTGTTACATGGCGGTTAGGATCTCCCCGGTTGGATCTTAGACCAGATGGGAGGCGGTAATGTCTCGTCGTCTCTCCCGTCCTTACTTTCCTATTCCCCCCGCAGATTACGAGCAAAGGTATTTCGCAGAGGTGCTTCGTTCGTTTTCTGTATTTTTGGAACAGGTACAAAACCCCGGGGACATTCGAGCGACAGAGATAACAATTACCAATTTGCAAAGTGATGACAGCGGTCTCCCGCCGGGGGCATTGTTTCAACACGACGGAGTTGTTAGAGTACCACAACCCAACCAGCCATACGTTCGCGGTTCTTCAGGAACAGGTACAGTAGGCGCAGTAACGGTGACAACATGACTGTAATTACAATGCCAGACGGCTCCCGCTGGAAACCTTCGACAAGTTCTGATACACTGCACTGTGTAAACTGCGAGAACATTGTTGACACACCCGCAGAAATCGCAAGTTACCCAGACGGGAATTGCCCTGACTGCGGAGAAAACTGGACTGGATCGGAAAGACGTAATACAAGTATTACAGTGACGGCCCCTGAACCTATATCGGGAGAAGCATAATGAGTTTATTATCGACCCTTGGTGGACTGGTTGGTCTGGCAGTTGGTGGTCCCGGCGGGGCCGCTATTGGTGCTGGTATTGGTAGCCTTGCTGGGGGCGGGGATGCAGAGGACGCACTTAAAGCAGGTTTGATGGGCTTTGGTATTGGGTCTATTCCCGGGATCCAAAACTTTGCAGCGACAGCAGGTTCCGCTTTAGGTTTAGGTGGCGTGGGATCGAACGCGGCGTTGGCAGCAAATGCGCAAGCGCAAGGCGGCATCGGCACTCAATTAGGGCAGATGCTTACGGGCGGTGGAGCAGGAGCGAATATGGCACAGACTGCTAAGATGGCAAAGGCCGCGCCCGGAGCCGAAGCAGTAGCCCAAGGTATAGGCACGGGTGGGATCACAGGTTTGATGAACAACCCGTATGTTATGGCTGCACTACTCACAGGCAGCGAACAAGCCAACCCAAAGGTTGTTATGACTGACAAACAACGTGCTCAGATGGAAACAGGTGAGCGAAGTCCCGGCTACGGCGGGGCACGGATCGGCGCTCTGTATGTAGACAGTGCAACAGGTCAGTATTATAATTCCAAAATGGAAAGAGACGCCGCAATTCGTGCAAGGCAAGAAGGTGAATTTGCCATGGGCGGTATGATCGAGGGCCCCGGCACAGGAACCAGCGACTCAATACCTGCTAAGATCTATCAAGATGGACAACCTGTACAAGAAGCGGCGTTGTCGGACGGTGAGTTTGTAATGACCAACGCTGCGGTTGCGGGAGCAGGCGGCGGGGATCGAGCCAAAGGGGCCGCTAAGATGTATCAAATGATGAAGCAGTTCGAGGGGAAAGCATAATGGCTGAAGAAACCTACCTCCAACAGACGCAGCAGCTTCTTCCCGAATACCAAGAGTCGTTTCTCAAGAGCCTTTTGTTCTCGGCCTTTGATCCTTATGGCGGCTACGTCACCGACGCGCAGGGCAACGTCCTACGCGAAGGTAGGCAAGGCGACGCTCTGGCAGAGGGAGAATCGTTTGTATCCCAGCCCACAGGGTTGGCGACCGAATCTCCTCTGTCCACGGTCCCCGAACAAACGCTGGCTAAGTTTGGTTATAAGGATCCACAAACTGGAGAGGTTAGTTACTCTGGGTTTACACCATCACAAACTGCGGCATTGCAGTTGGGTGTGGGTCAGATCGGCGGTTACCAGCCTATGTTTGATGCGGCGTCTCAGACGTTTGCACAAGGGCTTGGCACTTACGGTGAAGCTGTGGACATGGCACGTCTTGGTGGTACAGCGCTTTCTGGCACTGGTGCCGAGTACGACCCTCAGTCTTATCAGCCATACTACGATCCCTTTGTAGAAGAGGTGATTGACGAAACACAACGAGACATCGGAGACCAACAGCAACGTGAGTTGGCTCGGGTACGGGCTGGCGCGGTTGGCGCAGGGGCATTTGGTGGATCCCGTGGCGCGGTTGCAGAACAGGAACTGGCTCGGAACACTGCACGAGAGCAAGCTCGGGTTGGTGCACAGCTACGATCCCAAGCCTACGGTCAAGCGCAACAACAAGCGCAAGGCGCATTTGAGTCTGCACAGAAGCGTGGACAGAACGCTGCGCAGTTGTACGGCAACTTGGGTCAGGGGCTTGGATCTTTGGGTCAGGGTATGTTTGGTGCAGGCACCACACAGATGGCGGCGGGAGAAGCGACGCAGGCTGCGGGATCACGAGACGTAAACGCACTGTTTAACCTAGGCACCTTGGAGCAGCAACAGGCACAGGCGGAACTCGATACGCAACGTTCCGCTGCCATGGAAAATGCGTATGAACCGTATCAACGTCTGGGCTTCTTGTCCGACATCTTCCGTGGTGTGCCATCGTTGTCAGGTTCCATGACCGCGGGTCTTGCCCCTACTAAAAACCCAACACAAACATTCTTGGGTTACGGCATGGGGCTGCAAGGGTTGCAGCAAGGTGGATATGGCGGAATCTTTGGAGGTCAATAATGAACACACTTAATCGTCCTTTGTTTCAGAGATATGCACGTCAGCCTATGATGCAGCAACCTATGATGCAGCAACCCGTAGGCATTATGGCTTCGTCACCTGAGTTGATGCAGGCATCCATGGGGTACAATCAGGGTGGTCCGGTGCTCGGCTACAGAAGAGGGACCGTGGTGCAACCAACTGTGGACATCACCCAAGAACCAATTGAGTTTAAAGAGACTGTAACTGAGACTGAGGTTGCAACTCCTGCAACTCCGGGCAGTCGCGCTGGGGTGATAATTGGAGAAACCACTGACAGTGCCGCAGCGGCACCGGAACCTGCACCAGATAACTCAGATGCGGATAAGTTAGCAGAGGCCGAAGAACTTGGGACAAAAGTCGTTGATGAAAACGCGACGGAAGATGACAAAAAACTTACGCCTTCTGAAGAGGCCGGTGGGATATTGGCAGGTTTGGGTAAACCTGCCCCCAAAGGAACCAAGGGAAAGATCAGTGCCATGAAGGATCTGATCAAAGAAACCTTTGGTGTAGATGCTTCTCGATACGACAACCTCAAATCATTAAACAGAGCGATGGTTGGTTTTGCGATTGCGGAAGGCGGAGACATTGCCTCGGCACTCAAGCAGGGGGCAGCGGGGGCAGCGGCTATTGAAGAGAAGTCTTTGGCTCGTGATGACTCAATGTCCCAGATGGCTTTGCAACAAGTGTTTGCAGAGAAACTTGCAGGCATGAGGGCATCTCGCTCGGGTGCAACGGGTGGGTCTAACAAGTCCCGTAATCCTATCAATGCATATCAAGATGCTTTGGGGGATGCCCTACGACAGGCTCAAGATCCCGTAGTCAGAGCGCGTATTCGTAAGTCAGGGCAAACTATTGAGGAGTGGGCAGACGCACAAGCCCGTAACGTTGTAGAACAATCCTATACTCCTGATCAGTTAGTAGGCACTAGGTTTGCACAAACAGGGGGTGTTGACATTACCACGCCGACTGTGACAGGCGGGGAAGAAACATCGGTCGATGTGCCTACCACTCCGGGCGTCCGGTTTAGAGACAAAGAAACTGGGAAAATTATGGTCGTAGGGGAAGACGGCGTGGCTCGGGAGGAATAAATGGCAGAAGGTCGATATGAGATCCTACCTCCCAAAGAACCACGATACGAGATACTCCCCTCCACTGGAGCTACTCCGGGTAATCGCGCTGGGGTAGTGCTTGGAGAATCTGATTACGACCCCACTGAATACGAAGGCGTAGCCCAAGAGTTTTTCGAGGGCATAGGATCTGGTGCAACGAAAGTTGTACAAGGGGTCGCGGAGCTTGGTGCTCTGGCCTCGGATGCTCTTGCAGGAACAGATTACCACGACGATGTGGTTCAGGGGTTCGATAGTTTCAGAGACACCCTTGGCCTTGACCCAACGGGAATTGCAGGGGCTATCGGTGAAGTAGGCACACAGTTTGTTGTGCCCGGGGGCCTTGCTGCCAAGGGCATCCAAGGGTTAAACGCCGTAGCCAAGGCGGGGAAAGCAGGTAAGTTTATGGCGGGGCTTGGTGCTGCGGGGGCCGCAGATGCAGTCACTGCCACAAGCGACACCACTACCATTGGTGATTTCTTTGAGGGCGGACCCACAGAAACAACGGACCTAATTGGTCTGGAGGGCGAAGAGAGAGCACTAGAAGGCCTGATGAACAAGGCCAAAGTTGGACTGGAAGGGGCAGCGGGTATTGTTGCTGCGCCGTACATTGTTCGTGGTCTTAGCGCTACCGCAGGGGCCGCAGCCACCGCCGCTGGTCAGATACCTATCCTTACGCAAGCGGCTCGTGGGATTAAGGCTGGCGCAGAAAAGGTCGGGGGCAAACTCGCAGACATTGAAGACGCACGTCGCTTGGGTGCAGACCAAGGTGCGTTTAAGAATGGCGTAGCAGAAGCGCTGGCTACGTTGCGGTATCGCGGTATCCTACCAGAGTCGGTTGCTGAATCTCGGTCCTTGATCCCGGGACTGACCGAAGCCGAAGTGCAAGCCGCAGATAAGTTAACTAATTTGTTGGACAAACAGCTTGATACGCTGATGAAGAAGGCGAACAAAAAACTAGCGAAGGGCAGCAGGTTTGCTAAAGCAGACGCATACAACGCCATCGACAAGTACCTGACAATGCCCGACAGAAAAGCCGCAGACGAAATGCTGAAGTTGTTTGATGACGATATCGGCGTTACGTTGAAGTCTATGCGCAGCCACATGGATGAGTTGAGCGCCAAGATTCTCGACAGTGACTTCCTAAAAAAGAATGACATGGTATCTAAAGATACACAGAAGCTGCTGTCCGAAACCATCCGAGGCAACCTTGGTTCGTACATGCGCAGGCGGTATCGTATCTTTGAAGACGCCGACTACAAACCCACAGACGAAGCGTTAGAGCAAGCCGCCTCTGGATTTAAAGCTGACGCCGTTGCCGTGCAAGATGAACTAGCTAGGGTAGCTCAGAGCGCTCGGGATCCTAGAAGCGCACAAGACTTGGGACTTAGCGAAGACTTCAAACTACTTGGTCAGGTGACCGACGACCAAGCACGGATTGCCCGAGACAATTTCTTGGAACGCTATAAACGTCAGAGCAACAAGAAACCTTTTAAAGGCACAGCCAAAGTAGCAGCCGACAAACTTAGGACCGACCTGTTTATCACACGGTCTAACCTGAAAGATTATCAAAAAGCTCTGCTCGGAGAAGTAAAGAACCCACTGGAAAACTACGTTGCCACTGTGTCTGACATGGCTGAGTTCAACGCCGTGGATAACTACTTCGGAACCATACGCGCTGCGGCGGAGGCTGCGCCAGATGGCATAGGTAAACTGTTCCGCAACACCGAAGGCATGTCCCCAGATCAAATCAAGATGATCGAAGAAGAAGGGTTCGTGGTCCTCGGTTCTGGAAGAGGCAGCAGTAAGGCTGACAAAAGCAAGCCCGAAGACATCTTGGAGTCTGGGTGGGGTTCGCTGCATGGGTTCGCTGTTCCCGAACGGGTGTATCAGGATCTGACACGCACGGTTGTGGGTGATGTGGGCTGGTTGGGCAACGCTCTTCGCTCCACCTACTCGGGGTTTCTACGGGTCAAAGGTGGGACACAGTACGGTAAGACCATCTTGTCCCCTATTACACAGATCCGGAATGTTACGACGGCCTCGGCATTCGCCGCAGCGCAAGGCAACATTGGTAAAGGTGCGAACCTGTACGAGTCCGTGGGTCTGGTGTTTAACAACCTCAAACGTATGCCTCCTGAAAAAGCGGCGGAAGAGTTCAAGGAGCTACAACGGCTTGGCATTGTAAACAGTCAAGCGGAACTGCGCGAACTACAGGAACTGGTAGCCAAAGGGTTTGGTTACACTGACGAGAAAACCGTAGAGGGGATCGCTGCCACCCGCAAGTTTGGATCCAACCTTACCGACAATCCTATCCTTGGGTTTATAAAGAAAAAAGGTAAGGGCGCAGAGAATCTATACCAAGCTGGCGACGACATCTGGAAGGTGTACAACTACACGTTCGAAAGCAACAAGTTACGCAACGCCTTGGCTAAGATGACCCCCGACCAGCAGTCGCAATACATCTTGCGTAAGTCTGGCAAGCCAATGTCCACCGATGCGTTTATCCGAGAGGAAGCCGCCCGTGTGGTTCGCAACACAGTGCCGAACTATAACCTCGCACCCGAGGCTATCCGTGCATTGCGCCGTGCTCCAGTGGGTAACTTCATTGCCTTCCCCTACGAGATCATGCGGACAGGGGTCAACACGATTGCCCGTGGCATCGATGAGTTGGCAGACCCCAACGTAGAGATACAGAAGATCGGGCTGCGTCGTTTAACAGGGGCGATAACCACGTTTGGCACACTGCCAGCAGGGGTGTCGTCTCTGGCGTACAAGACATCTGGTGTAACCAAAGAAGAGATGGACGCGTATCAAGATTCTCTTGCTGCACCGTGGGAGAAGAACGCACGTCTTGTGCCGATTGGTCGGCACGAGGACGGCACACCAAAGTACATCAACTACAGTTACTCGAACCCATACGACATGCTTGAGCGCACTGCGATTGCAGCCATAAATACCTACGAACGAGGTATGCAGGACGGTAAGTCAAGTAGTCAGGTAGTATCGGAGGCAGCATTCTCTTCCTTGGGAGAGCTTATGGCTCCCTTTACACAGGAAGCAATCGCACTGGCAGCGTTTAGGGACGTGCTCGATCCTGATGCAGAGAACCCTGTGATGAGTGCGCTGGGTCAGTTTGGTCGGGGCGGTAAAACAATTACGGGTGCAAAGATCTACAACCCAGAAGACAACGCTGGGGACAAAGTTGCCAAGTCGTTTGCCCATATTGCGGACACACTACTGCCTTCGATTATTCCATTGGATGAGAGTGGCGGGAAGATCGAGCCAAGTCGTTTTGCCCGTGGGTTTATCAACGGTATGGACTTGAACGAAACACTGGGCATCAGCGAGAAAGACCGCATGGGTCGGGAGCGGGATCTATCTCAGGAACTTGCCCGTGCTTTCTCTGGCATCACGGAGTCAGACTCTCAAGCAACGGATTCCTTAAAGTATAAAGGGTATGAGTTTGCTCGAGCCCGTCAAGACTCAGCTAACATATTTAACTCAGTAGCCCGTCGCCAAAACGTAACACGAGACGAGTTAATCAAAGCCTACGACGATGCCAACGAAGCACGGTTCCGTGCCTTCAGGGACTTCAATAGGGTTATCAAGGCCGTTGAGTCTTTTGGGATGGATGACGGCGACGTACAAAAGGCATTAAAAGAAGCTGGTATTAGCGGCATTAAGGAGTTGGTCTCAGACATCTACATGCCGTTTAAAGTAAGCAAAGATGTTTTAGGTGACATGGCCCGTAATGGCACACTCGACCAAGTTCCTTTTGATTACATTGACGATGTAATGGTACGGGACATCGAACGTTCGTTTGATCAACCCTTACCCTCGGAACAAGAACCACGTTATGAGATTTTGCCCCCCGCAAAAGAACCACGTTATGAGATTTTGCCTCCGCTACAACAAGAAGGATCACTCCAAGTTCCGACAGGCCCTGTTCGCACGGCTGCGGTAAGTCCAGCGTTGCTGGGCGACAACCCAATCGATGTCGCCCGGAACATGGAGATTGCTACAGCGTCTCGATAGTTACCTTGACGCCATTGCCTCCGAACAACCGAACCAGTTCGTCGGCGCTTTCTTCGGTCTCGCGTAGTACATCTTCGTCATTGGTTAGCGCTGCTAAGTTAAGGGCTTCACCCACAAAATCCATAAGGGCTTGTACCTGCATACGATGCATGTCTTTCAGTCCAAGTGTTGGTATGTCTGGATCGATCATTCTATTTCTCCCCAATCCGTTTTAATGTCTACGTCGATTTTAGATGGAACTTTGAGTGGTATGCCTGTCTCCATGATCTCCTTTATCCTTGCTGCCTGATCTTCACTTTCTATGTTAAAGCATAGCTCATCATGTACCGTGAGCATAGGGGTAAGCCCCTCGTTGTAACAATCAAGCATGGCTTTCTTGGTTTGGTCGGCGGCTGATCCTTGGATCAAACGGTTGAGCGCCTTGTATGTGAAGGCTCGTTTGATGTCTTTGCCGTACTCCTTCTGTGCGTCATCGTGAGATAGAGGCTTGCCTACTCCGAACTTGTTGGGCTCCCACAATGGGAACCTGCACTTACGGCCCAGCAGAGTGCGTATCTGACCGTTCTTGTCCGCCTGCTTGGTTGCCATGTCCGCAAGCTGCTTAACAAACGGAACCTTGCTGCGGTGCTGAGAGATTAAATCCTTGGCGTCCTGTGCAGGGATGCCCAACTGGTCTGCCAGCTTGGCTACCCCCATGCCGTACATGATCCCAAGGTTCACGGTCTTTGCCTGCTTGCGCGTGATGCCTGCCAGATCGGCAACCATCTGGTGTAGGTCAACGTCCCCTTTATTGAACTCCTCGACCACATCGTCCACGACATGGCTCCGGATTGAAGACGGTACGCTTGCAGCGAAGTGAACCAAGAGCCTCGGTTCTTGGCTCGAATAGTCAAACGATCCCCACTGCATACCCTCTTCTGGTATAAACAATCCGCGGATCAACTTCTTGATGTCGGGATCTCTGGCAGGAATTTGCTGGAGGTTGGGGTTGGACGACGAAAATCGCCCAGTCACAGTCCCACCTTCGTCTCGTCGTGTCGAGTGCAGTTCCGTATGGATGCGTCCGTTGTGCTCGTGCCGCAGGATGCTGTCAATAAACGTGGCGTCGGCCTTATCAAACTCCCGCAGCTTGACTAGCTGTTGGCATATCTCGGCGGGGTGTTCGTTCAGGAATGACTTGGTGAAGGACGGTGCTCCTTTCTCCGTGGTAAGGTATTCCATACCCATCTTGTCGAACATCTTTTGGATTGAAGCGGACGCCCAGATGTCCACCTCCATGCCAGCCTCTTTCTCGATCTTGCCACGCAATAGCTTTGACTGCTTACGGATCAGCTTCTTATTCTGCTCCGCCTTGTCCAAGTCTACGCGTACACCATTGGTTCGCATGTCCAGCATACAACGGATCAAACCGTTTTCGATATCCCAGATGTGCCAGAGTTCCTCCTCTTCCAGCTTGACCTTCAAGGCTTGCCATAGTTTGAGCGTAGCCACGGCATCCTGCTCGGCATAGGCCCCGACATATTTAGGGGGCAGCTTGTACATACCGGACTTGGGATCCACGCCCCACTCTTTCGCCGCCGCCTGTAGCAGCCGCTCGTTCTTACGCAAGGACACATAGTCCCGAGCCATAGCATCAAGGCCAAAGGACCAGCGGTTCTCATTGACCAAAGCCCCTGTAATCATAGTGTCGATGATCCGACCCTTGATCTCTATGCCCTCGGCCCTCATCCAACCCGCATCGTATGTTGCGTTGTGCATGATCACGTTCATCTCGGGCACGGACATCTGCTTCTTGAGCCAGCGCAAGGTGAACTTGGGGTCTAGGTTGTGAGAGTTTTCATGGCGGATCGGGAAGTACCCTTTGTATTCCCCTGCGGCTACCGCAATGCCAATGATGTGCCCATCCTTCCGCGCCCATCCCGGGCCCAAGGTTTTGATGTTGGGGTCATAGGTTTCCAGATCCACAGCCACTTCACTGTACCCTGTAAGATCAGGATACTCGGGTGGGATGTTCCAGTCCGCATCGATCAAGTCCAACTCGTTCTTGATCTGGTGGTGGAGATCACTCCCGAATAGATTGTTCTGCATTTTTATTCCCCATAAACAACTTCAATCGTTTTTGTATTTCGCTCTCACGATCCCCGCACTCCGCACCCAGTGCCGAATACCCAGCCTTATCTACCCAAGAGTCTTCGTGGCTAAGATCGTTCAGCAACCGAGCCGTCTTGACCCAGTCCATCATCAACGCAACATGTTGCGGGGTGACGTAACCATTGGTGCACTGTGCCTCTTTGATTATGAGGTTCCAACCATCAGCAATGCGAGTAAAGTTCTCGTATGCATCACCGTAATCCTTGGCCCTCTGACCATTTATAGTTTTCTTAGCGTCGGCTAAAACCTTATCTCTCTTCATCTTCCTGCTCCTTTGGATAATAGACTAACACATAACTTCCACACTCAGGGCATGACAGATTAGTTTCCATTGAAAACTCCTCATCATCTTCCATGTCGTGGTCCCCGCCCCAAATCAATTCGGTTTTGCAATGCCAACAGTTCATATCGTTATCCTCTAAACAGGTTGCTTTTCCACTGACACACCTTGTCAATGTGTGTGTGGCGTGTGGTAGGACGTACCATCCCTACCTTTTCAACCCATCCTAACTTGCGCAGAGATGCCATCATAGCCCCCCAAACATTATGGTGGTAAGGATCTTCCATCCCTTGCGATCTACAAAACGCACAGATTTTTCCGCCCTCAACAAACTCATGCTCGGACAAATACTTGGCTGCGTTGTCGTAGTATTCCTGTTTCCATTCATCGTTCGCATGGACATAGGCTCGTTCGATTTCAGCTTCGATAAAATCAAAGCGCTCTTGCTCATTTGTCATATCGTATACCTGTATTTGTTATCGGTTTGTAAGACCCACAGGTTGTGCCGTGCTCGCGTGACGCCAACGTAAAACACCCTGTGCTCATCGTCTTGGTGCTCGCTCTGGGTCGCTGCTTTCGTAGAGGCAGTGTACACCACAACGTTATCGTCCTCTCCTCCCTTCATAGCATGGAAGGTGGACAATTTTATACGAGGCTCGGACATCAAATCGTCACCTCTTCTCTCCATCGCGTCGATGTAATCACGATCCTCTGGGGACACACGCATAACATCATACGCACTCGTCTCTGCGCCAACCACCAACCCGTATTGAAGCTGCAAAATCTCCATGTCTAACGTCGCGTCGAGCGGTAACAGATCCAGCATCTGCCTACTGTTGCGCTTCACAACCTTGTTCTTCCCCTGTTTTGGAACGGCCTCGTATAGATCCTTGATCCTTTGTACGCCCACCTCCCTGTCGGCACACAGATCGTCCCATGTTTGCAGGTTAGCTACCAGTTCAAGAGATATGCTTGGCCTTCCTTTCACAGAATACTTGAAGCCCGAGCGCCGTATGTACTTAGCCATGTCACGCACCATGGAGTTCGTTCTTGCCATGAGCGTCCACGACCCCTCGTGCAACGGAATGTCCTGCATGTGATGAACATACTCAACCGTCCCTTCTTCGTCTCGGGGCTTAAACATCTTGAGGTGACGGTCCTCAATCCTGTGTGCAATGGTTCTCGCCACTCGCCACACGGACTTTGGAATGCGGTAGCTTTGCTGCAAGACCGTGATGTTCTCGGAGCTATTGTTAAACAGCTTAACATCTACGCCCGTCCACCTGTGGATGGCTTGATCATCATCCCCCGCGATGTAAACTTTGTCCGAGCGTTCCGATATCTTAGCTGCCATGTGCCACTGCAATGGCGTGAAATCTTGGGCCTCATCAATGAACAGGTAGTCTAGGTGGGGCGGCTCTCCGACCTCGATGTACTTCTCGATCATGTCTACAAAGTCAAACTTCTCCGTGGCAATCTTGTACTCAACCATCTGTTGGTTCAGTTGCTCTAACTTTGGAAAGTACAAGTCCCTGTTCGCAGCCTCGTTAAACTCCACGTCCAAACTAACCATGCGCAGCCGCGCTCGATTAACCATCTGAAGATAGTCGGCTCCCTCTCCAGCTTTAAAGTTGGGGGTCAACACCCCATCATCCAAACTGGCATCCACTTTTCCATCGAAGTCTAGACCAAGTTGCTGCCCGATGTTGTCGTAGTCTTCCTTGTTCATAACGTCTTGAGCTTGCAGTCCCAGCCCATGATACCCAAACGAATGGCTCGTCCGCATGTTGGGAAAGTGTTTCGGCTCCAATCTAAACTCCGCGCAGGCCCGTGTTACCATCTCCTCGATAGCCTTGCGGGTAAAAGATATCACCCCAATCCGTGAAGGATGCACCCCATCTTCCAACGCTCGTTTAATCTGCTGGATCAGGAAGTATGTCTTGCCTGTGCCGGGGGGACCAAGGATCAATTCCGCTTTAGGTATCATAGTCTTTTCCCCGTGGCCTGCTGTTGACCCAATCCTCAATCTCCGCCAACACCCAGCGCGATGCCGAGCGTCGGTTGTCATCGGACCCAAGGACAATGGGCTTTGGAAAGTCTTCTGTCATTTGCGCCAGCTTGTAGACGTAGGACCGTGATACTCCCAGTAGATCGGCAACCTCTCCTACCCGAAGCAGTCTGTTAGAATGGGATGTCATTGTTAATCTCCTGTACGGGCAACTCTACCTCGTCATCTTCAAACGCAGGAACCCACCAGCATCGAACCGTGGTTCTCTTCCCGCTCTTTCGTGTAATGTGTTGGGATCCATTGTCCCCACCCAAGTCTCGTATCATCTGAATGATTTGTGCTCGGGTCTGAGCCGCAAACCTGCGGTGGTGCAAATACTCCAGTAAACCTTCCAGCTTAAACTTGGTCACCCCGTCATCAGTCCACGGCTTACCCATGTCGATCTCCTCTGGTGCCATCGCCCGAATGTGGCTTGTGCAATACGAAAACAAATGCTCTTTGAACTGACCAGCTATTGTCTCTTCATACGGCACGTCGATGTATGTCGCTTGGCTCATCGCACCATTGACCAGCTTCCGCCACTTGTCAGGCTTGGTAGTGGGGGGCATAAAGTTGCATTGCTCCATGCAAGCACGTTGCCAGAGCGTCTGGTTCTGTAGCTGTTCCGTGCTTAACTGAATGCGAAACCCATTCACGTCCATGAAGTATAGCCTCGGCTCCGACAGCATGATTGTCAAGCCGCCTACCTGTGGCGCATCGGGCGCATCGTCGCTGATCCCATGCTTTGCCAACACGCAGAGAGATGGATCACAGTACGACTTGAACGGCTCATCCTTACAGGTGTAGCTCCAATCCTTTTTCTCATGCTGCTTGATCACCGTCATAACTTCTGTCGATGGCAGCGGTGGAGAAAACAAGGTCCGGTTATATTCCTCCAATGAAGTTTGCCACGCGTCTGGAAACTTCTTCTTGCAATACACTCCGATAAAAAACAGCAGCTTGTTGCGCGGCTCGCTCTGTGGGCCGTCCGAGAAAATGTTTCGGATGCAGGGTGGGCCGTCCGAGAAATGTTTACGCACCTGTGTGGTGGATCTTATAGATTCCAGATCAGACAACTCGACACGGTTCTTGTCGATGGCTGCAAGGAACTCATCTAGTTCCATGGCCTCGCCATCCTTGTCATAGCAAAAACGTTGGGGCGTTTCGGCGTTGAAGTATGGCATGTTAATAAAATTGCCCACGTCTCCACGCTCAACGATGATCGTGTCTTGCTTTGGGAATATCTCCACACCACTGTGACCCAGCATGATCGCCATCTCGGTCAGATATTCTCGGACCACCGCCGCCTGCTCCCACTCTTTCAGGAACAAATAGAGATGCGCCCCACCAGACTTAGACCGACACTGCAACAAAGGCAGACCCAGCTTCTGGATCTTAACTTGCAACTCTTTCTGGTTAAGATCGTAGACATCTACGTCGATGGCACCGAACTTACATTGGTTCTCCTCGTTGATCGGTATGGCACCGACCCCTTGCTCACCGTTGATGTGAGACTGCACTAGCTTCTCGGTCAACGGCTCGCGTATAATTTTACTTTGACTTTCTGCCTTGCCCTTTCGACTTGTCCGTCCGACAGTCGTAGTGCCATGAGCATTCTTAGCCCCGACAAACGCGGCAAGCAGCTTCTTTGATTGTGACATTTACTGCTCCCAAGTGAAATTGGGGGACGGCCTCAGTACCCGTCCCCCGAGGCTGCTAGAAGGGGATTTCATCATCCTTCAATGGAGGAGTGGGGGTGGAGGCCCCTTCCTCTGGCGCAGCTTTCACTTCACCCGCAGCGATACTATCGCGGAAGGCTTTGGCTTCGAGCAAAAGGTCGCGGTCTTGGACCAGACCAACCTTGTCTACTTTGTAGTTGAACCATGAACCTCGGTCATTGCTGTCTTGAACCGTGGTCAGTTTCCACTGTGTTGCGAACAGCGGAGGCAAGATCATCTGCCCAGTCTTCGGGTGCTTGATCTTTTGCATGGCAATCTTGGTCTTCCATTGACGGCTGACCTTTAGCTGGGTTGACTTCATGTCAACAACAACAGGTTGTGTGATACCATCCTCGCCCACAATCAAACAGAAGTGCTGATCTGATTTGACCAACTCGTTTCCGTTAGGCAAGATTTCTTTGGACCCATCACGCTTGGTTTGTTGCAGCACAGGATCACTGATGGATATCTCACCTTGGTATCCGCCGCCTTGTTCTCTCGGGACGAACTCCAAATACTTGGTGGTCTGATAGCAAGGCAGGATGTTGACACCCTCTTCCCCAACAAAGAGTTCCATGGTGACGTTGTTAAACATGTCACCCTCTTCGGAACCCTCAATGTACTCAGCTTCACGCTTCTTGAGTTGCGGGGACATGGCCTGCAAGATACGAACAAACGGTATCTGCATTTCGCTACTGTCAAAGGTCGCACCCTCGCCAGCAAATCCCATGATGTCATCCATGACATCTGTGCTTAACTCTGCATTTTTCTTTTTAGCTACGGCACCCATGTTACTTCCTCCGGATCTGTGCAGTATTTGCAATGAACGCCCCGAACAGGTCGAGGTCGATTGGTTTACCATCCGTCACGCGCTCTTTAATAAACGCTTTGAGTGTGGATGGGTGGACGTGGGTCTTGGTCTTCGGGTCGAAGCCTCGTTCTTGTAACAGGCCCACTACATCCCCTGCTACGTTGTCTTCACCCTTGCCAAACGACACCGTGATATCGTTCTTTATTATATCGTCCAGCCCGTTGTCGCGCAGCCAACCAAAGGCAGCGTCTTTATTCGCAACGGGTATTGAAGCAGACACAATCATCTTTCGCTCGACGACAGAACCATCGACATCAAGACGCTCGACCCCCATCTCATCCATCAAGGACGGGATGTTCTCCACCGAGAGTTTGTGTTTCTCCTGCTTTAAACTTTTAATATAGTCTTCCGCTTCGCTGATCTTTGCTTCAACTTCGCGGAGTGATCGAACCAGTTGACTAAGTTGTTTTCCGGTTCCAGTATCGACAGAGGACAGGGCCTCGTCTTCGTCATACAAGTCTTCAAATATGTCACTCATAAGTTTTTCCTCTTCAGGGTTGATTTATCCGGTAGCCTCGTGCTATCCGTACAGTAGACAATAGTGGAGGTATATGATGGTTGTCAACTACAAATATAAATTGCCACCTTTTAATCATCAAGCCGAGGCGCTTGACACAGGGTGGGACCGCATCGAGTTCGGCTTGTTCATGGAGATGGGAACAGGCAAGTCAAAAGTTTTGATCGACAACATGGGTATGCTGTACCTGTCTGGCCTGATCGACTTCGCCTTGGTCATCGCACCAAAGGGTGTGTACCGTAACTGGGTCGCCAAAGAAATACCCGAGCACATGTCCGATGATGTACCGCACCGTGTCATACGGTGGGTCGCAACTCCAAACAAAAAACAACAGGCCGAGATGCGTTCAGTAAAAGACAAGTTCGACGGCCTGACAATCTTTGTTATGAACGTCGAGGCTTTCTCCTCGGTCAAAGGTAAAACCGCTGGCGAATGGATGGGTCGTGCGCTAGGCTCAAACGGTATGATCGCCATTGACGAATCAACCACAATCAAAAACCACAAAGCCAAGCGCACCAAGAACCTTATGAAAATCGCAGGGAACTTCAAGTACAAAAGACTGTTGACAGGCTCTCCGATAACAAAAAGTCCAATGGATATCTATTCGCAGTGCGAGTTCCTTCGCTCTGGGTTGTTGGGTTTCGAAAGTTACTACGCATTCCAAGGTCGGTACGCAGTAATGCAGCGCCGCACCATGGGATCCCACTCGTTCCAGCAGTTGCTGGGCTTCAAGAACCTAGACGAACTGACCAATAGCATCGACACGTTTTCGTTTCGGGTGCTCAAAAAAGACTGCCTCGATCTGCCCGAGAAAATATACACCGCTCGCTACGTCACGCTGACCGACGAACAGATCAAGATGTACAACCAGATCAAGCAGCAGGCACTGATCCTACTCGACAATGGTGATCTAGTCTCGGCCCCCGCTGTAATTACCCAGCTACTCAGGCTGCAACAGATCATGTCCGGACATCTCAAGACTGATGACGGTGACATCCTGACGTTTAAGTCATCTCGTATGGATGCGCTCGAAGAGATCATCGAAGAACATGACGGCAAGGCAATCGTCTGGTCGCGCTTCCGACACGACATCAAAGAGATCACCACCATGCTCAACAAAAAGTTCGGGGAAGGCAGTGCCGCTGCATACTTTGGCGATACGTCCGACGACGAACGACAAAGAATTGTCGAGCACTTCCAAGATCCAAACCACCCCCTGAAATATTTCATAGGCAACCCAGCCACCGCTGGATACGGCCTCACATTGACCGAAGCAAACCTCGTGGTGTACTATGCCAATGACTTCAATCTGGAAACACGCATACAATCAGAGGACCGTGCACACCGGATCGGACAAAAGAACAACGTGACGTACATCGATCTGATCTCCGAGGGCACAATCGATGAGCGCATCGTCAAAGCATTACGATCAAAGATCGACATCGGTGCTTTGGTGCTAGGAGAAGAGGCTAAACAATGGCTAAACCTAAATCCCACGAGGAAGTAATCGAAGCAATCTGCGATTACAAAAAAGGCTGGACCAATCTGAACAGCGCAACGAGAGAGCTTAACGAATTGACTGGGCTCTCTCCCGATATCGCCGCCGCCTTTCTCAAAGATATGAAACGACACAACGTCACGCAGATCCGAGGGTACTCTAAAGAAAAAGATTACCAGATCGCTGGCAAAAAAGGTAAGTTCAACGAGGCAAAAAAATAACCCCGCCGAAGCGGGGCTAGTTGTTGAGGTCAGTAGGCCACAGGCGTGGGGCCTATCGAGCAGTGGTATTACTATACTACGCAGCTTCCATTTCAGCAATAGCTTTCCTGATCAAGACCGATAGTTGTCGGGCCATGGACCTTTGCTCTGACTGCGCCAACTTGCGCAGCATGTCGTGATCCTCTTTGATCAAGCCAACGTTCTGAAACTGCTGCTTGTCTTTCTCTTTCATCTTCTTGCGAGCCATGACTTGTCCTCCATTTGTTGTGTGCTTTTACACTACTGTAGGACAACATGCAACCTAATCGTCCCGAGCATCTTTCCGAGCCTCTCGGTCCATGGCATGAATGAAACCAGCAGGAACCTTGCGCGTAATCCGAATGCAGCGCCACGGTATCTCGTCCCGCTTGTCAGAATAGTTCGGGATGCAGTGCGCCGTTACCTCGTCGCCAACCTCAATGTCCATGGCATCGACGATCCGCTTGTTAAAGAATACGCCGTCACCCTCCTCGTTCGATCCAAACGCACTGTCTGTATACGTCAGTTCCTCAATCAAAACTTCCATTTGTTCTGAATGAAACTTCTTCTTCGTTTCAAAAATTTGGCTCATAAATTATTCCTTTCTCTTCTTGTTTCTTTAGATAGTTAAGCTCGTTGATAAGGCCCTCGATCCTCGGATCTCGGTGATTCTCCCATTCGATGTCGTCAATCTCCCGCGACAATTCCTTAATCCTTGTCGGTATGCACGTTACTCTTGGATCCATCTTGTGTGTCCACCTCTTTGTTTTTATCCCAAGGGTTGTCAGGCAACGTAACCTTCATGCCGTTCGCCATCTTGCGTTTGTAACCCTGCCATTCTTTGTCTTGTTCTGTCCATCTTTTCATATCTGCTTCCCTGTGGCCCGAAGGTTCTTGACATAGGTATCCAACTCCTCACGCGCAGCGAACAACTCTCGATGCACGTTGGGACGCGCATCACGGCGATACCGCTCATCTTGCAGCGCATCAACTTGCTGCTTGAGCCACCGCAGTTGCGACTGCTGAAACATGCTTAACTCTGCATCACCCATGGCCCAACTCCGGTCGGGCCTTGGGCCTGATAACTCTCGATGCAATGCTCGACACCTCACACGACATCATAATGTTCTTGCCGTACAAGTCGTACAACTCATCGTACAACGGCTCCGCAATGTTACGATCCATAACCGCCTGACAATGGTCCTTGCTTTGAAACCAAACCAACGTCTCAATCTCGGTCCCCTGAACTTCATACGACAAGACCAGCGCCGTGAAATACTCAATCATCTATTTCCTCCACATCTATGTCCGCATGATATCTGTTGGGATGTTGTTGGTTCTCGTCCCAAATGTAATCCTCCGCAGCCTGTCGTCTGGCTTCCTCTTCATTCTCCGCAACGATAATAAAGTCGTTGACCTGTGTCACACGAACATGAAACTCCTTAGTCGGCGCACAAGGCTCATCGGTGATATCGTTGTAGTTGTCCAAATCTTTCCAACCGCGCCCATAACTATTGCGCAACTTCACACACATAACCAAGTTGCCTGCTTGCCCCCACAAAGCCGCTGTCTTTTCAGCCGTGTCAAAGTGGTCACGCATAACAGATGCACTGTACGAGGATATGTCGTTGTCTAAGGAATGGATCGTCGGGCCGTCGTCCATACAACTCGCATCCTGATACACCCCGATGTTTAGTATCTCTTCTTCAAACAAATAAGGCATCCTACTTAACAACCTCCCAAACATTCTCAGACCCAGCATCAATACCAGTGTCCTTGATCAAACCTTTCTTGTGCAGGGCAGACATAGTCACCCGAACCACGTTTAACGACAAACCAGTGCGGTCAGCTACCTGTCTCGCGGTCCCCGCACCTCGGCTCAACTCCGAAAGGATCTGCTCCTTGCGCGTTAGCTTCTCGTTACTCCGACGCTTCCGCGTCAACCGTTGCCAAAAATCCTTAATCATTTCTTTTCTCCTCTAGTAATGTATAGATTAGTTGGGTCACGCATTCGAAATCTTCAACCGTGCCCCAGTTCACTTCCATGTCAGTGTGACCAAAGTCCGCGTCCATCTCACGCATCTTCACAACCGCGTTCAATAACGTCTTAGCAGGCATCGTAAATGGAACCGCGCCGTACTCGTTCTCGTACCAACCATTAAGCGATCTCATCTTCGGGCCTCCAACGTTTGTCACTACAGTTGTACTCACCCTCAAACAAACCACCTTCGTCACGGTAATCCGCCGTCACAACACAACCCAACTCATTAACCAAACGATCCCACACAGGGACAGGGGGGGACCACGCAGTCCAACACTTGAACTCCAAAATCAATGACTCAACGTCACTGTGTACACAGCGAACGTTATCAACCTCACACAAATCCCACTTGGTTCCCCAGTTTTTTACACGCCAGTCATACCACGCAGGCACGTCACCTAAGTGATCGTTATACACCTCCAATGGCATCGGCTTAACCATCGAACAAAAGCTGGACAGATCAAAACTCAACGCACGAACCAACGGCTCTGGTCCAATGATACACACATTCTGATAACAATGATTAGGCATTACACATACTCCCTGTACTCATAGTTGTAATTGAACTCGGCATCTAAATAATTCCACGCCTGTTCATATTCGTAGGCCCAATCAGATCTGCCCTGCACAAGATCTGCAACAAGCCTTGCCCAATGATCTAGACTAGGCTCGTGGTCCAAATTCAATTCCTCTTGACACCATGTGTTAGGCATGACCGGACACCGCCTCCTCTAACTCGCGCAAGTAACCCTCTTGATACGGGCTGTCCGCAGGGTCATCCTCAAAAGATCTTAGCGCCGTGTGAAGATCAAAACCTTCAACCAACATATCAGCACTCGCCGCCTCACGACCCGCCTGATAATCTATAGGCAATTTCACATCGTCTTTCGTACCCTCGATGCACTCGTAATACACCAAATTATTGGTGTCCCAATACCCGTCACAATAATCCAACCACTTGGAAAGCGCGGCATCCTTGTCAGACGCCCTGATCTCAACAGTGAAAAAATCACCGTCCTCGTCCTCGCGCCATGTAAATGTAAAAGTAGACATAACTATTTCCTTCCTTAGTTACTTGTTGAACACATGCAAGTTATAGCATATCAGTGCAGTTGTCAAGAACCTCGGCTCTCGGACCTGAGTTACACTATAGCGCATTCTCCAGAGATTTTTTATTTTTTATTTTTTTTCATCCGAATTTACCGTATCCACCGTATCCAAACGTATCCCACCCTTATTTATATGCCTCGTACAGCCCAAGGCTGGATACAACTGGTTACGTTTGGATACACTTCTCTGGAAAAAACCCCCTATATAGGAAAGTTGTCAAACACTTTCGCTTGGTATAAATTGTTGGCAAGGCACAACGAGGAAGACATGGCAGCAGTAGAAAAAATCAACGGCAGACAGCTAACAAACCGCCAGAAAACTTTTGCTAGACATATAGTAGAAGGTATATACTCCAACGCTGAGTGTGCAAGGAAAGCAGGATACTCCACTGACGTGGCATCCAAGCAGGCATCAGTGTTGCTGAATGGCAGAGACTACCCACACGTTCTGGAATATGTGCAGGAGCTTCGAACCGAGCGAGAGAGACGGTATGGTGTGACCACTATCGGGCAACTCGAACGGCTGCATCAACTGTCTCTTGGCGCGGAGGACGCGGGTCAATTCTCCGCCGCTATCAACGCAGAAAAAATCCGTGCCGCTCTGGGCGGCTTGACTGTTGATAGGCGAGAACAAATCAACTCCATAGATCAGATGTCAAGGGATGAGATCACCTCTCGTTTGGCGGCGCTGCAAAAGCAGTACCCCCAAGCCTTTGTGATCGATGGCACAGCAAAGGATATCACACCGGATGAGCAAGGGACCGGAGGCGAACTTTTGGCAATCGATCAGGTCGAACCTGCCCAAGAATTGCTTCGCGACGAGGATTGAGAACAAGCACGGTGGCGGTGTGCCTGATGTACACCTAGTGTGGGACGGCCTTCCGTTCTGGCTGGAACTCAAGGTAAGCAAAGGTACGCGGGTAAACATCTCGCCTCATCAAATCGCGTGGCACATGGCATATTACGCTCGCGGAGGGTCGAGTTTCTTCTTAGTAAAGAGGGCCAAGGAGCGTGATATAGTTTTATTTGGGGGGGATCAGGGGCCCGAGGTGCTGGAAAAAGGGTGCTCTGCGCCCTGCGTCCTGCGGACCTGCGGCCCTGCGTCTTTGTTCGAGGGCCTGCGCCCTATTTTAGAGGCGCGTGTGCCTGCGGCCCTGCGTCCTCGCGTATAATACTATGCGCTAGGGCAAAAGAAAAGAGGGCCGAGGCCCTCTGGTCTAGTGTTCTACTATCGCAATTGATTTTGCTAGGCTGGATCCTTTGCAAAGTTTGCAGGCGGTGCATTGTGCGCGGCGTCCTGCCTCTTTTGATGCAGGGCACAGCGCCTCGTTCGCCTTGTCTAGGTCGCCTAGATCCGCGATCACTCGGAAGGTGCGGTGTCCGTTCTTCCAGTGCGCGATGGCTTGCGCGTGGTCGTCCGCGGATTGCATGGCAATGTCGGGACGCCATCCGCTTTGATGTGAATATGCGGTCCAAGTGTCCGCTTCACTTAGCAGTTCATCCCAAACCCGGGACGGGACCGCGCCCGGGTCGCCGTATGTACCGACGCGCACGAACCGACCGCGGCCCATGGTGGCGGCGTTCCCGGGCTGATATACGCCGCGCTGGAATGCTTTCCAAACGATCAATACGCCTTGCCCTAAGTTAACATAACAGCGGCGACCCTTTGCTTGCTTGCGTTGCGGGTCCGTTGTTACTTCGCCGCGCATGGTACAGTCGCCGCAAATAGAGAAATCCGCGCCCGTTTTGCTTGCTTCGAGCGGGTTTGTGTCGCGGCACAAGATGTAAGTTTGCACGACCGTTCCCGTTTTGGTGTTGCGGTTTGAATATGTCGCGATAACGACAATGGGTTGACCATCCAAGAGGCTAGGCCCGTTGTAGATGATAGCGCTTTTCATGGTTTAGTTCCTTTCTAATTGAACGTGTTTAGAATAACAGATTGTGCGCTGGTTACAAGTTTTATTTTATATAGCCTGCGGGCCTGCGCCCTGCGCCCTGCGGGCCTGCGGCCCCGTGTTATGCTTTTATGAAAGCATAAGGGGGCCGAAGCCCCCTAGCTTAGTCGCCCCAATCTTTGAAGAAATCTTGTTCTTCGTAGGCGGATAAGTATTCTTCGATCTGGGTGCGGGTCATCTTGTCCCGCTCGATCCGCGTCCCGTGGTATGTTCCATCGGGCCAGTAGTGGGGATCTATTTGCCTGCCGTAGTAGGCGTCGGCCCCGCCGCGATCTGCTGGTGATCCATGTGTCATAAAAAAATCGGGGGGCCAAGCCCCCCGCCTCCTTAATCTATAAGCTCATAAGCCAGTGAAGACTGGATGTCTTCAAGTATCTGGCGCTTAACTGTTTCTAGTTTTGAACGGCACTTGCTATCCGCAGGCAGTTCGCGAATGATTGTGCCAAGCTCACCCAGATCAATCCGAATTTCCGCTTCGATCTGACGGTGTGATGTGTAACCTTTTTTCATTGTCTCTTTCCTTATTGAGATAGGCAGGATTGCCTATGACTCATGATTGCACACAGCAACCAAGCAGTCAACAAGTTTTATTTCAAAGTGACGTAGCGTCACTTTCGTCCTGCGACTTGACAAATTTTCCCGAGCGAAGCGAGGGCCTGCGCCCTGCGCCCTGCGCCCTGCGCCCTGCGCCCTGCGCCCTGCGCCAACGGGCCCGAGCGCTTTCGCACACGGGCCCGTCAGTCTCAGTGAAAGGAAAGTGCCCGATATCCCTCGGGCGGGGGGTTCGTTATCCTATGACTGGTGCGCCGTATTCATCCATCCATGCGGGGTCGGCGTCGATCAGCGCACCGTTGCGCGTTACTTCGCTGGCGTATGTATCGCCCATCTCATATGATCCATCGGGCATATGGGGCGACGTTGCCGCAACAAACCACCGTGCATAGGGGTCGCTGCGTTCGGCAGTTGAGTGCTTGTAAGTCTTCAAGACTTTCCAAGTCCAGCCATAGGGGCTAACGTATGTAGCGTATGGCTGCTCTGACTTGCGAGTTTTTCCGAATGATGTTCTAGGCATATTGTTTCCTCTCTTAGTTAAAGCATAAGCCTGTTGCAAAACACTGGATAGCGGTGATGAATATTAGCAGCACCAGCACCCAGCCAAATAATAACAGGGCCCAGCCAATAAGCCGGACCCTGTTTTGTTTTTTGATCTCAGTGGTCAATGGTTACACTCACGTTGTAGGTGAAGTAATCCGATATCAACTCATTAACTTTCTCTGAAAACTCATCAGCCTCATAGGTGAGTTGCTCTGGGCCATTGGCTTGGTTTTCAATCTCAGCTTTGACCTTTTCTTCGATCAACTGCCAAACTAAGTTGCGCAGTGTGTGTTCAAAGTTTTCCATCTCTTTTCCTTTCTAGTTGAGATACCCCCTTGTACACCATGCACAAGGGGGACACAAGTTTTATTCACCGAAGCGATATCTTTCTATCCATTGCTCTGCCTCTTTGTATGCGTCATCGATTGTCTCGACATTATACACTGTAAAGCAATCAACGGGCTTTTTGTTTGTGTTCCACATTTGATAGACTTTGAAATTGGAATTGCCATTCCACTCAATAATAAAGCGTTCGGCGGGTTCAAACCAAAAATTAACCATGTTCTTTCCTTTTTGGTTGAGACGCCCCCTTGTACATCATGCACAAGGGGGATGCAAGTTTTACTTCCGCAGCAACTCAGCAGCCTGCTGGCGCAGCCGCTTGTCAATGCTGGTTTTGAACCGTGCATTGGTCATCTGGCTGGCGTTGGTATGCAGGCCAATATGGGACTGAACGTCATCGGGGGTGATGAACCGTGGTTTGTGGTCATAGAATAACCACGCCCCGTGAATGGTCTCGATCATATGGCAGCGGGTGTAAAACTCGCGCCAGTCTTTCTCAGTGATGCTATTCATAGCGACGGACATTGTGCCCCAGATTAGAGCGTTGGTGATGGGCCAAATAGCGTCATCATTGTAGTCCGCTTTCACGTTCTCGAGGTTCCAGTGTAAAGCCATGTTCTTTCCTTTCTTGTTGAAGGGTGGGGGCCGCAGCCCCCTGTTGAGTTATACCGCGACGAATTTTTTGACGCGAGTTTGCTTGGCATATTTATGCCAAACGCTGGGGCGGTTTTCTTTCCACCATGCCAGCGACGGGGCGCTCATCCGCACGGTGTATTCCCACCGCGCATAACCGAACGCTACGCTATCGGCGCGAAGCTCATCGCGCTCTTTTGTAAGCGATTTGATCTGGGCTTCGATCTCAGCGATCCGACCTAGTTGAGTTGCTTTGGCTGTCATGTTCTTTCCTTTCTAGTTGAACACTGGCCCCTCCCAGTGACGGGCCATAACATAGTTATGGGGCCTGCATCTGAGTTTGTCAACAGGTAAAATACAATTAATTACAAGTTAATCACAATAAAATGGCTAGCTGCTGACCGCTGCACCGCAGCATTGCTGGGGGTTACTGCGCCGCAGCGCGGCGTGGCGCGGCCCCGCGCCCCGACCCCACCCCCCTTTTTCGGGGGGTGCAAGGGAACTGCGGCCTTCTATATTGTTGGTTTTATAAATTCACTCGGGTATTTTTCCATTGGGGCCCCTACCCCCTCTAAAAATCGCGGGGGTAATTTCATTGCAAACTAAACCATACTCGCCAAGTTCAAAGAAAGCTGATATAAACATGCATAAATCAGTTTATTGGGGGTACTCATGGGTTTTTGGAGTGATTTAGCTGACGATATTAAAATGGGCATCGGTGCTAAAGAGAAGGACCAAGACTACATAGACCGAACTGCTGCGACGATAGCCCGGAACGAAGGTTCGGCGGCGGCGTCTAATTATGCGGCGGGTCAGGCGGACAAAGGGTTCGAGGACAACTACAATGCGCCAGCGGACACGAGTTACAAGGTTACGAGTGGGAACACTCTTGGTCAGATAGCCTTGGACAATGGTACGACGGTTGCGGCGATAGCGAATGCGAGTGGGATAGCGTTATCGGACGTGAACAACATTTCGGTTGGTCAGACTTTGACTATTCCGGGCACCACTTCTGGGGACACGAGCAATGTGTATGCTGGGTTGCCTCAGAGTGTGTTTGACGAGAAGACCCCGACTAATGCGGTTACGGTTGACGGGAACTATTACGATCAGTTTGGTAATCCTCATGGTACGAAGTCGGCTCGTGACAACGCGGATGTTCAGTATGGTCGTCAGGAGTCTTGGAATAACCCGTCGAATTGGATCATTACGAGTAACGAGCGCGGGGATTTAGACAAGCAGTACATTGGCAGTGAGCCTGCGCCTAGTGGTGGTAACTACACGGTTCCGAGTTTCGCGGCTATTGATTCTGGCACCTCGAAACCCGGATCATCGTTGGATGTTGTTGTTGAGGGCAGTCAGGCGTATGTGACGGACAAGGCTGGTCAGAAGTTTACGAACGTTGACTCTGCTGTTTCGTCGGATGCGGCTATTGATCGTAAGGTTTCGTCGTATGAGGATCCTAGTAATTACCGGATAGACACGAACCAGCAGGATGATTTGGTTCGGATTTACGTTGGTGACGAGGGTCTTCCCCCTATTTCGTATGACACGCCTAGTTGGGAGGCTGTTGACACGGCGCAGGAGAGTGCGTCGGACAAGGATCAGTATTATGATCTGACGTTTGTTGACGGTGAGCGTAAGGTTTTGGACAGTTACGGGAATGCGTTTGACACTCCTGCGGAGGCGACATCGAACGACGTAAAGATTGTGGATCGTTCAAATCCTGAGAATTACGAAGTTGTGACCACCAATGTGGATGGGGATGTGGAGCCTGTTGCTGGAGCGGGGACAGCGATTAAGGTTGGTAATATGATTACCGAGGCGCGGTACACGGGGGAATATGGTGACCCGATACTTACTCGTAACCTTGTAACTGGCGACAACGATTTTGAGGCTCCGAGCATTACGGAGGTTTTGAACGCGACGACGTACAAGGACACGCCTTATAGTGTTGAGTACGACGACGAGAGCGGTTTGATGTCTGTTTTTGCTCCTGATGGTCAGCGTATATCTTCGGTTCCGGGCACGTCGGTTGATGACAATATGATGCGGCAATCGTTGACTGTACTGGAAGCTGGTTATACTCCGCGCACGGTTGAGTTTGAGGCGCAGGTCGATGCTTTAATGTTTGGCGGCGAGATGTTCTTGGACGAGAACAAGGACGGCGTACCTGACATGGAGATTTCGGAGGAGGTTCAGGCTCTTTCTCCGATGAATTTCACGGCTGCTGCGGATAACAAGGCTGCGTTTGCAGCGGCGTCACAGGTTGGGGAGGCCCCAGCGCCGAGGACACCGGGCAATCGTGCGGGTGTTGTTGTTGAGGATCCGTCGGGTCGGACGCTTGGTGATTCTGCGACGGATTTTGCAAAGGGGATTGGCACAGGCGTAGTTAATACTATTGCTTCTGGAGCGAAGGGTATGGGTGCTGTTCAGAAGGCAGACGCGGCTGCGACGGTAGAAGCCTTGGTGCAGACATTAACGGACGCTGGGGATATCAAATCCAAGTATCAATCGGTTATGAATGATTTGATGTCGGACGAGAACATTGCTCGTGGTTTGATTTCGGCAATGGATCCTGTGGAGTATTTGGAGAATTTTGAAGTTGAAGTGGAGGTAGCGCCGGGTCGTAGCGTTACGATGAACGCTTCGATGTTACAGGGTCGCATTCAGAACGAGCAGCAGCGTATAATCAACGCAACGGAGCAGCACAACGAGGCGATGGAAGCTGCTGGCGTTATAGTTGATGAGACCTATTGGGGGCAGCTTGCTGACACGATCAAGGAGAAAGGCTCTGATCTTGTGGGCAAGCCCGGAGAGGCGGATTCGTTTGCGTATCAGGTGGGTAACGGTTTTGGCAGTGCGTTAGCGTTTATTGCTCTTTCGGCTCCTGCTGTTTTGGCGGGGCCAGCGGCGGCTCCTGCGTTAGCGGCTACTTTTGCGGCGACGGGTGGTGCGTTGGTTAACGCGGGTTCGATGTATGACGAAGCGTATGCATTTGCAAAAGAACAGGGGAAGACAGATGCGGAAGCCGATGCGATAGCGCTCCAAGGTACGGGGTACGCGACTCTTATTGGTACGTTAGAGGGTATACCTGTTGCTCGTGCGTTGGGCTTTGTTCCTCCGCAGTTTGGTAGTCAGGTTGCAGAATTTTTCACGGACATCATTGCGGAAGGCGGACAAGAGGGTCTGAACCAGACGCTAAACAACTTAACTGCGCAGGGTATTTGGGATCCGAACCGCGGGATGTTTGACGGAACGGTGGACGCCGCGGTAATGGGCGGGATTGTTGGTGGTGCGATATCTGGTGGTGCTCGGATGACGAAGAGTATGCGCGATGGTTTGAAGGCCAACGGCTACTCGGACACTGAGATTGCGATGATTGAGGAGTCTGACGGTGGCATCGTGACGGGTGAGATGTCGCCAGCGCGGATTGAGGCGTTGTTGAACCGTGGTTATACGATTGAGCAGATATCGGGTGTGTTTGGAAATTTAACTGGCACGAACACAATCTACGCCATGACTGATGCTCCCTCTCTCTCAGGTAGTGGTCTTCCAGCCATAAACATGATTTCTGGTTCTCCCGCAGGTATATACAATCAGACTGTGACACAATCGGCTGTTGATTTGGTAAACGGCCCTGCTTTTGGTGATGAAGGTTTTACCGAAAGGTTACGTGAGGTTGCTGCTGAAAACAGTATTGCTGTAGGCGATAACACATTTATGCCTATGCAGGTTTATACAGAACTTGTAGATAGAGTTAACAATCCTGATTTTAAAGTCATTAATCCAGTTGAGATGACCATTGAGGGTATGGCTGCGAACAGTGCGTTTCAGGACACGGTCATTAAGACTGGTGCTGGTGATCCAGCTATTATGTACGGCAACCCGGCGAACAACATGTTTTCTGCGACGGCCCCGAGCCCGGATGCATCTCCTGTATACTTGGACGTAAAGAACCCGTTTACGATTGAGAGTATTGGAACGCCCAAGGGCAAAGAGACGTTGACCGAGGTTCTTGGATCTAGTCGGGCAGATGCGTTGATCAGCGAGTTTCAGCAGAACGGCAGTGTTACGTTGACTGGTGCGGATGTACAGAAGGTTGCGGAATCTGGGTACGACGGCGTTATAGATAACGACAGTGGTAGGGTTTACGTTGCGGACAATTCGTCTGTGTACAGTGTTACTGATCCGGAGACCACGACTGAAGAGACGGTTGTGGCTACGAAGCCTGAGTGGAAGACGCAGTTGGATGAGGCGTTTTATCTGACTGGTTCGATTGACATGGACTTGGCGAAGCAGGTTGAGCAGGAGTTTGGGGTTAGTCCGTTTGAGATTAACGAGCACTACCAGCAGATCACGGCTTCGGATGCGGCATGGGAGAAGCGTCTTCTGGGCGATTACTTGACCAAGGGTTATATTGATCTGGACACGATGCTCAAGGCTGAAGAAGACTTTGGCGTTTCGATGCAGGATCTTGGTAATTACGCTGAGTATTTGGACTCTGATTTGTCTGTATACAACGACGCGATGTTTGCGGATCAGATTAAAGAGGTTCAGGATTTAACGGGCAGTCAGACTTCGTTGCAATCTGAGGTTACATCCCTAACGAACGAGCTATCCGCGGTTGAAGCAGACTTAGTTGAGATGACAAAGAACCGTGATTTGGACTCGGAGGCTGCGTCTACGGCGATTGCCAAGCAGGAACAGTTAAGCGGGGAGCTTTCTGCTAAGAAGGAGGAGCTTGCGGGTGTAGAAAAGACGCTTGGTGAGACGCAAACAGCGTTGGAGGCGGAGACTAAAACCCGTGCAACTGCGGAACAGAACGTTACATCTCTGACCTCGGACCTTGATTCTGCCAATAGTACGATTACGGATCTACAATCGAGCCTTGATGCGGCGAATGATAAGGTTTCGACCTTAAACACTACGATAGAGGGGTTGAATACCGAAGTAGGGACCGCGGAAGCTGCGACTGAGGCGGCGGACAAGGTGGTTACGAAGTTAAATGAAGACATCAAGTTTAAAGACGAAGAGATTACGGGGCTAGAATCAGACGTTAAGGCGGCAGAAGACGCTGTATTAGCCAAGCAAGACGAGTTAGACACGGCTTCGGCTAACGCAGAGACCAGTGCAGAGACGATTGCGGACCTAAACTCGGAAATTAAGGCTTTGGAAGACGCCAAGACTGGGTTGGATGGCGATTTAAGCACGGCGATAGGCGAGCGGGATAGTCTACAGGGTACGTTAGACGAGCGGACAAAGGAGCGAGATACTCTTCAGGAGTCCCTGACCTCAAGTAACACGCAATTAGAAGCAGCTAACAAACAACTAACTGCGGCTAACACACAAGTCACGGACTTAACGACCCAGAAAGAGGCGTTCACCAAGGAGGTTGCGACCTTAACCACCGAATTGGGCACGGCGAACACGAATTTAACCGCTGCATTAGAGGCATCTGGGTCCAGTGCGGCGTTAGCGGAAAACTTAAACACGCAACTACAGACTGCAAACAGCACTATTAGCAGTATGACGACTACGTTGAACGAAACTATGGCTGATGTTACGGCGTTGGAGAAAGAAATTGCGTCCCAAAAAGAAAATCAAACCATATCAGACGCAGATCTAGCCGCCGCCGAGGCATCGTTGGAGGCCGCGAATCTTGAGGTGCAGACGTTATCGGATGCCTTGACTTTAGAGGAGTCTGCGAAGGAAAGTTTACAGAAAAAGCTGACTTCCGCGGAAAGTGACCTCTCTAAGCTGCAAGAATCTAGTTCCAAGTCGATTGAATCCTTGGGATTGGAAGTCGATACCGCAAACGCTACGATTGAAAGTTTACAGGGCCAACTTACCACGGCGACGAACGACGTTTCGACCTTGTCCAATCAGTTGGAGGCCGCGCAAAACTCTCAGACGGCAACGGCGGAACAGAAAGCTGCGCTGGCTGGACAGTTGGATGCGGCCCAGAAGGAAGCCACGTCTCTGCTGTCGGATATTACGAAGTTAGAGGGACAGCGTGACACGTTAAAGGCGGATCTCACGGCGGCGGAGGCGACGGTTGGCACTCAAGACACCACCATTACAGATCTGACCGACAGACTTTCAACGGCGAATACCAGCATCGGCACTTTGCAGGAGCAACTTACTACTGCGACGAACGACGTTTCGAACTTGTCCAGTCAATTAAAAGCCGCGCAAAACTCTCAGACGGCAACGGCGGAGCAGAAAGCTGCGCTGGCTGGACAGTTGGATGCGGCCCAGAAGGAAGCCACGTCTCTGCTGTCGGATATTACGAAGTTAGAGGGGCAACGTGACACGTTAAAGGCGGATCTCACGGCGGCGGAGTCCACAATTGGTACTCAGGAAACAACAATTGGCAACCAAGCCGAGGCGATTACCACGCTGACTACGGATTTAAGCACAGCTAATCAGGACATTGGCAGTTTGAACCAGCAGTTGGGAACTGCGAATGAATCAGTAACCGCGTTGGAAGGTCAACTGGAGGCAGCTAACAACTCGTTGACTGCTACACAGACGGAAAAAGATACGATTGCGGCTAATTTAGACACGGCGCGGGAAAATGCACGAGCCCTTACTGAAAGTTTGTCGGCTCGCACTAAGGAAAGAGACAACCTTCAAGTTAGTTTGAACGATACAAAAACTACGTTAAGCAACACGGTAACGTTAGCCAACACGCTGCAAACTAATTTGGACGCGTCTAACGCGGAGATAAACACTCTTGGAAATCAATTAGATATGGCGCAGGCAAATGTGAATTCGTTAAAGGAAACGTTAACGGATGCCACTGCGTTACAAGAGCTTACTGACGCTGAGAAACTAGATTTACAAAACGATCTAACAGCGTCACAGAATGATGTGCAAAGCCTTACAGACCAATTGGGTTCTCGAACAACAGAGCGCAATAACATTGAGAAGCAGCTTACTGAAACGAAAGCAGAGTTAACGGCGAGCACGACGCTTACGGAAACCTTGCAGGGTAATTTAACCACGGCACAAGAGAATATTCTGGGTCTGGAGTCTCAGTTGGGCGATAGCCAAGCATTACAGCAGTTAACAGAAGAGCAACGCGCAGCGTTAGAGCAGACTTTGGCAGAAGAGCAGGTCAACGCGGCATCGCTTGAGACGCAGCTAGGTGAGGTAACGTCGGCGTTTGATATTACGCAAACGCAGCTAGACTTTGCGCAAGGGGCCACAACTTATATCAACACGCAGCTAGACCAGAACGTTGCGGAGGATGCATTGGTTGCGGACTTGGTCACACGAGGATACACAGCGGATAACGCGCAAGCGTTGGTAAACGAGGTGCAGCAAACACGGTTTGAGCAATCGGAGTTGGCTCGTATAACGGATGCTCGTAGGTCGGCGGCGTATGTGCCGTTTGGAGCGGGGCCTGTTGGTGGAGAAGAGGACGAGGTCACTTATCCTGACTACGGTCCTCCCGGGACGGGGACAGTGCAGCCACAAGCACAAGCACAAGCACAGCAGCCATATCAGCCGCCAGCCACTGCGTATCAGCCGCCTCCTACTCAACCAGTGTACGAGGCCCCACGGTTTGATCCGTTTACTCGGGACGATGCGACCCCGATTGCTGGGGGCCCTGCTGTGGAGTTGGATCAGTTTGGTCAACCTATTTTAAGTTTTGGTTCGACAGGGCGTCCTTTGGGCTCATATGTCACAATGCCTACTTCGGCTGGTCCTTTTAATCCATATGAGATGGAAATGCCTGAAGCGCCTGCATTTAACCCACAACAACCCGTTGTACGACCACCCTTCCCACAACAGCCTCAACCTGTTATAAATCAGGGTATAGGCGGATTAGGTAGAAAATAATGGCATATACAATTCAGAGTGGAGACACACTCAGCGAGATAGCTGAAAAGAATAACACATCTGTTGCGGAGATCATGGCCTCCAATCCACAGATCAGTAACGCTAACAACATTCAAGCTGGTGCATCCTTAAACATTGCAAGCAAAGGTTCTGGAGCATCTACATACTCAGGGAACTTCGGGACTTCTTCTGGTGGTAGTTCGCAAGAACAGGCTCGTAAAGTTGTTGGGGACACTCGCGCTGAAGAGTTGGCAAAGGTGCAGCCAAAAACATCCCCGGGTCAAGCCGCCCAAGACGCCCGTAAGTATGGATATGTTGGGGGAATAGAGTCGCTAAACACGGACCAATTAACTGCGATGTCACAATCACAGTATGATCCAATGAACACAAAAGACATGGTCATTGGTGGTTTGTTGGGAGCGGTCATTCCCGGCGCTGGTTTGCTGTACGGAGCATCACAGTATCTAGGTGCTGCGGAAGACCGCAAGGTTGCAGAACAATTGCTGCAACAGGAAAACTACCAGACAAAAGGTTTGTTTGGCACGGATTTGTTTAAAGGTGCCGATGCTGCGCAGTATGTTCCGGTGTACGATGAGAACGACCAGTTGGTTGGTTCTTTGGGGTTAGACGCATCAGGGAGCCCTCTTCGGTACTCTGGAGATCGGATGGCGGATTATCAGGGGCTTGGATCTGATCTAATCAAACCAACTCCTGTGCCCGAGCCAAGTCGAGATAGAGATGACAGCCCGTCTCCGGTTTCAGCGGAAGCTGTAGGAGTAGACCCTGCGTCTACGACACCAGCCGCGCCCACAGCGCCGGGGAAGGTTCCTTTTGTACGTTTACCCTCTGCGTTAGACCAGCCTATGGCTAGACCCACAGGGCAGGCGCTGACACAGCCCACACAGTTGCCTCCTAACTTCGGACAGCCTAGACCCGCTCAACAGGGTATTATGGGAACTGAGGCGGCACTGAGAGACCAGCAGATGTATCCGTTTATGTACGGAACTCCGTATCAGAGACGACCACAGAATATGATGTCATGAACTTACAGGCTCTTCCGGAAGAAGCGTTAAAAGAAATTCTATCGCTTACGGAAGCGAAGAAGAAGCTGGACTTGCGCGAAGTAGCGTCGGAAAAGTTCATGCCGTTTGCGCATCATGTGTATGAGAATTTTATCGAGGGTCGTCACCATCGGGTGATCTCCGAAAAACTTGAACGCGTTGCACGAGGGGAACTCAAGCGGCTTATAATTAATATGCCCCCGCGTCACTCTAAGTCGGAGTTTGCTAGTTTTTTGATGCCTGCGTGGTTTTTGGGACGCAACCCAAAGCTCAAGATCATTCAGGCTACGCACAACACGGAGCTTGCGGTTAGGTTTGGTCGTAAGGTTCGGGACTTAATCGACGATCCTGCGTACAAAGAGATTTTTCCTGATACGAATTTGAAGGAAGACAACAAGGGTGCGGGTAAGTGGCAGACGGACAAGGGCGGTGAATACTTTGCTGCGGGTGTTGGCGCGGCTGTTACGGGCCGTGGTGCGGATCTTTTTATAATTGATGACCCTCACTCGGAACAGGACGCCTTGAGTGAAAGTGCGTTTGACAATGCGTATGAGTGGTACACATCTGGTCCCCGACAACGTTTGCAGCCGGGTGGATCGATTATCCTAGTTATGACGCGCTGGGGTAAGAAAGATTTGACAGGGCGTTTGATGGCTGCACAAGGCGGCGATGTGATGGCGGATCAGTGGGAGGTTGTTGAGTTCCCTGCAATTTTACCCAGCGACAAGCCGTTGTGGCCTGAGTTTTGGGAGAAGTCGGCGCTACTGTCGATCAAAGCCTCTTTGCCTGTGGGTAAGTGGAACGCTCAGTGGCAGCAGAACCCCACGGCATCTGAGAGTGCGATTGTAAAACGCGAGTGGTGGCAAGACTGGGATCGAGAGCAGATACCCGCGATCAAGTATATTGTGCAGGCATACGACACCGCGTTCTCTAAAAAAGAAACTGCGGACTATTCTGCCATAACCACTTGGGGGGTATTTACGCCTGACGACGGTGGCCCTGATAACATCATACTTATGGACGCCCGTAGGGGGCGTTGGAACTTTCCTGAACTAAAGGAGATTGCCTATGAAGAGCACGAATACTGGGAGCCAGACATGGTTGTGGTCGAAGCGAAAGCGACGGGTACACCGCTCATTGACGAGTTGCGGCTTCGCGGTATTCCAGCGCTGGGCTTTTCACCGGGCAAGGGAAATGATAAGGTAACGAGAATGCACATGGTCGCTCCGTTGTTTGAAGCGGGAATAGTGTGGGCACCTATGCATGAAAAATTTGCGGACGAGGTGGTGGAAGAAGTAGTTTCATTTCCTAATGGCGATCACGATGACTTTTGTGATAGTATGACGTTGGCACTGATGCGCTTTCGGCAAGGAGGGTTTCTTTCTTTGCGGGGAGAAGAGGAAGAGGATAGCTTGTACGCACCTCGTAAACGGGAGTATTACTGATGGCATTACCACCAAACATGGTTGTACCGGGCCTAGACTTAGACAGCACAGAGGGTCTTCCTGATGTCGAAGTGGACGTGCCCAGCCCAGTAGATTTCACCGGGGGTGCCGAGGTAATTGACGACGGGCAAGGCGGAGCGATTGTGCAAGCCATGTCTGAAATGGAAGATCAGGACGTTGAGGTTGAGATAATTGATCACGACGCTAACCTTGCGGAGTTTTTAGATGATGGCGTTCTTGGGGAAATTAGTAGCGAGCTTGTGGGCCTTTATGAAGAGGATTACGACTCTCGTAGTGAGTGGGAAGAAACTTATACAAAAGGCTTGGACCTTCTTGGTATCAACTCTGAAGAGCGGTCTCAGCCGTTTGAAGGCGCTAGTGGGGTTACGCACCCGTTAATTACTGAAAGCGTTACGCAGTTCCAAGCGCAGGCGTACAAGGAAATGTTGCCTGCGGGTGGCCCAGTTCGCACTCAAGTTATTGGTTTGCAGGACCAGAAGCGCGAGGATCAGGCCCAGCGCGTTAAGCATTACATGAACTACCAGATCATGGAAGAGATGGAAGAGTATGATCCGGGCATGGATCAGATGCTGTTTTACCTTCCCTTATCTGGTTCGACCTTTAAGAAAGTGTATTTTGATCCGTTGAAAGGTCGCGCTGTAGCAGAGTTTTTACCTGCACAAGATTTAGTGGTGTCGTATTCTGCTACTGATTTGGCGACGGCTCCTCGTGTGACACACGTTTTAAAGATGACCGATAACGATGTGCGTAAGATGCAAGTATCTGGTGCGTACATGGACGTTGATTTATCAGGATCTGGAGACCCAGACGAAGATGAGGTGGATCAGAAGGTAAATAAACTACAAGGCATCTCACGGGGCTACACAGACGATATCCGAACTATTTTAGAGATGCACTGTGATCTCGACATTGAAGGCTTTGAGGATGCAGATCCCATGGGCGAGCCCACGGGTATCAAGCTACCTTATATTGTGACGATAGACAAAGACAGTAATCAGATCTTAGCTATCCGCAGGAACTATGCAGAGATGGATCCACTTCGTAAGAAGCGTCCGTATTTTGTGCATTACAAGTTTCTACCGGGTCTAGGGTTTTACGGTTTTGGTTTGATCCACATGATAGGGGGCCTTGGTCGTGCCGCTACAAGTATTCTACGTCAACTTATTGATGCGGGAACTTTGGCGAATCTCCCAGCAGGATTCAAGGCGAGAGGGGTTCGGGTTCGGAACGATGATGAGCCTTTGCAGCCCGGGGAATGGCGGGACATAGATGCGCCCGGTGGCAACATACGGGACTCATTAATCCCATTGCCATACAAAGAACCCTCGGGGACTTTGGCGCAACTGCTGGGCGGTTTGATCGAGGATGGACGTAGGTTCATTTCTATCGCTGATCAGCAAATAAACAACATGAGCGGAGAAACGCCTGTTGGTACGACAGTAGCGATGTTGGAACGTGGCATGAAGGTTATGTCCGCGATTCACAAACGTTTGCACTATTCGCAGAAGAATGAGTTTCGTTTACTAGCCCGTATCTTCAAAGAAAATATGCCCCCTGAATATCCGTATGAGGTTGCGGGTGGTTCGGCTGCGATTAAACAACAGGATTTCGACGACAAGATTGATGTCTTGCCTGTCAGTGATCCCAACATATTCTCCATGGCGCAACGCGTTACGCTGGCTCAGACTCAACTCCAACTGGCTCAGTCTAATCCACAGATGCACAATCTTCACGCTGCATACCGTAGGATGTACCAAGCGCTTGAGGTCCAGAACATTGATGAGATCTTGCCCCCACCCCAAGAACCTCAACCGATGGATCCCGCCATGGAGAATGCCAAAGCTCTTATGGGCGAAATTCTACGCGCATTCCCAGAGCAGAATCACGAAGTACACATCGAGATCCACATTATGTTTATGAAGACGCCTATCGTGGCAACGTCTCCACAGATCATGGGATCGTTTATGTCTCATATTCAGGAGCACGTCAGTATGCTTGCGAAGAAGCAGGCTATGGACGAGGTCAAGCAAGCGTTAAGCGGGGCTAAGATGATGGCAAATGTAGGCGCGGTCAGCCAAGGATCGGTGCAAGAGTATGAAAAACAATTGCAGCAAGACTTGCAAAATCAACAGGAAGTTGAGAACCTAGTCGTACTGTACCAACAGAAGATTATGGCGGACGTAATGGCTCGCTTAATGCCTGAGAACCCGAACGAGCCTGATCCGTTAGTAGCTATTCGGATGCAGGAGCTAGAGTTGCGTAAGCAGAAACAAGGGCAGGATGCCGTGAATGATGCTGCTAAACTTGAGTTAGAGATGAACAAGGTCGAGCAGCGTGATCGTTTAGACAACGCTCGCATGGACTTGCAGGAAGAGATTGCCGATGACCGCAATGCGGTTAACAGAGAGCGGATTGCTGTTAATGCTGAGATCCAGCAAATGGCTATGCAACGGAGGGGATAATGCCCTTAAAATCAGGCAAATCACAAGGTGTTGTCAGTCAAAACATCAAGACAGAAATGGCTGCTGGAAAACCGCAAAAACAGGCGGTTGCTATTGCTTTAAGCAAAGCGGGTAAACGTAAATATTCTTCTGGCGGTACGGTTAATAAAAGGTTTAGTCCGATATCCCGACCTCAGAGGTTTGTCGGAGTGTTCTAGTGTTGTGTGTGCTTGTATTCGTAGGATACGGGCACGTTTTTGTGAACGGGTACGGTAGCTGGTTCTATAAAGCGTGTCACTACCAGTGTCGTAACGAGTACCCCAAACGTGTGTACCGCGTTAGCCCCGAGTATTATTGTCCAAGGAGCTTTCGTGTAACATGATGGATCCATTTACAGCATTCGCGGCGGTAAAATCCGCGGTTTCCGCAGGCAGGGAACTCGTTAATGTAACCAAGCAAATTGGTGAATTTTTTGACGGGGTTGATGATTTACGCGCTGCCCATGAAAAAAAGAAAAACAGCTTGTTCTCAGGATCGGATGAAAATGCGATGGAGACGTTTGTGAATTTACAAAGGGCCAAAGATGCGGAGGAGGAGCTTCGTCAGATTGTTATTTCAACCAGAGGTTTTAGTGCGTGGGGCGAGTTGCAAGCTATACGGGTGCAAGCAAGGAAAGACCGTAAGGCAAAAGCAGAAGCGGAAAAGAAACGTAAAGCCAAGATAATTGAGCGTATAGTTATTTATGGAGGTTCTACGATTATTGTAGCAATAATGTTGGGGATCACTGTTGTTATCATTTTAGCAAAACAAGGAAAAATCTAATGGCAGATGGCGTTCGGGGTGTAAGTCAAAACATGCCATTTAATGTAGGCAGTGACATACACGCTCAAACACGGGTTCGTGAGCGCATAGAAACGCACCTTGTGGAGCAGCGGGTGGAGAAGGCGCATAGGGCCAACCACAGTCATTTAGAGGCTTTGGCAAAGCAGCGATTTGATTTACAGGAAAGTTATGATAAGTTCGGCGTTAAGACTACGGGCTCTAAGCCTGAAGGAACCAATGTGAACATAGAGGTTTAACATGGAAAAAGTTCTTGCTTGGAAGATCATGCCACGTCTGATGATGTTGGTGATGACGATAATGTACATTCGCGTTTTAGAGTGGGGGATGAGTCTTGACGACTTGTCAACGCAACAAAGTGCAATGATATCAATTTGTTCTGGGGCGCTTACAGGAGCGTTCGCCGTTTGGCTGGGGTCTGAGAAATGAGTATTTTTACCGCTGCATTAGGGCCGTTAGCAAATCTTGCGGGTAGTTGGCTACAAGGCAAAGCAGATAAACAGTCCGCAGAGGCGGAGCTAAAGTTAACCGAGGCGAAGGCGAAGGCCCAGATATTATTGTCAAAAGAAACAAGCGTTGCCGACTGGGAACGAGTCATGGCTGAAGGCGCAAAAACAAGCTGGAAGGACGAATATTTTGTAATTATTTTGTCTATCCCTTTGATTTTATGCTGGATTCCGGGCGCGGAAGGTTGGGTTGATCGTGGGTTCGAGCAGCTTAACAAGGCACCAGACTGGTATTTTTACAGCCTTGGAATTGCAATTTCAGCCAGTTTCGGTGTGCGCGGAGCGCAATCATTTTTTAAAAGGAAGTGACATGAAAAAGAACTGGGAAGCGTTTTTTGAAATGCTGATTCATCACGAAGGTGGATTTACGGATGACACTAGGGATTCTGGAAACAAAAAAGGTGATGGTCACGGAAATGATGGCAGTACCATGCTGGGTGTTACGGCGTACAACTGGGCGCGATACACGGGCAAGCCTGCCCCGAAAGACGTTATGCGTAAGCTGACGAAAGACGATGTGAAACCTTTGTACAAGAAAAACTACTGGGATGCGGTCAAGGGGGACGATCTCCCTTCGGGCGTTGACGTTAGTTGCGCGGACCTTTGTGTGAATGCCGGGCCGGGACGTGCAGCTAAAATATTACAGCGCGTGGTCGGGGCGACCGCAGATGGGGCCATTGGCCCAAAGACCGTAGCAGCAGTGCATGACTTCGATCCAAAAGACATCTTGCACAAATACTACGACGGGCGTGAAGGTTTCTACCGCTCTCTAAAAGACTATGCGGTATACGGCAAAGGTTGGTCTCGTCGTAACAAAGAAACTCTTGAGAAAGCACTGGAGCTTTTAGATGGCTAAGAAGAAAAAGAAGTCGTTTACGAAAGAGCAACTACGTCGTTTTATGGAAGGCGAGTCTGCATATGAGGCTATGGGCGGCACTAAAAGTCCAAACGCTGGCAAACAACAATTTATGTCGCAAGAGGTAGAAAAACTTCTGCGTAAAAATCCGGAGATCTTTGAGGGCAGCTTTAGATCAGGCGGCGAAGTTCGCGCTGCCGATGTCCGTGATAACCCTAAACGTGGGAAGTGTTACTAACCCTATCCTAGAAAGGAACCCCTCATGCCTAGATTAAAAAAAGCCTCTCAACTCCGCAAGTTGCGAAAAAAGTCTGCATCTACGCGAGCCGCTAAGTCCATTCCTAACGACCCTAAGACTCCTAACTTGGCTAAACCCGCTGGCCCGTTAGTTTTTCAAACCAAACATGGCACTAAGGATCGCCCGGCTAGTGTAACCCCAAAATCGACGGGAGGGCAAAACGCTGGATTTTATATGGACACTGGCGGTGTTAAAGGGAAAAGGCCCAAATCTCGTAAGACCTCCCGTATCTTTTGATGTCCGTGACAATTCTAAACGTGGAAAGTGCTACCAATGACAACAATTATGATCAGTGTGCTTCCTGACGGAATGCCTGTAGATAAAATGGAGAGCGATGACGACGGCAAGAGTTGTCCGCTCCCAACGCAAGATGAAGAGTTAAACCAAGAAAACAAAGACATTGCGATTGCAGAATACAACTACGGCCCCGCCACTACAGACGAGGAGTGCGGAAACTGTGGAATGTATAATCAAACAGAGGACATGCTTGCTTGCATTGGAGACGACTCTGGGGATCTTGGGTATTGCCAATTGCTAAAGTTTTCATGTATGAGCGAAAGCACATGTAGCGAGTGGGTAGAGGGTGGTCCGATTACATCCGACTTACAAGAGGAATACAGGGATAACCTATAATGGATGTTGTTGACTTTGCGAAACATGTGTATAGGTTGTTGAGAGAGCGTGAAAATGATATTGGGCGTTCATTAGTCAACGGGTCTGCCAAAGACTGGGAGACTTATAAGATGATGGTGGGAGAGGTACGGGGACTCTCTTTTGCCAGAGAAGAAATAAAGTCCCTGCTGGAGAATAACGCTGACGATGTCGAAGACATTATATCTTCCTGATCATGTCGCGCAGAAAATGAACAAAGAAAAGGTGGACTCATCGTCTGCTTCTTCTGAGGTTGGTAGCGCGTATGTAGATACTCAAGACCGAGTGCTAGAGCCTTCGCTTCTTGATAAATCCCTTCTTGAACGATTACCGCAGCCCACAGGATGGCGAATATTGGTAATGCCGTATCAAGGTACTCTGAAAACAAAAGGCGGATTGCACCTTCCCGACGAGGTTCGGGAAAGAGAAACTGTTGCTACAGTTGTAGCATATGTTCTTAAACTGGGACCACTGGCTTATAGCGATAAAAAGTACGGCTCTGCTTGGTGTGAGGAGGGACAGTGGGTTTGCATTGGTCGATATTCTGGTTCTCGATTTAAGATCGATGGGGGAGAAGTTCGCATCATTAACGATGACGAGGTGATTGCAACAATATTGGAGCCCGATGATGTCAAACACGTCTGAAGAAATTGAAGAAGAGATTGAGGTAGTCATTGAGGACGAGGCTTCAGAAGAGGAAGTCCAATCTGCGGAACCTGTAGAAGATCAACCAGAAGTAATTGTGGAAGAAGAATCTGAAAACACAGGTTCTGACGAAGAGCTTACCGATTACAGTAAAAACGTTCAGAATCGAATCAAGAAATTAACAGATAAGTACCGTAAGGAAGAGCGCGATAAACAGGAAGCGCTTCGCCTGACTTCTCAGTTAATGGAAGAAAACAAGAAGATGAAGGACCGTTTAAAACTTTTGGACCGAGGTTATGTCCAAGAGTACGGGAACCGTCTTAACATCGAAATGAGCGCGGCAAAGATAGCGTACAAAGATGCTGCGGACCGAGGCGACAGTGACAAGCAACTGGAAGCTCAAGAAAAACTTTCTCGGTTGAACTCTGAAATGGAACGCCATAGGCAGGCTAAAGCTAGGGTAGAGCGCGAGGCACAACAGCCCGTCCAGCAGCAAGCTGCTCCCGCCGCGGCTCCTTCTGCCCCACCTCCTGCACCAAAACCGGATCCTAAAGCCGAGGCTTGGGCGCAGAAGAACGAGTGGTTTGGGTCTGATCGAATGCTTACTTCTGCCACATATGCTATCCACGCTACCCTTATCGAAGATGAGGGGTTTGACCCGGAGAGCAATGAGTATTATACTGAAATAGATCGTCGGTTGCGTGTGGAGTTTCCACACAAGTTTCAGACGGCTAAGAAAACGGGGGAAAGAAGTCAGGTCGCATCCGCTGCTTCTTCCGCATCCCGCAGCACTAAATCGGGGCGCAGGTCGGTGAAACTGACGCCTTCTCAAGTCGCGATTTCAAAGTCGCTTGGCGTTCCACTTGAAGAATACGCTAAATTTGTAAAGGATTGAGATCATGGCTGACAGAACACCCCGCAAAAATAACACGCGAGAAACAGAATCGCGCAGAAAACCATGGGCACCGCCCAGTCACCTTGAGGCACCTACTCCACCAGATGGATATGTGCATCGTTGGATACGCGTTTCAATGCGCGGCGAAGAAGACAAAATGAATGTCAACGCCAAGCTGCGAGAAGGATGGGAACCCGTCCGTAAAGATGAGTATCCTGATTATGAAGCCCCGACTATTGACGATGGTCGTTATGAGGGGGTGATTGGTCAAGGCGGATTGATGTTGTGCCGTATACCTGAAGAAACAGTAGCAGAAAGAACTGCATATTACGGGGGCAGAACCCGCGAACAAATGACTGCCGTTGATCAGGATCTTATGAAGGAGTCACATCCTTCCATGCCTATCAGTAACGATAGGCGTAGTCGTGTATCATTCGGGGGATCTCGTAGAGACTCCGATTAACTTATAGAAGGATTGCTACTATGGCAAATACTAACGGTGCCTTCGGACTTCGTCCGATTGGTGTAGTCGGTCAGGCTGCAAACACCACTGGTATGACCGAGTATCGCATCGCCTATGGGAACACAAACGCGATTTACCAAGGTTCTCCCGTAATTCCGCTGTCAACAGGCTTTATTGATATTGTTGGCGCGGCTGCTGGTGGAACCGTAGGTTTATTAGGTGTTTTCTGGGGTTGCGAATACGTTTCGTCTACCACTGGTGAGAAGATTTTCTCAAATCACTGGCCCGGTTCTGGCGCGGATTCTAATCATCCCGTCGTAGCCTTCGTGTATGACAACCCAATGCAGACATTTATTATCGCATCAGACGCTTCATTAACCAGTGAAGCAACTGCTCGCGGTCATGTGTTTGCAAATGCAAACTTTGGAACAGCTACATCTGGCGTAACAGCCACAGGTATCTCGTCCGCTAAGTTAGCTGTCGGCACAATCGCCGCCACCGCAGCATTGCAACTTCGTATCGTCGGTATCCAAGACGACCCGGAGAACAGCGATTTCACTGCTGCTGGCATCCCGTTAATCGTTCGACTGAATAACAGTTTCAATTCCGCCAATGGCGCGATTGTTGCTGGTACTCCGTCAACCACTGGCGTATAGGGGGTCTAAAGAATGGCTATTTCTCGCGCACAACTAGCGAAAGAGCTAGAACCGGGCCTCAATGCGTTGTTCGGTATGGAGTACAGTAGGTACGAAAACCAACACGCAGAGATCTACACAACAGAATCTTCTGATCGAGCATTCGAAGAGGAAGTGATGTTGAGTGGGTTCGGAGCGGCACCAACCAAATCGGAAGGTTCTGCGGTCAACTTTGACGACGCTAACGAAGCATACACTGCTCGTTACAACCACGAAACTATCGCGTTGGCCTTCTCTATAACAGAGGAAGCTATCGAAGACAATCTGTATGATCGTCTTGGTTCGCGTTACACTCGTGCGTTGGCTCGCTCAATGGCACACACAAAGCAGGTTAAAGCTGCTGCGGTTCTCAACAACGCCTTTACAGGTGGTGCGAACGCAGGCGGTGACGGCGTTGCATTGTGTGCAACTAACCACCCTCTTACTAACGGTGGTACGTTTGCCAACACTCCAGCAACAGCAGCAGATTTGAACGAGACATCTCTTGAAGATGCCCTTATCAATATCGCTGGTTTTGTTGATGAGCGCGGTTTGAAAGTTGCTCTACGCGGCACGAAACTTCTTATCCCACGTCAACTGCAATTCGTTGCAGAGCGTTTGATGGTTTCAAACCTACGCGTAGGTACAGCGGACAACGACACAAACGCAATCCGGTCTATGGGAATGTTGCCTGAAGGCTATGCCGTCAACGACTTCTTCACTGACCCGGATCACTTCTTTGTTATGACTGACGCACCTCGTGGTATGATCCACTTTGAGCGTTCTGCTTTGTCAACAAACATGGAAGCCGACTTTGATACCGGAAACATGCGGTTCAAAGCTCGTGAGCGCTACAGCTTTGGGTTCTCAGACCCACGTTGTGTTTACGGTTCCCCCGGAGCCTAAACTGTGCTATGTTACTGAGGTAGGTACTTTTCATACCTCCTCCCTGTTAGACTGGGGCTACTTCGGTAGCCCCTTTCTTTTTGTTCAAATGTCATGTATTGTTCTGGTATCCCTGACAGTCGCACGGTGCGGCTGACATTTGCCAAGACAGGAGATCTTCATGGCTAACTCAACTTTTTCAGGCCCAATCCGGGCAGGGAACATCCGAAATACAACAGGAACCACTGTAGGCGAGAACATCGCTAACGTAGGCTACGTTGTAATGATGCAAACACACACAATGGATCTTTCCGGTGGAGCGATTGCAGCAGGCGCAACCGACATGGTTATTCCAGCAAACTCCAAGATTATTGATTGTATCGTGGACTTGTCTACGGCTGCGAATGCTACCACTAACTTGAGCGTTGGTGATACCGTTGGCGGGGCGACTACAATTCTTAACACGCTTGCCACAGGTACAAGTGCGGGACTCAAGACTGTAACCACACAAGGCGGTGGTACAGGGGAGTGGGCCAACACAGGAACGGCTGATCTAAAGCTGACCGTTACAAACAGCGTAGCGACCACCGCGGGTGTAGCTGTGATTACTATTCTGTATGCGCAGGCTTACAACACTGTAATCCGTCCATAAGGGGGTTCACACATGGCTGGCTCAGACATTACAGCGTATAATTATGCGCAAGGTTCAGCGGCGGCTCTTATAGGGCCGTCGAGATCCAGACTTCAGGCTGTAAACATATACGCCGAAGCAGCAGGCTCTTTTACTCTTACTAATGGTAATGGTGGCGCTACGTTGTTGGTTCAGAAGTTTCCCGCTGGAATGAACGAAGTGTACATTCCGGAGAACGGTATGCTGTTTACGTCGGGAGTGTATGTCTCTGCGTTTACGGGGTCTAATAACGAACTGACAATTCTTTTAGCATAGGGCGGACTCATGGCTAAAATTGATAAAGCCAAGATGAAGTGCAACAAGCCCAAACGTCAGATATCTGGCGGAAAAAAGTCTGTTGTTAAAGCATGTGCCAAGGGCAAAGAAAAAATCATTCGTTTTGGCGATGCCAAGATGTCCATCAAAAAATCTAATCCTAAACGGCGCAAGTCGTTTAGGGCCCGTCATGGTTGTGATAAGGGTACATTAGATAAATTAAAGGCCAAGTATTGGTCATGTAAGGCTTGGTAATGAAAGTCGATTTTAATAACTTAGCGTCTGTAATTACCATTGGTCTCTTATGCTGGGGTGCGTTGCAACTGTATCAACTTAAAGCGGACACCGCGGTAATTACCTACAGGGTTGGTGCAAACTATGACATGATCAAACCAATGTGGCAGGATTTTTTAGTACGGAGTGCAAAATACGATGAGCATAAGCAGAACATCAATGCCGTTCCAGATATCCAAGCCTCCAGAGGGACGAAATAATGGCAAAGAAAAAGTCAAAAAAAGACGCGTGTTACCGAAAGGTAAAGGCTCGGTACAAGGTTTGGCCCAGCGCCTACGCTTCGGGGGCTCTGTCCAAGTGCCGAAAAGTAGGGGCCGCAAACTGGGGAAACTCTACTAAGAAAGCGGAAGGTGGATTAATTGCAGCGGTGGATAACCCCAAACGCCCTGCTCGTAACAGATATCGTGACGGGGGGATGATTGCTTCCGGTTGCGGCTGCGTTGAAGAAAGCAGACGGAAAAGTACGAGGACGTTCTAATGGCAGAAAAGAACTCCTTGCGTAAATGGTTTTCTCAAAACAACGGAAAAGGTTGGATTGATTGTAAAACTGGTAAACCTTGTGGTCGTCAAAAGGGGGAGAAACGAAAAGGTTATCCCGCTTGTCGTCCCACGAAAGCGCAATGTACGTCTGCTGCAAAAAAGAAGAAGTCTTCTAAGCGTATTAGTTGGAAGAATAAGAAGGCCGCTGGCGGCTTGGTGAGAGTGTTTTGATAAGCGAAAGGAATATGCTATGAAAGATCTAAGCGGAGACGGAAAAGTCACTAAAAAAGATGTGTTGATTGGTCGTGGCGTGATCGAGAAAAAGAACGGCGGCACGGTTAGGCCAAAAGCACGGCCAAAAGATCTTGAAAAGGCGGCAAAGAAAAAACGTATGGATGAAGAAAAGCGTACAAAGAAAAGAATTATAAAAGAAGCTGCCCGTAGAAGAACCAGAGATCACAATACGGAGCCTAAACAAGACATTAAAAGCGCACTAGGCTTTGCCAATGGCGGTAAGGTTCGCGGCTACAAATATGGCGGCGGTGTTAGCCGTGGTGGTGGCGCAGCAATTAGTGGTCTTAAATTCGAAGGAACAAGGTAATGCCTAAGATCACAATAGACGTTCATCTCCCTTATGATGATATGCCAGTATATGACATACCTGAAGATGAGGTCATAGTTGTTGACGAAGTTATAACAGATGAAGACCCAGAAGAAATCGCTATTACTTGTCCCACATGTGGGGCGGTGATTGAAGATAAGGAAGATTAAATGGCTATAGAGCGTGGATTAGGTGCGGGTGGATTGCCCCAAGACCCAATGGTTGCAGAAGCCGAATCTCTTCAAAACGTAATTGATTTGCCAGCGCAGCCCGGTGTCACAGAGTTTGATGATGGTAGCGCAGTAATAGGTGAGTTTGAAGAACAAGCCGCTATTCCCGCGAGTGTTCCGTTTGATGGTAACTTGGCTGATGTTATTGATGAAGCTGATTTAGGTCGCATTTCATCTGATTTAGTTGGTTCTATTGAAGATGATTTAGCTTCTCGTGAAGATTGGGAGGATACATACAAAACAGGCTTAGAGTTTCTTGGTATGAAGACCGAGGATCGTACAGAGCCGTTTGAAGGTTCTTCTGGCGTTATTCATCCATTATTGGCTGAGTCTGTCACGCAGTTTCAGGCGCAGGCGTATCGTGAGTTGCTACCTGCAACTGGTCCTGTACGCACTTCTGTTATTGGTGCGCAGAACGAAATGCTTGTAAAGCAATCTGAGCGCGTCAAAGATTATATGAATTACATGATTACTTACGAGATGGAAGAGTATGATCCTGAGTTAGATCAGATGTTATTCTACCTTCCTGTTGTGGGTTCTACGTTTAAGAAAGTTTACTTTGATCCACTGAAACAACGTGCGGTAAGTAAATTTATTCACGCTGAAGATTTGGTTGTTCCTTATGGAGCAATTGATTTGGTTTCTTCTCCTCGTGTCACTCATCGTATCACGATGGATTCCAACGAAGTGCGCAAGATGCAGATTGTTGGTTTCTATCGTGACATCGACTTACCTACTGGTGGGTACGGTGAAGACGATATGGCTGATGAGGTTGAGGAGTCAATTAATGATATTCAGGGCGTTCATCCAAGTGGACCTTCTGAAGATTTAACTTTGTATGAAGTCCATACAAGCCTTGATATTGAGGGCTTTGAGGACATTGGAGTAGATGGAGAACCAACAGGTTTGAAACTGCCATACATCGTCACAATCATTGCTGATTCTGGCGAAGTATTGGCTATTCGTCGTAATTTTATGGAAATGGACCCAATGAAACGTGCGAAGCAATACTTCGTGCATTACAAGTTTTTGCCCGGTCTTGGTTTCTACGGCCTTGGCTTGACTCACATGATTGGTGGGTTGGCTCAAGCGTCAACGTCGATCCTGCGTCAGCTTATTGATGCAGGCACCCTCTCCAATCTTCCAGCAGGCTTTAAAGCCCGTGGCGCTCGTATCCGCGATGAAGACAATCCCCTTCAGCCGGGTGAGTTCCGCGATATTGATGTGGTTGGAGGCACCCTGCAAGGCTCCTTGATGCCTCTCCCCTTCAAAGAGCCTTCAGGGACGCTTTATAACCTTTTGGGAACCCTAGTTGATGCAGGACGCCGTTTTGCTTCTATGGCTGACCTCAAGGTTGGTGAAATGGGCGGTGATACACCTGTTGGCACGACGATGGCAATTATGGAGCGCGGTACAAAGGTTATGTCCGCGATTCACAAGCGTTTGCATTATTCGCAGAAGATTGAGTTTAAACTTCTTGCCAGAATCTTTTCAGAAACAATTCAGTCTTATCCATATCAAGCAGATATGCAGATGGGGCCAGAGATTTTTGTGCAGGACTTTGCAGGTCAAATTGATGTTTTACCTATTTCTGATCCTAATATCTTCTCTATGTCGCAGAGGATTGCTTTGGCGCAAACTGAACTACAGTTAGTGCAATCAAACCCACAAATACATGGCGGTCCGCAAGGATTATATGCGGCGTACCGTAAGATGTATGAGGCTCTTGGTGTAACGAATATAGATGCCATTCTTCCCCCCCCACCTCAACCGCAGCCTATGAATGCTGCGAAAGAGAACCAAATGGCATTGCAGGGAGCGCCATTACAAGCGTTCCCTGACCAAGATCACCAAGCGCACATCGAAACGCATATGGCTGTTATGTCTACGCCTGCTATGGAATTAAATCCGCAGTCGATCATGGCATTACAGGGGCATATTCAGGAGCATATTGGCTTAATGGCTGAACAGCAGGCACAGCAAGAATTTATGTCTCAGATACCGCCAGAGCAAATGCAAATGATGCAGCAACAAGCTCAGATGATGCCACCACAGCCCGGTCAGCCACCTGCTGATCCTATGATGCAGTTTAAGCCACAGATAGATTCTCTTGCGGCTGAAAAAATTGCTGAGATGACAGAACAGCTTGCACAGGCGGTAGCACCTCCACCGCAATCTGATCCGCTTGTGGATATTAGAAATCAAGAACTGCAACTCAAGGCAGCAGACATGCAGCGCAAACAAACAGAATTTGAAACCAAACAAGAATTTGAACGTGAGAAAGAACAAAATGATATTCTAACTGCACAGCAAAGGATTGATGTTTCAGAAGCGGCATTAGCCGATAAAACAAGAATTGCAGAGGAT
>WLWG01000195.1_pt1 | contig 63630 bp, 70 predicted proteins | sample 6712871 | NCBI WGS metagenome assembly WLWG01 (sample SAMN12718693, study PRJNA515312) | sponge metagenome | isolation source: marine sponge | host: Mycale hentscheli | place: New Zealand: South Island, Marlborough, Capsize Point | collected 2003-05-01 | reverse complement strand
TGGTAATGCTTGGGTACAATTTAAGGGTTTACAATATTGGAGTGCGGGCACACCAACAATTGGAACTTATAATGAACTTATAGATTTATACCAAATTTATAATGCCGACCCAACATTGAATGTTTTAAGTCAGTTGGGTGGGTGGTTTACACCAACTCTGACACCTTGTTTTTGTCAGAATACATTCACAGGACAAGACCTAAGTGCTGTAGACATATTTTTAAGTCAAGATTTTAATGATATTGGTCACTACACTATTTGGGATGGTAATATAAGTCAAAAAGATGTTTTTGCTAACTTTTTGTTTACTGCTTTTACACCTTATAATGTACAAATATTTAATACTACAGATTTTGAATATTATAAAAATATAGCATCTGATTTTACTGTTGATTGGGGTGATGGTAATAGTAGTTCTTTGGTTGGTGGTAATCTAACCGCTGTACACTCTTACGCTAATCTTCCTTTTACATATATTGTAACAATCACACAACAAACACCGTGGGGACCACAAAGTACATCTAAATCTTTAACAGTACCAAATCTAACATATTTAAATATTTTTGGTCAAGGATATACACCATCAGGTCCTGGTTTGGGACTTGGTACGGGAGGACTTCAACCAGCACAAAATCAAACAACCATAACTGGACCTCCACTATACGACCCATTAACAAACCTACCAATAGGTAATGTAGGTTCAGCTACAACCTATTATGGTGCTTATGGACAAGAAGGTAGTGATGATTACCTACCACTAGATACTGGTATAGATATATTACAATATACAGGAATGAGTCCTACACCTTGTTTTGAAGTTTCTGGGATAACAGAAAGTAGTCTAGGTTCTTTTCAAACATATTCTAATGCACCTTCTAATAGTTTATTTCTACCACCTGGATATTTTGAAAATATAATGACACCAGTTGGTGGAGATGTAGAAAATCCACTAACAAATGCGTTAGAAAGTCAATTAGAGGGAATGATATTCGCCGCAACCAGTATTTTTACTGGTTACACAATACAATCTACAACACAAAGTTCGTTTAGTACACCTATAGATTTTTATGATTTTAATAATGGGGTTACTGTTTTTATAGCACAAAGTTGTGGTTTGGACGCAAATGCATTTGGTGGTGAAGAATGTTATAAATGTCCAATTAAAGATTGTATATATTGTGAAGAAAAAGATGAATATATAGATAGAACAACAACAGGTCCTACAGCAGGACAAGCAGTACTTATTAACTTTGACCCATTAACCAATACTAATTACGCATCACAGGGAATACCTTGGTCACCAAACACCGACTACTTGGAAGGTGACATTGTTTTCGATTTAACTGGTAATATATGTTGTTGTTATATGGCGGTAAGAGACATAAACCAAAGTAACCCAACCTTTACATCTCCTTGGGCGGCAACACCACCAGCATTAACTAATCAAGGTGTATGGACTGACCCAGCAGGTCCTGGAGGTCTAGGTGAAGTTCATATTTGGGAACCTTGTTGTTATTTTCCAGATTGTGATTGTGCACCTTGTCCTACAGGTACATTAGTACCTTGTAATGACCCCACACTACCAGCAATATTTGGTGGACCAATGTCAAATAATGGAGGAGTGTATCAAAACGGTTTTAACTACACTACGGGTCAATTTATTTCTGATACACATGGAAATTGTTATAAAGCTTTACAGAGTGGACCTTTAAATGAACCTACAGGTATTACCTCATCATCAGAGTGGGAATATACTGGGTGTATAAGTTGGATATGTCCCACAGACCCATTAAATATTGGTATTTATGGGTGTGAACCACTTTCAGGTTCTAGTACGACAGTTATAAATAGTTATTTTCCATCACCAGGAATGGTTTTTATTGGTAATACATTTTATGATTCTTGTCTAACAGACTTTAATGATGGACTCTGTCCTTACCCAGAAAGATGGGTTTGTGACGACCAGTATGATTGTGGTGCGTGTATACCTATTTATCCTGGACAAACAAGTCCAAACGGATACCCATATAACTTTGCAGGTTATCCATTCTCTTTTGTATTTTCTTCACAAACTGATTGTAATGAATGGTGTAACCCACCACTCTTTTCTTGTGCGACACCAACCGCTCCATGTTGTATAACAATTGCATGTAATAATCAAGCACTTTATTTTTCATTAACAAATATGATACCTGACGGTATGTCAGCAGCTAATGTACTACTTAACTTTGATTTATACCAAGCCCCTACATATTCTTTGAGTGATTGCCAAGCGGATTGTTGTGTGGAAACATATGAATGGGATTGTGAAACGGGTTGTACTATGTCTCCATTCTCTACAATTCCAGTTAATAGTTTAGGTGTGGGACCAGTTGGTGCTCCACAAACACTAGCTGATTGCCAAGCATTAAATAACGGTGGGGCACCTGGAATAGGTCAAAATCCACCAGTAGCTTGTGGGTGGTCATGTACAACACCTACAGCTGTATACAATCCAATGCCAGCAGACCCTTATGGTTTGGGATATTACTCTAGTCCGTGTACTCCTTGTTATACTAATAACTGTGCACCATTTGCTCAAGAAATTCCGTGTATTTCTGGTTGTACGGACCCTCTTACTTGTTATGTTTGTGATTGTTCAGTATCACAAAATTATTATTCTCAAACACCTTGTCCTACACCAACAGCACCAGGAAGTAATATATTTGGAGCTAATAATGGTATCGCATCTGACGCAAGTGGTCTTTTAACTTATGCAACAGCACAGGCTGCGATATCTGCACAATGTTGTGATTCTGGTTGGGATTGTTGGATTGTAATAGACCCTAATGACCCTAATTTTGGCGGTCCTAATGGTAATGGTTGTCAATATTTTGCAAACGCAACTCAAATAGTAGGGTTATATAGTGCAAGTACAAATGGACCCTACAGTTCTCATACTGAATGTTGTGAACAAACAGGGTGTTGTTATGCGGAGTGTGATTGGCAAATGGCGTTAACCACGTCTTATTCGAATACTGTACAACCAACAGGATTCTACCCTTGTATTTATCTCTCAGCATTAACGTCCAATTTTGGTAGTTGTCACCCAATTAACCCACTACCAGCATCCAACTCCAACCCATACTGTTCAATACAAGATTGTTATGCAGTAGAAAACCCAACAGATAACATTGATGAAAGATGTGATGAAGCAGCGGACTCAACATGTGATTGTTGTTCGGCTTATACGTGGACTAATTATGGGATAGTACAACCATTAATCCATATGGGTACGTTTACATACCCAGGTAACGGATACCCAATGTATAGTACAGTATCTCATTTTGATGCTGATTCTCCGGAATGTTGTTATATTTGTATGTGTCCTAATTTAGGTTTTGGAGCCGCCGGATTTAATGGGGTGTTAGATTGTGATGGGTTTATCCCAGATGACGGACCCTCACCTACCGGACAACCTAATTGTTGGGAAAGCTGTACCTTCCAACAGACACTACCAAACCCATTTACTCTTGACGTTACTTACGATGTCAATGGTAATGTAATAAATGTAACACCAATTAACTGTCCTACCTGTGACCCAGCATATAGTGCACAAACATACCAATGTACGGATGTTGGTTGTAGTACATCTTCATGTATTATAAATAATGCATTTACTATGACATCACAAAATTGTTATGATAATGTAGATTGTATAGGAACAAGTGGTTTAAAAGAATGTCACGCTGGGTGTTATTGTGAAGAAGGTCCTATTGGGTCTGGTTTACCGTGGTCCCAAACCGGATGTGTGGTACTACAAGATTTTTTAAATCAGAGTGATAACATATATAGTGGTGGTTATCCTTCTTACCCACCTATCATCCCAGCGGCAGGATACCCAAATAATATTGTACCATTCCCAATGGGTACATATCCATATGGTTCCCTAACTAACTGTCTAACTTTATTAGGTAATGGTTTAGATTGTTGTGATGAACCTAGATATTATTGTGATAATTTATGGCAATGTGGTCAAAGTTTTGGGGGTACAGGATGTCAACCTATATATCCTGGTGACCCTAATTATAATATAGCTCCCTTTATAACTTTAAGCAACTGTCAAGATTATTGTACTTGGGAGTGTGACCCGATAGGTTTAGGACAGTGTCAGTTTGTCGCAAACTCAACAGCGTCAGTAACTTTTCCTACTGGTCCTTTATGTGAACTAACACATATTAATTGTGATTGTAAACCAGTAGTTCCTAGAGAATGGTGGTGTGATGATAGTGGTTTTATTGGTACAACTCCATCTACCTCTAATTGTATTAGTGTAGCGGGGGGTGCTGTCCCACCAAACCCATTAAACTCTTGGGGGTTACTATCTCCTGGATTTACACAACCTTGTTTATACGGCACACCAAACTGTTATTCTTTTGGTAGTCAAGCAATTTGTGAAGGATTTTGTAGATTTTGTTGTGATGTAGCACCCCCAGGAACCTCTTTCTGTCAATTAGATTGGGGAAATCAAGCGTGTGATGTTTCATTATATGATTGTACACAGACATCTATAAATGTATATGGGGCGTATCCTTGTTTGGATAGACCTGACGTAGAATTTTGTTGTTCTGATACATTAGGGTGTATTTCGTATGTGGGTACGATGCCAGCATCATGTACATATGGGCCATATTCTAGTATGGCCAATTGCCAAATAGAATGTAATTTCTTATGTGATGACTGTGTCCCAACATGTGAATGTCTATTTACAGGTTCAGTACCAAGTGGTTGTGGTGGGGCGATAGTGTATTCATCAATAACACAGTGTGAGAACGCTGTTTCTCTAACAACAGTTTTATATGGTGGAAAGGGATGTTGTGATTGTTATGAGTGTTATTTACAGGGAGGGGTGTACTATCAAATACTTGACGCTAGTTTAACTAGTTGGGTAGGTCAAACCCAAGTAGTAACGGCCGCGGCAGTGCAAAACGTACCTATTTGGGTAGCAGGTCAAGCGTATACCTTAGGTGCTGTGGTCTTAGCAGCACCATTCCCAGGAGCTGACCCAACATGTTGTTATGTACTTGTCTATGACCATTATAATTATAGTACTGAACCATCAATATATTATGGTCAATATCTAAATGATATAAATAACATGCAACAAACTTTACATCAATCGGCAATTTGGATTCCTTGTGATACAAAATGTCCAGAACCGGGACCAATTACTGGTTGGGAGTGTTTTCCGGGTGTTTTTGATATGAGTTGTTTAAGTAAACAAGCAAAATTTGGTGATGGTATAGTGACATGTTGTGGTGATTGTCCTGGTGGGGGTGGAGGATGGAGTCCAGCGCTTCCAGGTGTAGACACTGGTAGGTGTACAGCAAGAACACCAAGAGACGTTCTAAGAACATATTCAGACCCACTAAACAATACAGGAGCTATGGAATTCTGTCCGGTCTACCCAGCACCAAATAACTTTGTAGGTCCAGTTTATAACGCTAACACTCCAGTACCAACTAGAAAATGGGAAATGCCTAATACAGATGGTACACCAGGCGGTTTTAATAATGTACAAGGTTGTTGTGAGGGTTGTAACTTATTAGATGACCCTAATGATTTTGGAGGTCTAGATGCTGGATGTCTTTACGGGATAAATTATTTTTATGTAGTTGGTGTAAATTACTTAGATACTACTTTTGGTAATTACTGTGTCCAACTAACTGCTAACTTTAGTAAATGGACAGATTTTATTTCAGCACTTAATACTTGTGGAATATATCCATCGGGTACCCCTTGGAACTCCACACCAGGAGCCCCATATAATATAGATTTTGACGACGTAGAAACTTATTTAATGTCAGACCCCAACTGGTCAACTGACCCATATACCGACCCCGACTACTGGTTAAACTTTAATTGGGATTATTGTAGATGCGTAGACCAACCATGTTATTGTTATGAAGTTACCGGTACTACTGGTACCTACGCCAGTCAATCTTCATGTGAACAAGATTGCTGTCAATACTATGACTGTATACAAGATTTAGTAACATTAGATTGTAATTGTATGCCATTACCACTAGGTCAAGTAGGACCCTACTCAAGTTTTTCAGCTTGTACAAACGACCCACTTACTTGTTGTAATTCACAACCTTTTACGGGATGTACAAACTGTATTGGAACTCAATTAACTGTTATTAAAAACGAACTAGACGGACTATGGACACCATACACATCAAGTCCTGGAGGGATTACTGTAGGAAATGGACAAGGTGGTGTGAGTATATGGTCACCAGGACAACCTTGGGGATTCAATGAAGTAGTTTATAGTCCAAGAGATAGATGTTGTTATATTTCTATCGGGGATTATGGTTCAACAGGTACAGAATGGTATGCGACTTATGACCCTTCGGTGTGTTATGATAATTTCTTATTAGGTCTAGCATGTGACGGTTCACAAGTACCATCAACAAATGCTCTAAATCAAGGAGATTTTGCTGTTTGGTGGGCATGTGACCAAGATTGTGCTGGTATGGTTCCTAGTGGTTCAGGTCCAGACCCATCAGGAGATAAAGACTGTTGTTGTTGTAAACCACTCACTCCCGCTCCAATTTATGGTTCAATATGTGCACCAGGAACAACAGTAATAGTACCAAACATACCACTAAACATACCTTGTGCTACAGCTTGTTATCAGGCTAATCCTGCGTTAGTAGAATGTAAGAATCTAGGTCCAGACCCATCAGGTTCAGGAGAAGACCCGGACCCATCAGGTTCAGGTACAGACCCAGACCCATCAGGTAGTAAATGTGACGACGAAACAGCTATGGTAACAGCACATATTGCTAACCCATTGTTCCCAACTACTAGACGTTATTGTCTAATGTGTAATTATAATCCACTGAGTCAAAATACTCAAACCGCGATAGCTATTGGATATTGTGATTGTTGTGAGGATTTACCTTATAGTACAGACCCAAGCTTCTCTAACGGTGCTGACCCATACGAATGGATATAATGGAAGACTTTGGTAAATATTATAAATTTGAAGTTGGTCCAGTAAAAGTGGAAAAAAAACTATACAGACCAACTATAGAGAGATTTAACCTTTGGTATGATAAAGTAAAAGAAAGACCTTGGTTTAAGGATTTCGAATTTGTAATTATTGGTGGATTTGCTAATATAATTAAAGGAGTTAATCCCTGGGCCACCTGGGATGTTGATATGATAATGATGTCTGATTATACAGAAAAAGATAATTTAAAAATTAGAAATTGTTTGGTAGAATGTTCTCATACTGCACTGGTTGACTTTGACTTCTTTTTGGATATATACTACCACGATAAAAAAAATTTTTATAACATAGAAGAAGATTTTAGAAATGCACACGAAAGTATAAAAAACGGTACATTATATAAGAAAAAATATAGACATGAAATTTTACAATATACTCAGTGGGTTAAACGTGATGGTAGAGTTGTGTCTAGATGGGAAAAAGGTAAACCAGTAATCGAAGGTTTATGGAAAAATTCACTTACCTTTCCTTCTAGGAAACAAATAAAAAAATTAAAAGCTGGTAAAGTTTATACAGAACCTATATTATTAAATGAATATGAAGAAGTAATAAATCATAAACACAATATTTATATATAAAACAATATGGGCTTTACAAAAGTATTTACTTCGGGATGTATAGAACCACTCACAAAAGAAGAGGTTTTGATGAATGTTGTAGAAAGACCAGAGACTAGGTCTAGTATATTTATTGAAAGAGGTAAAATTTCTGTATTTGAAAAAATACAAAGGTTAGGTCAGACATTTAATTTGGGACAATTACAATTACATGGATACGGTTTTTATAAAATAAATAAACAATTATAATAGATGGCATTAGGAGCATACGGAATAAAAAGACCAGCAGACGTTTTACCAGATGACGTACAGATAATTGTGCATTTCACACCAAGTAGAGATGCAACAAATACCTCTATTATAAGTTCTATACCCGCAAACCAAATTTTGAGCCCACACTTTCACACAACTACTACTGGTGGTAATGCTGGTGTTGAAGTGTTAGGGGGACTATATGATTTGAGGTTACCTAGCTCTATTTTTTCTAATAAAGGAATATATACAGTTTATTTAAGACCAATAGAAATTAGAACAACAATTACTGATTGTGGAATACTATCGTCTCTACCAAACGTAAAGGGTTTGGTTTTTGACCTAAATCAAATACCAGCACAATATAGAAGTAGATTCAGACCACATTCTTTAGTGGGGTATAGGATTGAATACTTACAAGCGAGTGGAGAAAAAATAAATAATTTTTATAGGGTGGTAACATCTAATTTTTACTGTGAACCCGTACCCGCCAATTTAACCAACCCAAATCAAGTATCACCTAGATATGTTTACACTAACACCGAATCTAATTTAGTATTTTGTACCTTAACACCTACTAGTGCCCCATCAAATAACCCTAACGCTATACCTTTTATAGGTCAACCGGCACAATCTGTTGTGATAACTAATACCTTCTTTAATCCATTAGTCCTAGATATTGAGATGGTAGACCACGACTTTGAAACTTTAGCTATTTCTTTATATGGTAACCAGAGTAAATCTATTGATGACGGGATATACACTCTTTATGACTTATCAGGTAATAATAACATATATGCACAATATGATTTATATGAGGTAAGAGACCAATTTAACGACCAGTTATTTGAAATTAGACAAAATAGAGGGAACAATATAGATTTTAATAAATCATTCATCAATGTAACAACAAGTTAACGTACTATGGCGAGTAATAAATTTAGATACCCACCAGCTCCAGGACATGGGGGAGATACGTTTAGTGATAATTTAGTTGGGTTACAACTTACCGATGGTTCTGCACAAATGACAATGGGTAATTTTAATACCCAACCACAAAACACAACATTATTATCCACACCACAACAAGAAATTAGTACTTTTTCATCACCTATCACCTTAGACAGTTTAAATATTGGTGATTTAGAGATGGCTAAAGCAACCGTAAAAAATAACTTAGAAATTTTTATTAATACGGACACTTCCGATATAAGTAATCTAGTATTATACGGGTCACTAAAAAAAAGATTTAGTGTTGCTACACAAAACATAATCAACAATTTTCCCGCTGCTATATATGTTGACGGAATAGACGAAAATTTAGTTAGTGGTAACATAACAGCTTCTAACATAGTTTACAGTAATAGTGAAGAAACCACAACATTTAATGTAAATGTAAACGTATTATCTAACCCATTTGATATAGAATTTACAACTAATGGAAATTTATTAGATAACCCAATAAGTCCCCAACAAATTATAAATAATTTAAATAATTTTGGACAAACAGCAAATACACTAACTGGTATAGCGGAGGGAAGAGTCGTAAGGACAAGAAACCTAACAAACCAATTTAAAGATTACTGTATTTGTTTCAGTGGTGGACTAGGAACTAAAGAATATAAAATAAAAGAATTTACACCACAATCTGTGGGTACAAATATAATAACATTTAAAGTAGAAGGTAAACCATTTGGAAGTAGTAGTAACACGACGATAAAATTTTATGTAAAACCAACACTAGATACTAGTGAAAAACAATTTAAAACATTCCTAGGTGTTGAAAAAATGTTAATTGATAGAGATGTCACACCCATATATACAAGTACTTTTAATATGGTACGTGAGACAACCCAGGGAATTAGATATATAGACGAAATTAAAAAAACTTGGCCACTACAAGACGAAATTAATTTAGATGTTACTACCATAAATTATACTAATTATTTAAAATCATTAGCTGAATTAGGTGATGAGATGGATAATCAAAAAACTAATTTAATTTCTCGTTTTTTAACTACTGATGTACTTAAAGAATTTGATACTAGTGGGCAAAAAGTTGAAAAAACTTTACAAGTTTATGGTAGGAATTTTGATGATATAAAAACATTTGTGGATGGTATAGCGTATATGACTAACGTTACCTATGATGGTAAAAAAAATATACCAAACGAATTAATTAAAAACTTTGCTCAAACACTAGGATTCACAACACCTAGCACACTTAACAACACCAAATTTCTAGATGGGGTTTTAGGTGTAAGTACACCATTATATTCTGGTACTTCATTAAGTAAAACTCCCGCGGAACTAGATATAGAACTATACAGAAGAATTTTACTTAATATTTCACACTTATTTAAATCTAAAGGAAGTAGAAAATCCATAGAATTTTTATTGGAATTATTAGGTGCTCCACCAGCATTAGTGGAATTTAATGAGTATGTGGTATTAGCAGACCAAAGAATTAACACTAAAAGATTTGAAGAGGCTTGGGAACCACTAAAAGACGGTACCCACACAACAGGGATGATTAAGTATAGTATACCATTCCAAACATTTTTTACTGCTACGGCTACAACCGCTCACCCATTCAACAGAGAAGACTACCCAATTGACCAAGACGGATACCCAACTAAACCAAGAGTAAATAATAACTACTTTTTCCAAAGAGGAGCTGGTTGGTTTGAAAGAACAGAAACTCACAGCTCCGACTTAATTGTTAACGAAGAAACATCAACAGTTACTGGGTGTACACCAACGGTAAAATTAAAATTTAGAGAGTTTACGTGGGGTGGTTTCTGGACTATGGGACAACATTCTAATGAGTTTACAGCACCATATTTAGATAGGTTTTGGAGATTTCCTTTAATGCATTTTGGTTTTGGTTTGGAAAGAATAATAGATGATAAAAAGTCTTGGGTTAGAGAACAAAAAGACCAGTACATTATAGATGAAGATTTCCCAGTTTATATTGTTGGTCCAACAAATGAATTTGGACCAATAATACTACTGCCAGCCCAGTTAAAAGAATTTCAAGAAAAAGAACAAACTAGATTTAAACATACAATCGCTCAACTATCTTGTAATGCTTTAGAAGAAAGAAAACAAACCTTCTTTGATAAATTTTCTGAATTAGCTCAAAATGGTACACACCCACTGTGGAGAAAAATGTTGCAATCTAAAATTAAATATGTAACAAATATACAAAGACTTAGGTGTGGGATAAAATCAGTTACAAGAGACTACGAATTTAAAGAAAGAGGAGCGTATTATGGGGTTAAAGATGAAAGATTGGTTTTAAATGTGAAAAACGTAAACTTAAGTTTAAATATTGGACAAGGTTTAGGTTACGATGTTTGGCAACAATCAGCTAAATATAATTGTTTATTTAGTGGAGGCTCCCTTCCTTTATACTACCCTCAAAAAGACGGAAAATGGGATAACACGGACCCAAAACTCAACGCAAAAACTTCTAACTTTAAAAACTTCTCCAAAGACTTTTGGAAGTTCTTTATTGATACCAAAAACAGAATGACCATTAATGATGGTAAAACTGGTGGATACCCAACCCTACAGAAAATATATGTTGATTATTTAGAGAAAAAATGTGGAGAAAATAATCAATATACATATAGTAAAATGTTGGAGTATGCTCAGTCGCTGGGTGATTACTGGATAAGAATAATAGAACAGATGGTGCCATCCACAACATTATGGACAAGTGGTGTAAAAGTAGAAAATTCGGTATTCCATAGAGATAAATTTGTTTATAGGTGTTATAGTATGACCGGAGTTACAATGCCTATTATACCATCAGTAGTTATTTCTGCGGCGACAACAGGATATACTTCTTTTCTAGCACCCCAATTTAGAACTATGGCATCTACTATGCCACCACCAACGAACCCACAACGTAATACCACTTATTATAGTAATATTATTAGTGGGACAACACCTAATCCGGTATCGACATACATAAACAATTACAATATTAACAACAGGACCATACCATTTGGTAGTGATATTGTTAATAAAGAAATGAGGATATTAGCAAATAAATTTCATAGTAATAAAGACAAATTTAGTTCTTTTGATTTATTTACTAAACAAGGTAGTACGCATAATTTTTTATGTGTATCAGGATTTAAAAATTTTGGTAATAGTGGTTTAGAGTGGATTGATGAGTATGATTTAGGTGGTGGACAAACAACATCAGCAACACCAAGAAGAGGTGGTACCCAAACAGGGTCTAATTACGGTACTAGTGGTGGTGGGTCAACTACCAGCGGTGGTGGTATGTCTAGTGGTGGAGGAGGTATGTCTACTGGTGGGGGTGGTTATTAATTAAAAAAACATGGCACAACAAAGTTATAGAACACAAATAGATTTAAGAGTACTTAGTGAAAAACTAAGATTCTTACTTTATGTATCCGGAGGTAAAAAATCAAAACAACTCTGTATAGAATATACCTATGATACTAACAAACCGGTAGAATCAATCTATAGTGTAGATACAAACGGTAATGAAAGAATGTTTCTAAAGTTCAAAAACCAAGACCTTAAAACAAAAACTTATTTACGAATAGTAAACCTAAACTCAAGTGACCTAATACTAGAAGTTTATAAAAATGGTGAAGGTAGTTTTGGTTTTAAAGAATTAACTGGAAAAGGTTATGGTGCATTTTTGAGTGACCCACACTATTTTAATTTAGGTAGTGCAGGAGCTCTTAAAAAATTTGATAAACTAAAAGGAAGAAAATCACATGCGATACAAATGGTCCTACCAAAGGCCACCATAAGAGTAAGTGAAATCACAAACCCAACATTCGATATAGATATTCTGAGTGAAAAATGTAATCAATACACACACAGTTTAACTTTTAAACCTACTATAGATGAAGATGTTGTTATTGTGGGTGACACCTTAGATTTAAAACCAGTAGAACAAATTATTACTGAGGACAAAGAGGTAGAGTTAAATACAACCTACATTAGTTTAGGGCAAAAAGAGTTGGCGAGTAGAGAAGTTATATTCGATTACAATACGGAATTAAAAAAACAAAACTTTAATTGGCAAAACTTAATACTACAACAAAGTGAAGTCTATACGGTAAATAACAAAATTAAACCACTAACTAATTTATCTGAATTTAACTTACCATCTAGTAATATTATAGAAATACCGTATAATATATCAAGAGAGTATTATAATAACGAAATCGTACCTAGTATTAGTATAAAAAAAGATGGAAAAGAGATATACCCATTAAATTGGATAAAAGAGTTACAAAACAACGAAATTATACAAAGTTCTAAAAAATGTATATTATTTGAATTTACCAGTAGAGAACAACTAATATCCTTTTCAGAAAGCTTAAAAACCCAACAAATAGGTAATATAGAAACTTATCCAGTAGTTAATAATGAAGGACAAACCACAATTACTAAAAGGACATACACCAAAATATCTCAATGGATAGAAAGAAGTACCCTAGATAAGTTTACCGATGTAAGATTTACTTATGATGTAGATGGATACATCTCCACAATCCTAATTTGTCCAGCAAAAAATAGTAAGATAGGACCAACTAAAATAGGTAGAGAAAATAATTTATATACTAAGGGTGGTGAGTATATATTACCTGGTGGAGAAAACTATATAGGTTATTATCATGTTCACCCAGATAAGGGTGCAATGGTAGGTAAAACACATACTGATGAACCACACAGTTCATTGATTTCTTTATTTACATATGCACCTATAAGTGGTTTTAGTAGTACAGATTTTTGTTTTAGTACTTATGACATTAAAAATAAAAGTGGTACATACACTGGGTTTACTTATAGTTTAAAAAATAACGAAACAGTTAAACCTACTTACGATATACACTTAAGTGGGTCTTCATTTTCTGGTAGGACCAGTATTCCTATTAGTAATATAGAAAGAAACAAAAAACTACCCTTAATTAATGATGATAGTAAAATGTACACCTCTTATGCTTTTCCACAAGTATACGACGATAATGGTGGATACGTTAAACTTAATAACTCCAACCCAATTGAGTATTTTGAATATACCGCTAAAACAAGTGGGGTGTATAGGTTTACTTATGAAGCTTATTTAAATTTTAAATATACAGATACAAAATGGTGTGACTATTTAAAAGTTAATTACCCCTCCGGAAAAACAGATAACTACCCTTCTTCTGATTACGAAATAAAAAGATTAATAAACACTTCTATAATACAAGAAGGTAAAGGTGAGACGGAGACAGTACTTCTAGATACGAATTTAAAATACCATCCGGGATTAAGGTATTGTGGTTCTGGAGCAGAAAGAAAATACTGTTTTGAAGATGGGTTTTCAGATAGTGGGATACAAGAGTTTAATTTTGATGTACAAATACTTAAAACTAGTACAGCAGGTACAGGAACCAACTTAGCACTATACTCAGTAGGTAGAAGTGTGTTAGATGGTGGGAGTGACGACTATCTAACTTTGGATGTTTCAGACATGGATAAATTCAGTAGTGGATTTACAAACTGTGTACTACCCACAGTATCAGCGTCATCTATATTTACCAAACAAATACCAATTAAAGTAGATACTGGGTTAATTACATTAATTAAAGGAGATAAAGTTGTTTTGAGGTATAATACTAATTGGGTAACATCATCTAAAAGAGGTGGGGTAAGTAATATAGACGTAAATTTAGGTCATAGATTAGGTATTAGTGGTGAGACAATAGAATCACCTTATTATAGGGGTGTAAAACTTAGTTCTGCTAGTAACATAGTAAGTAAAAAATTATTTTTTGATAGTTCTAAAAAATCACTACCATTTCAAATGGTACAAGGACCTAATAAATTTACTAAAACTATGGACGGTACTCTATATATTTCCGACACCAGTTGTGGTAATATACTTAGACCTACAGTAACAAGTAACACATTCGGAAAACTTAATTTTGTAGATACCACAGCACCACAAAACAGACTAGTATGGGACATAGAACAAAATAATCCAACTAATCAGTGGCAAAGACTAATAGAGTCCAACGAAATAAAAGACTATACATTAGAAATAGGTGATAAAAAATCATTAACAAAACTAAAAAATAATGGAGTATTTTGTTTCTACCTACCAACCTATAATGATGAATATGGAGCTACATGTAATTACACTTTCCCTAGTGTATCTCAGTCCTACATTATACGAAATACTTTTAAAAAGATAGGTGGTGGGGTGGTACAACATTTTATTGTTGTAACACCAGAATGTAAATTTTATAAACCCTGTACGGCAACCAAACCTAAAACCGTATACGATATCCTACATAAATCTCTACCAGAAAGAAGAAAATTAATTAATTACAATAAAAAATTAACTATAAATGGAAAAGAAATAGTGGTGGTATCCAATAAATCACACTCAAACCCAGCACCAACTAAACTACCACAACAATCTATTTGTAGGTATTACTGTAGTTGTGGTCAAGGAATTACATCGGCGTTGAGTAGTATACCATCAGTTTTCGGAATAGACTTAATACCGATTGACTCTATTTTTGGTACGACTAATATTATCACAGATTTAAATGTCGCAAATTGTGAAGAGTGTCTACAAGCAGCTACAACTTATTGTTCTAACTTAATGGGTGGAATAAACCTACCATCAGTTATGGGTATGGACCTATTTGGTGATGTCAGTATATGCCAACCATTTATAGTTGGGGATTGTGAATTATCCAACCCATCTCCAACACAAACTGACTTAATTCGTAAAAAGGGGGAAAGAATCATAGTAACGGTAACAGAAAATAATGAAGTTATTTCTTCTGGTCCAGATGGAAAATCAATTTCATCTACTGATGAGTATGGGTGTAGAGAAAATGAAGTTTGGAATGAAGATACACAAACTTGTGAGGAAATGATAAGAGACCCAAGAGGTGGTGGTACACAAACTAATGTAGGTGGTGGAACACCTAGAGGAGGTGGTAAACCATTAGGGCCTAGAGGACCTCAAAAAGAAATTGGTGGTTACTATTGTGATGATTCATCCGGGTGTCTATATACAACTAATAGTGAATTAGTAGTATTTAAAACAGCGGAAGAGTGTAGGTTATTTTGTATTACTACTACCGGTGTTGATAATAAACCAGTAGACCCAAGAGGTGCTGGGGACGAACCAACTAAACCACTAAATGAGATTTTAGGTGTTTCCGAAGAAGAATTAGAAGAAATAAAAGAAAAAGAACCAGAAAAGTATGAGGATATAATTAAAACAGTAAGTAATGATGATTTAAAATATGAATCAAGACCAAGTGAAAAGAACTTTTGTAAAGATGGTTTCTATTGGTGTGAATCTTTAGGAAAGTGTATAAGTTTAAAAGAACCTTGTAAGTAATAAAATAAAACAGAGATATGGCAACATTTATAGGAAAAATAAAATTTGATAGTTTCATACTAACCCATTCATTAGAAGGTGAGTGCCAAGGTAGTATTATAAACCCACAAATTTCTGGTGGTACCTCACCTTATACAGTAAACTGGTCGGGTGTAAATTCATATTCCGCCACTACTTTTGATATTAGAAATCTATGTCCTGGCACTTACAAAGCTACTGTTACTGATGTTAGTGGCTCAACCGGAGTAACAACTTTCGGTATTAGTGGGTTTACTAAACCAACAATAGTGGCCTCACTTACTAATGATGATTGTGTGTTAGACCCGAATAAATTCGGTACTATAACCGTTAGTTCTTCTAAAACAGAAACATCCACATATAATTATGAGTTATATAAAGACGGTAGAAGGGTACGAAAGCATTACGGTAGTACAGCAGATACAACACATACATTTACAAATATAGAAAATGGTATGTATACATTATCAGTTATAGAAAATAAACCAGGTACAAGTACGACATCATCAGATAAAACAGGTTGTACAACCTACGACTTCAATGACGGAGGAAACTTTAGTGGATATTCACTAGATAGGATATTTTCTAAGTGGGAAGCTTGGGTTCCACGTGCTTATAGAAACATGTCGTTTTCTACAGGTACTGGACCAAACACAACCGGTAATGGTTTAGGTGTACAAACTATATATTTTGCAACTGGATTAGATAGTAATGGTCTTGTATATACAAAAAACCCATATGTGTGGTTTTACACAGGAACCACAAAAACTAGATTAACTGATAATAGTACTGATTGGTATTTAGGTTCTAGTGCTTTAACTAATAGTGATGGTAGTATGCAAGAAGGTAATAATGTTGGTCCTAACTGGTTAATAACATCTGCCGCAACTGATATTGGTAAATTTTACTATAACACAATTATAAACAAATTTTTGTATGTACAGAATGGTGTACCAGGAAACGCACCCTATACTTGGGTAACTTATGACCCAAGAGCAAACTACGGTGCTGGAACCAATAGTGGTGGGGGGTCTACCCAAAATAAAACAGGTGGTGGAAATCCAGTATCAACCGACAGAGTTATAAATTCTACATTTGGGGTAAACATAAGACCAGTGGATGGTGATGACTTTACTGTTAAGGGAGCAACAAATATAGTTACAAGATTTAGTTCGTTTACAAATTCTACAGAGTCAAAATTTGCGACAACATCTGTGTCTAATAACAATCAATATACAGGTTTGGTTAGTAGGTGTAGTTATAATAACTATACTTGGGCAACAAGTTTTAACTCCACAGGTAGTGATGACGACACCATTGGTATGATATTAGCTTCTTTTAGAGATATAGACGCAAAATATGGACCGTCAGGTGTGACACACACATTATCTATGTTATTTAATCAAAACGGCTCAATAAGTTTAAGAGATAATGTGGCAAACGGAGCATATGGTAATCCTAGATACAATTACCTAACTTTTGAAAATTGTAATAGGGGGTGTACTTCGGAGGACGAAAGTGTCATGACATCAACAATACTAACTAATAATGGTACTAGAACACCCCAATCTGGTTCTGGTAACTGGAATACTCAAGGTTCCATAAGGCTTAAAGTAGAAAGAACTGGGTTATTAGGTGAATTTTTTAATATAAAAATGACCGACACTATGGGTAGTGCTGCTAGTGCTACAAAAGCTTCTGGTGCTACTAACCCATTTAATTCTAACTATGAAATAAACTTAAATTTATTAGATAGAACCACTTGGTCGGGTAATTCACAAAGTGCAGAAAGTTGGGTAGAGAACGATTGGTTATGTAAATATTTAGGTTCCAGAAGAATCGGACTATTTTCTTTCTCCCAATCCCTATGTTCTTGGTACCACGTGCAGTTCAGTGCAACACCAACCGACAATAAAATAATTGCACCATCTTGTAGAGATTTAGACGGTCCAACAACAACAATATCTATTACAGCAACAACTGGTACAACCACAAATATTAGTAGAAATAATCCATGTAATGCTACTTTTAGTTGTAACAAAGGTGTACCAAATATAAGACCAAATGTTAATGTTGTTATGCAAACTATGCCACTCCCAAGCCTAGACGTGACAGGGGTTGCCAACGTAGGGACAAAGTTAAATACTGATTTAGGTGGTGAACCAATATTAAAAACATATAACATTAATAAAGTTGGTGGTAAAAACATGGAATTTACTTTTGGTGGGGACAACACAGACTTCATTTTCGGTAACGCATATCCTAAATTTAGAATATACCCTTACAATTTTCAAAAAGAAGAATTACATCAAACACCAGTATATGAAGCTATATTTGACACACTACCAACTAGAATAAATAAATCAAAACAAGCTTTTATAATGAGTGCACAAACATATATTCCATTTTCTACTATCACAACAAACGATAGTTGGGAATATATAATTAGACCAAGTTACTTATTTAAAGATAAAAGTTCATTCAATGATTACTGGGTGGACACAGACAATTACCCAACAAACGCTAGAGTTTACAATAGTGACCTATATATGGTTCTACTATCCAACCCACCATTACCTAGTTTGACAGTAGATAACTTTTTCTATCCAACACAAGCATTTACTCTACAAAATGAAGTTTTTACGGTTTCAGGCTTACCAAACATTAGTGGTGGTACGGGTATGAACATGGGTGGAAACCCCACATCAGAACCATACCAACCAAATGCCTCACCAGGTCTAAATAATTATGTGTATACAGACATACCATACTCAGCAGCGACTTATAAAATATTTTTAGATAATGGAACTGGTTCTTTATATAGTTCTCCTTTAGTTTCCGTTAATGGTGTGGTTATGGTTGAAGGTATAAGTGCTGCTTCTACTACTCTACCACATCGTAATATAGATAAATTAGGTGATTATAAATTTACTCCTGGTACAATGAAAATAGAATTCCACAGAGAGACTGTAGTAAATGGTGATACTGTACAAGTGGTGTATGATGCGGGAGGTGGACTTTGGTCACAACGTGTAACCATACCAGATGTAGTGAGTACGAATAACAGCCAAACACTTTTTGAAAGAAATGGTTATTATTTTATTAATTTTGAAAAACAAGCTTTGGGTACACAAGCAGTATTTTTAAATGGGACTAACTTAATTGCAGAAAAAGACTACTATAGAGTTGGGGACACACAAATCCAATTAATGACTGATACGTCTTTATTAAAAAGTGGTGATACACTATCATTGTTTTATAAAACTATATATAATGTTATTTCTACAACTATAACTAAAACACCTAAAATACCTATATCGTATTTAAAAGAAGTTAGAGTAGAAGATGAAATATTACTTAATTTATATAGAAATAATGGGGATTTGATTAAACAATATAAGGAAATGGTTGGTTCAGAACAATTGGGTAATATAGTAAAAAATATCACCATACATCCACCATCACCAGGAAGTTATTCCTATGAAGTTATAGTTAATAGATATTATCCACTAATTAATGGAGAGATTTTAACAACTTCTACTAATACTGAAAGAGTTCCATTTACTATTAGTAGAGATGTGTTCTATTCACCTAAAACAGCAGTAATTAAAGCACCAGGTTCCAACCCTAGCGCTGAGAGTGGGTATAATGTGGGGATGCCTGGGTATTAAAACGAAATAAAATATATTTATGATAAAAGCTAATAAACTATGAGTTATATAATTAAAAACAGTACCCAGGGTACTATCGCGGCCAGACTTACTGACGCTGGCAGGAAAAAATTGTCCGAAGGTAAACTAAACATAGGACTATTCCAACTTGGAGATAGTGAAATGTGTTATGATTGTTACAACACTAGTCTGCAATCAACAAGTATGGTTGACGGATTAAATATTTTACAAGCAGAACACAACGCACAAAATCTAACACCAATACCAGAACAAAATAAAGGTCATGTAAAATACCCATTACCAGATTCGGTAGTTACTGGAAGCACCAGTACTTTTGGTCCTACAATACCACAACATCAACACGTAGAGGTATTCAATACAGCAGCACCTAGAGGGTTTTTTGAGGTACCAACTCAAACAGTATCTCAAGCTAACACAGGTACATATACTTATTTTTCTGGTGAAACGAATGGTCAGTACGTTCTATCATCAAATTGGACAGCATGTTTTTCAGCTTTAACAGGATTAAATACCTTAAATATTTTTAGTGGTGGTAGTTGTACCGGAAGTCCACATCCATATACTCCACGTATAGGGGATATTATATCGTTAACTTATGAATATACGTCTACATATTGTTCACAATTAAATTATAGCGCAGCTTCACAAACATTATTCTACCAGGTAATTGGAGGTAACACAGACACCACACAAAGTAGTACCAATATAGTATTAACCTTAGATAGAAATTTACCTAATTTTTACGCAACACCTTCAGCTTTATATTCCGCTCAATCTAGTACTTGTGTACATGTAAATGTATACCCACCACTTTCAGCAAACCCTATGACGACAGAGAGTATCTATAGTTCAGCTAGTACAATAAATTACTGGTGTGACGACACACTATCATTTAATAGTTGTTGTAATGTGTCTACCGATGATGTTAAAATATGGAATATGAATATAAATTGGACACACCAAGTGGCTGGAGTTAATAGTACAACTACTGGTGTTGATGAAGGGGTAGAAAAATATGGTTCTAGTGGTTATTGTAGTAGTAAGGAATATTTTGGTTACGAAAGTAATAATGGACAAACTTTTAGTGACCAATATATCGACCACTACCACCCACAAGTACAAGGGGGGTCGTGGTACTACGATTCTAAGTACAACACTAGAGTAGTTTTACCTGATGAACAAAAATGTGTTGGTTTAATACATTATACAAATAAAACAACTACAGATTTTTATGGTGAAAAATTTGCCATGAAAAGAAATGCATACAGCCCTAATTCTAGCATAGGTGAAGCTAGAAACTTTAAACTACATCTTCCATGGTTGATGTGGCATAAAAAACATATTAATGGTTCCGGTGATGGTATAGGTGCTGGAGACGAAGGATTATACGGACAAACATTCTACGTTGACCCACCACAAAACAGTATATTCAGTGAGGACCCACATTACATGTACTCCACACCGAATTCAAATATGAATGACCCTGGATTAAGATATTACCATTTACAAGATGACAATATCGGAACAGGTACCCAACCTAATATTGTGGGTAAAGTTTATCCAGACTATAAAATGTTAATTATTGATGATGAAGAGTTATTGGCAGCTATGTCTTACAAATCAAATAGAAGTTATACTTTACCAGCAGCTGAAACAACAAAAATACCAGCGGGAACTTCATGTTTTCCAGCTGGGGAACAACCTTGTGCTCAAGGAGTTGCATCATCACCTGGGAGATTGTGGGTAACATATATGTTCCTTAATAATTCTGGATTTACATCCGCTTTACACTGTAACTACTATGTTTACGAAGATTATAATGGTGTAGAACCATTATTTGATGTTGGTATAAGTTTTGGGAGTGAATTTCCATACTTACGTCCGTTTGCCACTACACCACCAACCTCATCACCTTTACCAGGAACTGGTTGGGAGGCAGATAGATTATATATCCTTACTCAGTTTGTTGCGAATGGAAGTGCATCGATGAACCCAGCTCCACAAAGTTGGAATTATAAAGATGTGACCAGTCATATACCTAATCACACATTTGGTGATAAGATTGCAGCTACTAATTTAATAGGACATACATTCTATTTAACAGGTAATGACTTTACTGCGGGATGTGGACCAAGCTATACAGCTCAAACTGGGTACACACTAAACCAATTTATAACAATACCACAGAAGTCCCAACCCGAAAGACTACAGTTTGGGGATGAATATTTTCTTTATGGAACTATTGAGACGGATATAATGGCAACGATTTATGAAATGAGACATGTAGTACAAATAGGTCAAAACCAATACACCAATTCAGTAAACCCAACTTGGGTAGATTATACTAATTCGGTGGCTTATACAAATCCAAGGATAACTGAGATAGGCTTATTTGATAATGAAAATGGTTTCCCTGATTTAATGGCTATTGCGAAATTTCAGTCACCAGTAGAAAGAACGGGGACCCAACAATTCGTAATAACTATTGATTTTTAATGGCATATTTAGACATACACAATAAGGGTTTATCCGGTAATACTTGTAGAATTTATCTTTCTGACTATGGAAAGTCAATCTTAGCTAGTTGTAGTGGACTTATGGATAAGATAGACAAATTTGGGTTGTCGGACAATGATGTGGATTATAGAAGATTTGTTGGTGTGGGGTCATGTGTTGGAGAAAATAATGCTAGTGGTTTTAGTTCTAATTGTTTTTATGACTTACCGGATTCTAGAGGGGGTGAACCCCTAACATTTTCCGCGGACTATGGAACAAACGCTAGTATTTCTATAGGACCAAGATTTACATTTAATAATAATAGGATAAATTTTTATGAGACCTCATTAGGTGTAACACCTATAAAATCCACAATGTGGATGAATTATAAAACACAGGAAGAGGGAGAAATTCCAGAACCCCAAAGTGGTCTACATAATAGTTGTTGGGTAATAGGTAGTAATAGTAGTAATTACTACCCTACTTGTTGTTTTACATGTGCGGACTTTACAAATAGTGGAACCGTAGGTATGGAAGATTTAAAATTCTTTCTTACACTAATGAACACAACATCAAGCAGTTTAAAAAATACACTAGTTGGTGATTTTAATGGTGATGGTGTAGTAGATACTAAAGATTTACAGATAATGATGAATTGTTTATATCATAATGGGTTTAAGTTAGACGAGATATGTGGAGATAAAGAGGTATTTTGTTTAATGTGTGATAAATTAGGTGAAAATTCTTTTTGTAATGGGGATTGTTTTACCTGTATTTAAAATAAAAATTATATTAGTAGATAATTATATAATAACAAGACAAAGAAATGAGCTATATAAAAAGTGGTAGTACAACAACATTAGACCTTCTACTAACAGATGAAGGTAGAAGAATGATAATAGAAGGTGCAAACCATCTAAATATGTTTCAAAAGTTCAGTTTATCTGATTGTGACATAGACTATAGAAGTAGTAAAAAACACGCGGACACCTCAAGTACAGTAAACGACTCCCCACAATTAGGGTTTATTCCTGGGGTTACAGGTAATATTTTAAATTTTAGAAAAGCTATAAATAATGGTTACGATATAAGAAATACTATCTGGGCTACACCAGAAGGTAACAAAGTATTCGAACCAACCAAAAAATATGTAGCTGTAGGTGTTAGACAAACTAATAATACTATAAAGTATTATAGGGGTGATTTAGAAATAGATTGTTACTTACATGACTACTTCACACTATGTAAAATATTTGTGTCCAAATATATAGAAGACAACAAAGATATATTATCACTAAACCCAACAACAATAGAAGCTTCTTTAAAAACATATTTTGAAACTACACTGGGTGTTTTAACTGATACTGATTATGAAACATTTTTAACCACACTTTCTAGTTATGGTGTAGGACAATATTTAGATTTTTGGGAAGAGATAAAAGTTTATAATGGTAATAGTTTTAAAACAGAAGCGGTTAGATTGGTTCCAGAAAAAGATTTTACCTACTATAATGGTTTAGCTTTAGCTGGTGGAGCGTTTATTAGAAATGGAGGGAGAGGTCAAAATATGGGAATTGATTTTAGTGGTACATTTTTAAAAGGTTTAAAACAAGCTTCACCATTTTCTTTAATGTTTTCACCACATATAGCAGAAGACCCACAACATTATAAAACAGGTGCGGGGAATGCAGGTATAGGATTCCAAGGGTTTGACATTGGTTATTTAAACTGTGGGGGTATCGGTAGTTGGAACACAACAGGTGAACCATACCCAACATTCATTATGAATAATATGAACAATGGATGGTCAAATGAAGAAACCAAAATAGAAAATATTTTTGTCGGATTTGTAAGTTCCGTAGAATTAGAAAGTACCATACCTTTAACAGAGTCTGGATTCGGTAATAGAGGATATGATAATATACATACCACAATTCCAACCAGTAGATTAGTGTTGAACCCCAATTCCATGGACAATGGACCAACATATTACCCAATTAAACTAAAAAGATTAACAAAAGACCAAGGAAGTTTTATAGGTATTAATAATAATAGAAGTCTAGGTACTAGAATTACCCTAACGACACATCCAACCGACACATTTGGACTACTCCTATCTTCTTTAGAATATAGTTCTAATTGGAATAACTCACAAGATGGATTAGCCTCGGCTTCCCCATACTTTAATATTTCACCTACTAAAGATAATGGAGAATCGATATCCTCAAGTCAAGTTGCTGCACAAACACAACCATATTATACTTTGGTAACCAGAATGATGAAAATGTGTGATACTATTTTTACTAGTGTTGCGTCACAAAGTAATAAGTATTGGATGACAGATACTTATTCTGGGGGTTATTTAGGTGGTTTAAGTGGTGTGAGTATAAACGAATACAATATATCGATACCATTAACCTTTAATGTACATTCGGTAGAAAGTAGTAACGCAGAACCTTGTAAGGTAACTGTTAGGTTTAAATTTAATAAAAGTGCGATAAAAGAATCTATAACTTATTCCGCAAAATCTTCACAAAATTATTATAGAATTTTTGATGACGCAACATTTAAATTTTATGGTGAAGCGGGGGAAGACTTATCTTCCTTTTCACAAGACCCTAGAGGTCATAACTATAGTACTGGAGCTAACACCACTTGGCAAACAAGTGGAGGGAAAGCATTATTTAGAAAGGTAACAAGAGGACAAGAAATATAAAAATATGGATACAGCAGCTTTAAAATGGTATAGAGAAAATAGTAGTTTTACTGAAAATAGTGTAAACGCGGGTCAAACACCCATAACTTATTTTAATATGGGTAAACCAGGTAGAGGTTTTAACTTTATAGATAGAGCAAAAACAACCCCTGGAAATACATACTATGGTACACCAGGTGACTACAATGCAACATACCAACCATCTAAATATGTTTCAGTAGCAAGTCCACCTAATCAGGGAAAAGTGTTTTTTACAGCGTACCCCGCAAATCCAAACCTATCAACTAGAAGTGCATTCCCAGGAAATGCAAATAACGATAGTGGTAAAAATAGTGGGAGTCCTTTCCATTTAGTAAAACTTTACTTTGCGGGTAGAACATCATTAAGTTTAAATACTAACTTTAGGTCTAACAATTATAAAATCTGGTCATAATAAATTAAATAAAATGGGAAAATTAAAACAAATACAACCAAACCAAAAATCTTTAAGAAGTGTCCTAGTCCCGTTTAGTGGGAATGGATGGAATACCGTTACAGGTTCATCATTAACTTTTACAGCGGTACAAAGAACCCCAACGAATGGAAGAGCATTCTCTAATTTATATTCATCTTTTAATTTACCCGCTACCTCCGCTCAGAGTAGTACTTTTAATTCTACGTTTGTAAGAACCGGATTTTCAGGTTTAAACCAAAGTAATATAATTGTTATCGATTTACCTAAAAATAGTTATGGTGAGTTAATAGACGGTAGAACAATCAAGTTAAAAATACCGAATAATACTGGAAGTACTTATAATCTTTATAGTTCTTATTATGAACCAGAAGCTTTTGCTTCTGACAATTCACCACAAGGAGCATATTTTGGGAACGCTAACATGAGTGTTTTAAATATTAACGCTAGACCAGATATAAATGCTACAAATATAGCCTTTCTATTTTCAGATAATATCAAAAAACCAATTTTAGCCGATTCAAATACTAGTATAACAAATTGGGCAGATGGGTGGCAAGAAAATATAACACCAGTAGGTTACGATGGAGCATCTGCAGACAACTTTAGATTTATAGATGTGGTTACACCATCTAACACACCTAAAGCGTATGCTCTTTCACAAGACACACCTGTAGGTATATGTTATTTAGACAAAGGATTCATTGTTATAACCAACCCAGAAATTGTAAGTAATACATCCAGAGGATTCCAATTCTCAGGAGCTTCTTCAGGTGGAACTAATACATTTGGGGGTAAAACAGCAGCATCTCATTTAACTAGGTTATCCTCAGCTTATACACAAGTCTACTTTACTTCTAGTACTTCTGCAAGTTGTAGTTACTATTCATTTGAAAAACAATATGAATTAAGTATTGATGTAACTGCGGAATCAGGTGAATTTTATGTAACAGAAAATCAAACAGCATCCAGCTCCAACTCACCTTATTATGGTGCGGGAGGTACAGATACTGGTATTGAGTTTAAAACACCCTATGGAGAGAACTTAAAAGTTTGGAATTTAAGTGATGTGACAGATGCATTTATTACCGAGGTAGGGCTATACGACAACTCAAACAGACTTTTAGCTATAGCAAAACCTGATAGGCCTATTAAAAAACCAAAAAACGAACCAGTAACCTTGACTTTAAAGTTAAAGTTCTAATATTTGTTATATGAACAAAATTGGAACCAGTCCAAAAGTACTAGGACTAGACATCTCAACAAAAACTATAGGTTGGGCATTATTTGACATTCAGAAAAAAGAATTGTTAGAACTCACCCATTTTTCACCAAAAATAAAGGGGGAAAATAGTAAAATTGAAGAAATGCTTTTAAAAGCAGAACAATTTAAAAGTAAACTAGAAGACTACCAAAATTTCGGAATAACCCATGTCATTATAGAAGAACCACTAATTAATTCTAATAATATTAGAACCGTTGCAACACTGATTAGATATAATTCATTTATAACTCACATTATTTATGAAGCACTGGGTATAGTACCAGAATTCATATCAACGTACAACTCTAGAAAATTTGCTTTTCCTAGTCTTTTTACAGAAAATAAAAAGGGTAAAAAAGTATTGTTTGGAAAATATGATGTTGGGTGTGATAAAAAATATATTATTTGGCAAAAAGTTTCAGAAAAAGAACCACATTTAACTTGGACCTATACCAGAAACAATACTCTTAAAAAAGAAAATTTTGATATGTGTGATGCTTATGCATGTGTTTTAGGTCACATGAAACAAAAAGAGATTTGGTAATTGATTAATCTCCATTTAATCCGTATATTTAAAATATGGAAGACTCACCCCTATTATTAGAATTATTACAAGATGTGTTAGGTGAAATTAACGCACACTACCCAAACAAAGGACAGATATCTTTTGATTGTCCTGTTTGTTCTTATGATATTAAGGGTTTAGATAAAGGAGACGGAAAAGGTAACTTTGAAGTTAACTACCACCAGGGAGTATACAAGTGTTGGGCATGCTCAGAAACATTCAACACACATGGGTCACTAAATAAACTATTTTTAAAGTGGGGTGATAAAAGAAATAAATCTACTTGGGAGTTAATAGGTGGTGATTTTATTAAAAAAAGTGAAAAAAAATATAAAGATGTAAAATTACCCAGAGAATACATATCTTTTAATAAAGGAAACAAATTAACCATACCATATAAAGAAGCTTATAATTATTTAAGGAAAAGAAATATAACAGATAAAATAATTAATAAATATTCTATAGGTTATACTACTCAGGGAGAATATAGTGGTAGAATCATAGTACCATCTTTTGATGAAAATGAACAAATTAACTACTTTGTTTCTAGGTCTTATGTGAATCATAAAAATAAATATAAAAACCCAGAAGCAGAAAAAGATAAAATAATCTTTAACGAACATCTTATAGATTGGGAAGAGGACGTTTACTTAGTTGAGGGAGTATTCGACATGTTCTTTTTAGAAAACTCAATACCTATATTAGGTAAAAGTTTAAGTGATAAACTATGGGAAAAATTATATAACAATTGTAAAAAAAATATAATAGTGTGTTTAGATGGAGATGCTTGGAAAGATGCAGAAAAGTTATATAGAAAACTAGAAGGTGGTAAACTAACTAATAGAATCCAACTAATAAAATTACCAAAAGACAAAGATGTTAGTGATTTAGGTGGTGTAAAAGATTTAAAAAGAATTAAATTATTATGAAAATAACAAAAGAATTAGCAAAATTTAACAATATAAAATTTCATGACCAAGAACATAAATATTATTTAAATGGTGTTAAAACTAAGTCTGTGACCGGGGTTATTGGTGAGTACAAACATCCATTTGATAAAGAATACTGGTCTAAAAAGAAAGCAGACGAAAGAGGTATAAGTCAGGAAGAGATAATAAAAGAATGGAAATATAAAGCAGACTTCTCTTGTGAGAAAGGGTCCGCTTTTCATGAATACGTAGAAAATTTCCTAACTAATAAAGTATTTCCCTTTCCAGACCACAAAATATCTAATGCGTTAGACGGTAAAGAGAATATGTTGGAATGTAAAAAAGCTGTTATAAAATTAATAAAATTATTTGATAAATTTTATGATGATTCGTTTGGTAAATTAATTCCAGTAAGAGCCGAAGTTGTGGTTGGTGATGAGGAATGGGGTGTAACCGGAATGATTGACCAACTATTCTTTAATGAAAAATCAGGTAAGTTAGAAATATGGGATTGGAAAACAAATAAAGCTATTAAAAAACAAAATAAATGGCAACAATTTAAAGAACCACTAAACCATCTAGATGTTTGTGAGTTAAATACATATTCCCTCCAACTATCTTTTTATAAATTAATTGTGGAAAGAAATACAGACTTAGAGTTGGGTGATTCATATATAGTTTGGTTCAATGAAAACAACGAAAAATATGAAATAATAAAATGTTATGACTTTAAAGATGAAATCCTAAAAATAATGAAAAAATGAAAGAAAGATTGGCAAAACATGAAATATGGTATGGTGACCACACTAAAAAAAGAAAAGACACAAAAAAGGTAGACAATCACGGAGTGGTTGTTTTGGATAAAAGACCACTAATCAAAGTTAAACTTAAGGATTTAGAAAATCTACCACACCTGAAAGGTGATGTGGATATCTACAATGCCACCGCTTTTAAACATATAACTAAGAGTATAGAAAAAAAAGGATACCTACCAGAAGTGTATGGTTACCCTGAAGTGGTCTACCAAGAGAGTAGTAAAACGTATAAAGTTTTAGAAGGTAATCACAGATTTAAAATTTTAAAAGTGTTATACGGTGAAGATTACGAAATAGAAGTAAGAGAACACCCTAGCCAAAGTCAATACCTAATAGATTCATTTTTTAGAGTTATAAAAGAAAAGTTTAGTTTTGGTGGTTTAGTAAAGTTTATCTACCAAATCTTAAAACAGGGATTGATAACATTATATACAACACCAATATTAATAATATACTTCTTTACCTATATTGTATTTTGGCAGTTCTACAACTTCTTAATTACTTTTTTATTGATTATTCTAATCAACATAATGCCGAGGTTTTATTGGCGTACTCCTTTGGATAAAAAATTGACAGAAATACTAAAACCAGAAAAGAAACTACATATTTTAATATTTAATATTATTAAAAATGCACAAATAATATCTTACATCATTCTTACTTTATGGTTAACATATAGAATATTAGTTCATGATTGGTTATCTTTTCTAATTCTTTTAATAACCACTTATGTTACACAAAAAATATTAGAATATTTTACTGATGACGCATATAGTACATTAAAAATGGTTGTGTCAAAAATAAAAGATTGGAGACATAATAGAAATAAAGATTAAAATGGAAAAAATAAAAAAAATAATTCATTATTCTGACTTACATCTAAAATTATATAAACAACATACTAGAGATAAGAAGGTTTTGGAAAAAGCTTTAATAGAGTGGAAAAAAATTAAACCAGATAGGATAGTGTTTACTGGTGATTTCGTCCATTCAAAAAACCAAATGACTCCAGAACTAATTAATTTAATGTCCTGGTGGTTTAACGAAACATCTAAAATATGTAAATGTGTTTACATAATAGGTAATCATGACTTTTTAGAAAATAATATGGATAGAATGGATGCCCTAACACCAATACTAAACGGTTTAAACAATCCAAACATTACTTATTATAAAGATATGGGTTCTTACGAAGATGAAAATATATTATGGTGTGTCTACTCTTTAACCAATCACAATATCCGACCTGAAATTTCAGAAAAAAGTGAAAAACTAAAAATAGGGTTATTTCATGGACCAATTGAGGGGTCTTCTAACGACTTTGGGTTTGTTTTTGATGAAGGGTATAGTTTAGACCGTTTTGTGGGTTGTGACTTAGTATTTGCGGGTGACATACATAAAAGACAAACTTTTAATATTCCAGGTGGGGGAAAAATTTACATGGTAGGTTCTATGATTATACAAAATTTTGGGGAAAGTATAAAAAATCATGGATATGGTGTATATAATGTAGAAACTAACAAATATCGTTCTTACAATCTTGAAAACTCACAACCATACCTCAACTTTAAGATTAGTGATATTGAAGATATAAACAACCAAAAAGAAATTTTAATAAATGCTTGATAAAGAACAACACAAACAATTTAAAGACTATTGTCAGTTAAATGAAATAGAAGACATAGATACGTTTATTATTAAATGTGCTAAAGATGGTCTTACACTTGATAAGTATGGTATTGCACCATTCCTTCCCAAATCACAAATACAAGAAGTTCCAGTAGAAAAAGAAATAATAAAAGAAATAATTAAGGAAATTCCAGTAGAAAAAGAAGTGATAGTGGAAAAAATAATTACCAAAGAAATTGACAATAAAGAATTATTGGATAAATTAGAAGAGTATAAAAATACAATCAAAGAGAAAGAAAATAAAATAGAACAACAAAAAAATAAAATAAAAGAACAAGACGATATATTAGAACACTTTAAAAAAGTAACAGTTAATAGAAGAGCAAAGTACATGACATCGTCAAACTTAAACGACACTTATTTAGATTAAATTATGGAAACACTTATATGGATTATAGCAGCATACGGAATGTCAAACATACTAGTTTATGGTAGTATATTTGAAAACGCAAGAGATTGGGTAATAATGAGGTCAACTTTTTTTGGCGATTTAATACAATGTATGATGTGTACATCTACATGGGTTGGGTTCTTTTTTTCTTTAGCATTTTTTTCACCTACAACAGATTTGGTTTTAATCCCTTATACTAACGTATTTTTTGATGGTATGTTAGCTAGTGGGGGTGTTTGGGGATTAAATGCTATCATTGAATGGTTTGAAGAAAATAAACCACCTAAAGAAGACTAACGACTCATTGTAGTTGGTTGAGCAGAACCTTTATCCGAAGGAAATAAGTTAGGATATGCAATATGTGGGTTGATAGAATTACTAGGATAAGGATTCCAAAGAGCGTAATGTAAATGAGCACCATCACTTTTACCAGCCTTATCGTATTCTGGACTTTCACCACCACTGATACCCAAAGGGAATCCTTGTGGGACCACTTGACCGACTATGGTATTTTTAGGTATTACAAAATCCATATGACAATACTGTACTTGAGTCCCATCATAACAACCTAACAATACCATACCACCACAACCACCTACCCCATATTCTGACCTTAGAACTTCCCCTAAACAAGTAGCCACAACAGGTTGATTTCTTACATCTCCAGTCGTATCCAAATCAACACCATGATGTTTTCTATTCCATCTACTTTTATTGTAAGTACTATTAATACTACCTTCCGCGTCAGTATATAATTGAGAGGTTGGTAGTGGATTAATGTCCGGACTAGACGAACCATCACCACCTCTAAATGTTCTAAAAAGTTTAATGGCATAAGAAATTGTTTCGGGGGTTAACTTACGTAATGCAAGAGAATCCACCTTCTCCCAATCTATCTCATCCCAGTACTTTATAAGTTTTTTAACGTCTCTACTAAGACTTTTAAGGTCTATTTGTTCGACTAAGTGTGTGTACTGGTTTTCTGTAATTCTAATTTTCACTCTATATTGATTTATACTAATAAATATACGATATTTACAACATGGAAATAGATAAATTAGAAAATCCTTTTATTAAAGTAACATGGGAAGATAATCCTGAAAATTTTACACAGGAAAAATTAAAAAGGGTAAGAAGTTACTTTCAAAACAAATACAATTCTAGAAACATTACGGTTTTAACAAAATCGGTTGAAAAAAACGACAACGGAGATTTGGATATTGACATAGAACAAAATGTTATGGACACCAACTACCAAAAAAACCTAATGACTCAGTTTGTGGAAAATAATAATATGCAAATAGATATTAATTTACTTAAGAGACTTGATGAAAAAGTTAATAGTAAAATGTCAGAAGAAGTAAGTATGGATACCCATTACAAAAGAGTCTATGTAAAAAACATTAAATTTTCTAACTTTTTATCTTTTGGTGATAATAATAAATTAGATGTAAGTTCTCTAGGTGGAATAACGGTTATAGACTCTAACCCACCAAACTTTGGGGGGAAATCGGTTCTAGCAGTAGACCTAATATTATTCTTATTCTTTAACTCTACGACTAAAACAACAAAAGCAATTGATATATTTAATAGGTTTAGGGGTGTAAATGAGGTTGTGGTTCAAGGTGAAGTAGAAATAGACGGTAGAGATTTTACGATTATTAGAAAAGTAAAAAGAAGAAAAACCAAAAAGGGTGAATGGTCAGTTAGTACTAGTTTAGAATTTTTAGAAAAAAAATCTGACGGTAGTTTACAAAATTTTAGTGGTGAACAAAGAAGGGAAACAGAAAACTTTATAAAAGAATCAATAGGTACGATGAATGATTTTCTATTAACAGTATTAACCACAGCATCAAACATAGAATCAATAATAGAATCTAAACCAACAGAAAGAGGAGACGTACTGAGTAGGTTTGTTGGGTTAGAAATACTAAAAGAAAAAGAAAGTGTAGCTAAAAAAATGTATTCAGAGTGGTCTAAAAAGTTAATATCCAATATATACAATATTGAAGAACTTAAACAAGAAATTAAAAATTTAAAAAAAAATATAGAAGAATTATTGGCTACTAATGAAAAAAATGAAAAAAAATTAAAAGAAGTTAAAGAAGACCTAAAGTTAGAAAATAACCAAAGAGACAAACTAATAGGTCAAAAGGCAAACGACATTAACAAAGAAATACAAAACGTAAACCCAAGACTAGTAGAAGAAACTATAAATGACGAAATAATTAATTTAGACTCATTAAAATCTAAATTAAAAATTTATGGGGATAAAAACATTCCAGAAGAAGCAGACTTAGAACTACTTAGAAAAAAAACAGAAGAGAGAGACCTAACAAATGTCCAAAACGTGAAAACCAAAACTAATTTAAAAAATTTAAGTAAAACACTAAAAAATTTAATAGATTCTGAAATTTGTCCAACATGTAAACAAACACTTAAAGATGTTGACCACACAAAAGAAATAACTAAATTAAAAAAAGAAATAAAAGAACTCGAGGAGTCAATTGGTGTAAGTGATAAGGAAATAAAAGTATTAAATATTACTATAAATGATTTAATCATCAAAAAAACAGTTTTTGATGAATATGAAAAAGAATTGTTAAAAAAAGAAAGATTAGTTCTCGAGCTTGGACAAAAAGAGTTAATCATAGAAAAATTAAACAATAAATTAAGTAGGTGGAAAGAGAATAAAGAAAAACTAGAAAATAATAGTAATATAGAAAAAAAGATTTTAATACACAACTCTACTATTGACCGACTAAACAATATAAAAGAAAACCTTGTCAGAGAAATAGAACATAATAAAAATAGTTTAGAAACCCACAAGAAATCTATTGAAGATAGAAAAACTAAAATAGAAAAAATAAATAGAGAAAATGACGTGGATAAAATTTTTAGAGCGTATCTAACAGTTTACGGTAAAAATGGTATAATTAAAACTATAATGAGAAGTATAGTTCCTAAGTTAAATAATGAATTAATGAGACTTCTTTCAGATGTTACTGAGTTTTGTGTTGAAATTAGGGTCAATAACAAAAATGAAGTTGAGTTTTGGATGGTTGATAATGACACACAAATAGAAAAACTGGTCTCAACAGGAAGTGGGTTTGAAAAAACCCTATCCGCTTTAGCTATCAGAACTGTACTTACTAAAGTTTCGTGTTTACCTAGACCTAACATAACCGTATTTGATGAGGTTTTAGGTAAGGTTAGTAATGAAAATTTAGAACAGGTAAGTGTATTCTTTAATAAAGTTAAAGAATATTTTGAAAATATATTTTTAATAACACATAATCCATTAGTTAGAGAATGGGGTGATAATATTATTACCGTTAATAAGAAAAATAACGTTTCTAACATAAAATAAAATATTTATAAAGTATGGGAACAAGAACTAAAACATATTTTCTTTTTTTATTGGGTAATTGGAAAACTAAAAATGTACATCCAGATTTGGTAAATAATATTAAAGATGTTATGGAAACAATAATAGTGGGTGACGAATTTAGTTTTATAACTGGAGATAACGTAATTGTAATGTCTTTAAAATCTAATATGGGGTTTGAAGACGTTGATGGGATACTACACGAATTTTTAACACCACACGTAGCAGCATTTTTCTTAATGCCAAAACCCAGAAAACTAAGTTATAGATTAGACCAAAATTTAGAATATCATTTATTTGGTAAAAAACCACACACCAACAAACCTAATTATGTAAACCCACTTTTAGCTGAGGAATTAACAAAACAACTAAAGTCTTTAGTAGATTTTAAAATGGTCCAAATTAAGAAAAATATGCAAGAAAACTACAAAAAAAGAGGGACAAAAGACTTGACACTTGATGAATTATTAGATAAAATTAATAAAACTGGAATGGACAGTTTAACAAAAAACGAAATAAAATTTTTAAATAATTACAGTAGTTAACATATGAAATTAAATACAGACAAGTACAAATTATCAATATTTACGGAAGATACCTGTGAAGATTGCACAAAAATTAAAGAAATTTTAAAAGAAAAAAATATACCATTTGTTTCTGTTTCTATTACAAGAAATGGTAATAAACAAAATGAAGCTAATCGTTGGAATTACATAGACGCGGAAAGAGAACACAATCTACCGTGGTATACACCCGTATTAATTGTGGAAGATACTTCTGGTAATACCACATACATTCCTTCTGTGCAAGATAAAAATTTATTTGATGAAGGAACCTGTATTGAAAGTTCTTCCGAAGTGATGGACATCTTAAAACCCTACCTAATATAAATTACCAAATAACTTGTGTAATTAAAAATTATTTTTTATTTTTGTAATCAAATCGTAAAACCTGACAAAAAGTCAGATATATAGCGTTGGTACACAAATTGTAATACTAATAATAAAAAATAATATAATGTCAAAAAACATCTTTATAAATCAAGCGGAAATCTCACACTACTTAAAAGATGTGAGAAAAATTAAGGTACTAACACCTAAAAGAGAAAAAGAACTAGCTAAAAAAATGCTAGACCCAGAAACAACTCAAAGAGAAATAGAAAAAATACACTTAGAACTTCTAGAGGGTAATCTTAGGTTCGTTATTAGTGTAGCCAAAGACTACCAAGGACAAGGGGTAGATTTACCCGACCTAATTAACGAAGGTAATTACGGTTTATTAAAAGCTATAAAGAATTTTGATTGGAAAAAGGGTTTCAGATTTATTTCTTATGCTGTGTGGTGGGTAAAACAATCTATATTACAATGTTTAAACGAAAACGCAAGAACTATACGACTACCAGTAAACATAATACAGGAATTACATAGACAGAAAAAACAAACAGGTGAAAAAATAGAAAAATTAGATAGTAAACTGGCTCTATTACCAACAACCATTAATTACGATAGACCAATTAATGAAGAAGGTGACACACTAATAGATTTAATAGAGAATAAAGATGCTGACGACCCGGAAAAACATTTTAATGATGAGTTTAACCTAAAAAACGAACTATACAATTTAATGTCTACTTTAGATGAAAGAGAAAAAGATATTATAGTAGATTATTACGGATTAAATAATACGCCCATGACATTACAAGAAATTGGTGACGAAATAGGTCTAACTAAAGAAAGAGTAAGACAAATTAAAGAAAAAGCTCTAAGGAAATTAAGAAATGATAGTTATAATTTATTAGACTACCTAAGTGACTAATATTTATCAATAAAGATAAAAATGAAAAAAACACTTTTTCCATTATTAATTGCGTTATCTGCATTGGCAGTATCAGGTTCAGCAGCCTTCTATTCGGTTTTCGGGTTAAGTAAATTATTTGCGGGAGCTTCAACCCAAGTAATAATAATGGCGGGGTCACTAGAATTCGCAAAACTTGTAGTAGCCTCATTGTTATACCAATACTGGGATACTATTAATAGAGCATTGAAAATATATCTTTCAGTAGCTTGTTTCATACTTATTTTAATTACCAGTGGGGGTATATATGGTTTCTTATCAGGTGCCTACCAAGAAACCGCAACCAAATCAGAATTTTTAGATAAATCAGTAGTTGTACTACAAACTAAACAAAATAGATTTGAGGAAAATAAAGAAGATTTAATAATTGAAAAAACTCAGTTAAATCAAACAATAACTGATTTAAGAACGTCACTATCAAATCCTGCCCAAGTATCCTATTATGATGCAGAAGCAGAACAAGTAATCACTACTACATCCTCATCAACCAGAAGAGCATTACAGAAAGAATTAGAATCCACAATTGTGGATAGAAACAGTATTAATCTAAAATTAGAAGGGGTACAAGATTCTATAATGAGACTTGATACCGAATTATTAGATTTGGAGATTAATAATGAAGAACAAAGGGAATTGGGACCTTTAAAATATTTGGCTGAAACAACAGGTAGGCCAATGAATGAGGTGGTTAATTGGTTTCTATTACTTATTATATTTGTATTTGACCCCTTAGCAATAGCATTAGTAGTTGCAGCAAACTTCGCGTTTTCCCAAATAAAAAGACCAGAAGAACTTACTACCACAATTAAAGGGATTCATCCAGAAGACGTAAAAATGTCAGTTCCAGAAGGAATGGAATTTGATAAAGAATACCCAATGCCGGAATCTTGGCATAACCCAGAATCCGATGAAGGTCTAGAAGAAATGTTAGAAAAACAACAACAGATAGACGAACACAGAATGAACATTATAGGCCAAAATGGTAACGACGGATTACATTACGATAATGTAATAACCACAACAGATAACTTAACAGAAGAAGAAATACAAAACCTAAGTAAAGAAATAGCCAAAACTGAAAAATCAGAAGAACACGAACCACTAAATCCAAAAGTAGAAGACCTTGAAAAATTAGCAAAAGCACTTAATATTACTTATAACGATGATGATGTAGAAATAGATAGGTTAACCGATACAACCCAAACCCTACTAATTAAAAACATTGATAAAATAGAAAGTGAAGAAATAAAAAGTGGAAACAAACTTAAATACAAAGGAAGAAAATAGACAAGTACTATTGTGTAACACTAACAGAGACGCAAAATATTTTTTAGAAACTATTAAACATAGGAATAATGGAAAATACAAAAAAATACCAAACTACTTAATTAAAAAAAATGGAGAAGTAATTAACTTACACCAAAAAGACGTAACAACTTTTTTTCTTCCCGGATTTAAAATACAAAAAGGTGTGGTTGTGGTATCTTTAGAGAATGATGGTTGGTTAAGAAGAAGAAGTAGTGATGGTAAGTATATTAACTGGTTAGGGGATATTTATGATAGTAAGGTGTGTGAGAAAAAATGGAGAGGAAAACTGTTTTGGGATTATTACACCGACAAACAAATAAAAGAAACCAGTAAAGTTTTAGGTAAAATATGTAAAAAATATAATATACCTAAAGTTAGTACTGGACATAATGTATTTATGGAAGATGTAGAATACTTTAAAGGTGTTGTATCTAGAAGTAACTACAGTGAGTATTGGACCGACATAAACCCAACGTTTAACTTTGAATTAATATGAAAAATAAAAAATTAATAAAACCAAATAACCATAGAAATTATGGTGATGACATGTATGATGAGATGAAATCTCTTCTAAATAAATCTAAATTAATGTTCGAACAAGTAGAGGATATTAAATTAGAGAGGGATACCGAGAAAACAAAAACTTACGAAGTTTCCAGTGGTAAAATAGTAGTCCATGGATATACAACTTCAGATGTTGCATTAACTGACGAAGAAAAAAATACTTACCAAGAAACCATGGAAGAGTTTCTTGAACAAGTCTCTGATTTGGTAGATTACAACACATTAAACATATATGAGAATAATGTAGAATGGTCTGGGAAATTAGTTAAATTTGATACAGAATTTTTTTATAGTGTTGGGGAACGTAACGGTGTTTATATAATTGGAAATATGATAAAAGTAGATGACGAATCAATGGAAATGCTAAACAACTTAAAAGATTACTACCAAACTTTCTCAGTTAAATGGGCAAAAGTACTAGCGGACAGAAAATCTACTAAAACTATGGAAGATGAAAACGAGTAAAACTATGGAATTTTTAAAAAAATCATGGAAATGGGTACTAGGTGTTATAGGGTTTTTTATAGGGTTTGTTTGGTTCATGAACGCCAACTCAAGTAAAAAAGTTAAAAAGATTAAAAAGAATATTAGGGGTAATGAAAATAAAACGTCAGAGGTTGACGGCAAGATAAAGTATGTTAAAAAGAAAAAGAAAGTTACAAAGAAAAAAATTGCTGATACTAATAAGGAGCTTAAAGAACTTAAAACTAAAAAACCTAAAGTAAAAAAGAAAACAGGAAAACAATCCGCAAAAGCATTAAAAGACAGACTTAAAAAGAGTAACTAGTAATGAAAAAATTAATATTAATACTATTATTGTGTACTCCAGTATGGGTCTTTAGTCAAACACACACCTTTACCGATAAGGAGGTGGTAGAAATGGACTCACTATTCCAAGTCTACGAACAAACTGATAGTTTACAAAAACTAGAGATTAATCTACTTAAAACACAAATAATAAATTATAGAACACTACACACCCAAGATAGTCTCCATATAGCTTTTATGAACGAAAAAACAAACTTACTAAATCAAAGAATAGATTTGTATATAGATTTGACAAAAGAATTAAGACCTAAGTGGTATAATAAACCAGTAGTTCACTTCTTTTTAGGTGCAGCAACAATTGTTACAGCTTCTTGGGTCGTATCTAACGTTAAGTAGTATTTATAAGTAATGGCACTAACAAAAACAGATAAAGACGAAATAGCAAGAATTGCTAGAAAAGAAATAAAAGACTTCATGTCTAAGCCACAATTTAAAAGTGAAGTTCAGAAAGTTGTAGCAAAAGAAATTAAAAGTGGTAGAAATACTAGAACAGAAATTGTTGATATCGTCAGTAAAGTTATGTTAGAGTTGTATAAAACATTCTGGTTTAGACGTAGTATGTGGCAATCAGAAATAAAAAGAGTAAGATAAAATGGGAATTAAAGATAATTTAAGACAAAGTATAAAATCCTCACTTAATAAATTAGGTGCTGAAGGGGGTGATGTGTTAAAGGCAAAAGAATTAGTACCTAAAGACATAAGGAGTGGGTATGAGATAGAAGAAAAACATGACTGTAATGAAGTACACCCACAAAAGTCACATGAAGAGTGGAAAAAAACGACAGAAGGTGAAATGGAAGAAGCCACAACTTCAGCAAGTGCAGGGGCATTTATGGTACCAATGGGATACGACCCTAGATTCACTAAGAAAAAAAAGAAAGAGAAAAAAGAAGAATTTGAGGAGGCAACAACAGCATCAAGCTCTGGACAGTATTCTACACCAGCTTTTTTAGCAAAAAATTTAAAGAATTGGAGAGGCAGAGCAAAAACTCAATGGCCAGGAGGTAAATTCGTAAAAATAAAAGATAGATGTAAAACTTTTCCATATTGTAACCAAGGTGATATAAACGCTTTGGATTTAACAGAAAATAAAAAAATAAAAACAGCTATAAATGAAGTAGCTAAAAAAACAGGAAAAGATAAAAATTACATAAAACAATTAGTAAAAAACGAAATAGAAGAAATAATAAGAAGAAGTATTTATAAATCCCCAATAACTAGCTTAGTTGGGACAGCAAAAATGGATACACCTATAGGAAAAATATATACGATGGGTTCTAATGTGGGTGGTAAATACGAATAAATAGATATTTATAATAAAAAAGAAACTATGTCAATATTAGCAGAAAAACCAGATTTAACAAAAATAATAAAACAAGCTGTAGAAAGAATTGGTGAAAACCATAGTCTAGCGAGAGATAATAAAGGAGTAGAAATGAATGCTATGGAAATTGAAAAAGACAGATTAAAGTTTAGAGAAAATAGAGTATCTGAAAGTAAAGAAGAAGAAACTACAGAAGTTATAGAAGAAGCCTTGAAAGCTGTCGCAGAAGAAATGGCGGAAAAAATGGTTTTAGAAAACACAATAGATAGTATGGTAAAAGAGGTTATGGAAGAAAGTAAAAAAGAAAAATCTATAACTAACGAATCTACTAGACAAACAATTGAGAAAATTATTGGTAAAAAACTAAAAGATAAACTAGAAGAGGCATCATTACCAGGATATGACGCTTTTGAAAAAGCTTATAAGACATCGAAAAAAGAAACCGATACCTACCATAAAGATTTAGCGAAAAAAATGAAAGACTATACAGATGTAAAAGACAACTCAAATCCGGAGTTTCCCCACCAAAACAATTCTAAAACCGACTATGAGTCACCCATGTATAGAAATACAACTGAAGATGAAGAGTTTGTAGAGGATTTTGCATATCCAGGACTCCAAGACTTTGATGTACACAACCAAAATATGGATAGGTTAACAAAATACCTAGAAGGTTCTAATGAAACAGGAAACGCTCAAACAGATGAGGATGGTGAAGCTTTAGGGAATGTAGTACCTAGTAAATTAGGTGAAAAAATAAAAAAATCTGTAGAGAGAAGAAAAGAAAAAATAGCACAAGAAAAAGCATCAATGACAAACTTAAGAGGGTTTACACCTGATGTACAAAAAGTGGTACAAGTTAAAGAAGAAGTATCCGAAGATGTACAAGAGATGAAAAAATTGTGGAACTATAATAAAATCACCCAATAACTCTATTTATTATCTTACTTTTTTTGCTATCTTTATTATATTAAAAGATATGGGAAAAAAAGTATCACCAGAACAGTTTTTAAGGTATGTTACCGAACACGTAAGCCGTGACAATATTAATTTGTGGGTTAAGGTCCACAATATTAATCACGAAAGAAGTGAGTTATTTTCCGACTTTATAAATTCTGTATACGGTTTAATAAAATCAACATACTTGGGAGATGATGTTATAAATAAAGAAGAGGACATCAAAGGACACTTCGATTGGTGTTGGACTAAAACAATTAATAATTTTACAAGAGAAAATATATTTTTTGAACCAGTAGGTGAACATAGAGATTATCTTTGGAATTTATTTAAAGAGTCTTTTTATACTGATATAGGAAACGCAGAAAAATTAAAAAATTTCTTTTTACATCTATTTACCCTTCACACAAAAAAAACTAAATCAGAATTAGATATGTTATTAGAGATGTATATTCTTTTAGATAGAAGTTTAGAGAATAAAAAACTTGACACCTACTAAAACATTTATTAAGTTTAAATCATGAGAATAATTAATATTATAACAAACGAACTAATTCTAAAAAAACAAAAGTTAGAAGGTGAACTAGAAAGAGTTTTAAATAGGACCGATTCTACAACTGAAGAGACAGTGAAAAACTCTATAAAGTTAGTTAATAAACTAAGTAAGACAATCAACAGTATAGCAATGTGGGAGTCTTATATAAACAAAGAAAATAAAAATTAAGATGGAAACATTAAATAAAATTGAAAATTTAGTAACAAGTGTAAAAGTGGATAGTGAAAAATTTTTTGAAAAACAAAATAAAAGTGCCGGTGTAAGAGCAAGAAAATCTGCACAAGAGTTAAAAGCTTTATTACAAGAATTAAGAAAAGAAATTTTAGAAGAAAGTAAAAAATAGATGAATAATTGGGTTTTTACATTAGTTTTTATATTTTCGATACTAATAATTATTAGACAGGTATTTTTATTTGTGGTTAAATTATTTTCCACAGAACCAACAAAATATATTATAAATAAAATTGATTTAATACTACTGGGTATTGCAACATCCTATTTTATAACCTATTTAATTTACTAATATATGTCACTTTATTCAGAAATATCACAATTTAAAAAATTATTCCACGGAATAAGAATACATGAAGATTTTATAATTATTGATTTAAAATTACCTTTAAGTTGGGAAGATAAAAAAATATTACAACAAAAAACCAATACACAGGAAGGTAACGTAGTCCAGATGAAAATTAATAGTAGTGACAAAAACTCAAAACTAATTTCTTTCTATAGTTTATTTGATGAAAAAAATACTAATATTTTAGTTGAAGAAATTAAAAAAGTTATTAAGTGGAATACAGATGTTGAAGAAAAGAACGAGTTATTAAATAAAAAAATGATGGAATTACAAAAAGTATTCCATGAAAATAATTTAGAATCTTTGAGAGAAATTAATATTAATTTTTACCCACAATTTAAAAAAGATTTAGATGGAGGAAAAACAGATAACGAATTGGTACAACAGGGAAATACTAAAGGACCAGTCACAGATTAAAACCCATAAAACTAATTTTATTAAAGATATTAAAAAGATAAAAAAATCTGAAATTAGAAATAGTAAAAATACAAATTTGGGATTATGGAAGAAACTGAAAAAGATTTTGTATACCTTAAAGACTGTGCTAACATCGCAGAAATACTAACAGATAACAAAAAGATAAAAAAATCTACGGTAACTATCGACGTTGAAGGTAAAGACTTTGAAAGGGTACTAATGGAAATAGAAGAATTTGTTAAGGTGAGAGTAGATAGAACTCAAAAAACAGTTTCACTAAATATAAATGAAGTACAATACATTTTTAATAAAATTTAATATGTATACTGTTTACGTAAAAATTCTCTAGAAAATCCATAACCCACCAATAAATCATATAGTTGTTTACGTTGAACTGTGGAATTATCAGAAACCAATAAACAATCAAATCTACCATTATCTATAAAATTAAGTTCTATGACGGCAAGTAACCTTAAACAGTCTTGAACTGTTTTAAGACTAAATAAATTAATAATTTCGTCATTTTGTATTATTAATTTATTATTTAAGGTAAAAATTTGTTTAAAGGCAGAATCTGAAAGGTAAGTATCCATTAATGAAGTAAATCTAATTTTAGATTTGGTGGTGTGGTCATAAACTAATTCCTCTTTCCAGTAAGGGACCATTTTTAAAATGTTATATTCAGACTCCCCCAACTCCACCTTTTTAACCCTACCCAATTCATCTTTACTATAAACATCATTTTCCGACTCAACGGTAGTTACCACACCTAACTCAAACATGACTTTTTTTCTAGAGATATATTCTGTTATGAATTTAGGCTTTTTTTCTTCAATTAATTGACTATATTTTTTTAAAATACTTTTTTTACTATTAGAAGAGAAAAAAACTTTGTTTCTTTCACCATTTCTAAATAAAACAATTTTGTATTTATTACGATTATAAACCATATGAATAAAGATTACTATAAAATCCTAAATATAAATAGAGAATCATCACAAGATGAAATAAAAAAGGCTTTTAGAAAACTTTCTAAAACACATCACCCAGATAAAGGTGGTGATGAAAAGATTTTTAAAGAAATGTCCGAGGCTTACGACACTTTAGGTAATGCAGAAAAAAGAATGAAATATGACCACCAAGGACAAAATCCGTTTAGTCACGGAGGTGGACCTAATATGGAAGACGTATTCAACCAATTTTTTGGGGGACAACAAGGAAGGAGACAAAGACAAAACATCCCAAGGGGAGCAAACCTAAATATTCCTTTAATTGTTAATTTAGATGAGGTTTATTTTGAGGTAGTTAAAAAATTAAAATACAAAAGAAAAGTTCATTGTCGTACTTGTCATGGTTCTGGTGGGGAGAATAATGTGTGTGGTGTTTGTAATGGTAGAGGACAGACTGAACAAATGGTTGGAAATGCTTTTTTTAGACAAGTAATGACCCAAACTTGTAGAGCATGTAATGGTAAAGGTAAACATGTTTTAAAAGCGTGTCACGTGTGTAATTCAGAAGGTTTGGTATTAGAAGACAATATTATAGATTTTAAAATACCTGGTGAATTAATGACTGGACAATTATATACATTTAGGTCTATGGGTAATGAGATACCTAATGGTCAAAACGGTGATTTACAGATTGAAGTTGTTATACGTAAACACCCAGATTTTAAAGTAATAAACCAAGACCTCCTATATGAACCTAAAATACCTTTACTAAAACTAATAATTGGAACAAGTGTAAACGTACCATTTTTTAATTCGTCATTAAATGTACAAATCCCCACAGCTAGTAAACCAGGACAAACATTTAGTGTTAGGGGTAAGGGATTAAAAAGACCAAATCAAAGTTACGGAGACTTATATGTTAAACCACATATTATATCACCAGAAAAAATAAACGAAAAGGAGAAAGAACTACTAGAAGAATTACTAAGTAGTGAAAATTTTAATTAAAATAGTGAAATAAACCATCTAACAATGGCTACATAACCTATCACTAAGGGAACCCAACAGAATAAGATAAGTAAAAATCTCTCTAAAAAAGTAGTACTAAAAGAGTTTGGGTCTATATTTTCGTGTATAAAATCAAGTTCTTTTTTTCTTTGGTTAACTTTTTCTTGGAACGCATTAATACCCCCGTCAAAACCATCTTTTATTTTTTTTGTTTTCTTACAAGATTTACAAGCCATTACTTTTTTCTTTAAAGATAAATACTAAAATTTAACAAGTAAACAAAACTTGAAATCCACAGTAAAATATATTATTATTATATCATGGGAGAACAAACAACAATATTTGATATTATAGAAGAAGAAGACATTTTTGATTTTGAGGGTAACAAACAAAATCTTATAGATAATCTAGACATGCTTAAAGAAATGTCGGTACAAGAACAAACACTTTATAAAAAGTGGCAAGAAATGAATAAAGGTGGTAAAATGGCCAAAGTAAAAAATAAATTATATGATTACCGAACAAATCTATGGGTGCCATCAGATTTAGATGATTTAAACCACACTATAAAACAAATTGAAGACTTAGAACCTTATGTTGAAATGGCAACACCAGGAAAAGGTGTTACCGAATGGGTAAACTATCGTAAACTCATCCATACAATGGAATGGGTTGCAAATCCTGGACGTAATATGAAATTCTGGGTAAGAGATAGAAAATCTAATAAAGTCCTTGGTTTGATTTGTTTAGGGTCCGATGTTACAAGTATTAAAGTGAGAGATGCTTATATAGGGTGGGATAAAGTTAATAAATTTGAACAACATAAACTAAACAACACAGCAATCGCTACCACTATATGTTCTACACAACCAGGTGGTTACAATATGTTAATGGGTAAATTAGTTGCTGCGTTAACAACCTGTAAAACAATCAGAGATGCTTGGGAAGAAAAATACGGAGATAAATTAATTGCTGTGGGAACAACATCCTTATATGGAATCAACTCAATGTATAACGGAATGCCGCACTTCAAAACAATGGGTGAAACTTCTGGTAAGGTTAGATTAAAACCAGATGATAGTGCATATCTACCTTGGAATAAATGGTTAAAAGATAATCACCCAGAAGAACATAAAAAGGCTATAAGTGCTACAGGACCTAAACAGAATATCCTCAACAAGGTTTTTAAACATTGTAGTATAAAGGGTTCAGACTATGACCATGGATTCAAGAGAGGGGTCTATCTTGCAATGATGTATGATAATGGGTGCGAGTTCCTAAGAGGAGAAATAGAAGATAAGGACCTAAAAATAAAGAAAAAATTCCAAGAAGATATTCCATATACAGATAAATGGTGGAAGAAAAAAGCAATTAGGAGGTACAAAAACATGTATGAACAAGATAGACTCAAACCAGAACAACTTTTCTATTGGGATGTTATTGATTTGTCTTGGGAAGAAACAAAAGAAAAATATATAAAAGAAGTAGGACGATAAAACAAAAATAAAATGGAAGAAATATTAATTTACACTCAACACTACGCTAATAGTATAACAGAAGTTTATCTTACAGAAGATAAAAAAACAGTTATACAGAAAAAATGTCTTTATTCATCATGTGGTGAATACAAATATAATATAGATGAGTATTTGGATAAAAAAATGGTGGGGTATAGACAAATTAGAAAACAAGTTAATAAAACTAATTATATTATAGATATTGATGGGACCATTTGTGATGACATCCCAAACGAACAATTTGAAAGAATGTCTACAGCAAAACCATACCATAATTCTATAGAAACAATTAATAAATGGTATGAAGAAGGGAATATAATCACATTTTTTACATCTAGAAAAGAAGAACATAGAGAAATTACTGAACAATGGTTAAGAGATAATGAAGTAAGATGGCATTATATAATTTTCGGTAAACCAAGAATCCACGAAGACATTACAGAGTATCATTACATAGACAACCATAAAGTTAGAGCTACTAGGTATAAAAAAGATAGTGTTTGGGGTGACTTAATAAGTACAACAAAAGAAATAAAAGTTTTTCCAAAATAGTACAATAAAATAATAAAAAAGTTGTATATTTGTAGTATGAAAGAAAGAAACACATCAAACTGGGATACAATGGATTTTCAAGACTGGGTAGTAAGAAATATACATCTGCTTTTATCCGGTAAACAATTAGAATTATTTATGAAAAATAATTTTGGATATAATGACCTAAAACTTTTTGGTAAAATAAAAGAAGCAGAAAATCTAAAAAGTATCTACCAAAATAATATGTTTGATAAAACGATTACCTATAGTGGTAATTTACAATGGACGAGTATTAATTTTTAAAAAGTAAAATAAAATGGGTGGAAATAGAATGATGGAAAAAAGAGGTCACCATATCTGTAAAATGGTGAATTACGAAGTAAGACAAAAAACAACACAAGAAACTAGTAGAAAGGTTGGTGGTAATGTGGTTACAACACCTGGAAGTGTCGAGGTTATGATTTACAAGAGTAAAAATAAAATTGAAGGTGGTTTGAAAGATGTAAAAGTTGCGGCACAAAAAGTCTACGATATTCTTAAAAAAGAGGGTAGAGAAATTACTGTAAGTAAAAAAATCATCAAAAAATATAATTTGGGTTAATATTTATCTATATGGGAGTAGATATACAAATTTATCTTAAAAGATTAAAAGATTTCTTTGAATCAGATGAAGAGGCAAGACGTGATATGTTTGGTAACTCTATGATAGATATGGAAGTTTTTTACAAAATGGTCGCTGATAAAGCGACCATTAATGCTAAAAAGAATGGTGACCCTATGTTATCTGGTGATGAAATGTTAGAAATAGTAACTGAATTGGCATTTAAAGACATAGAAAAAGAGATAAACACAGAAGAATTCATAAAAAAACAAAAAGAAATGTCTAAGGTGTTTGTAAACTTTAAAGATGGGTTCCCACCACTTTGTCTTAATTAAAATAACTCAATACATATTGACAATATTTTTAACTTTATTTAAATTTTAATATGTCTAAAAATATTACAAATACTGAAAGAATAGCAAATGAGTTACTCTTGGAAAAATATAAACCTATAATGGTTATTAAATTATCTAAGAAGGCAACAACAAACCTAAAAGGTAAGCTAGAAATTTTTGCTTTAGATGTTAGTAAAAAAACTAAATACGAGGTTTTAATATTTCCAGACGAAGAAAAAACAGAAGTTAATATAGTTAGTGTGTGTAACTCTGAAATAATAAGTTTAGAAGACTTACGAAAATACATATACAGTAAAGATAGACAAAAAGACAAGTTAAAACACACACCATTCACAACTATAAAAGATAAACTAAAAGAAAAAAATGGGAAATAAAGAGATACCAACACACGACCCCCAAACCGGAGAACGTAATTCTCATTACGAAGAATTGATGGGAAACCCAAATCCAGATTTTCCTTCACAAGAAGATATTATAGAGTTTAATAGAAAAGAGTATAGAAAAAAAGAGATGGTAAACCACCCAGACCATTATGGGGGTGAAGACAACCCTTACGAAGCTATTAAAGTTATCGAAGAATGGGAGTTGGGATTTAATTTAGGGAATGCGGTAAAATACATTTCAAGAGCAGATAAAAAAGGTAAAAGATTGGAGGATTTAAAAAAAGCAAGTTGGTACATTAATAGACAAATTAAAATAATAAAAAATGAAAGGAAAAATTAATACAGACAAAGGAACTATGGTGGTAGAGTTCTATGAAAAAGACGCACCAAAAACAGTACAAAATTTTATAGGGTTAGCAAAACAAGGTTACTATAACGGTTTAACTTTCCATAGAGTAATTCCTGGGTTCGTAGCTCAAGGAGGTTGCCCTAATGGAAATGGTGCTGGTGGACCAGGATATAAAATAGATTGTGAGCTAGATGGGGATAACCAATTCCATGACAGAGGTGTGTTATCAATGGCACACGCGGGTAGAAATACAGGTGGGTCACAGTTCTTTCTTGTGCACACAAGAAATGCTACACAACATTTAGACCGTAATCACACATGTTTTGGTAAGGTAGTTGATGGGTTAGATATTATAGAAAAAATACAACAAGGGGACAAATTTAATGTAGAAATAGAAGACTAATGAAGACTAAACTATCTGATAATGTAGGAAATACCCCACTAATACCAATAACTATAGGGTTATATACGGTATGGGGGAAAGCTGAGTTTATGAATCCTAGTGGTTCTGTTAAAGATAGAATGGCTACATTTATAATTAATAATGCTGAAAAAAATGGTATAATTACAAAAGGAAGTACCTTATGTGAAGCAACTAGTGGTAATAGTGGTATTGCATTTGCTATGTTGGCAGCAGAAAGAGGTTATAAAATGGTTATAATTATGCCATCTAATATGTCAGAAGAACGTAAAAATATGTTTCGTTATTATGGGGCTGAGTTAATTGAAGTAGAAGATGGTGATTTTGATGGAGCGATAGAGTTAAGAAATAAAATTTGTGAAAAAAACGGGTGGTTTAACTGTAACCAATTCCATAACCCACTAAATATTCAAGCACACTACCAAACCACAGGACCAGAATTCTATAATCAATTTAAAGAACTTAAAGGAGAAAAGTGTACACCAGCTGTTTTTGTTGCGGGTACCGGTACTGGTGGAACATTAATGGGTACCGATAAATTTTTAAAAGAAATGTGGTGTGATATAAAAACAGTAGCAATAGAACCAGCTGAAAGTGCGGTAATGTCGGGTTTTGAACCTGGGTTACATGGAATACAAGGTATTGGGGATGGAAGTAAATTTTTAGTAGATTTAGATGTAGTTTCAGAAGTAAGAATGGTAAGTACAGAATGTGCTAAAGCATGTGCTAGACACTTAGCTAAAAATTATGGTTTATTTATTGGGATAAGTGCAGCAGCAAATGTATTTGCATCATTTCAGTGGTTAAGGGATAATGACAAAACAGACGCGATAACTATATTATGTGATAGAGGAGAAAGATATTTTAGTTGTATGTAAATAACTAGAGTTTATTTATAGAGTAAGTCGTTTATGATTATATTTATTGTAAACGACTTTTTTATGCGTATAATAATTACAGAAAACCAATATACTAAACTTGTAGAACAAGTTGGGGTTAGTTGTGTACCAACTGGAGAAACAGAGTTTAATGAGGTGGACGTGTCTTTTTACGATATGTTGTATAAAGCTGATATTTTAAATTATGGGGATTACGATTTAGATAAAACACACCCAATCTACATCATTCAAAAAAAGTTAGGTATAGGTAGAGATGGGTACTATGGTAAAGACATGTTAGAAGCTTTATCTATTGAATTGGATATAGATTTATGTAAACAAACCAATAATAATATACCTTTAGGTCCTAATGGTTTAAAAAAATTAGGTTTGTATGTAAACATTCCAGATGATAATGAAGATTACATTTTAGCATCTACATTGGTGGGTGAAAACCAAGTAGCTGGAGAAAAAGAACTTAATGCTATATTATCTACAATAAAAAATAGAGCAAATAAATGTGGCTATAGTATGAAAGATTCGGTACTAAAGGGCAAACAGTACTCCACATGGAATTATTTTAATAGATTAAATAAAGAAGGCCAATTTGAAGAATTACATAACCGTATAACCAATCAAAAAACAAAAGGGTTTGATAAAATGTTAAAAATTGTTGAAGATTTTGGGGATAAAGATGTAATTAAAGTAAATCATTATGTAAACCCAGACATTGTTGACTTAAGTAGTGGGAGTACGAGAACTATAGCAAAATCTTATAATAACAATAAAACGTCTGCCATGAAAATAGGTGACCATATATTTTGGTGGGATAAAAGACATTCGTGTTAATCAAATAAGTAGATATTTATATAATATGAAAATCGAGATAACAGAAAAACAATTAGAGTTTATTAATGAATCACTCCTAAATGAAGGAGGTATTAGAGATATTAATAAGTTAGCTCAAAGATACCCAAAAGCAGAAATATATTTTCACCAAGATTTAGATGGTGTGGTATCTGCGTTAGGTATGAAGAACTACTTAGAAAAATATGGTATAGATGTTATCGATACCCATGTAATACAATATGGTGATAAAGAATTTTCAGTTAAAAAACCATCAGCTAGTGATGATGTAATGCCAGTACTAGTAGATTTTGCACATGGTAAACCAATATTTAAAATACATACAGACCACCACGATTCACAAGCAGGAGTAGAAGATGACACCGCTACACAATTTAGAGGAGCCAGGTCTAATGTTGAAACCATTTCCCAAACCATAAGTCCTAGTGATATTTTCACAGATGAAGATATAATGATGATTAATACTGTAGATTCTGCAGATTATGCAAAACATGATATAGAACCAGAACAAGTAATGAATCTGATTAGAGACTTTGAATCTGGTGACCAAAGTTATGAAAAAAGATGGATGTTAGGTCTTCTAACGAACAAATTATTACTAGCTTATAAAAATAAACCAGGATTCCTAGAACACTTAGTTATGAATTCTTCACCATCCCTAATGAATATATACCAAAATATAACCTCATATGCAAAAGAAAAAGGTTTTGCTTCACCAGAAGAAATGGCACAAAATCAAGCCGGGTATATAAAGTCTCAACAAGAAAGTGACAACCTAAATCTAGATGGTAATATAATAGTACAGTATGGTGGGGGTAGATTATTTAAACCGGGTTCTTATGATAGATACACACCATTTAAAATTTATCCTGAAGCTGACTTTTTTGTGGTAGCATGGCCAATGGGTCTTGTGCAAGCTTCCTGTAATCCTTTTAAGAAAGATAGAGCACTTAAAGGTGTTAACTTAGGTGATATAGCTCAGGAAGTATTAAAAGAAGTTGAGCCACAACTCAAGAAACATCAAGTACCAGTTTCGGTCATCAAAAGAATTGGGGAAACAAAAGCAGAAGGAGAAAGTATAGGTTTTAAAACTTCCGACCTTTTTGCTTTATATAAAGACCATTTACAAAACATGCCATCTTCAGACTCAAAGTATTATGATATGGCAGTTAATATAATTGACACACCTTGGGATAAGTTAAGTGAAAAACAAAAAGCTGTTTTAGATAATATAACAGTACCAGCTTGGGATGTTATACAAGCTAACAGTGGTGGACATAAATGTATAACTAATATTAGTGGATTAAATTTCTTTAGTAGAGCCACTAGACAACCGGAAGGACCTTATAAGAAAAAAGCTGATGCGAAACCAACCAGATATGTAGAATTTGTTAAGTGGGTACAGAAAGAAATGGTTAAAAAAATTAAAGAAAATATAGACGCTACTGAGTAAAGTCTAGAACATCCCCCTCACGTATAGAGTATTTATTAGAAGGAACCTCTAATACCTTATCCGCTACCCCATAATATGAAACACATTTATTTTCGTTACAAGGTGGACAATTAGTGTGAACTTTAGTAACTTTATTATTGATGATAAATACTATATCTAAAGAAATTAAACAATCTTTCATCCAGAAAGAACGTTCTGATACCTCAGAAAAAACAAACAGCATTCCACCATCTAAATTTTCCCTACCCATCATACCGGTACTAATAGCATTTGGGGTTGACATAATTTCTAAAGGGAGGACTTTATTATCTAAAATAACATTCATACTATTATAAATATAAAATGGACAAAGAAATAAACAAAGAAATTAAAAAACAATTAAAAGATTTGGAAAAGACCCTATTAAACCTAAAATTACAAGAAGGTATTGACCCAAACGAAATCCGATTACTACAACAAAAATTGGATAAATTAATAGCATCAAAAACATTTAACGATGACAAAAATTAAAACTAAAATAGAATATATTTGGTTAGACGGTACTAAACCAGAACAAACATTAAGAAGTAAAACTAAAATTGTAGAAGTAGAAAGTACCCTAAAAACACCAAACGCAGAAAATTTACCAGAGTGGTCGTTTGACGGCAGTTCAACACAACAAGCTATGGGTAACAATTCGGACTGTATTTTAAGACCAGTTAGAGTTTACCCAGACCCACAAAGAGTTGGGTCTTATCTTGCTTTGTGTGAGGTATTAAATGAAAAGGGTGTTTCACACCAGACTAATGAAAGGGTGGAGTTGGAAGAGTATGATTTCCATAGACACAATGAAGGTTGGTGGTTTGGGTTTGAACAAGAATATGTACTAATGAAAGACGGTAAACCACTAGGATTCCCCAAAGAAGGTTATCCAGAACCACAAGGAAAATACTATTGTGGTGTTGGGACAGATAGAGTAGTGGGTAGAGAAATTGTCGAACAACATTTAGATGCGTGTATGAGTATTGGTTTGGATATTACGGGTGTTAACGCAGAGGTAATGTTGGGTCAATGGGAATATCAATTATTTGGTAAGGGAGCTTTAAAAGCTTCTGATGATTTATGGGTTAGTAGATATCTTCTTCATAGAATCACAGAAAATCATGGGGTAACAGTTGACTTACACCCAAAACCAGTGGTGGGTGACTGGAACGGTTCGGGAATGCATGTAAACTTTTCTACTAAAGAGATGAGAGATGTCGGTGGAAAAGATTTAATAGAAGGTATTTGTGATACTTTAAGTGCTTATCATGAAGACCATATTAATAATTATGGTAGTGATAATGAAAAAAGATTAACAGGTTTACATGAAACACAATCTATAGATAAATTTAGTTATGGGGTATCTGATAGAGGGGCAAGTATTAGAATACCAGTATCTACAGTAAAAAATAATTGGAAAGGTTATATTGAGGATAGGAGACCCGCAAGTAATGGTGACCCCTATAAAATAACAAAGAGATTACTATTAACTTTAAAACTACAAACAGAATTAGTAGATTAGTTTAAAAAAAATTACTACATTTGTGGTATGGAAACACCTAATATCAAAAAAGATGCTAACTTCGTACTAAAAGTACTAAATAATCCTCTTAATAAAGAAGTTCATAGACCTGCTTTAAAAAAGTTGATAAATAACTTTGAAAATAAATGGAATGATTTACTAGGTCCAGGAGTAGCAGACCATTACACTAATCTCTTAAATAAAAAATACAAAAATGCCTTATAATATAGTAAAAGAAATGGTGGACCCCACAGGTAAAAAATCTTATGTTTTATTAACAGATGGATTATCACAAATATGGGATGTAAAAACAGAAAAAGAAGCTCAAAGAATAGCAACAATGATGACAGAAAATTCAGATAGTGGTTGGGTATATAAAACTAGAAAAACCTGCGAATCAAAATGATAAAACTAGATAAAAACACACACAAATACAAATTTAATAGAAGGAGAGCTTTGGAATGTAAATTTGTCGAAAAAAGTAAAAGTAATCCCGGTTATCTCAAATACCTGGTAACTATAGGGGAAAAAGATGGTACAAAACACACCCAACCAGTCTATGGTAAAGACATGCAAGACGCATTATCTAGATTAATAAATAAAGAAAGAACAGTTAAGGTTGAAAGGAAATTAGAGGCCAATACGGGATTAATATTCCTAGTATGGTTAATAATAATGGGAGGGCCAGCTATATTTTTAGGGACAATGAACACACCATGGATGTTAGTGTATACATTTGGAACTATTATACTTTTAATGGGAGTAGCCACATGGTGGTATAATTATATTACAAAAGGAGAATAATATGGAAATAATAACATTAATTGTTGGTTTAGGTGTTGGGTTTACCGCTGGTATGTACGTAACGACCCAAATCGAAAATCGTATAGACAAAAACACAAAAAAAGATAAATAATATGTATAGAATAGTAAAAGAAACCAATAGATTATCAGGAAAAGTACAATATATTATTGAACGAAAAAAAACATTCCTATGGTCCACCTCGTGGAATAGAGAACTAGGGTTAGACGTAACTCAAATAGGACCAGTTGGTGCCCCAACCTTAGACGGAGCAAAATGGAAAATGCAAGAGATTATAGCTTGGGATGGTAAAATGATTAAAAAAGAAGTTATTTAACCATGTTAGACCCTCTAGAGAAAAATGTAGCCTTTAGACTAGCTTATGAATTTATAATAAGTTCTATGGAAGAGGATGAAGTGTATGAAAATCTAGAATTCGTTAATAAAGAACTACCACACAAAACACTAGACAAACTAATTACTTTTTTTGAAAAAACAGAAGAGTACGAAAAGTGTTCCAAACTTCAAAAAATAAAACACACAAGACTTTCCAACTATTCCAAATATAACTTGTAATTACTTTATATTTATAGTAGATGACTATGAATACGTTAAACGAACAGGTAAATAAAAGAGTTGTATATGAGGATGATAAATATGAACTCATATTACCTTATAATATTGCATCTATTTGTTCTATAGCACCACAATGGTGTAAGGATGAAAAAATTAAAGAAGCTACCGTAAACGCCTTTAAAACGGGTGGGGTAACCTATATAATCATAGAAAAGGATAAAAACAAAGCAGGGATAGTCCACGACACCAAAAGTAAAATACCCTTAAGATTTGGTGGTGAATATGCTCTTTTTGACCCACTAAGAGACGCAGCGTTAAATATAAGTTGGTACCAGAAAAAAGACGCAAAAGAATTCTTTAGTGACAAACCAAAACTAATAGAAAAACTAAACATACCCTATTCCCTCAAAGAAAGATTAAAATTTGATATGCCTTTTACTGAAAAGGAAATGAAACAATTTTCAGAAAAGAATGATTTTGCAAAAGCAGTTTATGATGAGATAAGAGGTGTGAAAGGACAAAATCTGGACTGGGAAAAGTTTGAAGGTAATGACAACACTACAGTATCTAATAGTAGTTGGTTCTTTGATAATATGAATGACGATGAAATAGGAATCATGCCTGATGGAGAAGGAATCTTAATAATCACCAACGAAGAAACGTTTAAACATAAGTTTTTAGATTTAAGTGATGATGATGACTGGGCATATAACGCAGCTATGGGTTATGGTGGTTATTATGATGATTGTGAGGAAATGGATGTTGAGGAATTAAACTATATGAACGGTTATTTAACCCCAGAAAATCGTGGACGATTACAAAATCTTAGAGAGTCAGTGGGGGAACCAAAATTTACAGAACAGGAATTACAATACGACGAAGGAACCGTATATGATTTTCTTGAAAAGTATTTTCCAGTAGAAGCAGATAATATGTCTGATGATTGGTTAAGTAGTTTAGGTTGTGCAGTTTGGAGAAGTAGAGCACTAGCTACTAAACAAGAGATAGATGATGCAAAAGTATTTGACTATGATGAAAGAGGAAGAAACACCGAAATGTATCTAACATGGAAACAATTATTACAAGTTATCGGTACAAAGAGTGTTGAAAGTTTTTATGATTTGGGTGAAATAGAATTAAATGAGTTACCTAATTTATATGATGGTTGGTATGACGCGTGGGATGTAGATGATGAAGGAAATAAGGAGATGAATGCAGCTTTTACAAAAATGTTGGATGATATAGAAGAAGATGGGGTAGACACCATTATGGATAGAGTTAAAAGAAGTGAAAGCTTTATTAAAACACTTGGTGAACTAGGATTTAAAAAGGCATCAGGATGGAATCCTGGATTCTCAAATAGAACACCAGTATATAATTGGAAAACTAGTGATGGTAAGTCTACTGTATTGGCAAATATAACAGTCGGAAATTATGACCACAAAGATGAAACAGTATCATTTAAGGATGAAAGTCAAAACTCAACCAATAAAGACAGAATGGACAATATTCAATTAGAAGACTTCCTAGAGTATGTGACCAACCCAAGACTACCATTTAATCAAGAAGAAAAAGAAGAAGAAGAAGTTAACGAAAACTATACAAATAGAATTATTAATACTATCATTAATAATATAATCACAGAAAATGTACGTAAGTAAAAAAAGAAGTATTCTCAAAGCAGTTAGTTGGAGAATCGTAGGAACATTGGATACAATGGCTCTAGGATGGATAATAACTGGTAACCCAGTAATGGGGTTAAAAATTGGTGCATTAGAATTATGTACCAAGTTCGTTCTCTATTACCTCCACGAAAGAATTTGGGTAAAATCTAAGTGGGGAACCAAAAAGAAAAAATCTTAGTCTAGATTTTGTTATTCTAAAAAAATTGTTTATATTTGTTCTATGGAAAAATTAGTACAAATAATAGGTATAGGGTTTGTTTTACTGTGTTTAGGCTGTATAGCTTGGACGGTAATAGAGTACATATACCTCAAAATTAAAAATCCCAAAATATGAAAGTAATAATATGGATAGAAAAAGACCAAATAACTAATTTACTTAAAGGTGAATCTGTAGAGTACTGGGAAAGAGAACCAGGAATGTTTGAAAAAACAATCCAAGTAGTAGTAGATTTAGACACATACCAAAAATTAAAAGATGATAGACCAGATACAACCAAGTAAATTATTATTTATAGATATAGAAACTTGTGGTTCTTACGCTACTTTAGAAGAACTAGAAGAGAAAAATAATGTCTTACACAACTTATGGAATAAAATGGGTGATTCTTACTTTAGAAGGCATTACCCAGAGGATGAGAGAATGTCAGGTGGTGAATTATTTAAAAAGTATTCTGGTTTATTACCAGAGTTTGGTAGGGTGGTGTGTGTTAGTGCTGGTTTTATGACTGGTGACGAAAGAAAAATACAATCGTTCACTAAGGGAGGTGAAGAAGACATCTTAAAAGAAACGGTTAATCTTTTAAATAGAGTTCATAAGTTAGGGTTTTCATTATGTGGTCACAACATAAAAACTTTTGATTTACCGTATCTAGGTAAAAGAATGTTAATAAATAAAGTAAAACCTTCCCCTATAATGCCATCCTACAACACTAAACCCTGGGAGATAAAAGCTTTAGATACTAAAGAGTTATGGAATTTTGGTTCTTACAAAGGATTGTCAGCTTTACATCTAGTTTGTAGTGTTTTAGGGTTGGATACACCAAAGGATGGAAAAGTAGACGGTTCCAATATCCATAAAAGTTATTATATGGATAATAACATTTCAGAAATAAAAGAATATTGTGAAAAAGATGTGAATGCATTGATGGATATACTTTCCCACGTAAAATCTCTATAAATTCTTTCTAATTAACTTATATTTATAATAAACAGATTTAAACATGGCCTTTAACTTTAAGGAAATCTTAACTAATTTAATTATTGAGGACAGTCGTTACGATGTTCTCATGAAAAAATATACCGAACCAAAAAAGAAGGGTAAGAAAGCTCAAATGGATAAGGAACTTTTAAATACCTTAATGTTGGCAGACCCTACAACTAAATATGAAGGTGCAAACACAGCTGATGAAGATACTAGAGAAATTGAAAAAGTTGGAGCTTATACTAATTGGATAATTAAACAATGGATGAGTCTACCTCAGGAAGCAGACAAAGAATTTGCTTATGGTAGTCCAGACTGGGGTGTTGCGTTAGAAAGACTCCAAAATTTATTTATTGAGGACTTGTACAAAACTACAGAAGATTTAGAAAAATTCCATTACCTCAAGAAAACAAAAAAATATAAAGGACAAAAAGATATTGGTCAGATAAAATCTGTAGCAGACTTATATGACAACGTAAAAGATTACAAAGTTAGTAAGGATGAAATAACAAAGACTAAAGCAGAAAGATTAAGAGATGATGTCGAGAAAGTTTATGAAGACGATAAATGGTTAATCATAGTACCTAAATCTAAAGAAGCTTCTTGTCACTATGGTGGTGGACAAACTAGATGGTGTACAGCATCGAAAACATCTAATTATTATGACCATTATAACAAACAAGGACCACTCTATATGATGATGTATAAAGAAGATGCGGGTAAACCACCATCTGACAGTAGAAGTCACCAGTTTCATTTTGAAAGTAACTCATTTATGAACGCAGACGATAGAACTATTGAGTTAGGTCCGTTCTTTGCTACATATCCTGAACTTAAACCATTCTTTAAAGAAAAGTTTGCAAAGTTTATGGGTAAAGATTATGGTAAACAAGTACAACTAAGGTACCCTAACGACACAGCATCTAAATATATTTCTATTTATGGGTTTGATGAGTTTTTTGAAGCCTTACCTGAAAGTTTAGAAAGATTAGATATTGAAATATCAAGTAATAGAGGGTACAGTCAAAAAGAACAAAAAACACCAGCTTTTAGATTACCAGATGATATAACAAGATTTAAAAATTTAGAAATGTTACATATTGAAGGTATGTTAAGTGAGTTACCAGATGAGGTAGGTGAGTTACAAAACTTACAATTTATATCTATACCTAACAACCCTAACTTAGTACACATTCCAGAATCAATAGTTAATCTACCTAATCTACAAGTACTAAATGTTAAAAATAACTCAAAAATGGTAATACCACACAAAATTATGGAAAAGGCAGCCTGTGGTGAACTAGTATTAATTAAAACTCAACCAGACCAGTCCTTTGGAGTTGGGGAATGTTCAAATGGACAAAAAGTAGTAGTTAATTACGTTGATAATCAAGGTGACTACAAAACTGCTGAAGAAGCAGAGAATTCAATTAGTTAAAAAAACTTTCTAAACCTTCTTGTCTAATCACAAAATTTATCATATAATTATATTGAATTAAAGAAACATGCGGGTGTAGCTTAATGAAAAGCGGCATACATTCCAGTAGGTAGATGGTGATTCATTTCACCCACCCGCTCTAATATTTAAAATTAACTATGGCAAAATTAAGAAAACACGGACAAACTAGTAGAACTGAGAGAAGAAGAGAAGCGGAACTTCGACAAGAATACTATAACAGTCTTACACCACAACAAAAATTAGATAGATTACCTATTAATGGTGAGTCAAAAAAAGAAATAAAAAGACTAACTCATTTAATAAAATTTGGTAGAAAAATTAACGAAGCAGCAACACCTTCTAAAACAAAAAAAATGAAGGACATAAAACCATCAAGAAGAGAAAGGTGGGAAAATAAACAAAAAAACAACAATTAATATTATGACTGAACAAGTATATAACTTTTTAAAAACAGAAGCACAAGCAGATAAAGCAAAAGCACTAGCTAGTCTTCACCTATTAACTAATCACCCAGCAGGTATTGGTGACCACTCAACTAAAGATTATTGGGGTAACTGTAGTGAAGCACTCACACTATTAGCTTCAGCAGATGAAAGGATAGAAATATTGGAAAAATATTTTAACGCTCCCATACCTACAGAAGAAACAAGTACAGAAGAAAAAGACAAATAGTAAAAACTATTTATAGGGGCTTGACAGGAACAAATTATTAGTATATAATTAAAGAAGAATTTAAAAAATAACCATAATGAATTTAATCGACGCCATACAACAAAGAGACACATTGACTGAAAACGGGATGACCACAAACTCATCCTCACTTAATCACTGTGTTAATCTATTTTTTCAAATAGGAGCGATGCGTGGTACGAGTAAAGAGAAACTTTTCGCCAAGGTTTCGAAAGCTTTTAATGAAGACCCTCTCACAACAATTAGAATTATTTTTTGGGCACGTGATGTCCGTGGTGGAGCTGGTGAGAGACAAATCTTCAGAGATTGTTTATTATGGTTATGTGAAAACCACAGAGAAATACTACATAAAAACATTCATTTAATTAGTGAATACGGTAGATGGGATGATGTGTTAACACTAGTAGGGACTCAGAATTGTTGGGAATCTGCACTAGATTTAGTTAAGACAGCTTTAGAGAAGGAAGACGGACTATGTGCAAAATGGATGCCTAGAAAAGGTACCAAGGCTAACATTATACGTAGGTACCTTAGAGTCTCACCAAAACAATACCGTAAGTTATTAGTAGGACTAACAAATGTGGTTGAAACCAAGATGTGTGCAAAGGACTGGTCAAGTATCGAGTATTCGAAACTTCCGTCCCTAGCCTCGTCAAGGTATCAGAAAACTTTCATGAAGAATGACGAGGAGAGGTATGGGGAGTACAAAAGAGCTTTAGTTGATGGTAAAACTACAATCAACGCTGGAGCTGTATACCCTTATGACATCACTAAATCCATTAAATATGGTGGAGAAAAAGATGTTGCACAAGCACAATGGGAGTCTCTTCCAAATTACATGGAAGGTATTAGTGAAAGAGTATTACCAGTAGTTGATACTTCAGGTTCAATGACAAATCCAGCAGGGAATAACGGTAACGTTACTTGTATGGATGTTTCAATATCATTGGGTCTGTATATCTCAGAGAGAAATGAAGGTGTTTTCAAAAACGCATTTATAACATTCTCTTCGAGACCACAACTACAATTACTCGAAGGTTCGTTAGCCGACAGGTTAGACCAACTGGAGAGAGCAGACTGGGGGATGAATACTGATTTACAAGCAACGTTTAAGTTAATCTTGGACCAAGCAGTAAAACACAATGTTCCACTATCGGAGATGCCAACCAAAGTTCTTATCCTTTCGGATATGGAGTTTGACCAAGCAACTAGTGGACAATGGGATAGTGTAACAGAATGGAACCCAACTGCACAAAGAATGATTAAAGGGATGTATGAGGAAGCTGGTTACGAAATGCCAGGGATTGTTTATTGGAATATCCAAAGCAGACAAGACAATGTACCAAGTCGTTTCGACGAGATGGGAACAGCATTAGTATCAGGGTTCTCACCCTCAATCATGAAAAGTATCTTAAGCTGTGAGGAACTTACCCCTTACAAAATGATGATGGAGACTATCGGGTCCGCTCGATACGAACCAATCAAGGTCTAATGGGTAGACCAAAGAATCTCTTCGGCAACTTAAACTAACAAAGAGAGAGAGGTGGACATTATTCCCCACCTTGATGATAAAATAAACTAGGAATAAAAAATGATTCTGACTACCCAAAAGATTAAAATTCTTCACCCCCGGGTGATTTTTATATGAAAGGAAGATTACTGCAATCTTTACAATTACTAAAATTAAATTGAAACCTCTTCCTGAGAATCCTCGTATTTAACCATACGGGGATTTTTCTTTTATAGGAATTTTTCCTATATTTATTATATATGAGAAAGTTATTAACAATATTATTACTATTCTTCTCTATTACCACTTACTCACAGTGTGTCTCTAATCAATCTTTTACTTTGACACCACCGGGACCTTACCAACCAGGAGATGTGGTAGTAGTTAATTATACGTTAGGTACCTTTACACAACTAAATGTAAATTGGATAATCGCGTTTGAAATTGACTTAGGAGTGGGATGGACCAACCTTACTCCAATAACAGCGCCGGGTAACCCAGGAGGGTCAACAGGATTTTGGTTGTGGGACGTACAAAACACATTTCCAAGTGGTCTTAATTTTGGACCAGGATGGAGGTTTGTTAACTCAAGTGTGTTTAATCCAGATTGGGGAACTTCGTCAACAGGGCCCTTTACCATGAGTTTTCAAGTAACGGTAGGACCTACATGTATACCTGATAATTTATTAATTGGTATGAATGTATTTGGAGATTGTCTAACAGGTGGTTGGAATAACGGGGCATGTTGTAGTGACCCAGTATATCAAATCTACAACGGAAACGTTCAAGTAGTGTTACCCATTACGTCGAACATAAATCATTATTAAAAAAAAAAAGAAATTATGAAAAAATTATTTACAATTCTATTGGTTTGCTTGGGGTTAGCAACTTATGGACAAACAACAATTAACCCAGACACTGTATGTGCTAATGCAGTAGGAGAACAATACTTTGTAACTAATACACCCACATCGACTTATCAGTGGACAGTCACAGGTGGTGGAGGTACGTTACAAACGGGTCAAGGAACAAATTCTATTACAGTAGATTGGGGTGGAGTTTCCGGACTATACCCAAACGCTATTGAAATAATAGAATCCAACGCTAATGGATGTCCAGGAAATCCAGTCTTACTAGATGTATATGTGTTAGATTTATTAGGAAATGTTATTGGACCATTTTGTCCAGGGGACCCAACAACTCCATTAGTAGGTAATCCTGCAGGAGGTACTTGGTCTGGAACAGGAGTAGTAGCAAATACGTTTCAACCTTCATCAGCTGGTGTAGGAAATTATGTATTAACTTATACAATGGCTGGTTGTAATACAACAATAAATGTGACTGTAAATAACGGACCAGTCACAGGACCAATTCAACATTACTAAAGTGAGGTGGTTGGTATACATATTACTACCACTACAATTATTTGCTCAAGAAACTTATACCAATTGTGGTGATATCATACCACAAAATTATCAAGTAAGTTATGATGCTGATAAAGTATATTATTGGGACATTTCAGACGGTGATATTATTTATAACCAAGGAAATTCTATCACTGTCCAATGGCCAGATTCTATAGGCACATATATTATATCAGTTTATACAACTAGATTTGGTTGTGAAGGTGACACATCCTACCACGAAGTTATTGTGGTGGATTGTCCATACCTTCAAATATTTGTACCTAATTCATTCACACCAAATGGTGATAATACAAATGAAACATTTTATGTACATGGTGCGGATAAAAATGATATAGAATC
>WLWG01000192.1_pt1 | contig 63794 bp, 85 predicted proteins | sample 6712871 | NCBI WGS metagenome assembly WLWG01 (sample SAMN12718693, study PRJNA515312) | sponge metagenome | isolation source: marine sponge | host: Mycale hentscheli | place: New Zealand: South Island, Marlborough, Capsize Point | collected 2003-05-01 | reverse complement strand
TATTTAATATATTATCTACTAGTGATCGTATTTAGATTGTAACAAAGTAGTTTTATCTTATTATATTGTAATTGAGATATTTCTAAGTTGTTTAGCGCTCGATCGAGATAGCGCTCTGCAATTTCTTTGTCAACATCTAAGTAATCGATGTAAGTTTTACCTATTTGCTCGAACATAACGTCGTTACCTACATAAGTAGTTGAGCATCCATCGTATTTATACTTAGTTTTACGTTGACTTGAACCACCAGCCATAGATCTTAGTATACCAAAGCCAGCTCTTTGAGTAAGTTTACTAGCTTTATCTGCATCTTCACGTGACATAACTTGTATTGAGTTGCCTGTTTTATGATTTATTGTGTCGATACAACCGAGTTTTTGTACTGTCGAACAGTCTACACACTCAGTATAGCCAAGATCTAGTCTTGCTTGTGGAATATTGTGGTTACATTTCATACCACGAAAAGCCCATACTGTTTAAGTATGAGCTAACCTTATTTTAAATTGTAAGGCACTATTTCGTCAGTTGTTTGTCAACTTGTTACGTAGGTTAGACCTTTGTAGTTAAACCATGAGTTTATATTGTCTGGTATACTATCTATAGTGTAACCTCTTAATAATTTGCCATCTAAATTGATTAGTGATCTGTCGCTTGGGTAAAATTTAATTGTTTTCATATATATATTATCTATTATTAATCGTATTTAGTTTGTCATTAGATCTTGAAACTCAGAAGATTTAAGATCTTTTTCAAAATTATTTATTAGTTTTCTTACTCTTGCGCCAAGTTCTTGATCATTTGGCGTTGTTTTAGCTAATTCTCTTACTGTTATAAACATTATAGCTTGTAAAGTTTTAGAGTCATCTAGTTTATTCATTTTCTATACTTAAATTTATTGTTAGTTCACCATTATATATTTTTCTTGCTTGCATTAGTGAGTATGTCCACTTCTGCCACTCTGTGCCACATTTCTGTGTCCAACCGTAGACACCATTCTGTATATCTTGAGCGATTGCTTCTATTTTTTGTTGTTCTGTCATATTTTATCTTTTATAAAGTTCTAAGTCTTCACTTGTTCCTGGAGAGAACAGTTCACTTCTCATATATTTTACTATTTTTATAGTCATTTCATTGAATAAATCTAAAAATTCATCGTTAGTTTCTGTGAAGTTATTGTGGTTTTCAAGCTCATACTCTAGCTCATTAGCTAGTTTTTCGTATAGTGAGTCAACTACTCTCCAAGTAATTTTAAGTTTTTCTTCGTTAGTTAGTTTCATATTATTCAAATATTGGTAATATTATTTGTGTTATTACATTTTTAATAGCTATGAACATAGTTGGTATCCATATACATAAGAAAGCTGTAGTCATTATTGTAGCGTATATTTTTAGCATGTGCCACTCTGTTAAGTATATTGCTATTTTTTTAAGAGTTTTAGTCATTATTATTTATTTTAGTTATTAGTTCGTGTATTTCATCATAGTTGAAAGTAGAATACACTTTGTCTACTTCTGTTTGTACATAGTTGTACGTAATTTCTTTGAGTGGTTTACCTATTAGAGATACGATAAGAGATCTTGGTGACCAACCATAAGGAGACTTATGTTTGTTGTAGATTTGTAGCTTGGCGCCACCATCACCATAGTCGATTACTGTTAAGTTATTTGTTTGTATATATTTCATATTATATTATCTTACTGTTGTCGTATTTAGTTTGTATTATAAATTTCAATTAGTATATCTTCTACTTCATTAAGGTTTTCCATATAAAATTCACCTAAATCTGTAATCACATTATCTTTATTTATATCTTCTTGCATCCACTCTTTCATATCTTGAATGTGGTTAATTGACTGAGCTAGTTTTATTTTCTCAGTATAGTCTACTCTTGTTCCGTCAGTTTGGTAATTAAGTCCACTTAATAAACCAATTGTTAGTATTATTTTATTCATATTATTTTTTAAGAGTACATAACATAGTCACATATTGTTGCTAGTATTGTACAGATTAGTATTGCGAAGAATAGTTTTTGTTCTTTATTCATATTTATTTAGTTTTATAGTTAAAAATTCCTAACTCATTACATAGTTTATCAGTTTCACTAATATAACCTGGTTGTTTCCAGAAAGGAGCTAACCACTTAGGATTATTTACCATTTCATCATGACACCACTGTTTTTCATTTTCACCAAGATGTTTAAACTTTATGTTAAATTCTTGTAAAGCTATTTTTTCTATAGTTGTCATAATATTTGAGTTAAGATGTTATACATTTCTTCTTGATTTTCTTTGTCAAGTTGTTTGAACACTTTTTCACCACCATCATAGTTGTGTAAGTGATTTATAATTTGTTGAGTCATTTCTGCTTGATGAACAGTTTTGTCCATTTCTGCGAAGGCTTTTGACCAAGACCAGTTTGAAGGATTATTAGGATTATACATAGTTATTTATTTTAATTAGTTTATATTATTATCTTACGATTCTCGTAATTAGTTTGTAACCGAGTGAGAAATCGAATCTCACTTCCAACCATTTCGGCTATGTGCTGAGTCATATGTTCGTTATATTTATACTCTCTAAAGTATGACTATCAACTAAGAGTTTTGTTTTATTACTTTATTTCACTTAATTCTCTGCAGAATTTTGGAACAGTATTACTATTTGTATAAGATTTGTACTGTTGGAAACATGGCATTTCTTCAAATTTTTGTTGAAATGTTGAGTAAATTTCATCATGATCATAAGTAAATGTTTGATCTTTTTTGTTAGTGAAAGTGATTACTGTATTATTTCCAAGTAATGATTTTCTGATTACAAATCTTTTTGTTGTTAGTTTATTAGTTTTCATATTTGTTTTATTTATTTAGTTTATATTATATTATCTTTTGTCTGTCGTTTTTAGTTTGTAAGAGTGTTATTTTGTTTATTAGTTATTTTTAGTTAGTATGTCTTACACATGTACTCAATGTGATTTACATTTTAAATTCCATTAAATGAAATATATTGTACAATTCCGTGAGTGATTATGTTATAAGTTATCAATGTTACTATTGTAATTATAAATGTTAAAGGTAGTATTAGATTTTTCATATTGTTATTAGTTTAATTGTTATGTTATATTATCTAATACACATCGTATTTAGTTTGTAGCAAAATAGTAAAAGTAAAACGTCGAATATATAACACAACAATGCATTGAAAACGTCTTAAATATCAAAATAATAATATAAAACAACTGGGAGCCGCAAAACTAAATTGCAATTTGTAAACAAAATACAAAATATAATTGTGGTAGTACAGTACTTTACTTATATATATGCAACAAAGGGTGACATTAGCCTGTTAGAGCTACCTAATAAGGGGCATTTGTCACCATGCTTGTAAAATATACTCTTATATTAGTAGTAAAACCGAGTGTTTTCGTGTAATATACTAAATTAAGCCCAAAAAGGCAAAAGAATTTAAAAATCAACGAGAAATATGGCTATAATAACTACGTATCCGTTTAAAAAAGCTCCATTAAATAAGAAAGATGAGATAATTATATCGGATGCTGCTAGTAATGACCCAAATTTCAAGACAAAAACTACAGATGTTGACACAATATCAAAATTTGTTGTTTCTATTAGTAATTTTGTATTTAACCAGAGTGTAGCAAGTGCTACTTGGGTGGTGCAGCATGATTTAAATAAGTTTCCATCAGTTACAGTAGTTGATTCAAACAAAGACATAGTATACGGAAACGTAAAATACAATACATTAAACACATTAACAATAACATTTAGTGCTCCTTTTTCAGGTGAAGCATTTATGAATTAAAAAAATAAGAAATGGCAATAAGTTTTTTAGATAACGTAACATTAGGAGATAATCAACTACAAAACGTAGTTATTCAAGTGCTAGCTAGTGACCCTACTGGAGTAGAAGGTAAATTAATATACAACTCCACTGCAAATGTATTAAAATATTATAATGGCTCAGGCTGGGTTAGCTTAACAGCCGATACTCAAGGCATGACTAGCTGGACAGTAACAGCAGATAGTGGTGGTTCAGTAACAGTTGCTGACGGACAATCAGTAGACTGGGCAGGAGGTACTGGTATTACTACTGCATACTCAACACCATCTGGACAAAGAACAGTAACTATTACAAATAGTAAACCTTTTGATGGTTTAACATTAGCAGCTACAACAGGTTCTAATTCTAGTATAGCAAATTCAGGTACTATAACTATAGCTGCCGGTGCAGGTATTACAGCAACTAACAATGCTTCTGGTACTGTAACTATTGCAGCTACAGGATCTGGATCAATGAGTTCTTTTACTCTTACTGGTGACAGTGGTAGTAATCAAACTATAGAAGATGGTAACACATTAAATGTAGCGGGTGGTACTAACATATCTACAGTTGTAGGAGCAACAGATAAAGTTTTAGTAAATCTAGATGATACTATTACTTTAGCTGGTGATTTAACTGTTAGTGGTGGTGATATAACTTTAGGCGGTACAGGTCGTATTCAAGGTGTAGATACTGTTACTGCTGGTACAGACGCTGCTAATAAAACTTATGTTGACAACGCTGTAGTAGGTAACTTAATATTTCAAGGTGGTTATGATGCTGCTACAAACGAGCCTGATCTTGATTCATCTCCATCGTCAGGTATTAAAAAAGGTTGGTCATATGTTGTAACAGTTGCTGGTGACTTTTTTACTGAAGTAGTTGAAGTAGGTGACTTTTTAATAGCAAAACAAGATTCTCCAACTACATTATCAAATTGGGTAACTGTTCAAAACAATGTTGGTTTAGCAACAGTATCTTCAGTTGGTATTGGTAACACTAACATAGATGGACCAGGCCGTAAAGATGGTTTAACACTAGACTATACCACAGGTACAGCGACATTAGGTTTAGATATTTCATCTTTACCTTCAGCTAGTGTTTTAAACACAACTTCTGTAGCTGCTTTTTATGATCCTGACGGAGATGATAATAATGTTAAAGTAACGGCATCAAATATAGCAGCTAATTTAAATGCTCTTACTTCAAAAGTATTAACAACTACTAGTCAGACTACACATACATTTACACATAATTTAAACACATTTAATGTTGTGGTGCAACTGTATGATACTTCAAGTAAAGAAACAGTATATGCTTCTGTAGACAGAACAAGTGTTAATGTTGTTACAGCTACAACAGCAGCTTCAGCTTCTTTAACCGCATTAATACAGAAAATAGGATAAAACAAAATTAAATCAAATTAAATGGCAGTAACTTTTTTAGATGGCATAACAGTTGCTGGAAACACCGGCATTGGAACTACTAGTCCTGGTTTTAAATTAGATGTAAATGGGGACACTAGAACAGACTGTGTTTGGTTTAGAAGTAATACATCATCTTCGCCAAGTTCAACAGGTGGTTTTTATAGACCATCTTTAGGTGCAGTAGCTTATGGTTATAATGCTAATGAACTTTTTAGGATAGCGGCTGACGGTAAAGTAGGTATTGGAACTACTAGTCCTTCACAAAAATTAGTTATTAGAGATGGGGCAGATACTAAAATGCTTGGTTTTGGAAGTCCTACTTCTGCTCAAAATGATCCATGCATAATGGCTAGTGATTCTTCAGGTAACTTAGATAGGATTTTCCAAAGGCAAACATCTACTAATTCTGTTTTTGTTGGGGATATTGACGACAACAATGGAGACGTTTTTGTTAGAGCAGGAGGCGCAACAGAATTAACTATTAAAAATGGAGGAAATGTAGGTATTGGAACTACTTCTCCTTCTAATAAATTAACTGTAGCTGGAGATATTGTAACAACAGCAGGTCAAGACGGTGGTATGAGGATGGGTGGTTGGCCCTATAATCCTACAGGTTATAGCTTTATAGGAACTACTAACATGTCAGGACTAGAGTATTGTATGTTGTCAGATGGTACTAATACTTTTGTAGGCGCTGGAACAGGTGGAGCTTTAAGATTAAGAGGTCCTGCTAATGATTCCTCGCCACAAATAGAAATAGATGGCAGTTTATGTAAAGTTGATACTGGTGATTTTAAAGTTGAAGATGGATCCATAGCTGTAGGTACTATAACTAATTCAACTACAAATGGTAGAATAGACGCTTCAAATGATATTGTAGCTTTTTCTACGTCTGATGTTAGATTAAAAGACAATATTAAAAGTATTGACAAAGCTTTAGACAAAGTAAATAGCATACAAGGTATAGAGTTTGACTGGATAGAAAAAGAAGAAGTACATGGCAATAGTGGGCATGATATAGGTGTTATAGCTCAAGAAATAGAAAAAATACTACCAGATGTAGTTACTACTAGAGATAACGGCTACAAAGCTGTTAAGTATGAAAAAATTGTACCATTACTAATAGAAGCTATAAAAGACTTATCAAAACAAGTTGATGGCTTAAAAAGATTAATATAATGCCAGATCCGCTACCAGAGTCAGGGCAAATATCAATTTTTCAAATTGCAGAATTTTATGAAGGAGGTTCAAGTAATCTTTCTTTACAGGGCCTTGCTTCTAATTTAGAGCCTGAGCCAGAAGCTAATATAGCAATGTCTCTTTTTTATTCTGGAAGCTCTTGCACTTCTTTTGCTTGGAGTAGTGAAGGAGTAGAAGAACCTGAAGAAGCTTGTGAATTTTCAACACCCCAAACAGGTTATCATAATGGATCTGGAGCTTATCCAGTAGCAGGTGATACTGTTTATACAAACTCTAGTTGCACTACAGCTGCAGCACCAGCTGCATATAAAATGGGAAGTGGTAATGTAGTTATTGTAGGTGAAAGTGGTGTAGTATCATCAATATTTACTGAATGCGAATAAAAAATTAAAAAAACAAAAATAAAAAAATAAATGGCACAGATACAAACATATCCTAGGAAAACGACGTACGATGCAAATGATCTTATATTGATCTGTGACAAAACGCCAGACGAGAATAGTGTAATAACAAACGAAACTAAAACTATAACTTTAAGTACTATATCTGACAACTTAGACGTAGTAGATTCACTTAATTCTTTAAAAGGTGATGTTAGTATAAGTGCTGGATCAAATATATCTATAAGCACTGTTGGTAACGGTTTACAAATAAGCTCTCTTAGTGGAGGTGTGGGTGGCTCAGGTACTGTTAATTATATACCTAAGTTCAGTGCTTCATCAACTTTAGCAAACAGTGTTATATTCGACTCAGGTGGTAATGTTGGTATTGATACCACTAGTCCTGGTTTTAAGTTAGATGTAGCAGGTAATGCTAGAGCAAGTTATTTTGCTTTAAGATCAAATGAGTCTTTACCAGCAGAAGCGGCATTTATTTATAGACCAGAAACAGGTGTTATTGGTTTTGGTACAGCATCAACAGAAAGGATGCGTATTACTGCTTTAGGTTTAGTAGGTATTGGAACTACATCTCCAGCTAAGAAACTTACCGTTAGAGATGGTGCTGATACAAAAGTAACTGCGCTAGGCTCGTTATCTAATGACCCAGTATTTTTTGCTAGTGATTCATCAGGTAATTTAGATAGAGTACTTATGCGTCAAGTATCTAGTGATGCTGTTTACGTTGGAGACATTGATGACAACGACGGTGACTTAGTTGCTAGAGCAGGAGGAGTATCAGAACTTATAGTGAAAAATGGTGGAAACATAGGCATGGGCGTTAATGTAGGAAGTGTTGATGCTAAATTAGATATACTAGACAGCGCTTCTCAACCTTCAATACGTGTTACGAACAATACCTATAATAACTACTTAATACAAAAAAGACGTACTGATGATACACAAAAGCTAGGTATTAAAGAAGTCGGCTCTAACGGAGGTATGTCTTTAGTTACTGCAGACAGTGAAAGATTAAACATTACTAGTCTAGGCCGTGTTGGTATTGGAACTACTGCTCCAGCCGTTAAATTACATATTCAAGATACATCAGGATCTACTTCTGAAACTAGAATATCAGCAGCAAGTAACATTGCAAACTATGCTTACTTGAAAATGATAGATCAAACAGCTAATACTGCTAAACTAACAATTGGATCTACTTACGGGTACAGTACACCTGTAGATACACTAACTATGTTTAATGGCCAAGTTGGTATTGGAACCACTAGTCCTTCAGAAACGCTTGATGTAAGTGGAACTGTTAATCTTACAAACCTTAAAGTAAGTGGAACTCAAGGTACAGCAGGTCAAGTTTTAACTTCTTCAGGAAGTGGTATTAGTTGGTCAACCTTAAGTAGTGGTGTAACTGGTTCAGGTAATCAATATGATGTAGCTATATTTACTGGTGCTGGATCATCAAGTACTATTTCTGGTGGTTCTCCATTTAAGACTAATGCTTCTAATCAAGCAATAATTGATCAAGAAATATTTGGTGGAATAACTTTTAGAAACGGCACTGGAGCAGCAGTAACAATTAATTCTAAAAATAGCTCTGGAGCATCTTATCAGATTAATTTACCAACCGGACCATCAAGTGGTGGTCAAGTTTTAAAATTACCTGCAACCTTAGGTACTTCACCGTATCAATTAGAATGGAGTGAACCAGGCACTACAACACCAGAAGCAATAACAGGTACAACAGCAGTTAATGCTAGTACTTTTGCTGCTATACCTTATACTTTTGAAAGCACTAATAGTAGTAGTGGTGCTAATGCCCCTCTTGCCACACAAGTAAGTAGTAGTGCTGGAGCTAAACATATATCTTTTTACTATACAAGTGATCTTATGGGTAGTATTAGTCAAAATGGTACTAGTGCTGTAGCATTCAACACTAGCTCTGATTATAGACTAAAAGAAAATGTAGTTGATATGACAGGCTCTATTGATAGGTTAAAACAATTAAAACCAAGTAGATTTAATTTCATAGCAGATGGACCTTCAAGAACTGTAGATGGATTTTTAGCCCATGAAGTTTCTTCAATAGTACCAGAAGCAATAACAGGAATTAAAGATGCAGTAGATGCAGATAACAATATTATACCTCAAGGTATTGATCAAAGCAAATTAGTTCCACTGTTAGTTGGAGCAATAAAAGAATTAACCGCAAGGATAGAAGCTTTAGAAGCTTAAATAACCGAACTATCAAGTGATAGTATATAATAACCAACGTTTAACTTAAAACCAAATACAATGACGTTTTTATATACCCGCACCAATACGTGGTCTAGTGCACCACAACCAACAGAAGATACCATTAAGTATTGGAAACATATCTCACAGAAGAAAAACTGGAGAATAGTACAATTACCTAATGGATTTTTACAAACCGAATATAAATCTATCGACTCAGATGACTGGATCGATGTTACCAGAAGAGAAACATTAGCTGGAGCAGAGCAAGCAATAGATGCTTCTATTGAGCACTATACTAAAAAGCTAGAGTTTACCAAAGGACCGAAAGTAGTTAAAACCTTCGAGTAATATTCAAAACAAATCATATCAAATTAAATTAAATGCAAGAAATAAAGTTAGTTAAAAATCTGGCTTTTGGCGATACAGCTAGAAGTCAGATATTAACTGGCGTTGAAAAACTTACTAATGCAGTAGGTTCAACGTTAGGAGCAAGTGGTAAATGTGTAATACTAGAAGATAGTAATGGTATGCCACAAATAACAAAGGATGGAGTAACAGTTGCAAACTCAATTGTATTACAAGATCCTATAGAAAATATTGGAGCTACATTAATAAAGCAAGCAGCGCAAAGAACAGTGTCAGATGCTGGAGACGGAACTACAACAGCAACTATATTAACAAAAGCTATATTAGATGAAGCCGACAAACACTCTGAATTAGATACTTTAAGAGATATTAAAAAAGGTATTGAAAAAGGTGTTGATAATGTTTTAAACTATTTAAAGAAAAATAGTAAAAAAGTAAAAGGTAAGAAGATAGATCAAGTAGCTACTATATCTGCTAACAATGACAAAGAGTTAGGTAAAGTTATAGGTGAAGCTTTTAAATTAGTAGATGAAACAGGTGTTGTTATGATGGAAACAAACGAACAACCTGAAACTATAGTTGAATTAATAGAAGGTGTTCAGTATGATCAAGCACTAAAAAATAATCACTTTATTACTAACATTGAAAAAGGAACAGCTGAACTTGATAATCCTCTAGTTTTAATAGTTGAATCAGTAATACCAAACGTAAGAAAGATTCAATCAGTTCTTGAATTTATTATAAAAAATGGTAAGAGCCTTCTTATCATTGCTGATGTTGACCCACAAGTAGTTTCCGCGCTGGCTATGAATAAAAAGAAGGGTAATATAAAAGTTAACATCATAGATGCGCCAATATATGGAATCAGCAAAAAAGACGTGTTAAGCGATCTATGTGCTGTTACTGGCGCTACACTTATTAATGAAGACCTAGGAGATGATATGGATGTTATTAATCCAGATCATTTAGGATCTTGTTTGAAATCTATAACTAACCATGAAGATACTATATTAAAAGTAGATTTATCAGACAATGAAGATGTTAAAGAAACTATTACTCTTTTAGAAAAACAGATAAAAGAAACTAAAAACCCTAATATCATTATTAGATTAGAAAAAAGATTAGCAAAATTAAATGCTAAAGTTGCAACTGTAAAAGTTGGTGCTAATTCTGAATTAGAGTTAAAAGAAAAGAAAGATAGAGTAGAAGATGCTATTTGTGCTACAAAAGCCGCGATTAAAGAAGGTATAGTGCCAGGAGGCGGTATAGCTTTATTAAACGCATCACAACAGCTAAAACCAGAATCAATAGGTGAAGAAGTACTTTACTGTGCTATACAAGAACCTTATAAATTGATATTAAAAAATGCTGGCGTAGAAAACTATGAAACTCCAATTGTGGAAGGACAAGGACTAGACGTGGTTACAGGAAATACGGTTGATATGGTTAAAGCCGGAATTATAGATCCTTTGTTAGTTACTAAGAGTGCATTAGCTAACGCGGCTTCAGTAGCTACAACTATATTATCAACTGATTGTGTAATTAATAATATAAGAGCATGAAAGCAGTAGGTAAATATATAGTTATAGAACCAATAAAAGAAACTGACGTCACTACAAAAGGTGGTTTAATTTTAGCTGAAAAGCAAAGAGAAGATGTTAGATACAGAAGAGCTAAGGTTATACAACCTGGCTCTGATGTTGTTGTATTGAAAAAAGATGACGAAGTCTATTATGACAAAGCAGCTGGTTTTAATATTGAAATAAATAAAGAAGAGTATAAAGTAATTAAAGAACATGATGTTGTTATCATCTTATGAGAAAATTAACTTCATCAGATCTAAAAGATCTTAAATTATTAAAACATTATAGGATAATACGTAAATGGGCTTGTAAAACATGTAATCTTAATGATGCAGACCTTGAGTTATTAATTTACTTAGATGCTATAGATTTTTTTACTAAAGATGATTTTAAGAAAGGTACTTACTCATATAGCTGGGATAACAGGCGCTGGAACAGATTATTGAAAGAAGAGTGGATTACAGTGTGGAGAAAAAGAAACCATACAACTCAAAAATATCATATATATAAAGTTTCTACAAAGTGCAAACAGTTAATAAGTAGGATGTACCGTATTATGTTAGGTGAAGAAGATATGCCTACTAAAAAATTAGATAATAACAATAGATATATTTACAAAGTAACAGCAAAAGCTATAAACTTTGTAAACAAAGATAAAACAAGATAAATGGAAAATAAATCACCAGCAACACAGACTGTAGATCCAAACACAGGTAATGTTATACCTGATATGAGTGGAACAGGACCAACAAACAGCATGAATACACAAACAGCTGCTACAGTTCAAGCGCAAGCAGACGCTTTAGCCGTTAAAGAAAATAGAGCAGGTAGGCCTCAAACTAGCTTAACTCAAAATCCTATTACTTATAAAGGTAATTTTAAAAACGCATCAATAGACACAGCTACTGCAATGTTTGGAAACGTGCCAAATCCAGTTCCTTCACCGAGTCAAATGAATCCTGGTTTTGATTCTTTACCAGACAAAGTGCAAGATAAAATATTAAAAAAATAATTATGAAAGCTACTATAGGATCGGGCAAAGATATGAGCCCAAAAATTAAGCCAATAGGCAAAAGAAAAATGAAATCAATAAATTCAACTATTGATTCTACACTAGAGATTGAAAGCCCTGAGTATAAAGGTAACGCTGTATTAAACGCAAATAAATAATGAACACTTTAGACGATTTAAAATTATACTGTTTAAATATAACATCGGCTACTGTTGTAAGTTTAGGCTGGTTAGAACCATTGTTATCTGTTTTACTTCTTTTAACTACAATAGGTTACACTGCTCATAAATGGTATTTAATGCAAAAAAAATAAGTAATGGAAGAAGATTTAGAAAAAATATCAGATGAGTTAGTAAAAGCTTCTGGCATGCATAAAAGCCAAGCAGACAGAATAGATAAATTACTAGAAAGAAAAGATAATAAATCTATAGCAAAAGTAATTAAAAAGCTTAAAAACTCTAACTGTGGCTCACCTTCAAAAGCTCTTGAGTTTCAACCAAAAAACTTAAACCAGCATCTAAATCAACCAATGCCAAATATTGATACAGGTTCAGAACAAGATGATAAAGAAGAAAAAGAAAAGAAAAATCCTTTAATCAAACCTGAAGCTACAGAAAAAGAAAAAAATATTAAAGTATTACAAGAAACTAAAAAAACTGTTTTAAAGAACTTAAACACATAAATTAAAAAATAATGGCAACAACTTACAAGTGGATTATTCCACAAATGGACGCTCACGTTCAATCAGAGGGCAAAGACAATGTTATATACACTGTACATTACAGATACGAAGGAACTGAAGAGTCTGGAGGAAAAACTTATATTAAAGATATTATAGGAGCTCAAAGCTTTACATATAAATCTGGTGATGCTTTTGTTCCTTATGAAAACACTGAAGCGTTTGAAAACGTAGTTATAGGTTGGTTAGAAGGAGTTTTAGATGTTGCTTCTATGAAAACCAACATAGATGCTGATATACAAAAACAAATTACGCCAGTTGATACAGAACTACATTTTACCTGGAAATAACGTAGTTAATTATGAGAAGTATAAAAGAAATTATAATACATTGCTCTGCTACTAGAGAAGGTCAAGAAATATCAGTTGAAACAATAAAGAAGTGGCATACTGAAGGTAGAGGATGGACAGATATAGGTTATCATTTTTATATAGAGCTTGATGGTACTATTAAAAAAGGTAGAGATATAGATAAAACAGGTGCTCATTGCAAAGGGCATAATAGAAATTCAATAGGTTTGTGTTATTGCGGAGGCGTAGAAGCTGATGGTAAAACACCAAAAGATACAAGAACAGAGGTTCAAAAAGAAAGTCTGTTACATGTGCTTAAAACATTAAAAGCAATGTATCCAGATGCTATTATTTATTCACATAATGAGTTTGCTAACAAAGCATGCCCATCATTTGACGCGACGAAAGAATATGAAAATATCTGAAAACACTGAGTTTAAAATTGATATAAAAACTGTAATTGGAATAATAATGCTAACAACAACACTTGTTGGTATGTATTATACTTTACAAGAAGATATAGAAGCAGCTAAAGGTTTACCACCAGTAGAAGTAGGTAGATTAGAGTATGATCTAAAAGAAAAGTGGAACCACGAGAACATTGAAGACATGTTACAAAGAGTTAATATGTTAGAACAAGTTGACGATGTTATATTTGAAGAAATAGATGTATTGTCTGGCTTAGTTAAAGATGGTACAGAAAGTGATGGTAAATTACAAGAGCTTCAAAAAAGACTAGAAGACTTGCAGAAAAGAAAACCAACTGTAATAGTCAAAGAAGTTCAAACAAGTAAAAAACGTAGATAATGGACAATATTAAAGCCCCAACAATGTTAAAAATATCAGCATCCTGCAAAGCTGCTGCAAAAAGAAAATTTAAAAAATATCCATCTGCATACGCTAATATGTGGGCATCTAAAACTCAAAAAGCTGGTAAGTGTTAATTCATGGAATCTCCGTTTTTAAAAATTAAAAAAACTAAAGCATCTGGTGGAGGAACCAAGAAAGTGTGTTTACCTCTAGCTAAAATTAGAAGTATGAGCAAAGCTGAAAAAGATGCTGTTGTTCGTGCTAAAAGATCTGCTGGATCTAAAGGTAAATATAAAAGAAGTTCTAAAAGTAATGTAACTGGTACTTCTAGTAAAAACTTAAAAGACTGGGTTAAGCAAGACTGGAGACAAGTTGCTAATCCTAGTTTGAAGTGTGGTGAAAAATCGCCAGGTGAAAAAAGATCTCCTGCAAAATTAGAAGATAGTCCAGCTACCTGCTGGAAAGGTTACGAAAGAGTACCAGGTACTACTAAAGGTTCAAAAGGTAGTTGTAGAAAGTCACCTGTTAAAAAAGCTGAACCTAGAAAAACTATTGGTAGAGGTAAAAACTTTAATAAAGCTAATCCTACTGGTACTGGCGCTAAAGCAGGAGGCGGTATGACACAGAAAGGTGTTAATGAATATAAAAGAAAAAATCCAGGTAGTAATTTAAAAACGGCTGTAACAACAGACCCAAAAAAATTAAAACCTGGTAGTAAAGCTGCTAAGCGTAGAAAAGCTTTTTGTGCAAGATCTAAATCTTGGAAAAGCAAAAGAGGTTTAGCTGCTAGACGTAGATGGAATTGCTAATGAGAGATAAAGGTTTAGGCGATACTGTAGCTAGGTTTACAGAAGCCACAGGAATAAAAAAACTAACAGAAAGTATAATGCCAGGTTGTGGTTGCAAAAATAGGCAAAACAAGTTGAACCAATACTTTCCATATAATAAAAAATAAAATGGCTAAAGAATTTCCCGAAGTAAAAGAAAAAAATAAAGGCAAATTTACTAGATGGGTAAAAAGAAATATGCCTGGAAAAAGTACTTGTAGTGCTGCTTCTACAATAATGAAAAATACTAAAAAGTATGATGAAGATGTAGTTAAGATGGCTAACTACGCTAATAACTTTGGATGTAGTAGCAAGAATAAAAAAGACAAATAATGGCATTTAAAATAAAGCCACCTTATGAAATAGACAATACACCTAGGTATCATAAAAAAGAAGAACCTGGTGTTTTAGGTAGAGCAAATAAAAATGGCACTATAGTAATGAACATGGATATTACTGATGCTAAACAACTAAAAGAAGTTGATGACCATGAAATGATACATGTTGAACAATTTAAAGATTTTGAAAAGTCTGGAGGAAACAAAGGACTAAACTACACTGACGATAGTGTTACTTGGCAAGGGGAAACTTATCCAAGAAAAAATGGAAAAATAAAATACAAAGGAACTTGGAAAGTTGAAGGACATCCTAGCTTCCCTTGGGAACAAGAAGCATATAAAACTAATAAAAAATAAAACAATGGCATATTCACCAGCAAAAGAAGTAAGCGGAGGTAGTGCGTCTACTCCAGCTTCTGAAATGAACAAAAAAGGAAAAAACGACGACAAAGCAAACAAAAAGTTAGATCCTAAAACGGGTAAAGCGGTTCCAAAAGGCGGTACTTACGCAAGTGCAAAGAAAAAAGATCCTAAATTAGATTCTTATATCAAAACTAGATCAAACGCAAAACCAGGCTCTGCAGAATACAACGCAGCTCAAAATAAAATTAACAAAGCTTACGGTAAAGGTCCTACTAATAGGAAGACAGAAGTTAAAGAAGAAAAATTAAAGGCTAAACCAATTACAGATACAAAGCCTAAGCAAACTAAAGAAGAAAAAGCACCTGCACCTAAGCCTAAATCAGCTATGGATAAAGCTAAAGAAGCAATTGCTTCTGGCGATAAAAAAGCTGCTAAAAAATCTGGTTTAAAAGGTAAGGTAAAAAGAGTTGCTAAGAAAGCTGCAAAAGAAGTTGGTAAAGAAGTTGCGTTAGATAAAGCTGCAGAAGCAACTACTAAAAAAGAAGTAAGAAAGTCTGGAGTTAAAGGTAGATTTAAAAGAGCAGCTAAGCAAGATGTTGCAGCAGCTAACAAGCAAAAGCAAAAACAACAAATAGCAGAACTTAAAGAAATAAAATTATCACCAGCTACATTTAAGCCTTTTGATAATATGGATACAAAAAATGCTAAATCAGTTGCAGAGATGAATGAAGCACCTATGAAGTTAGATAAGACTCCTATGGAAATGAATGAGGCTCCTATGAAACTAGATAAATCACCTATAAATTATTTCAAACAAGCTATTAAATATGATATAAAAGAAGCTACCAACCCTAACTTAACATCTACAGCTAGAAAACATTATTCAAGAAATGCAGAATCAGATGTAAAATCTATAGGAAAAATGAGTGGTGATACTATGGCTTATAAGTTTGGGGCTATGAAAGGTGATCAATCAGCTTCAAAAATTGACTATGCTAATTATAAAGGCACTGACAAAGGTTATAAAGGTAAAACAGGTTCTTCTCATGGAGACCAGTCATCTACACGTAGAGATTATGCTGGTAAAAAAGGCGGATCTATTCTTTCTAAACACATGAAATCATAATTATGGCATTTAAACTAGGTAGTAAAAGACCGAATATATTAATGCAAAAGGGCTTGTGTAATCCAAGCCCTGCTGCATATAAAACCGGTGGTAATTCTATGGTTCATTACGAAGGTGATGTTGTAAAACCTAAGAAAAAAGAAACTAAAGAAGAAATACAAGCAAGACTGGATGCTCAAGCTGCAAAAGAGTTAAAAGATAAATTAGCAAACACTAAGTCTGAAACTGTTGTTAATCCAGATGGAACTACAACTACATCTAAACCTAAACAAACAGTTGAATTAGAAGAAACAATACCTGGTAAAGAAGTAACTAATAAAGCCAAGAGCTCAGGAGCATATTTAGCAAGTTTTAAAAATGATAAAGATAATGCTTTGTATGAAAAGTATAAAGATGATCCTAAAGGACCTAAAGGAGCTCCAGGTAGTGGAGAGTATGCAAAATGGAAATCTAATTATGCGGGTTTTGAACCAACTAAAGTTACAGCTAGTGCTAGTGGTGCAGAGACTAAAACAGACAAAGTAACCAAAACAAAAGAAACTCCAGAAAAAAAGGATTCTAGCCAATCTGTAGACAAAAAAGACGAAGAGAAAGGTTCTTCAACTAAGAAACGTAAAGGTTCTTCAAATAAGAAGAATAATAAAACTAAAAAAACAAAAATAAAACAGGAATTATCAGAAACTACAGGCGACACAGAAGTGTGTAAAGTTGATGATACTAAAAAAGAAAAGAAAAGAAAAGGTTGTGGCAAGAATACTTACACTAAAAGAGATGCTATGAAAGATGCAAGAAAATATAAAAGAAAATTCACTAAAAGTGGAATATACAAAGGTTGATGGAAAAGAAAACATTTAAAGAAACTAAAATAGGTGCTTTTTTATCTAGCAAAGCACCTAAAGTTTTAGCTGCATTAGGCGACGTGTTGCCTGATCAAGGAACTCTTGGTATAGTAAAAAATATTATATCAAGTGATAATAAGATCAAGGCAGTAGATAAAGAGCAGGCAATGAAGCTTATAGAGCAGGATATAGCTGAAATGAAAGAAGTTTCTAGTAGATGGAGAGCAGATATGAAAAGCGATTCATGGTTGTCTAAAAATACTAGACCTTTAGCTTTGGTTTTTTTAACTACGTCAGCTGTATTTATGATGGCTGTAGATTCTTTTCATTTACAATTTGATGTAGATGATGCTTGGATAAACTTATTAAAAACATTACTGGTAACAGTTTACGTAGCATACTTCGGAAGTCGTGGTGCTGAAAAAATAACAAAAATAAATAAATAAAAATGGACGGTTTACAAGGAAATATGATGGCTGAACCAAGAGTGTTTGGTCATGATGCCGTTGCTTTAACAGCTGGAACAGGAGCAATAGCAAACACAAGCGAAAGAGGAGTAGTTATATATAGCGGTAAAAATGCAGCACAAGATATTACAATAGTAACTGAAGCTGGAACTCAAATTGAATTTAAAAATGTACAACCTGGAACAGTTGTAGGTAATACAACACCTATGTTAGCTACAAAATTAATTGCAGGAACTCAATGCGTAGCAATATATTAAAACAAAAATAAATAATAAAATCAAATCAAATCAAATAAAATGGCAAAAATAAAGAAAGCTGAGCTTACTGAAGTTCAAGAATTAACTAAAGCGGGTCAAGATTTAATATCATCAATAGGCACACTAGATTATCAAAAGCATATGCTTTATACTAAACTAGACGAAAATACACAAAAACTTGAAACGCTTAAAAATAAGTTACAAGAAAAGTATGGTGATATTAACATAAATGTAAGTGATGGAACTTACAACAAGATAGAGAAAGATGTCGAAGATAAGAAAGATTAGTATAGGCTCTGACTATAAAAATGATGCTATGCATTATTCAACTGGTCAAGAAGTTTATGGTGGTCACACTATTAGTGATATTCTTTTTGAAGATCAAGATCAATCGTACAATATTTTTATAACTAAAAATAATGAAGTTTTGCCTTGGAAAAAGTTTAATGCTAATATGTCAATATCTGTAGAGTATGATCTTAAATACTAATGAATAGCATATATCATTTTATTATCAAACCATTAGATAAGAGATATGAAAATACTAAATCTATTGATGGTAAAGAATTAATAGTTAATTCAAATATAGAAAATCATATTTTTGTAAGTAAAAAAGCAGTTGTAGTTTCGACTCCAGCTGCTTATAAAACAAAAATAAAAACTGGTGATGAAGTTTATATTCATCACAATATCTTACGTAGATATTATGACGTTAGAGGTAAAGAAAAAAATTGTAGCACTTATTTTAAAAACAATTTATACTTTTGCTTACCAGAACAAATATACATGTATGATAATAAAGCACATTTAAATTATTGCTTTGTAAAACCAATACTAAATAAGGATTATCTAAGAAATAGAAAAGAACAACCTAATGTTGGTATAGTAAAATATAGTAACAAATCCTTAGAAGCTCTAGGAATAACACCTGGAACACTTATTACGTTTACACCTAACTCTGAGTTTGAGTTTATTATAAATGGTGAACGACTTTATTGTATGAAATCAAATGACATAGCTTTAACGCATGAATACCAAGGAGACGAAAAAGAAAATAATCCAAGCTGGGCAAAAAGCAATTGAGGAACTAATTAAGGTAGCAAAAGAAAAGATTGTTGACTCAGACGACGATGTAAGCGCTGATAGATTAAAGAATGCTGCCGCTACTAAAAAGCTAGCCATAATGGATGCTTTTGAAATACTCACTAGGATACAAGAAGAAGAAGATATGCTAAATGAAAAACCTAAAGAAGTTAAAGAACAAAAAGCTTTTAAAGGTTTTGCAGAAGGGAGAAGTAAGTGAGTTACGAGCAAACTCTTTGGAAAGAGATTAAAGACGTTGTTAATCCTAAAATATTAAAGAAACAAAATCGTTTCAAAAAGTGGGAGTATGGTTATAACTCTGACTATGATTTTATAGTAATAAGTAAAACTGGAAAAATTGGACAAGTCATTGAAATACAGAATCTCAGGATTGCTTTACCAGCAGCAGATGAACCGTTTAAACGAAGTGAAAAAAAAGAGGAACAACACTGGGAAAAGCAAGAGTATCCAAAAGAATTAAACAGAATTAAAAGTAGGTTTGATTGGGAAGAATACCCATCAGATTTTAAAGAAAAATGGTATGATTATATCGACGAAGAATTTAAGCGTAGAGAAGAAGGTTTTTATTTCTTCAATTGTGGCAGTCCTATATATATTACTGGTACTCATTACATGTACTTGCAATGGTCAAAAATCGACGTCGGAGCACCTGACTTTAGAGAAGCAAATAGATTATTCTTTATATTTTGGGAAGCATGCAAAGCAGATAACAGATGTTACGGGATGTGCTATCTTAAAAACAGACGATCTGGATTTTCATTTATGTCCTCGGCCGAACTTGTTAACCAGGCGACAATTTCTAGCGACTCCAGATTCGGTATACTCTCTAAATCTGGAGCAGATGCTAAAAAAATGTTCACAGACAAAGTCGTACCAATATCCGTTAACTATCCGTTTTTCTTCAAACCGATCCAGGATGGTATGGATCGTCCTAAAACAGAACTGGCGTATAGGGTTCCAGCTTCCAAACTTACTAGAAGAAAGCTTGAAAATAATGAACAATTAAGAGAGCTTGACGGGCTTGATACAACTATTGACTGGAAAAATACTGGTGATAACTCTTATGACGGTGAAAAGCTAAAGCTATTAGCTCATGATGAAAGTGGTAAGTGGGAAAGACCTGACAATATATTAAATAATTGGAGGGTTACAAAAACTACATTAAGACTAGGATCAAGAATCGTAGGTAAATGTATGATGGGCTCAACCTCAAACTCTTTAGATAAAGGTGGAAACAACTTCAAAAAGTTATACTATAATTCAGACGTTACAAAACGAAATCGTAACGGACAAACTTCTTCTGGACTCTATTCTCTGTTCATCCCTATGGAGTGGAACTACGAAGGATTCATGGATACTTACGGATCACCTGTTTTCATTAGAAAAGAAAATCCAGTCAAAGGAGTCGACGGTTTTGAAATTACAACAGGCGTTATCGAACACTGGCAAAACGAAGTTGAAGGTTTAAAAAATGATCAAGACAGCTTAAACGAATACTATAGGCAATTTCCAAGAACAGAACAACATGCTTTTAGAGATGAGTCTAAACAAAGTTTATTTAATCTAACTAGAATATATCAACAAATAGATTATAACGCAGAGTTTAATAATGAAACTAGTGTTACTAGAGGTAAGTTTATATGGAGAGGCGGGATTAAAGATACTAGCGTACAGTTTGTACCAGATAAAGATGGTAGGTTTTTAATATCTTGGGTACCTCCGTTGAATTTACAAAACAGAATAATATTAAAAAATGGTGTTAAATATCCTGCTAATGAACACATTGGAGCTTTTGGCTGTGATAGTTACGACATTAGCGGTACTGTTGATGGTAAAGGTTCTAATGGAGCACTACATGGATTAACTAAGTTTTCTATGGAAGACGCGCCGCCTAATCATTTTTTTCTAGAATATATAGCTAGACCTCAAACAGCAGAAATATTCTTTGAAGATGTTTTGATGGCTTTAATATTTTATGGTATGCCTTTGCTTTGCGAAAATAACAAACCTAGATTACTTTATTATTTAAAACGTAGAGGTTACAGAGGTTTTTCAATGAATCGTCCTGATAAAATTTGGAACAAGCTTTCTACAACAGAAAAAGAAATAGGTGGTATACCTAATTCAAGTGAAGACATTAAGCAAGCACATGCTGCAGCAATAGAATCTTATGTAGAAGAATACGTAGGATTAAACAACGAAGAATATGGTGACATGTATCTTCAAAAAACATTAGAAGATTGGGCTATATTTAATATAAATAATAGAACTAAGCACGATGCTACTATAAGCTCTGGTTTAGCTATTATGGCTTGTAATAAAAATAGATACAAACCTATACCTGATTTAAAAAGAAAACCTGTTTATCTTGGTATAAAAAGATATGACAATAAAGGTAGTATTTCAAAAATTATAAAATAAATATGGCACAAATTTATACTAGTAATAACAGTTCATTTCCAAATCAAGTTGTTCCAGATGCAGAAAAAGCAACCGAAGAATACGGACTAGCAGTAGGAAGAGCAATAGAAGGAGAGTGGTTTAGAAACTATAGAGGAGGAGCTGGTATGTCTGGTTATGCTGTTAATTATCAAAATTATCACAACTTAAGATTATATGCTAGAGGTGAACAGCCTGTTCAAAAGTATAAAGATGAATTAGCCATTGATGGAGATTTATCTTATCTTAATTTAGACTGGAAGCCAGTACCAGTTCTATCTAAGTTTGTAGATATTGTAGTTAATGGTATAACAGGTAGAAGTTATGAAATAAACGCATTTGCTCAAGACCCTGTTTGTTCTAGACAAAGAACTGAATATGCCAGAGGTTTAATGACAGATATAGTAGCTAAAGATTTTTTAACAGAAGCAAAAGCAGTATTAGGTGTAGATGGTTTTAACTCTCAAAATCCAGAATCAGCACCACAAGATAAAGAAGAGTTAGCAGTTCATTTGCAAATGGATTTTAAACAAAGTGTTGAAGTTGCAGAAGAAGAAGTAATAAATCAAGTTTTAGACTTTAACAAATATGACTTAGTAAGACAAAGAATATCTTATGATCTAACTGTGTTAGGTATTGGAGCAGTTAAAACTAGATTTGACAAAGCTAGAGGAGTAGTTGTTGATTATGTAGATCCAGCTAGGATGGTTTATTCTTATACAGAAGATCCTAATTTTGAAGACATATATTACGTTGGTGAAGTTAAGTCTATTTCATTACAAGATTTAAAAGTACAGTTTCCAGACCTCAGCAAAGAAGACATGGAGATGATTCAAAAGTATCCAGGCAATGCAGAGTATTTAAGAAATTGGAGTGGAAGATCTGATGATCTTACAGTTCAAGTTTTGTATTTTGAATATAAAAGTTATTCTGACCAAGTTTTTAAAATAAAGAAAAACGCTTTCGGTTTAGAAAAAGCTTTAGAAAAACCTGACACATTTGATCCGCCTGAAAATGATAATTTTGAAAGAGTATCTAGAACAATAGAAACTTTGTATGCTGGGGCTAAAATACTAGGACATCCTATGATGTTGAAATGGGGTTTGTCAGAAAATATGACTAGACCTAATGCTGATACTACTAGAGTTCATATGAACTATGCAATTTGTGCTCCTAGGATGTATAAAGGAAGAATAGACTCTTTAGTCTCTAGAGTTACTGGTTTTGCCGATATGATACAGCTAACACATTTAAAAATACAGCAAGTACTAGCAAGAGTAGTTCCAGACGGTGTCTTCTTAGACGTAGATGGACTAGCTGAGGTTGATTTAGGAAATGGAACAAACTATAATCCTAGAGAAGCTCTTAACATGTATTTTCAAACCGGTAGTATTGTTGGTAGATCTAATACTCAAGATGGTGATCCAAATAGAGGTAAAGTACCTATACAAGAATTACAAACAGGGTCTGGTGGTTCTAAAATACAAAGCTTAATACAAACTTATCAGTATTACTTACAAATGATAAGAGACGTAACCGGGCTTAATGAAGCTAGAGATGGGTCTTTACCAGATAAGCAATCATTAGTAGGTTTACAAAAGCTGGCTGCGGCTAATTCAAACGTAGCAACTAGACATATATTGCAAGGTCAATTGTTTCTAACTCTTAGAGCATGTGAAAATATATCTCTTAGAGTAGCTGATTCATTAAAATTTCCTTTAACTAGACAAGCTTTAGAAAATAGTATATCTCAATACAATGTCGGTACTTTAGATGAGTTATCAACTTTAAACATTCATGACTTTGGTATATTTTTAAATTTAGAACCTGATGAAGAAGAAAAAGCTAAATTAGAAGAAAATATACAAGTAGCTTTAAAATCAGGTCAAATATTTTTAGAAGATGCTATTGATATTAGAGAAGTAAAAAATATACAATTAGCTAATCAGTTTCTAAAATATAGAAGAAAGAAAAAACAAGATGCTGATCAAAAAGCTAAACAAGCTAATATTCAAGCTCAAGCACAAGCTAATCAACAAACAGCAGAAAAAGCTGCTATGTCAGAAGTTCAAAAACAACAAGCTTTGGCAGAAACAACTTTACAAATTGAACAAGGTAAATCTCAATTTGAGATACAAAGGATGCAAACAGAGGCTCAAATAAAGAAAGAGTTAATGGAGTATGAGTTTGGATATAATGTTCAATTAGAAAAATTAAAAGTAGATAGAGAAAAACAAAGAGAACAATTTATAGAAGATCGTAAAGATGAAAGAACTAGAATATCTGGTACTCAACAAAGTGAAATGATTAGTCAGCGTAAAAATGATGCTGCACCTACTAATTTTACTGAAACTGAAAATCCAGAAGGTTTAGATTTAAGTGCATTTAATATGTCTTAAATATTATTAATTATTATATTATATTATGTCAGAAACAATTCAAGATAAAAAGGCAGAGCCTTTAAAAATCAAAAAACCAAAAAAGCTAATTAACAAAGTTACTAAAGATATTAAAGTAGATTTAACTAAAAAACCAGAAGAAAAAAAAGATGTTATTGAAGATAAAAAACCAGTTGAAAAAGTTGAAGTTATTAATACTGAAAAACCTAAAGTTAGCGAAGAAAAACCTAATGAAAACGAGAGTGTTGAAACGCCCGTATTAGAATCACCTATAAAAGAAGTAGAAAAAGTAGAACAAAAAATAACTACTCCAGAGCCAGTTGTAGAAGCTAAACCTGAGGTTGTTATGCCTGAGAATATCAATAAATTAGTTTCTTTTATGAAAGAAACAGGTGGTAGTATAGAAGATTATGCTAGGTTAAATAGAGATTATTCTCAATTAAGTGAAGATTCTTTATTGAGAGAATACTATAAAAATACTAAACCGCATTTAGATCATGAAGAAATATCTTTCATTATGGAAGATAGTTTTACTTATGATGAAGAAGCGGATGAAGAGCGAGCTATTAAAAAGAAAAAGCTAGCTTATAAAGAAGAAATTGCAAAAGCCAAAGACTTTTTGGAACAGACAAAAGAGAAATATTACGACGAAATCAAGTTGAGGCCGGGCGTAACTCAAGATCAACAAAAAGCAATGGATTTTTTCAATAGACACAACAAAGAACAAGAGAAAGTTAAACGTATTCGCGATAACTTTGAAGCAAATACTAAAGAGTTGCTAAACGAAAATTTTGAAGGTTTCGATTTTAACGTTGGTGAAAAAACTTTTAGATATAGTGTTTCAAACCCTAGTGAAGTCGTTGAAAAACAATCAAGCTTAAGTACATTTGTTAAGAAGTTCTTAAACAAAGATGGTGAGATTAGTGATACTGCAGGCTATCATAAAGCTGTTTACGCAGCTAGAAACGCCGACACTATAGCACAACATTTTTATGAGCAAGGCAAAGCTGATGCTGTTAAAGATGTAGTAGCTAAATCTAATAATATAAATGCAGAGCCAAGGAGTAATCCTACAGGTGATGTATTTATTGGTGGATTAAAAGTGAGAGCAATAAATGGAGTTGATAGTTCTAAGTTGAAATTTAAAACAAAAAAAAAGAACAATTAATAAAAACTAAAAACATATAATTATGGCTTTTAATGTAGGCGGAAGTTTTCCGGCATCAATTGTCCCAGCTCAAAATAGACTAGCTTTAAACACTAACTATTTAGACTTTACAGGTAATGCTGCGGGCGGAGATCCAGTAAACAACTTCGCACAACAATATCTACCTGAGCTTTACGAAGCTGAGATAGAAAGATATGGAAACAGAACAATTTCTGGTTTCTTAAGAATGGTAGGCGCTGAAATGCCTATGACATCGGATCAAGTAATATGGTCTGAACAAAATAGATTACACGTAGCATATAAAGATTCTACTGTTTCTGCTCCAGGTGGTTTAGCTGACGCTGATATTAGGTTAACACTTAATTTAGCTACTGCTCAACCAGATGTAGCTGCTGCTTCACGAAGAGGAGCTGTTAGACAAGGGCAAACAGTTTTAATGTCTGATGTTGATACTGGTCTTATAGTACAAAAAGGTTTAGTTCAAACTGTAAATAGCTCTGCTAACAATATGTTAGATCAATTAGAGGTTAAATTTTACGGAACTGCTACTAACGCTTTACCAACTGCAGCCAACAAAGTAAACGTATTTGTTTACGGTTCTGAGTTTGGAAAAGGTGCTATCGGCATGGAAGGATCTATTCAACCAGCTTTCACGCAGTTTAGTAATAAACCAATGATTTTAAAAGATAATTTTGAAATTAACGGTTCTGATACTGCACAAATTGGTTGGGTTGAAGTTTCTACTGAAGATGGTCAATCAGGTTATTTATGGTATCTAAAGTCTGAGTCTGAAACAAGATTAAGATTTGAAGATTACTTAGAAATGGCTATGGTTGAAGCAGAAGACATGTATAACGCTGCTTATACTGAAGCTGCTAACGCTGTACAATATCAGTATGGTGGAGCTGCTAATGCTGCTTTAACAACTAATGTTCAAGGTTCTGAAGGTTTATTTGCTGCTATCGAAGCAAGAGGTAATGTATACTCTGGTTTTGCTGGTGCTGCTGCTCCTGGTTCAGGTGCTTTAGGAGATTTTGATGAAATACTCAAGAACTTAGATAAGCAAGGTGCTATTGAAGAAAACATGTTATTCTTATCTAGAGCTACTGCTCTTGATTTTGACGATATGATTGCTGCTGTTAATGGAGCTTACGCTTCTACTCAGTCAGCTTCTTATGGTTTATTTGAGAATGACGGTGACATGGCTCTTAACTTTGGTTTTTCAGGATTTAGAAGAGGTTCTTATGACTTCTACAAAACTGACTGGAAATATTTGAATGATGCTTCTTTAAGAGGTATGGACAAAGAAATCGATGGTGTATTAGTACCTGCTGGAACTACTACAGTATACGATCAAATGTTAGGTTCAAATATCAGACGTCCTTTCTTACATGTAAGATATAGAGCTTCTGAAACTGAAGATCGAAGAATGAAGTCTTGGATTACTGGCTCTGTCGGTGGTGCATATACTGATACTTTAGATGCGATGACTGTAAGTTTCTTATCTGAAAGATGTTTAGTTACACAAGCTGCTAATAACTTCGTGTTATTCAAAGGAGCATAATTAATTATTAACATTTAAAAGAATAGAAATTATGGGACACATAAAATTAGACAAAAGCGCAGGTGCATCTGATATTGCATCAGCTGACGGTGTTATAAGTGTAAAGTTAGTTAGTAACGACGTTGTAGTAAGTTATAGTGGAAGCACTAAAACAACTATTGCATCTACCGGTAGTAACTTAACTCAAGCTGATGTACAGTTAGTTGTTGACGCAATTGATGTTATGGACGGAGCCTCAGGCCCTGCTCCATTAGTAAAATTAAGTGCAACAGACTTAACTGTTACTGGCGCGAGCTTGTAAAAAAAACAATAAGATCCCGCTTCGGCGGGGTCTTTTTTAAATAAAATAAATGGGTTTTATAAACTTAGGCACTAGAGTAGGAGATGGATCCGCACAAACTCCTTATGTTATAAATTATAGTGATATTAGAACAGTTAATTGTGATGATATTATGCTTGTAGCAGCTACAAAAACGACACTTGGAAATGGAAGAGAGCAATTAGTTATTTCAATTACTTATAAATTTAGTCAAGAGTCGACTTTTTTATTAGTGCAAAAAATTACATATACTGCTTCTAGCACTAGACCTGACTTAGAGCTTACTGCTAGCCAGTATCAAGCTTTGTTTACTCAAGCTATAAGTTCTGTAAGCAATACGTTAACAACAATAAACGCTCCTGAGGTTAATGAATTTAATCCAGGTACTACAAAACTTATACCTGTAGATGGATCTAGAAGTTTTACTAAATCTGCTACAGTTTCTTAAAACCAATTTTTAATTATTATATTATATTATATTATGGAAACAAAAGAAAAGAAAAAACCTCAAGTAAAACAAGATACTTGGGAATACAAAGATAGAAACTACTATCTATTAAGAGATAAAAATCCTCTTACATATACTTTACCTTCTAAACACTCTCAAAAATATCCATTAGTCTGGTTTGACCCAAGTGCTGGTTATGAAAGAGAATTAAGATATGCTACTAATCACAAAAGTATATTTGTTGATGAACAAAAAGGTAATGTTACTTTAAAACATATTATGTTTGAGATGGGACACTTAATGGTTCCAAAAGAAAAAAGAAATTTACAAGAGTTTCTTGATAAACATCCTCACAAAGAAATTGTATTTACAGAACATGATTCTGTTGTTGAAGCTGAAAGTCATCACGACTACTTAGAAATGGAATTAGCCGCTATGAATATGGCTTATGAAATGGATATAGATCAAGCTGAAGCAATATTAAGAGTTGAAAAAGGATCTAGTGTTAATAGTTTAAGTTCTAAAGAATTAAAAAGAGATTTATTACTTTTTGCAAAACAACAACCAAGTCTTTTTATAGAGTTATCTAAAGATGATAATGTTGTTCTTAGAAACTTTGCTATTGTAGCTACAGAAAGAAATATAATTTCTTTAGCTCAAGATCAAAGAACTTTTAAATGGGCTTCTAATGGACGTAAACTAATGACAGTTCCTTTTGATGAAAACCCTTACTCAGCTATGGCTGCGTGGTTTAAAACAGACGAAGGACTTGAAGTTTATAAATCTATAGAGAAAAAACTCAAATAACAAGTGATTATAAGTAAGGGTGGTTTTATCGCCACCCTTTTTTTTTAAAAATATTAAAATGGCAATGAACGTAAACACGGTATATACAACTGCATTAAGCATATTGAATAAAGAGCAGCGTGGTTATTTAACTCCAGATGAGTTTAATAAAATAGCTACTCAAGTTCAGTTAGAAGAGTTTGAAAAGTTTTTTGAAGACTACAACCAATATTTACGTATGCCTAAAACTGATGAAGAGTTTGCATCAAGAGTTGACCACATTAGAGAAGAGTTTCAAGTATTTGAAAAAACAGAAAACGCTTCTGCTCATACAGCTAACGTGTATACTCAACCAACAGACTTACATAGGTTTGGATCTGCTACATATACGAAAGCATTTCAACAGCCCGCTTTTGAAATAGTAAGTTCTAGAGAATATAGAGAACAAGTTTTATCTCCACTATTACAACCTAGCATGAGTTTTCCTATAGCAAAATACCAACAAGATAAATTAACAGTATTTCCTACTTTAACTTCGTTTTCTAATTCTGATGTTAGTTTTAACTATATTAGAAAACCTGAAGATGTTAGATGGGGATATAGAATAGGTTCGCTAGGTCAATACATATATGACGAAACCGTGTATGGTGCTACTAAGTTAGCTATAGCTAATTTAAACAGCTCTACTACTTTTGCAGGAACTGCAACTGCGGGATCTTATGCGTTAACTCAAGCATCTAGCGGTGCAAATACATTTCAAGCAACAGGTAGTGGTACTGGAGCTACTTTAAGTATAGTTATATCAGGATCAGGTAGTCAAACATTATCTTCTACTAACACTACAATAAGTGTAACAGCTAATGGAACGGGCTATGCAGTAGGTGATACTTTTACTATTGCAGCTGGAGCTTTTGGTAGTAGCTCAGCGAATATTACTATAACCTTAACATCTGCTAACTTAATGAGTGGCACTGGTCAAGGTTCAAAGCAATTTGAAATTAGTGATAGTCTACAAACTAATATAATATTAGGCGTATTAAAATATGCAGGTCTTGTAATAAAAGACGCTCAAATAATTCAAGCAGCTAGTGGACTACAGCAACAAGATGAACAAAATGCAAAAAAATAAAATATGGCTTTAATAAAACAAACTAGTTCACAATATTATGAAGGAGAAGCAGTATATAATCCTACAGGAACTGCTACTAATGCAGTTGTTTGGCCAAGTAGCTTAACTCCTTTAATATGGGACGCTAGTGCTACGCCTACATCTGTTAATAATTTTAAAGTATTTGTTGACAGTGTACAACAATATCCTACGTTAGATCCATACAACTTGAGTCAATCTCTATCAACGTCTATAGTTGATGGCGTAAGAACTCAAACTTTAACTTTAACTTCTCAGCAAGATGTAACTAGTGTAAGCGCTCCTTCTGGAGGCGCTTCAAACTTTGTGGTAGGTCAAAGATACACAGTTACAAATACTGGTTCAGCAGCTGGAACAGGTTTAATTCTTCAAGCTACTAGTACTAGTGGTGCTATGTCAATATTTAGTGACGGTAGTGGATATGTAGGAGGTAATGTTGTTCAAGTAAGTGGACAAGGAGTAACAGGCACTGCTTCATATACTTTATCTACAACCACAACAAATATACCTGTAACATCTATAATAACAGTTAAGTTAATCAACTCTTCACTTTGGGATAATTATAAAAGTTATCAATATATAAACTTAAAAGATATTGTAAATAACTTTATAGTTGCTTATGTAGGAACAGATAAGCTTATACCTAGAGTAAAAAGATCTGACGTTATATTTCATGCTAAAAGAGGTTTACAAGAGTTTAGCTATGACACGTTGAGAAGTGTTAAGTCACAAGAATTAACTATACCACCTAGCCTTTCGCTAGTATTACCACAAGACTATGTTAACTATGTGCAATTATCTTGGGTTGATGGCGGTGGTGTTAAACACATAATATATCCTACAACATTAACTTCTAATCCTACAAATTTACCAGTGCAGGATAATAGCGGTATACCTACACAAGATATTTATGGCAACTCATTACAAGCTACACAATCTTTAGTTAATGATAGGTGGAGATCAGCAAATGCTACAAACGTAAATGGCAATGAAACTTTAGCTGATATAAATAGTAACGCTAACGTATTTGATTGGTCTTGGTGGAAAATGGCTTATGGCCAAAGATACGGTTTAGACCCAGTAGTATCACAGAAAAATGGTTGGTTTACTATAGATGAAAGGCGCGGTGTATTTGCTTTTAGTAGTGATCTTGCTAATAAATTAATAACTTTAGAGTATATATCAGACGGATTAGCTTATGATGAAGACACTAAGGTACCTAAGATGGCCGAGGATGCATTATATGCTTACATGACATATAATATAATAGCTTACAGACCAAAGACGCCAGAATACATAGTTCAAAGATTTAAAAAAGAAAAGTCAGCAAAGTTAAGAAATGCTAAAATAAGATTAAGTAATATCAAGCTAGGTGAGTTTACTCAAGTAATGAGAGGCAAGTCTAAGTGGATTAAACATTAAAATTAAATGGCTAAAGCACAAAATACTTTTATCAAGTCTAAAATGAATAAAGACTTAGATGATAGAATATTATCTAAAGGCGAATATAGAGATGCTCAAAACATAAACGTAAGTAAGTCTGAAGGATCTGATGTTGGCGCATTAGAAAATGTTTTAGGTAATTTAAACATAAACTCCTTTACATCAAACGTAGATGGTGCTGTTATAATAGGTAATTTCATGGATTACACTAATGACAGGATATATGTTTTTATTACTAATTACACAGACTCGTCTTCAAACTCTTTAGATAACTATGCGCCAGCTGGAGCTTATTGTGCTATAGCTGTATATGACGTAAATAGTGGCCAATCATTAGAGTTAGTTAAAGGTAGTTTTTTAAACTTTTCTACTACACATATGATTAACGGAGTTAATCTAATAGAAGAGTTATTATTTTTTACAGATAATAGAAATCAGCCAAGAAAAATAAATGTAACTTTAGCCATAACCGCAGTTGAATCTGATGCTACAGCTTATCATTATACTACAGAAGATCAAATATCTTTAGCTAAGTATTATCCTTACAAAGCTCCTCAATTATATAGTAACTTTACAGTTAAAAGCGCTCCTTCATCAGCTGGCACTGTGACTCCTGCCGCGGGTAGTGTAACAACTAGTGCTGTAATTTCTTTAGGTGCAACTTCAATACCTGTAGACGCTATTACAACAAATGTGTTTGTAGGTATGGATATTACTGGAACTAGTATACCAGGTAGTACCGTCATAAATGAAGTAATTGTTAATCAAAATACTAATACAACTACAATAGTTATAAGTAATCCAACCAGTGGCACTATCAGCAGTGGTGTTTCTTTAGCAACAGCTTGGAAGTTAACAAACGCCAATGCTAATATAAAAGCTGGCATGTATATAGTTTTAAGTGGTAATAATTCTTCTTCAAATCCTCAAAGTCAAAATATAAGAATATCATCTACTGGTACAACTACTTTTACGGTAGATTCTACAGTACCATCCGATAAAACCTGGACCAACTCTACATCTCCAGATATTAACATATACTATCCAACTTCTTATACAAAATCTCAAGATTTTATAGCTCCTTCTTTAGTTGGAGTAGTTAGTTCAGGTAATAACTTTGAGCCGGATACTAATCCTAGAGGTGGTCAAACTTCAAATACTCAGTTTCAAATATACTGTAATGGAACTCCTAGAGCAGGTATGTTATTAACTTCTTCTGTAGGTGGTGTTTTTTCTTCTAAACAAATGCAAGGTTTTTTACCTGGAACAACTATATCAAGTGTTGTTGGTACTTCAAATCCCTTCACTATAAATACAAGTAGAAAATTTGTTGCAGCTACTCTATTAAAGTCTACTCAAATTCTATTATCAGATCCAAATCCTTATTATGATAGTGGTTGGCCTGGTGATAAAGATCTTTTAAAAGAAAAATTTGTTAGATTTTCTTATAGATTTAAATATGAAGATGGAGAATATTCTTTAATGGCTCCTTTTACACAACCTGCTTTTATACCTAAACAAGATGGTTACTTAACTTCTGGTACTAATGTTAATAGTGTATTTAATAAAACAACAGCTGAAGACACTGAAGGCTTTACAAATGGTACTAAACAATATGATTCTTACTTTTTTGGAAAAATAAAATCTCAAGAAGATGATATTTCTAGTTCTACTATAGTTGAATTTTTTGAAAATAGAGTACAAGAAGTAGATATAAACATACCTTGTGAATATATAATAAGCAGTCTTAATAATGATTTAAAAGTAATAGAAGTAGATATACTTTACAAAGAGTCTGATGGGTTACAAGTTAAAGTATTAGACACTTTATCTTATACAGACTCTGAAATATTAAATAATAATACTAAAACTATAATATACAATTACCAGTCAAGAAAACCTTTTAGAAATTTAAGTGAAGCTGAGACTGTAAGGGTTTATGACAAAATACCAGTTAGAGCTAAAACTCAATCTGTAACTGGTAATAGAGTTGTATTTGGCAATTTTATTGATAAACCAACTCCACCATTGACATTAGACTATTCCGTAGGTGTTAGTGACAAGTTTAGACTAGACTCTACATATTCTAATTATTCTTCAGCTGCTGCTTACGTTAATCACAGCGTTAAACAAAATAGAAACTACCAAGTAGGTTTAGTACTACAAGATAAATACGGAAGATCTTCAGATGTAGTTTTATCTTCTTTAGGTATTAACAAGCAAGAGTTTCCTGCTGGTAGCGGAGAATTTTTTAGTGGATCTACTATATTTCACAATTATAGACTAACTGAAGAAAATATATATAATTGGTTTGGAGACAGTATAAAGATATTATTTAATAATCCTATACCAGAAACAGTAACTTATGCTAATGGTTATCCTGGCATATACAGAAGCGGTTTTATAAACGCCACAGCAAGTAACGATAGTGCTAACGTATTTGCTTTAACAGAGTGGAATGATGATATAATAGTAGGTAGTATAGTTCAAGGAAATAATAGTAGTTCAGTTTCTTTTTCTGAAGCAATTACTGTTATTGATGCTACTAATAAAAAAATAACATTAAGTAACAATGTTACTATTAGTGCTAATACAGCTATAACTATAATTGGTAATGCTAATCCACTAGGTTGGTATAGTTATAAAGTTGTTGTAAAGCAAGAAGCTGAAGATTATTACAATGCTTACTTACCAAACGCACTTTCAGGTACAACTCAATATAGTATACCATTATCTCAAAATCAAAGCTTTTTAACTTTAACAGGTGATAATATAAATAAAATACCTGCTGACACTACAGATCCAGCCCCTGAGCAAACTCAGTTTAGAACTAGTGATATTGTTTTATATCCTAGAGTAAACGCTAGAGGTTGGGAACCTAAAAGCTCTCAAATAAATGTCTCTGCTGGAGAAAACCCTACAAGAAGTACTTTTTTTAGTGTAGATTCAATAGCTAAAGTTACGGATATGGGTATCAATACAAACATACTTGGTACAGCTATAGAAGCTAGTGGTATATTTGACGCCATTAGTAATCCTACAGTAGCCAAGATTAGTACTTATGGTACGATGTTTGGTGGATGGTATAATAATGAAACATTTAATACAAACTTTAATTCACCAACTCCTCCTTATGATCCTCTATATAGTGTTAGTGGTTCTTTTAGCACTAACGCAGCTTCTACTGGATCTAGAACTATATCTGATGCACCAATTATTGTTGGTGAACCTGTAGATGGTTGTATATATCCTAGAATTAATACTGAGTGGGAAAATAAAAATGCAGAAGGTTTTCAAGGTTTAATAACTATTGGTAAAAATATAACAAGTGCTTGGGGTGAATGGAGTCATCCTAAATCATCAGCTCCTACCTCTTTATTATTAAACTACATACCTTCTTTTGATACTTCTAGTAGCATTAACAATTCATTAACAAGTATGGTAGGCTGTTGGAAAGCGCCTTATAATGTTTTCACATACGTTACAAAACTTCAAGCTACAATAAATTCTACAACTGCTAGTTTTGAAGCAGAATTAACACAAGGAACTGGCAGCGGAACATTTCAATATTCTAATGCTAGCGGTGGTGGAGCTGGGTCTGGTGCAAAGATAAAAATAATATCAACAGGAGCAGATGTAAGAACTGGATATAAAATATATAGTGACAACGCCTCCGCTCCTAGGTATGGCAACACTAGAATTTTAGTAACTGAAGGAGGTAGTGGATACGCTTCAGGAGATACTTTTACTATTGATCCTGCTAATGTAACAGGTTTAGCTCTTAGAGCTGGTGAAACTAATGGTAATATAGTTATTACTTTAAAAGATTGGCTGTTTGATAGACCTAGTGGCGTTGATGTTGAAGCTATAACAGGCAATGGTAGTGGCTTAAGATTAAGAGGTGTTAATGTAGGACCTTGGTTTCCTTCTGGTAAATTTGATAAAATATTTGATGAATATACTTTAGAGAAAACAGGTAGCATTAATAACATGTATTGGCAAGTAACTCAACTTGGCACAGGTTATAAAGCCGGAGATAAAGTTAGAATACCTGCTTGGACTGAAACTCTTGTAGAGCCTTTTACAGGTACTTTCTGGACCGATCCTATGGTTATGACTTTAAGAGAAGAAGACTTAAGAGCTGTAAATTTAAATAATCCTACTCCAGTTACCGTAATGGAAGTAGAGCCTAGTAACTCTAATTTAGATATATACTGGGAAACATCTACGGTTGGTTTAATTTCTCAATTAAATAAAACAATTAATGATGCTTCTTCAGCATTTTTACCATTTGTTTTAAACTTTGACCAATTAGGTGTTGCTAAGACTCAAGTTTTTTTCCAAGAATCAGCAGGTCCTAATACAACAATTGCATCATTTGATGCTTCATCTCAAACCGGTGCAAATTTAGCAGGTGCAACTTTTTCATTAACTAAAGTTCAAAATGGAAGTGGTGTTGATTTACCTACTACTAATTTTACTCTTACTAATCAAGTAATTAGCAATGTAAATCATGGCAGAATAAAACCTCTTCCTAGAGCTTTTTCTTCAACTTCTGCAAACAATAATTTTACATTTTTTGTAGAAGCACAAAATATTGAAGTAGGGATAACTTATACTAACAACTTTACTTTTACTGGAACTTTAGCAAATATAACACCAACAATAGTTGATAGTAGTTTTAGTCCTATAACTGCAGTTCAAAGCGCTACTAGTGGAGGTGGTGATGTTACTTTTGCTTTATATGGCATAAATGGCGCATATAAAACAGTTTCTGGACAAGGTTTAACATGGAGCTTCGCAGGTACTAATCGAAACAATAATTATCAATTTCTTAATGGTAGCTTAGGAACAGTACAACCTTATCAAGGTGCTAATAATGATACAGAAAGAAGTTATCAAGTTGTTAGATTTAATGGTGATTCAGTAAGTGCTAATGGTGTGTATAATGCTGTTATACAAATTAGAGATGGTTCTAACACTGGTTTAATAAGTGCTACTGTAACTTTAAAAGTAACAGTTACATTGCCTTTAGAAGAACCACCACCAAATAATTAAAATAATTAAAAAATAAGTGATAATATATACATGGGAACAGTTATAGAAGTAGATTGGTTTAACACGTACTTATTAAAAAAAGTTACAGACAACGACTTGCGGGTAGATTTAGAGACTGGTCAAGACTTTAATACACCTAGAGATGGATTTGCTTTGTCTCCAGGTATAGCATACCCAGGCCAAACTTCTGCTTTAACTCTTACTAAGTTTTTAGGAGCGTTAACAGACTCTATAACTTCTCAAGGTTCTGGATATACAGATGGAGAATACAACTCTCTCACTGTAGCTACAAATGGCAATGGTGTAGGAGCAACATTTAGCGTAGTTGTTAATAGCGATGTTATTAGTGTAACCGTAACAGCTTCAGGTAGAGGATATGCTGTTGGAGATACTATAACTTTAACTGGAATAACTGGAGCTCCTAGTGAGGCAGTTGTTATTACACTAGTTAATAATGATTTTAATGATTTTAGCTGGTACGTAGAAGAATCAAGAATTAGAGGTGGTTACAATAATCCTTCAACTGATAAGGGTGTTAAAGCTTTTATAAACGAACCTGAACCACAGCAACAACATAGGTTCAATACTTTAATATACTCAGGAGTTTATAATTCTAGAACTGGAGTTAATGATACTAACGTATTTTCTGTTTCAGATGATTTAACTAGATCAGCAGATCCTCAAAACGGATCTATACAAAAGACCTATGCAGAGGATACTAACTTAATAGTATTTCAAGAAGATAAAATAAGTAGAGCTTTAATTGATAAAGATACTATTTATACAACTGAAGGTGGTACACAAACTCAAGCTGGTGCAAAAGTGTTAGGCCAAATAGTACCTTATAAAGGTGAATATGGTATTAGTAATAATCCAGAAAGCTTTGCGGTTTATGGATATAGAAAGTACTTTGCAGACAGAGATAGAAGTGCTATAATGAGGTTATCTAATGATGGTTTAACAGAAATAAGTGCTTATGGCATGACTGATTATTTTAGAGATGAGTTAGCACTAATATTAAATAGTACTGCTGACTATGTAGTAAATAGCAATTCTTCAGCAGCTACTGTTTCTTTAAGTCCAATAATAACTTTATTAAAAACTAGTATATTAGCAGAAGGTTATGAACTAAGTAACTTAACCCCTGGCATGCTATGTAGTTTCAGTACTGACAGTGGCTCTACTTATAGTAATATATCTGGCTACGTAACTCAAGTGGTCGAAAGTGGAAATAATACTTTAGTTTACATGTCTTCTAATATTGGTGCAATAATAGCTAGTGGCTCAATATTTAGGTTTACTAATCCTATAAAACCTAGAATTGTAGGTGGTTGGGATATTCATAATAAAAATTATGTTGTTTCTTTACAAAAAACACCTACACAAGTAGATAATTTAAAAAGTACTAGTTATAAAACTTTAACTTTCGACGAGTCAATAAATGGTTGGGTTAGCTTTGCTACTTACAAACCTGAAATGATGGGTAGTTTAAAAAATAACTTTTACACTTTCACTGAATCAGACTTGTATGAACATTATGATGAAACTACTATAAATAATAGAGGTATATATTATGGTGTTTATAGTCCTTCTACTATAACATTTGTATTTAATCCAAGCCCTTCTACTGTTAAAGTTTTTAAAACTGTTGAGTATGAAGGTAGCAACGGTTGGGAAGTTGAGTCTTATGTTTCAGGATTTACAGAACCAAATTTAGGACCAGGAAACGCATACTTAAACACACAAGACACTACTAATTCTATATATAGCTATGATGAAGGTTTATATACAGATTCAGTTACTGGACAACCTCAGCGTGCTGGTTTTAATAGAAAAGAAGATAGATATGTAGCAAATCTAGTTTCTAGCTCTGTAGCAGCTCCTGACGAGGTTAGGTTTGGACCTGACATTACAGGTATAAAAGGTTATTTTGCTACAGTAAAAGTTAAAACAGATGTCACTACTCAGCAAGGTGGTATAAAAGAGCTATGGGCAGTAGGAACTGAGTATGTTCAGTCTACTGGATATTAAATTAAATTAAATGAATAAAAAAACAAGTGATAATCTTAAAGAGATTATTATACAGACTAGAGCTGGATCTATAAGTAAACAAGACTTTAGGAACAGAATAGTTAAATTTGAACAACAAATAAGAGATTTTAGTGAATCAACAGTTAGATCTTCTTATAAGAAAAACGATGCTATAGACACTTTTAACGGTGCTAAACTAGAGCATGAGTTTGGCGAAGGCACATATATAAGAAAAATAACAATGCCTAAAGATATGATATACTTAAGTGCTATACACTTAATTAAACATCCTTATTTTGTTATGAAAGGACAAGCTACAGTAATATCTGATAAAGGATTACAATTAGTAACAGCTCCTTACCACGGTATTACAGAGCCTGGTACACAAAGAATTTTATACATTCATGAAGAATGTGTTTGGATAACAGTACATCCTACAGATAAAACTAACATAGAAGATGTAGTAGCAGATGTTACAAGTTCTAACTATGATCACCCAAAATTAAAAATATAAAATATGGCATTAGCAACAGCGGCACTAATAGCAGGAGGAACAGCACTGGTTGCAGGAGGAATATCTTTTGCTTCAAACAAGAAAAAAGAAAAAGACGCTGCAGCAGAAGCTGCAAAGCGTGAGGCAGAAGCATCTGCTATGAGAGCTAGTAGACAGCCTATATTAAATCAAGCTGCAGATATAAGAGCATTAGAAGCTCAAGTAAACAATCCTTATGCTAATTTAGCTGTATCTACAGCAGCAGCAGAGTTTCAAGCTGAACAAACAGATATGGCATTAGCCAATACTTTAGACGCTATGGTTCAGTCAGGTGCATCAGCAGGTGGAGCAACAGCATTAGCTAGAGCAGCTTTACAAAGTAAAAAAGGTATTGCAGCTAGTATAGATCAACAAGAAACTGCTAATACAAAAATGAGAGCAGCTGGCGAAGAAAAAGCTACACAACAAAGGATGGCTATACAACAAGCTGCTTTTGCTGAAGAAGCAAATGCTTATAACAGACAAGAGCAAAGAACAGCTGCTGACTTAGCTAGAGTTGAAGAAAAAGAAGATTTTTATAAACAACAAGAAATAGCTTACGGAGATGCGGCAACAGAAGCCTTAGTAGGTAGTGTGTCTAATGCTGGTATGGCTGTAGCTGGTAATGTTACACCTGGTTCAACAGTTTTTTGAAATTAAAAAATAAATAATATGGCATTAACTTATATAACTAAAGCTGCAGAAGCTGCAAGAGCTAGAAATCAACAAACAGCTGCTTTTATCCAGAATATAACTAACAATATAGCTAAAGAGCAAAGAAGAAAAAATGCTGAAGCTGATAAAATTGTTCAAGAAGGTAGAAAACATGGTAATGATTTTTACAATGAATATGCAAAGCAAGAAAAGTCTGGTACAGTAGCTTGGAATACAGGAGCTAGTGAGCTAGTTGGTAGATTAGCTAGTGAACAAGAAGAGTTGTATTCTAGAGCTTTTTCATCTACTGGCACTCCTGAGTTAAGAAACGAATTTAGAGTTAAACAAGCTAGAGACAGACAAGTTTTATCTAATATAGGTCAATGGGCTACGTTGAGTAATCAAAACTCAAAAGATATGGTTGCTAATCAAGATGCTCATGAGCAAAATATTGATTTAGGTAGAATGACTAGAGGTAATGATACTGATAAATATGCTTTTGCACAAAACATGCAAAACGGTCAATATAGTAATTACAAGTTTGATATAGACGAAGCTGGAAACGTGTTGTTAAATGCTAGTACGGTAAACACAGATGGTACTGTAGTTAGAAATGATAATAGAAATTTATCTGCAGATGTTGCAAACAATGCATCTGGTAACACTTGGTATTCTAGTATTGGTGAAGACGATTTACTTGAGAAAAAATTAGGCGATAACTGGTTGAATAAAACAAGTGGTTATAATACTTTATTTAAGCCTACTAAAAAAACTAATAAATATTATGATTCAACGGCTCAGAAGTGGAAAACTACTGTAGAAGAAGTTTATGATCCTTCAGAGATTAGATCTAGCTTATTAAATGATTACTCAAATAGGTTAGAGTCAGAGATAAGAGGTCCTGGTTTTGAAAAGACTTGGGATCAACTTTGGAGAAAAGGTTTTATAAGAGACGGTAGTGGTAATCCATTAGCCGCTGGAGATATAGCTTGGAGAGATGTTCAAAAAATATCATCAATGGATTCTAAAGAGTTTTCTGAGTTTGCTGTAGATATGAATGGTGGTGATATAAATAAAGATGGAGTAGTAGATGACAAAGATAAATCTGCATTATTAGGCAATATCAATGACGCTGCTAAATCAGGTCTTGCTAATTATTATTCTGAAATGATGGCTCCTCAGAAAAATCAATTAATATCTGAAACAACTCAAGATGCTAAAGGCGGTGGTGCTACAGGATTAAGCGCAAAAGATAAAAATAAACTTAATGCTAATAGACCTGTTTATCAAAAATTAAAAACATCATCAACTAATATTGTTGATCTACCTAATTCTACTCCTGCAGAAATTCAAACTAGAGCTTCTTCAATAGCAAATGATCTAAACAATGATCATTTAGGCGAAGCAACTTATTACTCTGGTACTGAACTATATAACTATATGGAAACTAATTTCCCTGATGAGGATAAAAATATAACAGCTAATGCAGTATATAAAGTTGTAATGATTAAAAATCCAAAAGTTGGTGCTGGTGACGATGCCTCACAGCGTACTCAGTACATACCACAAACATCTCCAGTACTTACTGAAGACAATGTAGCAAGTAAAAATGTTAATGATATGTTAAGGCACATTAGTAGTGCAGCTGGATTTGATGATGATGAACAAGGTTATTTAAGAAGTCAAAAAATAGCAACACCACCTAAAAAATAATTAAATAATATGTACGAACTAGACGGTATAGAATACACTTTAGAAGAACTAGAACAGGCTGCTGTAGAGCAAGAAATGGCTTTTGATGAGTATATATCATCTCTACAATCTCAAGGTCTCGTGGAAAAGCAAGAAGCTACAGAGCAAGCTGCGAACACTGTAGCTCAAGAAGACGAAGCAGCAATAGAGTCTATGAATACGGATTTAACATCGGACAGTGTTTTATCGGACTACGATTCAGAAGTTCAAAAAATTAACTTAAGTTATGATGATCAAATAAAAAATCTAGACGTTACAGAATCAGATAAAAAACTTTATAGTAATTATGTTGTAGATGAAAGTGTAATAGAAACTAAAACAAAACAACTTAATGAGCAGAGAGAAAAAGATCTAGCTTTAGCAGAACAAAAAAGAAATGACTCTCAGTTATTAGCTAATAGTAAAAACCCTGAAACATCTAGCGGTAGAGGTATACATGATTGGCTAGATAATGAAAGCACTACAGAAACATTTAAATCTAATGATTATGGTGCAACAGTAGACGCTTTAAAAACCATGTATCGTGATTATGATTTTGAAATAGAAACAAGGGGAGATGTATTTGGTATTGGTGGTTATGATGCTGGTATTAAAATGACAGCTCCTGATGGTGCTACACAAATTATAGGTCCAAAGGCTCTTAGTCTAGGCGATTTAGGTAAAAATGCAGACCCTATAACAGCAATGAAAAGTGATATTATAAGTTTTGTAGATACTCACGGTTATGATGCTAAATTATATGATGAGGTAGACAAAGAAATATCAGAAGAAACAAAAAGAATAAATAGTATTGTAGCTGTAACAGAAGAAGAAAAAGCTAAAATTGAAAAAGAAATTCAAGTTCCAGATTTATTTGAACCTTACACAGAAGACGTAGATGTATATGGAGGAGGTCCAACCGCTATGGGTGATTTCATGGTACAGCAAACAAAAAAAGTTCTTGTAAATCCATATGAAAAAGAATTAAATGCAGCTGAAAAAATGCTCAATGACGCTAGAGCAATAGAAAATAAAAAAAGATCTGTAGATGATCAACTGCCTGCTGCTAGTGAAGATGAAATAAAAGATGCTGCTAAAAAAATTATATACAATAAAAAGTATGCAAAATTACAAGATGATAAATGGACTGACTATTTAGAAGAAAACGATGATGAAATGCAAGGTGTTCTTAAAGCTTATAAGGCTGTAGAAGAAGATCGATCATTTAAAAAAGCTGCTGGATTACAAAAACTTCAAGAAATAGAACTAGCAGACTACAACTCGTCAGCTTCAGAAGGCGATAGAGTAGTAGTAGAAGATTTTGAAAAAATATATAGTGATAATAGTAAGCAGTTTATAGTTGAAGAAGGACAAGAAACTATAAAACTTAGAAATGGTAAAACTGTTTCTAAAGAGGTTTTTGATAAATACCTTACATCATCTAAGAATTTAAGAGATCAATACTCTAGGTTGCAAGATAGACAGTCTAGAATTGATGCTGAAACAGATAACTTAAAAAGCATAGACGCGCAATTTGATTTATTGCGTAGGGATTATGATACTTGGAGTAAATTTCAATACAATATAGGTTCAGGGTTTGCGTCTATAGGAGCTGGTTTAGCCTACGGAGTAGGTAAAGTTGTTCAAGGTGGAACTTATTTTATGGAAGATTACGATGGTCCTAGAACAAAATCTGAAGCTGTTGGTGATTTCTTAGATGAAACAGCTACTAGGTTTACTGACTGGAAGAACATGAGCAGAGATCAGTATGCTAAAGACGTAAGTTTTGATCGTGCTTTTACAAGTGGACCAGCTGCTTTTGGTAGATTCATTACTCAAGAAATGGGACAACAATTACCTATACTTGCTACTATAATAGCCTCAGGTGGAACAGCTTCACCGTATATAATAGGTGCTTATGCTGCTGGAGAAAAGTACATGGAAATGGATCAAGAAGATTTAAGATCTGGTTTTGAAAGAAATGAACTTGTTAAGTTTGGTGTATCAGCCGGCTATGGAGCTGCGGAAGCAGTGTTTGAAGCGTTAACTACAGTTCAAATACTTAAGCGTGGTAAGAACTACTTAAAGTCTGCAGGCGGAGAAAGTTTGTTAAACTTTAATCAAGCACTAAAACAAACTTGGAAAGAGCAAGGTAAAAGAGTTTTAATACAAGATCCTTTATCAGAAGCTGTAGGTGAAGGGCTAACTCAGATGACTCAAAACATGTTAGATGGCGTAGGTTTATTAGATAATGTTGGACACGCTATGTTCTCTGGTGGTATGTTTGGTTTTGGTATGTCAGTATCTCCAGTGATGTACGGTATGGCTTTACAAAAGTTTAGTGATAGCAAAAAATACGACGAATACAACAACGCTATAAAAGATGTATCAACAGTAAATAAACTTCTTCAAAATGATTTAATAAGCGAGAGCTCTAGAGAAATACTTAGGAAAAAGAAAATAGATTTAGAAACAAAGTCTCAAGATATATTAAAAGACATGGTTAGCGACATGGAAAATAATATGGGTAAAGACGGATGGAAAAGATTTAATAGAGCTACTCAACAGCAAGAAAATTTAAAAAAGCAAGCACAAGACATTTATAATGATCAAGGACTTAGTAAAGATCAAAAACAAAAAATGTTAAACGATTTAAAAGAACAGTTTGATGCAGTTCAATATTCTAGAGATTTATTTAGAAACAATAAAGCTTTTAAAAATACTTTTAAATTATTAGAACAAACAGATCCTGACAAGTATAATTCTATAATGGCAGATGCTAAAGAAAAAATAAGGATAAAGAAAAATGAAAATCCAGATTTTACACCAGAAATTAAAGAAGTTCAAGATGTTGCTTATGATATTTATACAGAACAAGTTATATTAGATAAAATAGCTTCTGCTCAAAATAGTTATGGTGTTGATGTACAAGTTGCTAAAACAAATGCTGAGGCAATTGATCTAGTTAAAAATGCTGAAAACCTGTCAGAACAAGATAAAGCATCTCAAATACAGGCTATAAAAGATGGAACACTAAATGGTTTAGACAATATAAACGGCCAGCAATTTGTTGTATTAGAAAACTCTATTAAAAATGATAGAACTTCTATAGGCGTACATGAGCCTGGTCACGCGGTGTTTAAAGAAATATTACAAACTGGAGACGGTGATTTTAGTCAATTAACTTCAGCTATAACAGATTATTTAGGAAAAGAAGATCCTGATATGCTTAACGTTATAAGACTTAAAATGAGCACTGGGGCAACTGCAAAAGTACAAGCAGAGGAATTTGTAATAGAATTTTTAGAACAAGTAGATCAAGGTAATATAGATTTTAACCAAAAGAAAAATAGAAAGCTAGCTAGTTTATTTGGTTTTATGACTAACAATGTAACTGGTACAAAAGGTTTTGAAGTTAGTTTTAAAGGAGAAACTGATGCTGTTTCATTTTTAGTTGGGCTAGCTAAAAAAATAGGAACTGGTACTTTAACAGAGCAAGATATTGAAGCTGCTAGATCTTCAGAGGCTTTAGCACCAACAGTATTAGCTAGTATTAATGATATAGTAAGTAAAGGACCAAAAGAGGAAAAAGTAAAAACATCTAAAGAACAAGAAGATAGAAACATAAAGTATAGAGATATATTTAACAAGAGGTTTAGAACAATGACTAGAGACGACTACGAAAAATACATGTTAGTCGATGGCGTTAAATTAAGAGATGGAGGTACTTTAACTTCTGAAGGCGCACAGTTGTTTGAAGATATTAGTAGAGACTGGATAGATCAAGTAATGCAGTTATCAAATTTTGATCCAGAACTAGCAATGACTACTATAACAGGACCTTTTTTAAATCACTTGCTAGCAATGAATCCAGAAACTCAATTGACAGCTAAAAATCCTATAGCAGCTTACATGGGTAATTATGCACCATTTAAAGTCGGTGATGCTAGAAAACAAATGGCTAAAGGAGCTGCTCCAAAAAACACAGTAGATATAGATGCTCAAGTAGAAGGTAGAAGACAGTTTGATCCAGTAGCTGCTGAAGAAGTTAACATACCAGAAGAATTAAACTTTACTAGAGAATCAGGCGTTTTACCAGGTTCTGATATGTACAATGCTATACTCAAAGCAAATGAGTTAGTGCTAGGAACTAAACTGCCAAAGTTAGAATATATTAGAAAAAAGAAAGGTCAACCAGACGTTGTAGTTAATTTAAAAGATGTTAGAGCTATATTAAAAAATAAACAATCATTAACTAGAAAAGAGTTTCAACAAGCTGAATTAGATTATACAAGAATAATAAAAGACTTTAGAAATAATATAGCTGCTCAGTACGAGTCTATATTGTATGATAATATAAAAGATTCACTAGGTAAAGGAACTGCTGGTTATGATCAAAGACTATTAGATATTAAAAATGCTATGGTAAATAAACTTTCTATAGCTGATTTAGTAGCTATGGAAAGACTTTCTAAAGATAAAATATTTACTTCACTAGATCGTAAAAATTTAAGTCCAGAAGATATAAAAAGATATGAAGGCACAGGTAGATTAGTATATTCTAATCCAAAGTCAGGACCTAATCTTTACTCAAGACTAATGCCTAGTGATCAAGCTTATTTAGATTTTTTTAAGAAAAGAGGTAGAGATGAAGCTTTAATAAAAAACTTAGCAAAAACCTACGGCTTTGATGGCACTATGCAAGTTATGACAGAGCAAAGTACTATTGATAAAATAACTAATAGAAACCCTGAGCTAAACTATTTAGTAGCTGATGACGTTGTACAAGTAATGGCTTCTGCTATAGATAGAGGTGTTCAGTCTAAGTTATCTAAAGAAGTAGAAAGACAATTTTCTGAAATTAAAAATCCAACTGCTAACAACTTTGGAATATACATGGAGGATAAAGACAGGTTGATTAAGCTGTTGTTAGACACGGGATATAACGCAGGTTTCTCTAATGATATTAAAAAGACTAAAGGACAGGTTAGAGGTATTATAGAAAGTTTATATAGTAATAAATTAAGTAAACCTGAAATAACTAAATTAGTAAATCTATATAGTCCACTTATTAATAAGTTTGGAAGACAAGTATCTGAGTATAAAGCTATAACTAACTTTCCTTTGAAAGAATATATAGATGGTAGTTTAAATGCTGACGATAATGCCACGCTAAATAAGTTTTGGAATTTAAAAAATATTGGCGCATTAAACACCCCTGAAGGTAGACAAAGACAAAAAGCTTTTATAAATTTATCTATACCGCAACTAGAAACAGAATATGCAAAACAAGGTAAAAGTAAATTAGACTTAGCTGCTGATTTTATATTGTTTAAAGGAGGTTTTGAAGACGGTGGATTAAAAAGAAACATGACATATGGTAATGAGTTTGGTAGTGGTGGACATGTTGAGGTTTTTAATAAAGAACTTATTGAAAACAATTTTGATATTGTAGATTATAAGTTTAAAACAGATAAGTCTGGGGTAACTACATTAGAGTTTAAAATGAAAGACGGATCTACAAGAGAAGTTTTATCACCTAAAAGATATGCTCAAAAAACTACTATGGATATGGTTACTAACAGTATGTCGCCTCAAGATATAGCTGGTAGAAACGAATATTCTGATAGAGCTTGGAATTTTATTACTACATACTACAAGACTGTAGATAAAATGTTAAAGGAAGGTAATGCGACTGTAGAAAATGCAGCTATGTTAATGAAAGGCTTTAATGATAACATGAAAGGTCCTATGAGAGCTGCTGGTAGATTAACTTATGTGCCAATTAATATAGATACTAAAGGTTATAACAGCAAAAACGTAGGCAAGCTGTTTGAATATGAGCATGGTATACCTTCATCTGTAATGAACTTAATGATAGCTGACGCTATATTTAATAAAAATAAAGATATTAGTTTGAGCAAGTTAAAAGACAGTTATCAAGTAGGTGTTATAGCAAAAGGTTTTGATGATAACTTTGGTAATTTCTTTAAAGCTTCTATGCCACTGACTTATCAATATGGAGACTCACCGCTTACTAGATGGTTTAATGAGTTTACTATTGGTGGTGAAGTTACAGAGTTATTTAATATACAAACAGGTAAAGTAGTTCAAGAATCAATAGCACCTGCTAAACTATGGAACAGCGTGCAACAAGCTAAAGCTTCTAATGAACAAGACTTAAGCAACGATGTTGTTAAGATGTCTAATGAAGCTACTAATGAAGATATAATAGGTTATGCAGCTACAGTAGATGAAGCTTTAAATGTAGGTAGAAATATTAAAGCTCCTGTAAAAAAGATTAGAATATTTGATTTTGATGACACGTTAGCAAGAAGTAATAGTAAAGTTTTTGCAATAAAAGATGGAGAAAGAATAGAGATGACTGCAGAAGAATTTGCTAACGAAGGTGCTCAAATGCTTGTTGATGGTTACAATTTTGATTTTACAGATTTCAATGTGGTTAGAGATGGCAAGCCAGGACCACTATTAGATATAGCTAAAAAAATACAAGCAGCTAGAGGAACAGAAGATGTATTTGTATTAACAGCTAGAGCTCCTGAATCTCAAGGACCTATCAAAGAGTTTCTAGATAGTGTAGGTTTAAACATACCTTTATCTAACATAACTGGATTAGGACAATCAACAGGTGCTGCTAAAGCTAAATGGGTAGTTGAAAAAGCTGCTGAAGGTTATAATGACTTTTACTTTGCTGATGATGCTTATCAAAACGTTAAAGCAGTAAGAGATGCTATGTCTGTGTTAGATGTTAAATCTAAAGTTCAACAAGCCAAAATGAGTTTAGAAGCTGACATAAACGAAGACTTTAATAGAATAGTTGAAGAAGCTACAGGTATTAGAAGTGAGGCTAGATATTCAGAAGCTAAAGGTAAAATAGTTGGAGCTAAAAAAGGTAAGTTTAAATTTTTTATACCTTACTCAGCTGAAGATTTCTTAGGTCTTATATATCCTATATTACCTAAAGGTAAAAAAGGTAATTCAGCTATGAAGTGGTTTAAAGAAAGGTTAATGGATCCTTATACTAGAGCTCAAAATAATTTATCTACGTTTAGAAAAAACATGATGGAAGATTTTAAAAAGCTTAAAGAAGATCTTGATGTACCTAAAGACTTGAAGAAAACAAATGAATCTGGATTTAGTAATGAGCAAGCTGTTAGAGTTTATATATGGAATAAACAAGGCATGCCTATCCCAGGGTTATCTAAAGCTGATACTAAGGAGCTTTTAGACATTGTAGAGTCTAAGCCTAATCTAAAAGAGTTTGGAGATCAGATAATTAAACTAAATAAAGACTTTGGTTATGTAGCTCCATCAGAAGGTTGGTTAGCAGGGACTATAACTACAGACTTAATAGACGGTGTTAATAAAAATGTTAGGCGTAAGTATTTAGAAGAGTGGCAAAGAAATGTAGATGTTATATTTTCTGAAGAAAATATTAATAAACTAGAGGCTGCTTTTGGAACTAAATACGTAGAAGCATTAAGAAACACTCTTGAAAGAATGAAGCAAGGTAAGAACAGATTAGCTACTGGAAATAGATTAAGTAATAAAATACTTGACTATATAAACAATGCCAATGGTGTTGTTATGTTCTTAAACATAAGATCTGCTGTATTACAGACTATATCTAATATTAACTTTATAAACTGGAGTTTCAATAATCCTATAAAAGCAGGTAAAGCTTTTGCAAATCAAGCTCAATACTGGAAAGATTTTAAATTCTTAATGAATTCAGATTTTTTAGTTGATAGACGTAATGGTTTAAGAATTAATATATCTGAAAATGAAATAGCAAATGCTGCTAATACTAGTGGTAATAAAGCTCAAGCTGCCATAGCTTACATATTACAAAAAGGTTATGCGCCTACTCAATTTGCTGATAGTTTCGCTATAGCTACTGGAGGTGCTATGTTCTATAGAAATAGAATTAATGATCTTATGAAAAATGAAGGCAAAACAGAAGCTGAAGCTAAAGAACAAGCTATGTTAGAGTTTAGAGAAAAAGCTGAAGAGTCTCAACAGTCTTCTGATCCTATGAGAATATCTCAACAACAGTCAAGTGATGCTGGTCGTTTAATACTTGCTTATGCTAATACACCAATGCAGTATGCTCGTATGCAAAAAAGAGCTTTTCAAGATTTAGCTAATGGCAGAGGTGATGCTAAATCTAACGTTAGTAAGATAATATACTATGGTGTAGTACAGAATTTAATATTTAACGCCTTGCAGCAAGCAGTGTTTGCTTTAGGTTTTAACAGCGAAGACGACGATAAAGAAGAAACAAAGAAAGCTATAAGCGTTGCTAATGGTATGGCTGATTCTATATTAAGAGGTTTAGGTATGGGAGGAGCAGCAGTAGCTGTAGCTAAAAACTTTTTATTAGATATATATGAAAGATCTGGTAGATCAAGACCTGAATATGTAGATTCTATTTATAAACTATTGCAATTTTCACCACCTATAAGTTCTAAAATATCTAGAGTTAGAGGAGCAGCTTATCAACTTGATAGTAAAAAACGTAGAAAAAAAGCTATGGAAGATTTTGGTTTAGATAATCCAGGCTATGAAGCTGGTACTAAAGTAATATCCGCTGTTACAAACGTTCCTCTTGATAGAGTATTACTTAAGATGAAAAATATTGATGCAGCGCTTGATGAAGAAACAGAGTGGTGGCAAACAGTAGCTATGTTAGCTGGTTGGCCAGAGTGGCAGATAGTAGATAAAAAAGTTAGAGCTAAAAAAGAAGAAGAAAAAACTAAGCCTAAAAGAAAAAGAGTTAGTATTTTAAATTAATAGTTATGCTAGAGAATTTTAACATAGAACCTTTTAAAAAAGAAAAACCACCTAAAGATAATTCTTTAAAAACAATGTCTGAGATAAAAAAGCTAACTACTATACCTGACAATGAAAGTTTTGTTAAAAAAAACGATGATGTTAGTAAAAGTTTTAATGATGTTGTAAAAGATAAAGACATAGATGTTTTAATAAAAGAATCTATACCTTTCATAAGTAAACTAAAAAAATACTTTAACAGACCTAGACCTAAAAATTTAGCTAAAAATTTTGATATAAAGCTAAATGATATAGAATTACAGTCTATGAAAACGCCTTCATATCCTTCAGGTCATTCTACACAAGCTTATTTAATAGCCGATCATTTAAAAGGTAAATATCCTAACAAGTCTAAGCAATTAGATAAGGTGGCAAAAGACATATGCTATAGTAGAAACGTAGCTAAGGCACATTATAAATCAGATTCTGATCTTGGTAAGAAACTAGGATTAGCTATGAGTAAGTACATAAAGGAACAATAAAAAACTGGGCACCATACCCAAAAGTTCCTGTAACCAAAAAAGGGGATCTCATACGAGGTCCCCTTTTTATTTAACACCATGGGCAAAATCCGCCCGGACATCCATCACACATAATTTATATTTTTAAAGTGATTCCGATTGAGCAAATAAAAGCTCCACTTGCTATTGCAAGAGTATTTGGGTTAGTGCCAAAACTTTGGCCATGCCACATCATGTTTGCGCCCGACATAGTCATCATGCCGATACCTCCTATTAATACTATTCTTTTCATTTAATTTCACAATTATCACCTGCACAAGCTAATTCTCCTGCAAGATCTGTTTCATCTTCTGTTTCTACAATATTGCTAAGATCAACATCTTTTAAATGTTTCATAGCCATGTCGTAGTGTACTTTACTTATATCTTCAAACGGTGCTTGTGTATACGTGCCACCATCATAAGGCAATACAGACAAGCCATTATAGTAATCTCTATTTTTCCACATCCACTTACCTGCTGCATCCCACTCTTCTTGTTTTAAACTAACTGTAGCTGAAACATTGTGAGTGTTAGATCCTTTTCTATGGCCAGGTTTAACCCACTCAGTAGCTACTTTCTTTATTCTTTCAAGTAAATCAAATGGTGACTCATGCCTTAATATAGAATCTTCAGGAGCTTTTTGTGGTATACTAATAACAGCAGTATCATGAGGTCTGAAAAACTCATCTTCAACTAACTCAGGATGATTTGCAATTAAATATTTATACATAGACTCATTTTTACCAACTCTGATTCTACGCGTATAATAATCATTATGCCATGCATGAATACCAGATGATGTTCCTAATGCCAGAGATGTCGTCCCAGCCGGCTTCACGGTTGTACATCTTGCAGCTGGATTAATACCAATTGCTTTAGCTGTCTTTGTATTTTCTCTTTTTACTATACTTGCAGCGGCCTTCATATCCAACGGCAGCACAGCGGCACTCGCGATCCCTGTCATTGACACACCTATAAGGGCGTCCTTCTCTGTCGTATCTCTCCATACATCTCTTAAATAATGAAAGTCAGTATAACCAGCTTGTAGTGTACCTATAAAGCTAGCATGTTTAACTCTATTGTTAAAATCTTCTTGTGATTCAATATCACTAGCATTTACTTCACATAGGTTACAAAACTGAAAAGGTCTTAATGCTATTTCACAACAAGGGTTTGTGCCCCAGTCTTTGTCGTTATTAAGATATATACCTGGTTCACCTGATCCTGATAACTCTACACGTTTCCAAAGATCCATAAAAAAGTCTTTAGTTACTTTATGCCTCATAAGAACAGCTGAGTTGTTAGCTCTACCTCTTTGTGGGTTTGTTTCCCACCAGTTACCAGACTTACAGCTAATCATTTCACTGTCTTCAGCAGAGAACAAGCTAATTAAAGCAGCTCTACGTATACCACCAGCTAGAACAGAGTCAGCTATATGACATACTATATCGTGCGCTTCAACAGTAGTTAATGGTGTACCATCATCTTTAGCGTCGAATATACCTTTAATTTTAAGTATACACTCTTTCAATGGCTGAGGGCCTGGTGCTTTACCACCTGACGTAACAAGCTGTGCGCCTTTTGGTCTAATATCAGAATAATCAAAATGTATACTAGAAGATCTCTTATCACCCATATAAGACTTCATGAGAACTTTAATCGCATCAGCCCAACCTTCAATACTATCACCAATTAAAAACCTTCTAGTTCTTTTTTCGTAAGGTTTATTAACTGGAGGCATCTTAACTACGTGATGATTTTGTACAGAATATCCAACTCCTGTTCCTCCAAGAAGTAAGAACATAGTTTCGTGGAAACTATCAATGTGATCAATTGGTAAATAAGCGCAATTATACACACGATTAGGACTAATCTCAATCGGTTTACCTCCGAATTGTAGCGAACGCATGCTTGGTAAAATCTTTTTATCATATACTAATTTATAGGCTTCGTTTATTCTTTCTGCTAGCTCTGGATACTTTTTAATATGCATTGCTTTGTTTCTATCTACTAACTCTATCCAAGTTTCTCTACGATTTAACTCAGGCACGAATTTAGCATACTTCATATAAACCGTTATATCACTTAGGATTTTGTTTGATAGCTCCATTTTCTTTTGCTTTTTGTTTTTCTTTTACATTATCTTCCATTTGCTTTTGCAAAGCTTCTATGGCATCTTTATAATCAGGCATTAACTTTATTGTTTCTAAAGTTCCTACACTTAATTCTCTTAGATGTGTTATTTCATTTATTAATTGTTGAGCAACGTTGGTCAACGCTTTTATTTTGTTTTGCATTTCAATTAAAGTGCTTTCTTTCATCGTCCTTGTCCTTTATATTTCTTTTTATACAATATGCTAGATGTAGAATTAGATGTCTTTGTCTTTGCATGAACACCTTTTCTTCTAACTTTAACTCTTTCTAGCTTAGTGCTTATTTGTTGTCGCGCCATATTTTTCTGAATATTTTATTAGGTCTTTATATTTTAAATAACCTTTAGACTCTATACTCCAGTCTATAAACTTTTGTAATTGTCTTTCAGCATATTTTCTTCTTGCTAAATCTTTCTTTTCCCAAGAATTAAGCTCACGGTTTCTTCGCATTCCTTTTGATTTTGAGGTTTGTATAACGTAACGTTCGGTAAGTGTTTATGTACATAAGCTTTAAATAACTTCCAACGTATGGGAAAAGATTCATTAGGACGTCCTTTACATTCAATAATAAAATTATCTCCCACAAAATCTGGAGTATACTTAATATTAAGTATTTTTTTATTACCTCTATTACGGAACTCTCCTTTACCATTTCCTTGTCTTTCATATGCTTCTTGTTCAAAGTTAAAAGAAGGGACAAGCTCGTAAGTTTGCCCCTCATATTGTGACTTTATCTTAGCTTTTTTAAGTGCTATGTACATGTGTTTTTCTAGGCCTGACTGAAACTTAATTCCATCATGCTCTACTTTCTTTGATCTTACCGGACCTTTTTTCTTGCTATACCGGCGTACCATAATCTAAATCATCACCTGGTAGTGGTGAATTAACACCTAATATATTTTCTTCTCTATCAATATAAGTGTCGCTAGGGTGTGGCGGTCTAAAACTAGCTTTATTAACCTCAGCAATTGCATCATTAACTGACTTGTCGTTAAGCTCTTCTTTAGCTGCTTGAATATAAAGAATAGCATCCATAAGCTCTTCTTGTACATCGTTAAGATAACCAGCTAGATCTTTGTGTTTACCAGTTCTTTCATCGTGTAATGTCCTACCATACTTAGCATAGCCAACATCTGAACGTGTTACAAATTTGTCACACACTCTTTCGACTACAGGATCTCTGAATAATATAGTTTTACTTTTCATCTTTAACAAATGTTCCGTTAACCATTTTACCAGTACGTTTAGATATTACCTTGTATGCTTCATCTATACACTTTTCAATAGTTGTACCGCCAAGATGTGCCATATTTGTTAAAACTACAACCATATCACCTATAGCATCTACAAACTCTTCTTGATCGTTTTTAAGTACAGCACGACCTAGCTCGCCAGCTTCTTCCATTAACTTACAGAACTGAGTTTTCTTATCGCCTTTAGTATATAAACCTCTTTCACCTGCCCAGTCTCTTATTTTCTGAAACCTTTCACTTTCGTATGAATCATATCTCCAATTACCATTACTATTAGCTCTAGTAGTTAGAGTATCTAAGTAAGATTGATAAGCATCTTTACCAAATGGAAATCTTTCAGCTGCTGTAGCATGATCTTTAACTTCAAAGTATTTAGCAAATGCTTTATTATATATGTAAGATCTTTCTGTAGTATACATGGATGTCTTAACATTATCCATTATCCAAGCAATTGTATCCATGTTAACTTCAAATTCACCATGAATTGTTTCCCATGTTTTACCCATCATATCCATTAATCTTCCTTTTAATTTAGATACTGGTACTGGAAATGTGCTTGTCTGCTCTGTTGCGTTTATGTACATTTTATTTGATTTGATTTTATTAATATATAGATCTTTATATTTTTGTCTGTCAACTCGATAGCCGTAAGACTGTTGAAGTTCTAACTCGCGGTCAGATATATAATCTATATCTGTACTTTGTTCTAGAACTTCTATTTCGTCTAAGTTGTAGCCTTGTTGATCTACGACTCTAGATATAAGATCACGTGTAACACCTATTTTTTTACCCGGTATATGGTATAAATAATAATTTATTTTATCCATATATTCTAGCTCTTGATGTTAATGTATTTTGTTCAGGTAATTGATCATCATATAGATGTAAGTTGTGTGCAAAATGATAATATGTACCTACATCATATCCTGTGCGTTCAGAGACCATCTCTTGCAGTTTACTGAATTGATATTGATCATTACAAAAACCAAACCAAAGATCGTTAGAACGCATTACAACACACATGTTAAGCTTGTTATCTAATACTGTAAACTGTACAGCATAAGTACAAGGTGTGTCTTTTCTATATTTGTTTATTTCTTTACCATCATATATAGATATTGCAGCTTGCCTAGTGTTAGGATTATCTTTTAACTGCTGCACAACTTTATCTAATTGATAACCTCTTTCCCATTGATAACCATAATTAGAGTTAACTAATCTTTTAGGACCTATAGCCATACGTTCCCATATAGCAGGAACTTTGCCATATATTTCACCAAGCTTATCTACTGAATCATCACCTGATAAATACCATTGCCATTCAGCTTCAGCATATTCAACATTAAAGTTTCTAGCTTCATTATGTATCATACGATCTGTAGGGTTTTCAATTGTAAAGCCTTGATTAAACATAGCTCTAGTATTACTAAACCTATGACCATCATATGGTATTGTACCATAGTAAAAGTCAAAAGCTTCGCTTGCATTTTTAAATTTATATTCTCTCATATATTTATTATCCGAATTGTATCGTATTTAGTTTGTATGTTTATCATAATAAAACTTGTATAGCTCAAATATCTTAGGCCATAATTCATTAACACCATAATGTTTAGGTGATAAAGTTGTTTTACCATTTACATTAACTTCTATATAACAGTTTTTATTTCTTTCTCCTTTAGCCGCAGCTACAGGGTATATTTTTATTCCATGTCTTAAACACCATGAATACATTTTTCTTAACTCTTTACTCCATGCGGGTGGTTTCCAGTCTACTTTCTTTATCATTCCCAAGGCATAGCTTCGTCAAGGTCAGGTACTTCATGTGGTATAAAACAACCTGATCTAGGTTCCCAAGTAAAATAAGCTTCAGCACCATTTTCGCCTAGGTTTTGAAACTTACATTTTAAAACTTTAACTTTAGTTGTTTTAGCATCATAATCTCTATGAACTAACAAACCATGATAACTAGCATCATACCACTCACCACCGCCTTTAATGTTATACATAGTTGGCTCTTCAATTTTACCATCTTGTGTTTTATACATCTTAGTTGGATGAGCTACTATAAATACTAATACATCATACTTTTTAGCAAACGTTTCGATCTTAGTTAAGTATTCCATAGTATAACGATTAACATCATCAGTGTGTGAATCAACGTCTCTAACTTTATTATATGGATCTATAACAAGGCATTTAATACCTTTACGCTTGACTAGCTCAGCGCCTTTACGTAGTACAGATTCTAAAGTATAACGCTCCATATCAATAAAGAAAAAGTTATCATTAACATGATTAGCTACTTTATTCCATTTGTCTCTACCTATATCACCTTTACTAGGCATGTCACCCCATACTTTACGCATAAGCTTATGTGCATGTAAAAACGTAGGAGCATTTTCAGGAGACGCAAACGCTGTCTTCCATTCGTACTCTCTATTATAACCTACAACCATTTGATCTACAAAGTCTGATTTACCTGAACTAGGTATGCCTGTTACAGTTATAAACTGTTTAGTATATGTAGAAAATATATTATCAAAGTTTGGTAAACCAACTTGATAACCTCGTTTAAAACCATTACGAACAAAGTCTGTAACTTCATCTTCAATGTCTTTAAATGTTGTAACGTTTTCTAATGGTACAGGTCTTGCGTCTAATACCCTAGACTTTAGTTCTGATGCATTATATTTAATTAGATATTCATTTGCATCTTTACAGTCATCAAATGATGCTAGATAACAAACCTCAGCGCCAAGACGTCTTACAAGCTCTGTTTGTAATGCTACACCTGGTGGATCATTATCTACAGCTATGATTATCTTTTCTTTATCTTCAAAGTAATCAATACAGTTATCTAAATAATCTAAGTTATTACTATTTAACGTAGCACCGTTAGGTACTGATATAGCGTTTTTAATACCAGCTTCGTGTAATGCTAACACATCCATCTCGCCTTCTACTATAACACATGTATTATGTCCTACAGTATTATCTATATTGTAAAATACTTTTTCTGCTCCTTTGTATAGCTTAAAGTTTTTACGTCCATCTCTATATTTAACATTAGTTAATTGTCCACCAACTAAATAATTAAATTGAATTGTATTCTCGGTTTTACCGGTCTGTGGCATAAACTCTTTACCAACTCCTACTTTAACATCTTTCAATGTTTGTTCAGATATACCTCTTGTTTTAAACCAGTCTACTATTTTCTTGTCTAGCTGACCTACAGTTGTTTCTTTAGGTACTACATAGTCACGCTCAGCTTTACCTTTACGTTTAAATGTATGTAGTTGAAAAGATGTATCACAGTTATGGCAAGTACCGATACCACGTTCCCAATCATAAGAAGAGCATTTAGCTTTCTTATTTTCAGGTTTTCTAGAAGACGAACACAGGGGACAAATCCCCTGCGTTTTACCTACTTCTAAGCCGTGCTGATTAAAGTTTTCAATTTGAAAACCATTTATTTCTTTATCTTCGACTTGCATTTATTTTATTAAATTAAAATGGTAGATCTGATTCTACTTTTGGTTGTGGCTTTGCTTGAGGTTGTCCTCCGCCTTCATAAGGTAATTTATCTGGAAAAACACCGTTCGTCCATACTACCTTACAGTTGCCAAGATAAGTCTTAGCTACTTTAGCTTCTCTTTCTTCTTTAGACTGATCGATTATAACAGGTCCTTGATTACCAAACTGATCTGGTTCATCATTTACTGTAATCGTAATAGGTAGGTATTTACCTTTCTTGCCTTCGATTATTTTTGATTTATCAATAGCATTTAAATTGATACTTGCTTTTATTATTCCTGCCATATTATAGGGTTTTATTTATAAAGTAATTATTAGGGTCAAAGTCTTCGTTTTTATAGAATAAATCATATATTTCAGAAGCTTTTTCAGCTTTGTCTGCTCCAGTTTTATAAAACTCTTGTGAGCAATCAAATATACCTATTTGACCTGTGTTTTTATCAATAGCTATAAACAACATATCATAGCCAAACAATTGACTATATATGTATGCTTGACTATCATAGTTGTATTTCTTAGCTGACCAGTGAAACTTTTCTAAGTCTGCTGTAGTTTTAAGATCAACAACTAGTTTCTCTTTGTGGTTAACAATATCTGCTTTACCTTTCCACATATTGCCATATACTTCAGCAACACCAGGAACTTCAAAATCATTACCATCAGTATGTATAAGTTCTCTGCATATTTTATTATTCATCATCTTATCTACTAATGCTTCTGTCTTGTCAACCTCATGCTGTAATAAACAAACTTCTCCGTCTGTTATTTCTTTGTAAAGCTTTGTATTACGAGATGAGGCTTCAACTATTTTGAAGTTCTTTATCTTTTCAGGTTCTAGTATTGCAGTATGAAAATAACCACCAATAAGAAAATGAGGAGCTTGAATAGATGGCTCTTTAAATCCTAGTGGGTTTGTCATAAGCGTTCTTATATCTGAATTAGATATAAACTGCTTGCCAAACTCACCATAATAATGTTCATCGTCTTTCAGCTTCTTTAGTACTTCTTTTTTGTTTTTCATAATGTAGCTAACTCTTGTTCTTGCTCTTTTGTTAAATTATATTTAGATTTTATTGCACTTAACTGGCCACCGCTTTTAACATAATCTTTAGCTTTTAGAAAATGAGCTGATGATATAGCCTTTTGTGTTATTGTTTGATTTTTACCGTGTGTATTTGTAGCATCTGAATCTTGAGTATCATCAATCAAGAACAAATTACCTAACGCATACTTCTTACCATAAGAGCTTGCTGCGCCATATCTTTGTGGCATTTGCATACCTTTCTGATCTAAGTCAACACCTACAATAGCTACAGCTTCAGCATGCTTATGAGTGCCTAAGCCTGATTCAGCTTCGCCATTCATAATTTTAGCTGTTACTTTAAGTACAGCAGGATCAAAAGATATTAATTCTTCAGTGATCGTTACTGCAACGTCTAGCTCCTTTAAAAAGGGTTTTGTAGCTTCTAGGATGTCTTCGGCAGATCGGAAATAATACTTGCCGAATGAGTTAAATCTACTTTTCTTCGATTTAAACTTCGTTTGAATTTTGGTTAATTTTTGGTATATTGTCATATATATATAATTACAGGTTTATATTGTATTTTACAGATAATCAAGCACTTGCGAGTGGTCTACATTATCTATAAGTTTTTGTACTGCTTGTTTTTTAAGCTCTGATACTCTTACGTATGCAGAGATGCCTTTAATATCTAAAGCTGTAGCTATTTCATTAGCTGACCATTTAGGTCCATCTAAACCGTAGCTTTTACTTAACACTAACATTTCGTTAAAATCAAGGTATTTAGTTAGTAAACTCATGATATAAGCATTTAACAATTGTTCATTATAAGGATCTGATTTATCAGGTATTTGATAAGCCATATCTTCATCATTTTGGCTAGCATCTATACTTAAAAATATACTATTAAAAAACATAGCAACCATTTTTTCGTCTTTAGTTTTTCTCATCTCATTTATCTTGTGCTCAGGTATACGCATTGTACCTCTATTTATATCAATAGCTCTACGTATTCCACCTCTTATTCTTTTAGCTAAAAAAGATTTTAAAGTTTGTTCTACATCTTCAGACTCAAACAATCTATTTCTATCTATTTTATCTACTGCTTTGCATAGCTGGAAACTACCTTCTTGTATTATATCCATAATAGACATAACACCTGATGCTTCTTGCGAAGTAGCAAACTTTCTACCTATATTCTCAACTAAAGGTAAAAATATTACCTTAAGTTCTGAAGAGGTATAATCTACAAATCTTTTATTAGGTATATTATCTATAGATCTTTTTAAATCTTCTTTATATCTAATATAATTTTTAATATTATATTTTTTCATATTGTATATTTAATAATTCTTTTTCTTCTTTAAGTTCTTCACTCATGTGTCTATATACTGTTCTAGTAGTACATTTTAAAGCTTTAGCTATTTTAGGTATAGTAATAGTTTCTTGCTCATGTATATAAAGCATAGCTTCATAAATATCATCTTCTTTAATTCCTTTAGCTTGACCAATGATTTTACCTACAATTTGTAGTTTTTCAACAGTAGACAAGCCGCTTGAGTCTTTAAATACTATTTTACGTAATCTATTTTTAGGTGGTTGATCAAGATCTTGTTTAAATACATCGTTAATAACTTGTTTTATTAGTTTTTTACCAATATTAAAAGTAACAAACCCATTTGCTTCATATATTATATATTCTGATAATAACTTAAATTCTTCTTTTTCTAAGCTAGGATTTAAATACCATAAAGTTAACAGATGCCATTTTAAAGATCTAATAGTATTTATTTTAGCTTTGTTATTAAACAGAGCATAATACCCATAAGTACCATCAGCATAGTACCAACCCCAGCTATGACTAGATGTTGGTATATCTGAAGAATACCTACGATATATAATTCTATTATTATTTAAATATGTTAAATTACGTTGTGACATTTGCCCCTTACTCTATATCTTTAGTACCATGTGTCACCCCAAGACATGCATAGTATAATTCTTCTAATTCTAATTGTTCTTTTATTCTATTTAATAATTCTTCTTTCATATGTGTTTTAAATGTTCTTTGTATTTCAATAGTTGTTGTCTTTTTTCTAAGTTAACTACACCAGTATCAATAGCTTCTTGGCATAGTTCATTTTGTAACTGAGCCATACGTTGTGAAACGTATCTTTTATGTCTAAAGCATCGTCTTTTTATAATTAATTTTTTCATCGTTCCCAACTGTATTTAGTTTTATCTCTTATTTTATTTAGCTTCTCAATTAGTTTGTAAGCTACGTCTTCACTGATCTCGTCAGCATAAAACATATCATATATTAGTCTTCTCATATTTCTTCGTCTAAACAATCACTACATATATCGCAATAGTCGTGATCTTCTTGTTTCATAAATTTACCGCACATTTCACAAACAGGCTTGCCCCATGATTCTGTAGAGGCAAGACCTGAATAATTACAAGTATTACTCATAATTTCTTAGTGCTTTGTAATGTGGATGCCTGTAGCTACCTGCTTTAGTTCTTTCAAAGTATGTAAATGTAGCCCATTGACCGATATAGTCATGTATATTGTCTAGCATGTTAGCTAAGTCTTTGTAGTTGTAGCCTTTACCTGGAGGACAGCCAAACTTATTACCTTCGTAATCTTCCATAATGAACTTACCTAGTGTACCTTCACGCTTGCCTTTACCTATTTCATAGCCAACGATTGTAGCTTCTGCATCGTGAAAGTCTTTAAACTTCATAAGATCCCATGATCTAGTGCCTTTGTATTTGCCTGCAAATGATCTGTATATACTACCTTCGTAACCTAGTTTAAGGTTTTTAGCGTGATACTTTTTTGCTTCATCAAAATCCATAACAACTTTAGTTTCAACTTTACATATAGGATACGTGTAAGTTAAGTTTGTAGTAATGTAACTTAGTCTAGTACTATAAGTACCTATTGTCATACTAGCTATATCATATACATGATATTGTACTAGTTCTGCAGCTTCTGCTTTGTCAGCATCTGTTGGTTTTCTTTTCTTAACTAATGAGATAATCTTTTCAAAGTCATCTTTTAGTCCGTGATTGTATAGCTCGCCATCGAGTATAGCTGTAGGGTTTTTTGCAAAGAAAGGCTTTAGAGCCTGTTCAATGTGTTCTACATTCATAAACCTGTTATTAGCACGAGAGAACGCGCCTTTGGCAGTAAATAGACAGCGTACGCCATCTAGTTTTGGTTGAATGAATGCTGGGTAATCTGCTTTGTCCTCATTGTATTTGTGAGCAAGCATTGCTTTAATATTTTCCACTTCCATTATTTAATTTTCTATTTATTACGTTTATTTTCTTTAGTATTATTGCTGCTTTTTCGTATTCTTCTTTATCTTCAAGAATCATCATTATAGTCTGCATTTTAGCTAGTTCACCAACTAGTTTTTCTTCTTCGTTGATACCTAGTTTATCTGTTATGTCACTAATAACATAGCCATTATTCATTAAGCTTTGTATTTGATCTGCATAATCTAAGTCTGCTTGTTCTTGCTTTTCCATTATTTTATCAAATAATAGTTGTGCTAGTTTTTCTATTGCGTCGTCTTTCATAATTATATTATCTATTAGTTATCGTATTTAGTTTGTATTATACTGATTGTAACTTCTTAAGTCTTTTATTTTTTTCTTCATTACTTAAGCTGTCCCAGTTACTTGGTGGTTGCCAATCAGGTATACTAGCTCTCATTGTAGCAAAAGCTATTCTTTCTTGGTATTTAACGGCCATATCTGATAGCTCGTCACCTTGTTTAGTTGATAGATCTCCTAACAACATAAACGCTTTCATCATATTTATATTATTCATACCACGAAAAGCCCGTACCTTTCGAGTACGAGCTAGTGTGGAAACTAAACTACTATTAACTAACTAACAGTCTGATTAATCTCTTCTGATTCAGTAAATTCTTCTTTTAGCCATTGCACTTCTGCAACAGTAAAGCCATAATCTTCTTCATCATTTGTAATATTGTCGTATATCTTGTCTGCTATTTCTTGAAATGATTCTAGTAATACATCATCAAAGTATATATCATCTAAGAAGTATTGATCTGCATATAATATACAATGGCCATTGGTATACTCTATGTATTGCATAATGGCTGACGGTATATCACTTTCATAATAATACACATCTTCAGCTATGCATACACTATTCATATCGCCGGTTACAACATATACAGAATAACCATCTGCAGTTGTTTCTTCGTAGGCATATACATCAGCGCTTCCATAAGCGTTTTCGTCTATTGTTAAGCCGTAATACTTTTTTACAGCTTCTATTATTTTTTCTTGAGTTGGTTCTTGTTGTGTCATTTAATTTAGTTAAAGTTTGTTAAAAATACTATTACCATACCTGCTAATATAGCTACACTTAGCATAGCTATAAAAGCGGCTTGTTTTAATTCATTATTCATTTTGACTTGTTTATTTGTTTTATTGTATATAGTACAAGTCTTTTTAGTCTTTCAGCTCTGTTATAAATTAGCATTCTTCTATTATGAGTGCCTTCATGTAGCTTACCATCTCGCCAAATCATTTTATAAGGAGTTTTATAAGTTGGATTTAGCTGATAACAAGAGTGAAACTTGTAACCTTCTACACCAGACATTAAGTATTTCCTGATATAGCCTGATTTAAATTCAGCTACATTATCACCTGTAGGTAATTCAAACATAGTTGTACCGTTATTTTTTTGTCTATTAGTTGTAACATTTTTAACACCTAGTGCATTTAATGTATCAATTGCTAGTTTTTCTTCGTTCATATTTATTTGTTTATTAGCCAATCACCCCATATTAACTCTTTTTGCGTAAGATCATAATACCATACATCGCCAAATGTACAGATAGATCTTATCTGCTCAATAGTTAAGTCAGAATAATTGTCTTTGGTTTTAAGATTATCAATTAGCCAGTTGACAGATTTATACTCTTCAGCATTTTCTTTCATCTTAGCTTTGATATGTGGTTTAAGTTTATCGTATATCATATTTATATTATCTTTTAGTGTTCGTATTTAGTTTGTATTATTTTAAGTTTTGTAGTAACTTATGCATTATTTTACCATGATTTTCATGATAAAACTCGAACCATTCGTCTTCAAATAGTTCTAAACCTGCTTCAGTGAAGTATTCTGATGAGTCAAATACATATCTTTTAGTCATTTCATCATTTATCATTTGAAATATAGTATCAAAGATTTGAGGTTGTAGATCTTCTACAATTTGATCAACAGTTTTATCTACTTCTTCGTGTTCAAAAGGATTTTTTGATGGAGTATTTACAGTTTCTTTAGCTGTTTGATACTCTTTTGATTGTCTAATTTCATTTAGCGTTCTTTGTTTTGCCATTTTTCTTAGATTTTAATTGATTAAACGCTTGTTTTAACTGTGCGATTTCAGTTTGACACTTTCTTATTTGTTCTTTATTACCTCGATCTTGATAGAATTTTGTCCAAGAATACAAGTTTTCGAGTTGTTTTGTTATTTTATTCATATATTA